>Ga0137358_10002654_pt1 | contig 10206 bp, 9 predicted proteins | sample Mad1_20_16metaG_FD_105551 | JGI IMG/M metagenome (GOLD analysis project Ga0137358, IMG submission 105551) | Vadose zone soil microbial communities from Angelo Coast Range Reserve, California, USA - Mad1_20_16 metaG | ecosystem: Environmental > Terrestrial > Soil > Vadose zone | place: USA... | reverse complement strand
TATAGGCACCCAGCAGGGCGCGGTCGCACGTGACATTGATCACCCGCGGGATGCCTGTCGACAAGCGGTGCACTTCGGCGAGCGCTCCGGGTGTGAAGATTTCCCCCGCGGCGCCGGCGACGCGCAACCGATGGCGTACATAGCCCAGGGTTTCCTCGCGCGACAATGGCTCCAAGTGGTATCGGCCGGTGATGCGCTGTGCCAGCTGGCGCAGTTCGGTGCGGTCGAGCAACTCGCGAAGTTCCGGCTGCCCGATCAGGATGATCTGCAGCAGCTTCTGCGTCGGGGTCTCGAGGTTGGTGAGCAGCCGGACCTGTTCCAGAACCTCGGTGGTCAGATTCTGCGCCTCGTCCACGATCACGATGATGCGCCGGCCTTCGGCATGGGCCGACAGCAGCCGGCGATTCAGCGCATCGACCATCTGTTTGACGCTGTCGCGGTCGGCATCGGCAATGCCGAGTCCCAGCTCTTCGCAGATGGTGAGCAGAAACTCGACGGGGGTAACCCGCGGATTCAATATGACGGCGACGTCGGCATGATGCGGAATGCGCGACAACAGGGTGCGCACCACCGTGGTCTTGCCCGTGCCCACCTCCCCGGTCAGTTGAATGAAGCCGCCCGATTCGTTGATCCCGTACAGCAAATGCGCGAGAGCCTCGGCGTGGCGCTCGCTCAAGTAGAGATAGCGCGGATCCGGCGTGATGGCGAAGGGCTTTTCGTTGAGGCCGAAGAAGCTGAGGTACATGACTGCCCTAGGATACCAACTCAGCCGCCGGTTCCCGAGCCGCGCCCCGGCAACAGGCTGGCGCGGGTCAGAATGTCCGATCCGAATCGGCCGCGGATGCTGTCGACGACCGTGTCCAAGCGCGATCCGCCGGCGGGACCGTCGCCGAACAGGTCCCCTTGCGCCGATATTTGCAGATCGCCCACCCCGACCCCCAGGAGCCGCACCGCAGCATCGGGCTGGGTTGCCAGCCATTGGTCGAGCAGGGCTTTCGCGGCGGCCGCAATGACGCCCGATGCTTGCGTCGACCGTCCCAGGGTGCGCTGCCGCGTATAGGTCGTGAAATCGGCCCGCCGGATCTTGACGCTCACTCTGCCGGCGGCGAGATCTTGCGCCCGCAGCCGCGAAGCCGTCCTGTCGGCGAGGCGCAGCAATCGCAGCGCGAGCGGCGCCGCCCCACGGATGTCCGTGGCGAAGGTCTCCTCCGCGCTGATCGACTTTTCCTCGCGATTCGGCTCGACCGGCCGGTCGTCCAGTCCGCACGCGCGGTCTTGCATCGCCTTTCCATGCTGGCGGAAGGCTTGCCACAAGGCCTCATCGCCGGCCAGGCGCAAATCGCCGAAGGTCCGGATTCCCGCCGCATGCACCGCGGGCAGAGATTTGGGTCCCACGCCGAACAATTTCTCGACCGGCAGCCCATCGAGGATCTCGCGCACATTGTCCGCGCCGATTCGGCACATGCCGTCGGGCTTGTTGAGGTCCGAGGCGATCTTGGCCAGCAACTTATTCGGTGCGATTCCCACCGACGCGGTGAGCCCCGTACGCCCGCGGATGCGGCGTCGGATTTCGCCGCCGATCGACTCCGCGCTCCCCAGGAGCCGCTGACTCGAAGTGACGTCGAGAAATGCCTCGTCCAGGGAGAGTCCCTCCACGAGCGGCGTGAATTCGCGAAAAATCGCGAACACCTGGTCGGACACCTCTTTGTAGCGCGCCATGCGCGGACGCACGCAGACAGCCTCGGGGCAGCGGCGCAACGCTTCGCGCATGGGCATGGCCGACCTCACCCCGAAGCGCCGCACGGCATAGCTGGCCGCGGCAACCACGCCGCGGCCGCCGATGCCGCCCACGATCAGGGGCTTGCCTTTGAGTTCGGGGCGATCCTGCTCCTCCACGGACGCGTAGAAGGCGTCCATGTCGATATGCAGTATCGCGCGCATGTCATTCCACGGTGATGCTGATTTTCTTCGAGTGCAGCGGCGGATCGAAGGACATGTGCGCATGGTCCGCAAACACCAATTCAAGGGTGTGCTTGCCGGGTGTCAAGGTCATCGTCGTCTCGGTCTGGCCCTTGCCGAAGTGCACTATCTTGTCGGTCGCCGGCAGCGGCGCATCGAGCTTCAATTCGCTGAACTCGGTGTCGACGATCAGATGATGATGTCCCGTATTCTCGAGTTTGACGCCCGCCGGTGCGACCCCCATCCCCTTCAATCCAAAGCGTATGGTGACCGGCCCATGCACCGTCGCTCCGTTTTGCGGCGAGATGAAATACACCTCGGCATTCGGGGCGGGCACCGTGCGCTGCTGCGCCAGGGCGAGGGTTGCAATCAATGTGACGCCCAATGCGAGAAGTAGACGATTCATAGGCGGATCTCCTCAAGGTGGCGACGGCTACCCCATCTTACAACTGCAGCACGGCATACAGGAATACGCCCGCCACCGTTATCGCCAACACGACCATATACACCGCGAATGGTGCGAATGCCTCGAGCAGCTCGATGCACGCCCGCGCCCGGCGAACTCATGAACCCGGGTTGGCGCCCGCGCCGCCGCCCGCGCAGAGTTCATGCGGCGCGAAGTCGTCGACGTGGAGGAGATTCGAGACCTTGGCATCGTAATCGCGCAGCGCGGCACCTTCAGCCTCGTTCAAGATGCCGAGGCTCACGGACTCTGAAATCTGTCCCGGCAGGTCGAGCGCCGTCACGCGGCCGGTTTTGACGCCGTCCACCCGGATGCGCTTTTCCAGGGATTCCGCCGCGGTCGACAGCATCAACGCCTCTTGCAGCAGGCCGAGCGGGTTGTTCGGCGCCTGAGTCTTGTAAATATGCTGGGTCAACCGTTCGCGGGCTGAGGTCGGGTTCATGATGAGATCGACGATGTCGCGCCCCAGTCGGTCGCTTGGCGGAGAATAGGTCAGTCCGCGCGGGAAGATGAGCAGCCGCAGCATCGCGGCCAGGGGACGGTTGGGAAAATTGCGCAAGAACAGGTGCAGCTGTTCCTGTGCCTGGTACAGCAGGCTGCGGCACGCCCATTCGACCAAGGGCAGATCGGCCGCCTCGCGGCCCTGATTGTCATGATGCTTCAACACCATCGAGGCGAGGTACATCGCCGACAGCACGTCGCCCAATCGCGCCGACAAGGTCTCCTTCTTTTTGAGGTAGCCGCCGAGCACCAGCATCGCGACGTCGGCCGCGAGCGCAAATGACGCGCTGTACCTGTTCACGTGCTGGAAGTAGCGCGTGGTCGGTCCCGCCTGCGGCACCCGGGTGAAGCGCGCGAGCGTCAGTCCCAGGACGAGCGAGCGCGCGGCATTGGAGACGGCGAATCCGATGTGGCCCATGAGCGCTCGATCGAACTCGGCTATGCCGGCCTTGCGGTCGGGATTGCGCGCCGCGTTCATTTCGCGCAGCACGAAGGGGTGGCAGCGCACCGCTCCTTGGCCGAAGATGATGAGGCTGCGCGTCAGGATATTGGCGCCTTCGACCGTGATCGCGACCGGCACGATCTGATAGCCGCGCCCCAGATAATTCTTGGGACCGAGGCAAATGCCCTTGCCGCCGTGCACATCCATGGCGTCATTGGCGATCAGCCGGCCCAATTCGGTCGCGTGATACTTCAGCATGGCGGACGGCACCGACGGCTTTTCTCCGCCGTCGATCGCAGCCGCGGTGACCGAGCGCGCGGCATCCATGATGTAGGTGCGGGCCGCCATGCGTGCCAGGACCTGTTCGACACCCTCGAAGCGGCCGATGGGCATGTTGAATTGCCGGCGGATGCGCGCGTACGCCGCCGATGCGTAGACCGCCGCCTGCGCGCCGCCGGTGGCGCTCGAGGGCAGCGAAATACATCGGCCCACCGACAGCTGCTCGACCAGCATGCGCCATCCCTGGCCGGCCATGGCGAAACCGCCGATGATGGCGTCGATGGGCACGAACACGTCGTGGCCCTGAATCGGTCCGTTTTGGAAGGGGACGTTGAGCGGAAAATGCCGCCGGCCGATGGTGACCCCGGGCGTATCCCGCGGAATCAATGCACAAGTGATGCCCAGGTCGGTGCGTTCGCCCATGAGCCGGTCGGGATCGAACAAGCGGAAGGCGAGCCCGACCACGGTGGCGACCGGCGCCAGGGTGATGTAGCGCTTCGAGAAGTTGAGCTTGATGCCGACGATCTCCGAACCCTGCCACCGGCCTTTGCAGATGACGCCGGTGTCGGGAATGGAGGCGGCATCGGACCCCGCGCGCGGTCCGGTAAGGGCGAAACAGGGTACTTCCTCACCGCGCGCGAGGCGGGGCAGGTAATGATCTTTCTGCGCTTCCGTGCCGTAATGCAGCAGCAGTTCCGCCGGTCCCAATGAGTTCGGCACCGCCACCGTGGAGGATGCCAACCCTGAGCGCGAGGCGATTTTGATCAGCACACAGGAGTGCGCATACGCGGAGAATTCCAGACCGCCGTAACGCCGTGGAACGATCATCCCGAAGAACCCTTGCGACTTGATGAATTTCCATACCTCAGGGGGCAGGTCGGCGCGGACGTGCGTGTTCTCCCAGTCATCGAGCATCGAGCACAGGGTTTCGCAGGGTCCGTCGAGAAAGGCCTGCTCCTCCGCCGTGAGCGCCGGCACCTTGGCCGACATGAGCTTTTGCCAATCCGGGCCGCCCGTGGACAATTCTCCGTCCCACCACACCGTGCCGGCGTCCAGCGCTTCGCGTTCGGTCGCGGACATCGGCGGCAGCAATCTGCGGTAACTCCGCAGGAACGGCCGCGTCACCGCCCACAGTCTCAAGGGCCGGATGTTCAGCAGCAGCAACGCGGCGTAGGGGATGGCGAGAAGGATCTTCCACCATGCGGGCGCGCTTCCGAGCGCCAGGTAGGCCAGCAGCAGCATTCCGAGAACGCAGGAGCTCGAGGCAAGACTCGCGCGGCGGTAGGCGAGAATCAGCACCGTCCCGAGGAACGACGCGGCCCAGGCCAGAAAAACAGCCGTGCCATGGGCAACGTCGGTCATCGGGTCCGTGTCACGTCATATCGGTCGGAACAAATTCAGATGAGATCTTTCACGCCATCGCGCTCTTCCAGCAATTCACGATGCGTCGCCTGCATCTTCTCGCGGCTGAAATCGTTGACGCTCAATCCCTGAACGATGCTGTACTCGCCGTTCTTGCAGGTCACCGGATAGGAGTAGATCACTCCTTCCGGAATTCCATAGCTGCCGTCGGAAGCGACCGCCATGCTGACCCAATCATCCGGCGGCGTGCCCAGCATCCAATCGTGAATGTGGTCGAGCGCGGCCGATGCCGCGGAAGCCGCGGAAGAAGTGCCGCGCGCCTTGATGATCGCCGCGCCGCGCTGCTGCACCGTCGGGATGTAGGTGTCCTTGAACCAGCTCGTCTCGACCACCGATAGCGCCGGTTTGCCGTCGACGGTGGCGTGATGCAGATCGGGATACTGGGTCGCCGAATGGTTTCCCCAAATGATGATCTTCTTGACCTTCGCCAGCGGCGCGCCGCTCTTTTCGGTGAGCTGTGCCAATCCCCGGTTGTGATCCAACCGGGTCATCGCCGTGAATCGATGGGGCGGCAACGATGGGGCGTTGCGTTGCGCGATCAGGGAATTGGTATTGGCCGGATTGCCCACGACGAGCACGCGCACGTCGCGGCTGGCGACCGCGTCCAGCGCCTTGCCCTGAGCCGAGAAAATCTTGGCGTTTTCCAGCAGGAGATCCTTGCGCTCCATGCCCGGACCGCGCGGCCGCGCACCGACCAGCATGGCGAAGCTGCAATCCTTGAACGCGACTGCGGCGTCGCTGGTTGCGGTGACTTTGTTGAGCGTCGGGAAGGCGCAGTCGTTCAACTCCATCACGACGCCCTGTACCGCCGCGCTCGCCGCCGGGATCTCCAGCAGATTCAAGTTGATCGGCTGGTCGGCGCCCAGCATCTGACCCGACGCGACGCGAAACGCAAGCGCATAGCCGATATTCCCGGCCGCGCCCGTGATGGTGACAGTGACAGGCTGTTTCATGATTGGCTCCCCGCGCAAAAACAGGAATGTTAGCCGAAATTGCGCCGCGCCGGGGTGGTCATGAGGGCGCCCCGGTGTTCGTCATCGCCGGATCGCGGGGTCGCCGGTGGGATAGCCGGGGTAGGCGGCCCGAAAACGGCGCAATTCCGCCTCCGCCTCGCCGTCGCGCCCGGCACGGCGCAGCCCGGCAATGTCGGCGAGCCAGGCCGCCGGCGCACGCTCGAGCCTGGGATCGCTGCTGTAGAGCCTCAGCCGGCGATCGAGGGGAGGATTCGCCGCATCCGCATGGGCGGCGACACGCACCAGGCGCGGAGCATCGTCGACGCGCTTGGCGTGTTGCGGCCCGAACACGATGGCGAGCACCAGCGCAACCGAGAGCAGAGCGCTGGCGGCAAAGGCCAGCGGGGCGAGGTACGGCGTCAGGCGCAGCGCCGTGCCGCGCGCATCGGGCTTACGCCCCCGCGAAAGCTCGAGCACGCGGCAATCGAGCGCGTGCGGCGGCGCAGGCGCGGATTCTCTCCGGTACTGACGCGACAGCGCACTGCCGCGGCGCAAATAATCATCCAAGTCGTCGGGCGTGTCCATTGATTGCGTGTTGCTCAAATCCTTCGCGTCCGTAGCGGCTGCGCACCGGGATCTCTGCGGGAAGCAGCGATTTCTTCAATTTGCGAATCGCATAGCGCAGCCGGCTCTTGGCCGTCTCGACGCCGACGTCGGTGACGCGCGCGATTTCCTCGATGGTCAATCCGGTTTCCTCGTGCAGCAGAAACGCTTCGCGCTGCTCCTGCGGCAGGGCGCCGAGGGCCGCGAGCAACGCCGACTGCTGCTCGGCGAATTCCGCGATCCTGTCGGGACGCTGATACTCGGGCACTTCCGGCTCTGCTGGGTGCTCGCCGTCATCCGGCCGCGTGGTGTGACGCATCTTGAGATCACGGCGGAAAAAATCGATGGTGCAGTTGTGCGCTATGTGAAACAAGTAAGTGGCGAATTTTGCGCGCGCCTCATATCGGCTGCGCGTGGCGACCAATCGCGACCACACATCTTGGAACAAGTCCGCGGCGGCGCCGGCATTGCGCACCTGCCGGAGCAGGTAGCGGTAAAGCGGACCCTTGTGACGAGCGTACAACGTGGAAAATGCGTCCGCGTCACCGTCCCGGTACCGCACCATCAGCTTGGCGTCCTCGTCGAGCGCTTCCATGGGCTCAAGCATACACGCTGGCAACGATACCGAGCCCCCTCGCGACGGCGATCCCTCGAATGAATGTGTTGCGTTACACTACAGCGCTATATGGCCACAACACCGAACCGGGTGAGGAATGGACCCTGATTGGAATGACAGCCAGCCCATCTATCGCCAGCTGCGCGATCGCATGGTCGCCCTGATTCTAGAGGGCGCGCTCAAGGAGGGTGACCCGTTGCCCTCCGTGCGGGCGGTTGCCGCCGATTACCGGCTCAATCCGCTGACGGTGCTGAAGGGCTATCAGCAGCTGGCCGACGAGCAACTGGTCGAAAAACGCCGCGGCCGGGGCATGTACGTGAGCGAAGGCGCTCGACGGCTGTTGTTGGCCGGAGAGCGGGACAGGTTCCTGCACGAGGAGTGGCCGCAGATTCTGGCGGTCATCCACAGGCTCGGGTTCTCCGCGCAGGAATTGTTTGCGCAAACACCGGCAGTCACCCACCCGGCCCCGCCGCCCCGCGGCGGCTTGCCTACGGAAGATTGAGATTCATCATGCCGGCGCTCATGGACGCTTCAGATCTCCGGCCAACCGCGCATGTCGGCACGTTCCTTGTTGGGATTCGGACCTGAGCAGTGCAAAATGGCGGCCTTTCGATGTCATCATCTCGAGGAGCGCCGATGTACAAGACCAAGATTGATCTCTCGGAGAAGACCCGCCGCAACGTCATCGTCATACTCAATGACCGGTTGGCCGATGCGATCGACCTGCAGAGCCAGGTCAAGCAGGCGCACTGGAACGTGAAGGGCCCGAATTTCATCGCCCTGCACGAGCTGTTCGACAAGATCTCCGATGTCTTCTTGGAGCAAATCGACACCATCGCGGAACGCGTGACGAGCTTGGGAGGTACGGCCGAAGGCACGGTGGCGGTCGCCGCCAAGCGCAGCAAGTTGAAGAACTATCCGCTGAGCATCACGGCCGGCAAGGATCATCTGTTCTATTTGTCGACGCAGCTATCGGTGTACGGGAAGGCCGCGAGAACCGCCATCGACGACACGGACAAATTGGGCGACGCGGACACCGCGGATCTGTTCACGGGGATATCCCGCGACGTCGACAAGCACCTCTGGTTCCTCGAAGCGCATCTGCAAGAGAAGGCTTGATGGCCGATCCCGCCGCAGGCAACCCGCCGGAACCGGGTCTCGAGTCGGCCCTCTCCACGCTGCGGGGATTGCTGACTTCCGGAGAAACCTTGGAAGCCTGGGCCGTGCAGCATCGCTTGTTTGCACTGACGCACCGGCGCGCGTGCATCGCCGCCACCAGCGGCCGCTTCATTTCCCTCGATCGCCGCTTGCTCGGCGGATATGAGTCGGCCGACATTCGCTGGCAGGATCTCAAGGAGACGCGCATCAGCGCGGGAATTCTCGCGGCGGACCTCACGCTGGTGGCGCAGAGCAGTTCCGACCTCAACATCGGGTCCGAGGTGAATCGCGTATGGACCTTCGCCGGCTTGCGCAAGGATCAGGCGCAATCCATGTATCGGATCTGCCAGCAGCACGATCAGGTCTGGCGCGAGAAGCGCCGAATCCGCGAGCTCGAGGAATTGCGCGCAAAATCCGGCGGCGTGCAGATCGGCGGGGCCCCGGGCGCCTATTCCGGCGCGGACTCCGCGGGCGTGGAATCAGAACCCGCTCGACGCCTGCGGCAGGCGCGCGAAATGCTCGAGGCCAAACTCATCACCGACTCGGAGTTCGAGTCGATCAAGGCCAGGATCGTCTCCGGCCTGTAGACTAACGGGCATCTTCGCACCGTGACGTTGAGCGGCCCAGCGTCAAGGGCCGGGCCATGCAAACCGGTCAAAATCAGCGTACTGGGTACTAACCCAATAGATGGGCAAAATAGCTGTTGCGCAGCCGATTGAGCGGGTCCGTCCGCTGACGCAGCGCCCGAAACAGCTTGATCCGTTCGCCGAAAGCCTTCGCCACATGTTCGGGCTGCAGGGCGCGCGTTTGATTGAACGTGGGCGTGCCGCCGATCGCCGAGGCAAAATCATTGAAATCGATCAAGAAGTCATCCCAGCCTTTTTCCCCGGTGGAGGAAGGCTCGAGTGTGAACATCGGGCCGGAGTAGCTGGCGCTGAACAAGGAACCGCGGTCCTGATGGAGCCGGCTCGCGCCGCTGACGACGTTGCAACGGTACTTGTGTTCCTTGTAGTAGGACTTGCAGAACGCAAAATATTCCGCCAGCACCTTGGGGAAATTGTCCTGGGGGAAGGCCCACAGGCTGTAGGTATGGCGCGCCTTCCATGCTTCGCTCGGCATGTCGCGCATCCACTCATGCGCATACATCGCCACCCCGCGGGTGCTGCGGTCGATCGTTGCCCGCAGCGCCTTCTGCATCACGGCGCGAAGCCCCGGCGCGGCCAGCACGCTGCCCACGGTCGACCCGAAGGCCGGCAACACATTGCGCATCACGGAATTGCGGATCTGCCAGATCCCGGAGCGGCTCAGTGAGGCCGATTCGTCGAGCGTGCGGCGCTCGACCGTGATTCGATCGTTGAACGGCGAGATGTGCAGCCGCAATGCGCCCGGTGCGTTGACCATGGAGCCGAAGCGCGCGCTGAAATCCTTGAGCGACAGCACTTGGTAGTCGATTTTGACCGGTGTCAGCTGCCGCACGCGAAGCACAACCTCGTGCACGACGCCCAATAAGCCGAAGCTCGAGCGCAGCACGCGCATCAGGTCGCGCTCCCGCTCGGTCACGATCATTTGTCTGCCCTGGGGCGTGATCAGCTTCAGTTCCGTGACACAGGAGGATAGTTGCGCCATCCCCGCGCCGTACGAAGCCTGGGGCAGCGTGGTGACGGCGACGGCCCCGAGGGAAATCTGGCCCATTTCGGGGGTCAGCGGCAGCTCCAGACCGCGCTCGGCGAGCGCCTGCACCAAGGTGCCCACGCGTACGCCGGCCTGGGCCCGAACGGTGGTCTCGCCGAATTCGAGGATTTTGTCGAGC
>Ga0137358_10002651_pt1 | contig 10208 bp, 9 predicted proteins | sample Mad1_20_16metaG_FD_105551 | JGI IMG/M metagenome (GOLD analysis project Ga0137358, IMG submission 105551) | Vadose zone soil microbial communities from Angelo Coast Range Reserve, California, USA - Mad1_20_16 metaG | ecosystem: Environmental > Terrestrial > Soil > Vadose zone | place: USA... | reverse complement strand
GGAACCGGCGAGGTAACCCTTGGTTTTGGAGGGGGTTAGGCGGGTTCGAGAGCATCTCGGTGGAGCGGATACAGACGGAGTCGAGCTGAACGCTCAACTGGGCAGACGAGGGCGTCTGCTTGTAGGTGAAATTACCGAGACTTGGCGCCGCGCACGCTGAGTTTTTCTACCAGTTCCTCGACTTCGTCTTCGCTGCCACCGATGAAGGTGAACGCCACGATGAAGTGCTTCTCGAGCAGCACGAGGGAGGACTGCTGCATGGTGAGCTTGCCGAGATCTTTGACGAAATCGCTGCGCACCAGTGGCCTCGTGCCTACGAGGTATTCGTAAGGCTCGTGGGCGACCTTGAACCCTTTGCCTGTCGTCAGCTCGGTTAGCGGGCCCATGTAGTCTGCTGCAGTTTTCAGTCCGGGATAGGACGCGACGCTTTCGGCTGCGATGATGACGGCGGAATTCACGGTGTCGCCCGTGGCTTCTGGTGGACGCTCGAAGACGGCCAGCAGGAGTTGCGATTTTGAGGAATCGTTACCGTCTTCCTGCATCTGGCGCGTGCGATCGACCCAGCCGTAGGGAGGTCGGTATGTGAATCCGAAATTGGCGTTATGGTAGGTGCCCTCGCCGGTCTCGGGGGCGGGGCGCGATGGTCTTATGTGCTGCTCCGATTTCTGTTTAGTTTTCGAGGAAGACGATGGGGCTGGAGATTCTTGGGCTGATGCAAGGCTGGGCGTCCACCAGATCAGCAACAGTGTAATGCAGAGGCGCGAAGGCATGTCGCCTCATGTTACCGGATATGTCTTGCCGGTGGAGAGTCGACCCGCACGAACAATCCATCAAGCTGCACGGCCTACGGGTACTGGCTGGGCGCAGTAAGCACAGCGCTTGGCTTCAATCGGAATCTCGCTCAGACACTCCGGACACTTCTTCGTCGTGGGAGCCGGAGCAGGCTCATCCTTGTGCATGCGGGCAAGCAGAGCGTTTACCGGAGTTACCACAAAGAAGTAAACCGCGGCCGCCACCAGCAGGAACGATATGGTTTGGTTGATGAAGTCTCCGACATTGAATAGGCTGTCGCGGATCTTGAAACTGAGAGTGGCGAAGTCTCCCGTCTTGCCCACAATAGCGCCGATCAAGGGGGTGAGCAGGTCTTTGGTAAACGCCCCGACTACCGTCGCGAAAGCTGCGCCGATCACGACGCCCACCGCCATGTCGATGACGTTGCCGCGAAGGATAAACTTTTTGAAGCCGTCCAGCATAAGCGCGCTCCTCGAATTGGAGTGGCCGACACTGTACTGCCGGGGTAACGGGCAGGTCAAGGACAGGAGTTGCGGGAAGCTGGACCGCGGCCGCTAAGACTTTTACGAAGCGCGGCTGGACAGACGCAGACCCCTCTACCTCAGATCCGCATGGGCATCACGATGTAGCGGTACTTGTAGTCTTCGTTGCCGAGGGGCCGGAGTTGGCCGGCGGACTGGGAATCTTTTAGTTCCAGGCTGACATCGCCCGATCCCACTGCTTTCAGGAAGTCCAGGAGATACACGGCATTGAAGCCGATAGTCAGGCCGTCGCCGTTGAACGGAGTCTCGATCGAGTCTTCTGACTCGCCGGTCTCGGTGGAGGAGGCTGAGAGTTTCAGTTCACCCTTTTCCAGGCGCAGGCGGACGGCGCGCGAGCGCTCGTCGGAGAACTGAGCCACGCGTTGAATAGCGGCGCTAAAGTCGTCCCCGTTCAGGCTTACCAGTTTGTGGTTGTCCTTGGGCAGGACCGCTTCAAAGTTCGGGAATTGGCCGGTGAGTTGGCGCGAAGTCAGCAGACGGGGACCGATGCGGAAGAAGAGCGTCGATTCGTCTTTGGCGAATTCGATGGTCTCGACGTCGGTGGAATCGACCAGCGACTTCAACTCGTCCATGGCCTTCTTCGGGATCAGGGTTTTCAGTTCGCCGGACACGCCCTCGAATTTTTCTCCGCCACGCTCGATGTGCGCCAAGCGATGTCCATCGGTAGCGACCATGGTGATCGACTCGGGCTTCAGCACCATGAGCGCGCCGTTGAGCGTGTAGCGCGACTCTTCACTGGCGATCGCGAATCCGGTCTTAGCAATCATTGCCCGAAGAACCTGGGCAGGGATCTTTACCACGCCTGCGGTCGGAAACACGGGCAGGCTGGGAAAGTTTGATTTCGCCATGCCGACCATTTTCGTGTTCGATCGGCCGCAGCGGATGCTGACCCAGTGGTTCTCGAGCAACTTGATGGTGATCTCGGCGTCGGGCAGCAGTTTTACGTAGTCGTATAGCTTGCGCGCCGGGATGGTGCAGGAGCCTTCTTTTTTCACCTTGGCATTGCAGGAGGTGCGCAGGCTCAGATCGAGATCGGTGGCCGTGAGGGAGAGTTTATCGGCCGAGGCTTCCAATAAGTAGTTCGAGAGGATCGGGATCGTGGTTTTGCGCTCCACGACTCCCTGGGTCGCCGTGAGTTCGCGCAAGAGTTCGAACTTGCTGACCGCAATCTCGAACGTGGTTCCAGTCACAGTAGCCTCTTCAACCGGCATAACAGTCTCCCGTAGGCAGCGCTACTTTTATGTACTTCGTTTATACCAAATTAAAAACCTATAAAACCAGCAGTAACAGTAGGCAGTTCGGAAAAGTGGAAATCCCGGCCAAGTCCTAATTCAACAAGCCCTTGCCGACTCACCTTTCATGTCCAAAATAGGGGCCGCGGACGGTGCGGACCCTACCAAGTTTTGGCCGCGATCCTACAGGTAGCCCATTTCTTACACAGCTTCCACACGCTCTCCACAGAAGTCGGCTAGGAAGACCATTCCATTTCGTGGAAAACCGCTCCGGACCCCTGAATCAACCGCCCAACTGCTCGGTCAATTTATTGAGCAGCCTGTTCAAATCTTTATCGTTCTTGCGGGCATCGTCGATCTTCTCCACGGAGTGCAACACCGTCGTGTGATGCTTGCCGCCGAACTGGCGGCCGATCTCGGGGAGGGAAGCTTCGGTCAGATGCTTGGCCAAATACATCGCGATCTGCCGCGGGTACACGATAGCGCGCGAATTGTTCTTCGCCTTGATTTCCACCAGACGCAGGCCGAACTGCTCGGCGGTGGCTTTCTGGATGGATTCGATCGTGACTTTGCGCGCCTGCGAATCGATAAAGTTTTTTAGAACCTGCTGTGCGTAGGGGAGGGTGATTTCAGCGCCGATGAGGGAGGAGTGCGCCACCAGGCGGATCAGGGCGCCTTCGAGTTCGCGCACGTTTGATCGGATGTTCGATGCAACGTAAAGCGCTACGTCAGTCGGCAGGGTGACTTTTTCCTGCTCGGCTTTCTTCTGCAGAATGGCCACCTTGGTCTCGAGATCGGGGGGTTGGATGTCGGCGATCAATCCCCACTCGAAACGGCTGCGCAAGCGGTCTTCCACCTCGGCCAGTTCTTTCGGCGGACGGTCGCTGGCGATCACGATCTGCTTCATTGACTCGTGCAGCGCATTGAAGGTGTGGAAGAACTCCTCCTGGGTGCGCTCTTTCTGGGCCAGGAACTGGATGTCATCCACTAACAGCACGTCGACATTGCGAAACTTATCGCGGAAACTGGTCATCTTGTCGTAGCGCAGCGAGTTGATCATCTCGTTGGTGAACTTCTCGCTGGAAACGTAGCAGATGGCGACTTGCGGCAGGCGCTTTTTGATCTCATGGCCGATGGCCTGCATGAGATGAGTCTTGCCCATGCCGACGCCGCCATACAGGAAGAGCGGATTGTAGGCTTTCGACGGGCGTTCGGCGACGGCCTGGCAGGCAGCGTGCGCGAACTGGTTGCCACTGCCGATGACGAAGGCGTCGAAGGTATAACGCGGATTCAGTTGTGCCGCGCCATCCCAATCGAAGCGACCCTGAGCGATGGGTCCGGTCGCAGAGGGTGGGACGACAGACAGATTGCCTAGACCGCCGTCATGGCGCACGGGCGTCGCGGCCGGGTCGTCGTCGGGTGTTACGAACTTCACGTCCTGGTACCCGAGTCCGAGATTGTCGATTGCTTCCTGAATCAGATCGGCGTACTTGTCGCCTACGTGACGGAACTCCACGGTGGGCACCCGGATGAACAGAATGCCTCCGTTGGCATGACTGAAGCGCGTGGGCTTCAGCCAGGTGTCGTAGGAATGCCGATTGATTTTCTTCTCAAGCGCGTCGAGGATGCGGATCCAGGGATTATGAGGCAGGCTTGTGCTGGGAACAGACATAAACGCTCATCTCGGGCCCGGCGGCTGGTTCGAGCCCACTGTCAAAATTCTGTCTGAAGAAATTCCAATTAGTGCAGAACGCCCCGTTTGATGGGGGAGCGGTTGCCCTGGACAAAGGAAAATTTCTGAAAGAGATCAGGCGGCATACTAGCACAAAATTTTTCGTCGTGTGGAAAACTTCACGAAAGATTTTTCGCCGTCACTCACATTCAGCACGTGAAGAAAATCTTTTGTCAAGTAGCGGACTTGTAACTGCAGCGTGCGTGGTGCAGAAGGGGGATCTGAATAACCACTTGCGGAAATCGCCCAACTGGCGCGGAGACCGGCGTGAGGGGGTGAGGAATGCGCGAGTGGAAGCAGACCGCGAACTTTCGTGTGCGGCAAGACTTTTGGCGCGAAGCATTTTTCCTGAGTAGTGCGCATCCCGTTTGATGAGTACGCATTGCATCATTCACTTGATGGCCGGAAAATTATTCCAGTCCTCGCTCTTCCGTTTTCCGGGAAAGCGCATTCCGTTGACGACTAACGACGGAAGACCGACGACTGAACCACGCTGTCATCGATCTGGACTGACAGCCTGGGGGTTCGAGCACCAGCCGCCGCCGAATCTCACAATCCCGCGGCCCGGTTTGCCCGTCTAGCCTGCGTCATTTATACTCAACGTTTGCTTAAAGGCCATTGATCGAATCAGGAGCAGCTATTTTTCATGCCCAAGCGCACTTTCCAACCCAACCGGCGTAAGCGCTCGAAGAAGCACGGATTCCGTTCGCGCATGAAGACCAAGAGCGGCGCCGCGGTGTTGTCACGCCGGCGCGCCAAGGGTCGCAAGCGGGTATCGGTGAAGCCAGGATTCCGCGAATAACTCCTAATTTTGCCTCTCGTGCGTCACCGGTGTTCCAAGGGTAGTCATCCTGAGCGAGTTGAGAATCCTCCGACGGATTGTGGGTGAGCAGTGAGCGCGCAGGCTCCGCAGGGCGGGAATTCCCCGGCCACGAAGTCAGGGAAGAAAAATCCCCGCAGTGGACGGCTTCTGCGGCATGCGGATTTTGAGCGCGTCTACAAACAGGGACGCCGCCACTTCTCCACCCATATGACCGTGTTTTACCTGGGGCGGGCGGAGGGAGAAGCGCTGAGAGTTGGTTATACCGTAGGCCGCGTTCTGGGAGGAGCGGTGGACCGCAATCGGATGAAACGGCGTTTGCGGGAGTCGGTTCGGCTTACTCGTCCCGTTGCCGGAGTAGCCGCGGATGTGGTCATCAACCCAAAGAAATCGCTGCGTACGGCTGAATTTTCTGACTTGTTGACCGAGGTCAGCCGCGCCTTTGAGGTGATCACACAGAAGTTGGCCGAACGGCCGTGAAACATCCGCAACGCGAAGATCGTACATGATGGTTAGGGCCACTAGATCCATGAGGCAGATCGCCCGGCAAACCGCGGTTTTTCTGCTGCGAGGGTACAAGTGGATGATTTCACCCTTGTTCCCGCCGAGTTGTCGCTATGTGCCCTCTTGCTCGGAGTACGCCATGGAGGCGGTGGAGCTCTACGGAGTTTGGCGCGGTAGTTGGATGGCGCTCGTGCGAATGCTGCGTTGTCACCCTTTTGCGAGGGGAGGCTACGATCCGGTAGTTACCGGGCAGCAGCGCGCACACGGGGGTCGCGCGTTGGACATTCCTAGCACAATTCGGAATCGCGGATTAGACACGCAGAAGATTCGAACACGGTAAGCGATTGGCAGACTTTCAAAATCCTCAACAGGAACCCGGCACGGAGCGACGACTACTTCTGGTCTTCGCGCTGACGTTCCTCATCATCCTGGCCTCGCAGCCGTTGCTGAAGAAGTACGGGCCCAAGACTCCTGAGCCTCACAAACAAACGCAGAATGAAACTGTAGTTCCTACGCCGCCCGCAGCTGTCTCGGTACCGGTCGTTTCGCCTTCACAATCCGCGGCTACAAAGCAGGCGTCGGCGGAAGCCGAGACGGTCATCGAGAACGATCTTTATAAGATTCGTTTCACGAATCGCGGCGGCCAGGTGAAGTCCTGGGTGCTGAAGAAATTTGATGACGACAAAGGGCAACCGCTCGAATTGGTCAATCCGGTGGCCGCGGAGAAGTACGGGTACCCGCTCTCGCTGTGGTCTTACGACGAGGCATTGCGTAACAAGCTGAACTCGGTTCTGTATGTGACACCGGCAGCCGGTACGCAGACCGCGCCCGCGGATATCAGCTTCGAATACACGGATCCGGAAGTCTCAGTGCGCAAGTCATTCCACTTCGACCACACCTATGTGGTGAAGCTGGAAACGTCGGTGGTGTACAAGGGCAGCGCGGTCTCAGCGTTCCCCATGTGGCCGGCCGGTTTCGGAGACGAAACCAATCCCGCGTCCTATGCGGCCAGCCGCATCGAGTATCAGAACGGCGACAACGTCGAGCGCATTGCGCTGAAGAAGGTGATTGGCGGGAACACGATGCACGGTCCCTTTCACTGGGCGGCCGTTACCGACCAATACTTTGCCGCAGTCTTTCTGCCGGAAGACCCGCGCAGTGCGGCTCTCGTCACCCTACATAACGCACTCGACAACCCACAGGATGCGAAGCATCCGAACGAGATTCTCGGCGTGGCAGTCGGAAATCTCGCCGGACCGACGGTCGCGCGGCTGTACGTTGGGCCCAAGGCTTTGGATGTTCTCGAGACGGTTCCGGTCGCAGGTCTAGCGGGCGGGGTCGAGCCGGATTTACGCAGGCTGGTGGACTTTGGCTGGCTTGGCCTGATCGCCCGGCCGCTCTTCCTGTGGCTGAAGTGGACGTACCACCACATCGTGCCGAACTGGGGCTGGGCGATTGTGCTGCAAACCCTGATCATCAACCTCGCGCTGCTGCCACTGCGTCTCTCGCAGATGAGGTCGATGTTGAAGATGCAACGGGTGGCGCCGCAGATCAAGTCGATCCAGGAAAAATACAAGAAGTACGGCATGCGCGACCCGCGCAAGCAACCGATGAACGAGGAAATCGCCGCGTTGTACAAGAAAGAAGGCGTGAATCCCGCGGGTGGTTGCTTGCCGCTGGTGATTCAGATGCCATTTCTGTTTGCTTATTACCGCATGCTGGGTGTGGCGATGGACCTGCGTCATGCGCACTGGCTGTGGGTGCCCGATTTGTCTTCTCCGGACCCGTGGCACATTCTGCCTATCGCCGTTATCATCACCATGTTGATCATGCAACGCCTGACCCCGCAGGCCGGCATGGACCCGACCCAGCAGAAGATGATGAACATCTTCATGCCCGTGATGCTGGGCTTCATCAGCTGGAACCTGGCGGCCGGACTTTGCCTGTACTGGTCGGTCGGCAACGTGATCCAGACCGTGCAGCAGCTCATCATGAACCGCACGCCGTTGGGGCGCGAAATGCGGGAGATGCTGGAGAAGCGCGCCCGGAAGAAAGATAAATAGCTGCGAGCCTTGAGCTATGAGCTGCGAACAGGTGCGAAGCGGCCCCGTTCGTAGCTCAAAACTTTAAGCTCGAAGCACACAGCTCACAGCTGCTTATGCCTATCACCGATAAAATCGCTGCCGCTAACAAGATCAACGAGCTTCTGCGCGGGGTCGTGGCTAACGCCGGGTTGCGTCTGAAATACCGCATCACGGTGGATCCGCCCATCGGCGAGGAGCGCGACTGGGAGAGGCCGGAAATCCTGGTGGAATTCGCCGGCCCCGATTCCCCGCTGATGCTGGAGCGGGGTGCCGAACTCCTGCGCTCGATCGAACTTATTGCGCTCGAAATGCTTCGCTTGCCCGGCAACGAGCACGAAAAAATCTCCTTCGACTGCATGAACCACCGGGCGATGCGGCTGCAGGAATTGCGCATGGCGGCCAACGTCGCGGCGGAGAAAGTCCGCAAAACCGGAGCGCCCTATAAGTTCGCGCCCATGTCTTCGCGCGAGCGCCGCATCGTCCATTTGGCGTTGCGTGATGAGGCGGACCTGCGCACTGAGAGTGAGGGCGAAGGGCTGCGGCGATACGTGGTGGTGTATACGAAGGATTACAAGTCCGCGGCTAGGCCGGCGCGGAAGACGATTCCGTAGCGAGTGGTTCTTCCGGGGTTGGTGCTCGCGGGCCATGCATGCTTTACCCTCCCATCACCCGCGGGTGAATCGTCTCCCCTCTTGCGCCGCATTTATTGGGATGCGCACTGGCAAAATCTCGCTCTTCACGCGGTGCGCATGGGAACGCGACTCGCCGTGCAGGCCAGGGGCGCTGGATCTGTAGCGGAGTCTCCACTGGCAGTGACGATCGTAAAAGGCCTGCTCTGGCCGGGGACTGTGGGCACCGGACTGTGGTATGTGGGCGAGGTGGTATTTCTGGTTTCCTTTCGACCGTTCCCGATGGATGAAGCGGGCGATCTGGTTGCTTTCTTGCTTGGGGGAATTCCGGTCGGTCCCGCCCTTTACTACTTCCTCGTATATCGCAATCACGAGGCCTTCCGGCCCGGAGCGTGCGGTGGCAGCGCGAAGGAGCCTTCGCGCGAACCGTGAAGGGACGCGCAGTGCCTGGTCAGCAGAGCTTCCCATTACAATCTCTTCCGTGAACCTCGACGACACGATCGTCGCTATCGCCACTCCGCCGGGTCGAGGTGGGATCGGTGTCGTCCGCCTGGCTGGACCGGAGGCACGAGCGATTGTTAAGCCGATGCTTTGCTTGCGACACGAACTCGAGCCGGGTCAGGCCATTTTCGGCGAACTGATCGCGCCCGGCACGGCGAATGGAACGATTGATGGAATCAGGAGTGACAGTCACACGCGGACAGGAGTGTCCGCGCCACAGGGGCAGCGCATTGATGAAATCGTCGTTACTTACTTCGCCAAGCCGCACTCCTACACCACTGATGACATCGTCGAAATCTCAGCACACGGCTCACCGGTCGTGTTACGGCACATCGTGGAACTGGCTCTGGCGCGGGGTGCGCGGCTCGCCGAGCCTGGGGAATTCACGATGCGCGCCTTTCTCAACGGAAGAATTGACCTGACGCAGGCCGAGGCCGTCCGTGATCTGATCGAGTCCCAGACTTTGTTTCAGGCGAAGGTAGCGGCGCAACAACTGGAGGGTGCGCTTTCAAAACGGCTGAAGCCGATCAAGCAGAAGTTGGTCGAGCTGATTGCGTTGCTCGAAGCCGGCATCGACTTTGCAGAAGACGACGTTTCGGTCGCGGCGGACGCGACCATCCTGAAACACCTGGCAGAAATCGGGATGCCACTCAGCAGTCTGGCGGACAGCTTTGCATACGGCAAGATCGTGCATGAGGGCCTGACCCTCGCGATCGTCGGCCGGCCGAACGTCGGCAAGTCGAGCCTGTTCAACCGGCTGGTCGAGCGGGATCGCGCCATTGTGACCGCCACCCCTGGCACCACCCGCGATTTGGTCAGCGAAAGCGTCGCCATCGGTGGGATTCCGGTGCAACTCGTGGATACGGCGGGCATTCGCCGCGGCCTCGACGAAGCCGAAAGCATCGGCATCCGCAAATCGATGGAAGCTCTCGCCGAGGCCGATCTTGTGCTGGTCGTGTTCGATGCCTCCCAGCCGGTGGGTGCGGAAGATCGCGAACTTCTGACGCAGGTGGAAGATCGCGGCGCTGGAATCATGGTTGAGAACAAGGCAGACGTGGTCGGTTCTCGATTTGAGCTTCTCGGTTCCCCGTTGCCTCGAGTTCGCACATCAGCTCTGACGGGAGAAGGCGTGGACTCGTTACGAAGAGAGATCCTGCAATACGTCGGCGGAGAGTCGGGCGTTGCACAGGAAAGTGGATTTTTGACCAATGTCCGCCACCAGCGCCTGGTCCTCGACTCCCTTTCTGCAATCGCAGCCGCGAAGACCGCGCTTGCCAACGAAATTCCTCACGAGATGCTATTGCCGGATCTCTACAACGGCCTACGTCCGCTCGACGAGATAACTGGGGCGACGACCACGGACGACATCCTG
>Ga0137358_10002647_pt1 | contig 10212 bp, 4 predicted proteins | sample Mad1_20_16metaG_FD_105551 | JGI IMG/M metagenome (GOLD analysis project Ga0137358, IMG submission 105551) | Vadose zone soil microbial communities from Angelo Coast Range Reserve, California, USA - Mad1_20_16 metaG | ecosystem: Environmental > Terrestrial > Soil > Vadose zone | place: USA... | reverse complement strand
CCTGCCCAATTCCTGCTTGTTTGCTCGCATTTTGCCGCGCATGCTGGCAAGCCCGCGGGAAAGCGATCAGGGCGAGTAAATAATAGTAAGCGAGGAAGCAACACCCGCCAGGGTACTCGTGTATTACCTCAATTTGAATACGTTGTAAAGAGGCCTTACACACTTGTCTCCACCGCACTTTGTAGATCCCCTTGTCCATTTCATTTACCTGGCTACTATGATATATGAAGGTTTTCGTTTGCCTGATAGTCAGGCCCTGGGTTGGTGAGACCCGTGGCTCTGGGCAATGGTTCCCGTCAAAGGGCGAAAGTAAAAAAAGAGCAAACTCTAAAACTCTATGTCGCGAACGAACAAAGGATGGCCGAGAAATAATTCCACTGGACCATTAGGGGGCTTGTCTACGGGTCCAGGCGGTGGTCTTTCCACAGGACCCGGAGGAGGTTTATCCACTGGTCCTGGAGGAGGTCTTTCAACTGGTCCGGGTGGTGGCTTATCAACTGGTCCGGGTGGTGGCTTATCAACTGGTCCAGGCGGTGGTCTTTCCACAGGCCCCGGAGGAGGTTTGTCCACCGGTCCCACCCCGTACTACAGCAATATACCGCCAAGAGAGGTTTATCTTGAATATCTGAAGGAGTATGGCTACGAAACTGCGTATCACATGCTTAAAGATGCATGGAATCTATAGACTAGAGGAAAGAGTTATTAGACGGTACATTCAGAGCCACGGTCGTATCGACCGTGGCTCTGGTGTTTAGTGGGTTCTGAATCTACTCTGTTATGGGTTTTGGAGATGTAGACGATTAGACGCCGCGGGTTAAATAGCTGAGGATCCTTTCATGGCTTTAGCTGGTACTTGTCGTATTTCGTGCGATACGTTTCCGTCCCACCTTCCAGGTATTTAACGACTTCCTCATTCACAGGAGCATGATCCATTGATCCAGAATAAACGATACGTCCACGCGTCGCTTCGCTCTCCAAAATGATAAATTTATCCGTATCCGACGCAACAGCAAGGCTTGAATTGTGCGTGGTAAAAATAAACCGCCTCCTCTCCTTACCCCGACGAATCTTGGTACACATGTCCTCCCAGATTGACCGAATATCAAGGGAATCTTACTCCATCTGCGTGGGTCGCCCGGCATTCATAGACTCAAGCGACCAGGGCATTGGCGTGAAAGAATTTTTGTGACTACAACCCGATCGCGGTCATTGGGTCATTACTTCCTGTTGGCCGACCACCCGCCCAGAAGCTTAGTTGAGGCTTAAGTCGATATGTTCAGAAATTTTCCATGAGCCACATATTGCCGTTGTAAACCGAGTTTTGGATGGCGAGGTATTTGCCATCCGGTGACTGGATGCCCCACGGGTGCATACCTGCGTTGTTCTTCCAGACGGCCTTTGTGTTACCCCTGAGATCGACGTACACCAACTCGGAGCCCGACTGCGACTGGTGCGTGACCAGAAGTCCTTTGCCGTCCGCCGCCCAACTCAATTGCCCCTTCTGACTCAATCCTTTTGCAACGATCATCTGCGCATGTTGACCACCAAGCGAGAAGACCTGGATCGGATCGTCAGGGCCGGTGATGGCGGCGATTCGTGTACCGTCGGGAGAAAGGTCGCAAGCGCCACTGCTGCGCGGGTCAGTGTTGAAACGTAACAGTTCGCTGCCTCGCCCATGGATGGGATCAAACGCGGTGACGATCATTTGCTTGCGATCTGCCCTCCACTCGGCAACTGCGCACACGGTTGATGGAGATCGGGCACAAAGAACAACAGCCCCGCTAGAGACTGGAAATAACGGTTCGGGCGCACCTCCGGTAATCGGGACCCGCACCAGCTTCGACACGGGCGGATTCACACCAGGGGTTTCTAAAGTCCCCAACACCCACTTTCCATCGGGGGTTACCCGCGAGGGGTACATGGAAAAATGGGCAATGAGCTGCGGTGTGTCCTCGTTCAACCCCTGCCGGTAGAGTCCGCCTTTGCCATCCCGCGACGATGAGAATATGACGGACTTGCTGTCGGGCGCCCAGTCCAGCACATAGTTATCACTCTCATCCAGGGTGAATTGCCGCGGGTTTTGGATGCGTGCACCGCCTCCCTCAACCTCCGCCACGTATACACTTTTGCGATCGGCCCATCCGAGGAATGCCAGACTCTTGTCGTCCTCCGTAACGCTTCCATTCGAGGCGCAGAATCCGGTCCAATTGGTCAGCCGTCTCGGCTGGTCAAGGCGCTCGCCTGTGCTCCAGTCAATTCGTCTCACCCAATAGTTGCAAGTGTCGATCATCGCTCCCGGCTCGGGCACGGCATAGACCAACCTCCCGTCGTGTAGCAATACAACCTCAAACAGTTTCTCCATTTCTGCTTGCGGAAAGATGACCGTCGAAGGGCCGCCGTTTAGGTTCCGGCTGAACGTGGTGACACTCCCTGCCGGGTCCTTTTCGAGGTACATGATTCTGTTGTCGCTCGGCGACCATCCGAACCCGAGATAGGCAAAGCCCTCGTCACCTTCGGCTTCAAGGATCCTGTGTTCCCCTTCGCCGTTTGGTCCCATCACCCTAACTTCGCGCTCGGCATCTCTGCGCCGATTGGTTCCGAAAGCTATCTGCGAGCCGTCCGGCGAAACGCTAAAAGCAAGCGCTCCATCGCGGAGTTTTCGCGGAGCCGCCCCTAGGACTGAGCCGACCCAGATGCTTGTGCCTTCAGAGGTCCAATCGTCTGGATTTTCCCCAGGCGGATGAGCGTTGACCACAAATTGAGTGCCGCCCGCCAGCCACGCCTGCAGAATCCTCCACTCCAGTTTCTTACCGTCGAGTTCCACGGGCTCAGGGACTGACCGCATCTCGCCCGTTTCGATCAACTGAACGTGCATCCCCTTCCGGTCGGCGTACACGAGATATTTGCCATCGGGCGAAATCGTCCCGCTGCGGATGGCATTTTCGGGGGGATTGGTGGTCAGTTGCCGCAGCTTCAGGCCCGCCTCGGGCGGAGGAGCTTGGTGTCGGAATCGGATGAACCAGACGCTCACGGCCGCGATGAACAGGGCAGCAACGCCTACCGCTAGCGCCCCCCAGCGCGCACGGTGCCGTTTCGTTGCAGTTCTCAGGTTCTCCAGGTCGGAGCGAATTTCCACCGCAGTCTGATAGCGTGCTTCGCGGTCTTTCTCGATCGCCTGGCTGATGATGCTTTCGAGCTTGCCAGGAATCCCGGGATTCAGCGCCCGTGCCCGGGCGGGAACCTGATTCAGGATCGCATGATGAAGCACGGGTGCGGTATCACCCGCGAAAGCACGCTGCCGGGTAGCCAATTCATAAAGCACCAAACCAAACGAAAACAGATCAGTGCGATAGTCCAACTTCTCCCCACGCACTTGCTCCGGCGACATGTAAGCTGCGGTCCCGACGGTCGTGCCAGTGCGGGTCATCGTGAGAAGAGGGTTGAATTCTCTCTTCCGGGGCTCCCCCTCTGGCACATGGGGCTTTGCGTCCGGAGTGTCGGACGCCTGCAGTTTGGCCAGACCGAAATCCAGGATTTTGACCTGGCCGTGATGGGTAACGAAGATGTTCGCCGGTTTAATGTCACGATGGATGATGCCTTTCTTGTGCGCTGCATCCAGCCCGTCCGCGGCTTGCATTGCGATATGCAGCAACCTCTCAAGCTGAAGCGCCGCTTCGCCGGGGCCGTTCGCCTGTTCGGACACCTGCGCCCCAGAAATCATTTCGCGCAGCGTCTGGCCTTCGAGCAACTCCATCACGATGAAAGGCTGGCCTTCATGTTCTTCTACCGAGTAGATCGTGCAGATGTTGGGATGGTTCAGTGCGGAAGCGGCGCGGGCCTCGCGCTCGAAACGTTGCATCGTGGCGGCATCGTTCGCCAGCTCTTCCGGCAGAAACTTCAGGGCAACGCGGCGACCCAGCTTCAGGTCTTCCGCCCCATACACGACTCCCATTCCTCCGCCGCCTAATACTTGGAGCACGCGATAGTGCGAGACCTTTTTCCCAATCAGGGCTCCGTCGCCGGTGGCAGACTCCGCCGTGCTCGCGACTGCAGTGCCTTGTCCGTCGCGATGCGCAGCATCCGGCCACTCGACGGGGACTATGAGCCGATAACCCCGCCGCGCCACGGTCTCGATGTATTTTGGATCCTCCGCCGAGTCACCGAGCGCCTGGCGAAGTTTCTTGATCGCCGTGTTGATGGCGTGGTCAAACTCCACCACCGTGTCATTGGGCCAAAGCTTCTTCTGGATTTCCTCGCGTAGGACGATCTGGCCATTTTGCTCCACCAGCATGCGCAGGACTTGAAAAGGTTGTTCCTGCAGTCGAACAATTCGTCCGCCCCGGTGCAGTTCCCCGGCCCTGAGGTCGAGTTCAAAAACCCCGAAGCGGGCGCGATTGGGGAGCAATATCTCCATGGGGCGCAACCTAATTGCCGCAGAGCACCATCCGGCACAGAACCCGAGGCTGCCGGACGCGGGCAGGCACCGGGGCCGTTTGTGAACTAGTCTCCCACAGTTAGCGGTCCTAAAGCTATTGGCTTCAGATGGTTAAATGTCCACTGAGAAAATACCCGTAATCCATCGCGGGTGCATTGTGCTGCATTTCTCCCCAGGATAGTGTCGCCGCGGTCGTGCTTCCCACTCCGCCAGACAACGGAAGCCCGGCGTACTCAAAAGGAGAAGGATATGAAGAAACAAATATGTCTCATTGCATTGGCGTTAGTCGCTGCGCTGGCGGTTCCGATTGGAGCATCCGCGCAGGAGCAGGCTACAACCAGCGGGGCGGGGCAGCATGCTCGATACAGGTTCGTGGATCTTGGCACATTCGGCGGGCCCGACAGCATTGTTGAGTTTTTCGAACCAGGCGTAATTAACAACGCTGGCAGCGTCGTCGGAGGAGCCGATACGGCAATTCCCGATCCATACTTCCCCAACTGTTTCAGCCCCAATTGTGTAGTGCAGCACGCATTCAAATTTAAGCACGGCGTCTTACACGACTTGGGTGCGCTGCCGGGGACCAACAGCAGTTTCCCCTGGTGGGTGAATGAGCGAGGATGGGTAGCCGGAGCCTCCCAGAATGGTGTGATCGATCCGCTGACGAGCGGACCGGAATTGAAAGCCGTGCTCTGGAAAGAAGGCCAGATCATTGACCTCGGAACTCTGGGAGGAAATCAGAGCGCTGCATTTGGCGTGAACAATGAAGGTCAGATCACGGGAGCTGCGCTGAATACAGTACCGGACCCCTGGGGTCTCATATATCCGTTCGGGACTCAGACGCGTGCATTTCTCTGGCAGAACGGCGCTATGCATGACATCGGCACGCTGGGCGGGCCCGACGCGGTCGGCCTGTATATCAATGACCGCGGGCACGTTGGCGGGGCCTCATTCACAAGCGACATTCCCGATCCGGACACCGGCATGCCACCCGTTGAACCGTTCTTGTGGGACGGGAGAAAAATGCGGGACCTTGGCACCTTAGGCGGGGCCTATGGCCAAGTTCTCGGCCTTAACAATAGAGATCAAGTGATCGGCGACTCCAGTACTGCAGACACCCCAGGAGCTTGCCTAATAGCGGATTTGGGTTGCCACGCTTTCCTATGGGAGCGGGGAGTGCTAAAGGATCTGGGAACTTTGGGAGGGACATTTTCCATCCCCATTGTGGTCAATGAGAAAGGAGATGTAGTTGGAGCGGCCAATACGTCAAATGACGAAACCGTGCGCGCCGTGCGGTGGAGGAATGGCGCGATCCACGATCTCGGCGGGGTCGAAGGCGATCCCTGCAGTTGGGCGTGGGGCCAAAACAACAAGGGTCAGATTGTGGGCATCTCCGTTCCGATGTGCGATCTCTCCCTTGCCCCACGCGCATTCCTCTGGGAAGACGGAGAAATGATTGACCTGAGGACGAGAATCCCTGCCGATTCGAATTTTCAACTCGTGTATGCGGAAGCGATCAATGAGCGCGGCGAGATCACAGGCATCGGAGTGCCTCCAGGGATTTCTCCGGCGGATGTTGAATCGCTGGGACACGCCTTCGTGCTGATCCCCTGTAACCGCAACGACACTCAGGGCTGTGAAGACCGCGGTCAGGGTACGACTGCGTTGGCACAAAGTACCCCCGCCGCAGCCACGACGAGCTCAACCAATGCGACTCACAACAAGGTCACCCCAGAGATGATGGCCGCTTTCCGGGCTCGACTTCTAGCCCGTCAGCATCGTGCCGTCGGAGCCTGGCCGCGAAAATAGCGGACAGCGTCCCAGGTGCAGGACAATCGCCGGAACGACGGCAACGGCGTGACCCTGCGGTGAAGATGCAGTAAGATGCGTGCACTGTCTGAACCCGCCGAGCCCGATTGGTCCGCTCGGCGGGAATGTGGAGTGCAGCGATGAGAATGGAGAACGTTCTCTACGTTTTGATCCTCTCGCTCACTGTTGTCCCTGCCAGCAACCTGCAGGCCCAGACTACCTCCTCGGGAGGGTTGAGTGGCGTCGTGGTCGATTCGAGTCATGCGGTCGTGCCCGATGCGGACGTCGAGATTGCGGACACCGCCAAAGGCACAACCCAATCCACGAAGACGGACCACGAAGGCGTGTACCGATTCTTCTTCCTCGCACCGGGGAAATACACACTTAGCGTAAAACACCCTGGCTTCCGCCAAGAGAGGCGAACCGTTGCAGTTCTGCTCGGGCCGACCGTGTCGGTGAACGTTACACTCACGATTGGAACAGCCAATAGCAGCATAACCGTGACCGACGAGGCGCCGCTGATCCAGGCGGAGAACGGCGATGTGTCAACGACCATGAATCAGAGCCAGGTCTCGGAGGTTCCGAATCCCGGTAACGATCTCACCTACATCGTGCAGACCGCACCCGGCGTGGTGATGAATACGGACACCTTTGCGGCCATCTCGGAGGGTAAGTTTTCGATTCTGGGGATGCCCGGAACCTCCTATCGCTCCACCATCGACGGGGTGAACGACAGCGTTAACGCCGGTGCGCTCGGACTTGTGTTGGGTCAGAATCAGGTCCAAGAAACAACGGTTGTAAGTACCGGATACTCAGGTCAGTTTGGCGGCGCTGCGGGCGGAAACATCAACTACGTCACCAAGGCCGGAGACAATACGTTTCATGGCAACGCCCAATACTATTGGAACGGGCGGGTCTTGAATGCCAACGATTGGTTCGACAATGCGCTGGGCAATCCGCGTCCGTTCTCCAACGCCAATCAGTGGGCTGGCTCGTTCGGTGGCCCCATCCATAAGGACAAACTGTTTTTCTTCTTTGACACCGAGGGTTTGCGGCTGATTATCCCCACAGGCTTCGCTGTAGCAATCCCCAGCCCCGAGTTCGAGGCTGCGACCATTGTCAATATCGACTCCCGGTTTGGCCCAACCTCTGCTTCGGACGCTTTCTACAAGCAGATGTTTAATCTCTACAACAGCACGCCTGGCGCGGACACGGCGACGCCCGGGGGGTTCGCGGACTCTCTGGGTTGTACCGGGTTTCACGGTCCGAACGGCCTCGGGACAACCGTTCCCTGCGCTCGTCACTTCTTCAAGACGCGGGGTATTCCCAGTCAAGACACCCTCACTTCCGGCCGTCTAGATTGGAATCTGGGCCAGAGTGACCGTGCCTTCTTCCGAATCGTACGAGAAGACGGGTTCGGCGCATTCTATGTAAACGACATAAGCCCACTTTTTGATGGCATTGCGGACAGCTCTCAATGGCAAGGGCAGTTCGTAGAGACACACACGTTCGGCCCTTTGGCCGCAAGTCAATTCCTGGTAGCGGCGTCCGATTGGAAAACTCTTTACCACGTAAGAAATCCTTCCCAGGCATTGGCCGCATTCCCCACCGTTCTTCACATGTGGGTGCCGGGTACATTCACAGATCTGGGGGGAGTCAACTGGATATGGGCCAATGGCTGTGACTGCACTCATTTTCAAATTTCGGAAGATGTGGTGAAAACCCGGGGCCGCCACAAGGTGGGGGTTGGCCTGAATTTCAGCCGAGGATATTGGCACTCAACACCCGACAAGGACAACGTCGTCGGACAACTGTATCCTCAGACACTCCAGGCCTTTTATCAGGGTGGCGTCGACCCGGCAAACCCTGAAGTCGACTACACTGTACTGACGCAGGCTTTCAACTCGCAGACCGGCCCCACAACTGGAGTTGGCAGCTTCGAAGTGTATGCCCAGGACGAATGGCACGCGCGACCCAATCTTACGATCACACTCGCGCTGCGCGCAGAACATCATTCCAATGTGTGGTGCAAGGAACACTGTTTTGCGCGGCCCGTCGCTCCCTTCGAATCTATGAGGCACGACCCTAATCAACCTTACAATCAGGCCATTCTTGTCAACCAAGAACATTCGATTGAAAGTGTCGATAGCATTAACTGGTCTCCCCGACTTGGCTTTGCCTGGCAACCGTTTGGCGTTTCCCACAACAGTGTATTGCGAGGCGGAGCAGGCATTTTCTACGACCCTTTTCGCGAAGACGTAGCTTCTTCCTTTTACACTAATGTCCCTATCTACAACGAATACACGGCGTTTGCCAATAATCTCACGCCAAACGAAACAGCCAGCCTGTTTAAGGACACTGCCACCTCCAACACGGCATTCGTGAAGGGCTTTACGGCTGGCGCTACGCTCGCTCAGCTTCAGGCGGAAATCCCTAACTTTTCTCCGCCTGCCCTTAGCTCGGCCGAACGAAGGATGCCCTCGCCGCAATATCAGAGATGGAGCCTGGAGTGGCAGCAGGTATTTGGTGTCCACACATCGGCGAGCGTCGGCTATTTCGGGCATCATGGTATTCACGAACTCGTCGTGAACCCGAGCGCAAATGCATTCGGCTTTGGTTCGTTGCCCGCGGGCCCATGCACGAGTCCGCCGATTCCCCCCTGCAGCGATCCGCGCTTCGGCCAGGTCACACAGTATGGATCGCATGCGATCTCCAACTACAACGGCATGGTCGCATCCTTTCGGCATCAGTTCACCCGATGGGGATTCGGTCTAGTGCAAGTCAACTACACCTTCGGGCACGCCCTTGATGAAGTCTCAAACGGCGGAGTAAGCAGCTTCACGCAAGGAAGCTCGATATACCCACAGGATCCGAGGGATCTCCGTGGCGCTTACGGAGCGGCCGAATATGACGTGCGTCACTCCCTGAACGGGAATTACGTTTGGGAGCTCCCGATGAAGGCCGCCTTGGGCGGGCATGGCCCGGATTTATTGGTGACAGGATGGCAGGTTTCGGGCACTGTCTTTCTTCGCACTGGTTTTCCTTATACCGTGCTCGACGTAGCCGAGTCAGGAAACCTCCAGCGAAACAACTATTTTGGAAAGATCTATTCCGTTCCGGTCGGCCCTCACTCTGAACCATCGGCATGCGGGAAGGCGGCGACCTTTGTGTTGAATCTGCATCCTTGTTGGCCACCACAGTTCTTTGTGCTGGAGGACGGCACGACTGTTTCCAATCCAAACGCCCTCTTCGTGCAATCGGAGTGTGAAACAGGCTTCAACACCGGCCACTTGCCGGCGCGGACGGGTCCGTGCGACGGTCCGCTGGTGTCTTTTGCCCAGGGCAGAAACCACTTTCGCTACCCGAGCTATTTCAACGCCGATTTCGCAATCGCGAAGAGCACGCAGATCCCCGGCTGGGAGAGCGCTACGCTGAAGATTGGGTTCCAGTTCTTCAATCTCTTCAACCATCCCAATTTTGGCGGTCCTGACAACTGGACCAGTTCACCCACTTTCGGGCAGATTTTCTTACTCGAACAAACTCCCACGAGTATCCTGGGCTCTGGAATCGCCTATGCGATCACCGCGCAAAGAATGATTCAGCTGAAAGCGGAACTGCGATTCTAGCGAGAGTTGACGCTGGTGTGCGGTTTGCTGGGTTCCTACGCTGTCCCCGGGAACAACGAACCGGTGTATTCCTCAACCCGCGTTCTGCACCCTACCCCGACACTTGCTTCTACGCCCTTATACCTCGCAAGAGCCGTATGCGTAGACGCGCTCGTACGGGTCCGTGCGGTATGCCGAGTGATGAGCGTCCCTACCGCGACAGCATAAGCCGGTAGTAATCCTGGAAGAACGCATCAAGACTGGCCGCCTGAGAATTTGCTGATCAAGTGGTAAAGTCACGCTGGCTGCGGATTCAATCTGTCAATCGTGTGTTTGCTCTGACACTTACATTTGAGGTCGCAATTT
>Ga0137358_10002644_pt1 | contig 10220 bp, 7 predicted proteins | sample Mad1_20_16metaG_FD_105551 | JGI IMG/M metagenome (GOLD analysis project Ga0137358, IMG submission 105551) | Vadose zone soil microbial communities from Angelo Coast Range Reserve, California, USA - Mad1_20_16 metaG | ecosystem: Environmental > Terrestrial > Soil > Vadose zone | place: USA... | reverse complement strand
TTCGGCGCCACCAGTCGCGTGGACAAAGCGCGCGACAAGATCATTGGGCGAACCGTAGCCATCAAGACCCTGGTTCACTCTTTCGGCGCCGCCCCGCAGCAAAAACAATTCTTGCGTGAAGCGCAAATCGTCGGTCAGCTCTCCCACCCCGCGATCGTCAACCTGTTCGACGTTGGCGTCGAGGAAACCGGCATCGCCTATCTGGTTATGGAGTATGTGAGCGGGCGGACGTTGCAGCAGGTCCTTTCCGAATCGCCCATTCCTTGGCCGCGCGCCTGCTCCTGGGCTGCGGAGCTGGCGACGGCGCTCGGCCGCGCCCACCACGCCGGCATTATCCACGGCGACGTTAAGCCCGCGAACATCATGATCACCGAAGAAGGCGAGGTAAAGCTCAGCGACTTCGGCATCGCGCGCTTTGCAACGCAAGTGTCTGGTTCTGGGCGCATTATGGGCACTCCAGCGTACCTGGCTCCGGAGCAAATCATGGGCGAGCCCCACAGCACCCGATCCGACCTGTTCTCCCTGGGGATTGTTCTCTACCAGATGCTGACCGGGGTGCCGGCCTTTGATGGGAGCTCCGTCGCCGCTGTCTGCGCGCAAATTCTAACCGCCGATCCGGTTCCCCCCTCGAAGCGCAACCCTGCCCTGCCTTCCGGTCTTGACCACATTGTTATGCGCTGCCTGGCGAAAAAAGCGGAAGACCGTTACCCGTCCGGAGACGCGTTGGCGGCGTCACTATTTCCATTGGCGCGGCGCGCCCCCGTTTCGCAGGCCGCTGCGAACCTTTCCTGGTGGTCGCGCCCCATGCAGGTGCGCGATATTTGGGCTTTTGCCTCGGTCATCTTGCTGGCTGGCGGTAGCGTCCCGGCAGGCCGCGCGGTTGTCTCGCACTTCCACTTGCTACCCACGCCTGCGCCGATCACCTCGTTTGCTGCGCCCAAAGCGCCAGACGACTTGTTAGGTTATCCCGCGACGCAGTCTCTCATTGCTTCCGCTGAACCTATCCCCGCCAAGAGCCTCGTGCCGCCAAAGAGAATTCGCACTTCGCCTAGCTCCGTCAGCAGAGCCCATCGCAACAGCGAACTGGCTCGCCTCGTCGTGCCAACAATCCAGAATGCTCATTCGGACGTGACTGTACCTGCGCTGGCGCTGCCGGTACCGCCCGTCTCCCCTGTCCCTGTAGCTATCGAACGAGCCTCCCTGCGGATCAAGATTGATACGACAGTCGGCGATGGCACTCTCGCCATATTCGCCGACCACGACCTGTTGCTGGCAACAGGCCTGCGCGACTACGCTGCTGCTGACCCAATGCGCCTTGAGCGTCTTTTGCCCGCCGGACCGCACCAACTCCGGGTGGCCCTCTATCGTGCCGACAAAAGCCTGCAGACCGAAAAAGAAGGCTTGGGCGAGCTTCGCGCCGACACTGAAAACACGCTGACCATTCGTGTCGGCAAGCGCCCCAAGATGCTCGTTCGCCGCGAAACCACCCTCGAGGTCATTTGGCCAAGTGCCATCTCGCCGCAACACCAAAACGTCGCGTCGAATCCCTCGGTTACTACCGCCCTTAAATAACCCTTCTAACAAGCTATTTCCCGATCGCAAGAGTGAAAGTGCGAGTGGGATAGAATGCGGTTGATCGAATTAGTGGGAGGTAGAGCGATGCCGCATGTGCAGATTACCTGGGTCGAGGGACGCACGCCGGAACAGAAGCGCAAAATTGCCCAGCGTATTACCGAAGTCTTGGTCGAAGACGGGCGGGCGAAGCGCGAGAACATTCACGTGGCGTTTCATGATGTGGCGGCCACGAACTACGCGGAGGCGGGCGTGCTGGTAGTCGACCAGAAACGCACGCCGTAACAAAGGGCGCGCTTTGCAACGCGCCCCTTTTAACATCCGAAGATTTACAGATCAGGTCGCCGCTGCTACGAGGCTTGCAGGTCGCGGCGGATCAGCGTGGAATCCAGGAAATAGCCAACGCCGAGGGCGAAGGGAATAATACCAAGCACCGCTGCGCTCCAAGTGTCGGGCTCATGCTCGATATGGGCTATTAAGCCGAACGCCACCAGGAAGCCAAGGCCGCCGCACACGAACAAAATGCCCCAGCGCCGCGAGCGCGCCGCCTGCGTAAGCTCCGGTTCCATTGGCACGCTGACACCGCGGGCGATGGCCGCGAGCCGCTCTTCCGTGCGCAGCTTACGCACGCGGTAATAGGTGTACATAGCGCCCAGGGGAATGCCCAAGCTCATAATCACAGCCACTAAGCCAATAATCGTACCGTCCATTTTTCGCTCCTTGCTTTTCTATGGGCGCCCTTGCGCCGAGGACTTGTGTAGGAACTGCTGTCGATAGTCGATAGAGGTACGCGGCCCGGCTCGAGAAAGTTCCGTGCCATCACGGGCCTAAGCAGAAACTGATTTAGACAGGACTTATACGGCGCGCTCGGAATCGAGCGGCTTACGGCAGTTCGCGCACCTGCATGGATTGGTCGATCACCATATTCGGGTAACGGAACGGCGAGCCCGCGGGAGCGGGAGCGTGGCGTGCCGTTGCGGTGAAATCATTGCCGGAGCACTCGACGGTGTAGGAGTAACCGTCACGCTCCGGGCGCGACATGCTCATAGAGCCGGAGGTCAGCAGTTCATCCATGGACATGCAATGGCCATCGACGCCGATGGCGCTGCGCTCGGCCTTGGCGATTTGCAGCAGGTCCATGCGCACGCCCGTGATGCTGATCGCTTGCGTGGAGACGGTGCCTTCCGCCGCTGTGGGGATCTTCTTCAAATAGAGCAAATAGACACCCATAAGGAAGCTGGCGGTGACCAAGAGCGAGACAAAAATCTTCATACTGAAATTGTGCGGGCAGTGAGCGGCGGCTGCAACGGCGGCGTTCAGGGGCGTGCGGAAGGAAACAACACCCAACTTTTTTGTGCGGCTTCTCGTGGATAGCTTTGCTAGACTCACACCTGCCTCCGAACCCCCTTCCTCGGTGCAATTTCCGCTTTCCGTAGGTTACAAAATGACCGTGCCCCTGCTGGAACTCAACATTGAAAAGCTTCGCGAAGAAGAGTTGGAGGAAGCCCGCGCGATTCAGAGCGTAATGCTGCCGGAGCAAGCGCTACGTGCCGGAGGCGTGCGCATATCCCACGAATTTCAGCCCATAGCGGCGGTGGGCGGCGACTTTTTAGATTATTTCCAGCTCTCGGATGGAAGCATTGGCTTATATCTGGGCGACGTTTCCGGCAAAGGTTTGCCGGCCGCAATGTATGCGGCCCTTGCGGTAGGCACTTTGCGCGGTGTACACAAGACCGGGCAGGCGCCATGTAACGTGCTCTCGACCCTCAATCGGCGCTTGCTCGTGCGTGGAGTTCCGCGCCGATACAGCGCCGCGCAATATGCGATGTTCGATCCGCGCACGCGGCAGATGCACATTGCCGGCGCGGGAATGCCCGGGCCGTTCCACCTCTCCTCAAGAGGCTGCCGAATCCTCCAAGTTCCCGGAATTCCTCCGGGCCTCTTCGAAGGCGTGGACTATGACATGTACACTATCAATCTGGAGCCGGGCGACTCCGTCCTGTTTTGCACGGATGGAGTTACCGATGCCTTTGACGTCGCAGAAGAGGCATTCGGGATCGAGCGCATTCAGGAAGTCTGCGAATCGTGCTTTTACGCCGCGCCCGCCGAACTGCTGGGGCAGATCTTCGCGGCTCTGGCGAGCCATACGCGGGACCGAGAGCAGCACGACGATATGACGGCGGTGGTGTTTCACTATGAAGGCAGCGCCCTCGCGGAATCGCCGGGTCGTAATTCAGCGTAGTTCAAAAGCTTCAGCGGCTGTCGCCGATGCAACGTTGTCCTCCGTTTTCCCGTCCAATTCCCGTACATCGAAACGGCAGGGCGTTTGTGCGTCCTTCCTGACTGGCGTACACTGAATAATTCGCAGCCCCGTCTGATTCGGAGTGAGGATTCCTTGACCATACTTGCTCGTACTCGCATTAATTTCTTTGCGGTTGGCGTGTTCGCGCTGGCCTTGGCCGGAACGCAGAGGAGCCCAGCGGCTGCCGCCACCCCTCCCGATGCCCCGCAGGCAAAGCGCTCTCCGTTGCTGGCCGTAATGCAGGGGGAACTGGACCGCTCGTTCAAGACGCTGAGCACTCAGGATCCGGCGGCGTATTACATCGGCTATACGATTACGGACACCCAGCGCGCGGACGTTTCCGGCTCCAACGGCGCGCTGCTCACCAGCAGCGAGAATCGCAATCGCTGGCTGGAAGTCTCGGTCCGAACCGGCAACTACGACCTCGATAACACGCACAAGATTGGCGAGCGTCAGTCGCAAAATGGCGGGCCAGGAACGGCCGTGCCCATCGATGACGATCAGGAAGTCTTGCGCCGTGAAATCTGGCTGGAGACGGACAAGCAGTACAAATCCGCCGCCGAATGGCTGATCAAGATCAAAACAGGGCGCGAAGTCAAGGTCGAAACGGCGGAAGGGCGTGCGCCGGACTTTACGCATGAGCAGCCGCACACCTACATCGGCCCGGAGACTTCTTTCGTTCTCGAGCGCAAACCCTGGGAAGAAAAAGTGCGCGCCTACACGAAGACATTTCGCGATTCGCCGGCGGTGATCAATTCCATTGTCACGTTTTCCGCACAGGCCCAAAACGCATATCACGTAACCAGCGAAGGTACGCAACTGCAGTTTGGGCAGATTCGCTACCGGCTGGAGCTCTTCATTCAGGGCAAAGCGCCAGACGGCATGGACCTTAACCGCTACTACAATTTTGATTGGGTGAAGCCCGCGGATGCCCCGGACGACAACGCGGTCTATGCCGCGGAAGCGACTATGCGCAAGGAGTTGGAGGGACTGGTCGCTGCGCCAATCAACGAACCGTCTGTTGGCCCCGCACTTCTAACCGGACGCGCCGCAGCCGTCTTCTTCCACGAGGTATTCGGCCATCGCGCCGAGGGTCACCGCCAGAAGGACGTGGCGGAAGGGCAAACCTTCGCGAAAAAAGTCGGCGAGCAGATTTTGCCCCCCTTCCTGAGCATCGTGGACGACAGCACGATGCGCAAACTGGGGCCCAGCGACCTGCTCGGATACTACGAATACGATGACGAAGGTGTGCGGTCGCACCGCGTTGTTTTGGTCGACCGCGGCGTTTTGAAGGATTTTGAGATGTCGCGCTCGCCCCTGGTGGGCTTCGAACATTCGAACGGACACGGTCGCCGCCAGCTCGGCGCTTCGCCGGTTTCGCGGCAGGGCAACTTGATTGTGGAAAGCAGCAAGACGGTCACCGACGCGCAGCTTCGCGCGAAATTGATCGAATTAATCAAGCAGCAGGGCAAACAGTTCGGCTTGCTGATCGACGACATCGCCGGCGGGTTCACATTCACCGGACGTGGACAGCCGCAAGCATTCCAGGTGCTGCCGCTGGTCGTTTACAAAGTCTATGCGGATGGGCGTCCCGACGAGTTAGTGCGCGGCGTGGATATCGTGGGAACCCCGCTCGCCGCGCTGACGAAGATCGTGGCGACCGGCGACAAGGAGGACGTATTCAACGGTTACTGCGGTGCGGAATCTGGCTCGGTACCGGTTTCCGCCGCATCGCCGGCCATTTTAACCTCCGAACTCGAGGTGCAGAAGAAAGAAAGCTCCACGGATCGCCCGCCGATTCTGCCGGCGCCCGCGCACGATATTCTCAAAGCGGGGGGCCCGCAATGAGCCGCGCGAGGATGTTCAAGATGTTTAAGGCATTTGCTGTTGTCGCCATAGTGTTGAGCGGCATAGTGCCCGCGCAAGCCGCCCGCGCCTCACAGACGCCGCAGGACAATGATCAGACCTTGCGCGCGATGCGAGACGAAATGGCGCGCTCGAAGACGCGGTTGGAGCTGAATATTCCCGGCACGCAGCAGCCGGTGCGACCCTATTATGTCGAATACCGCCTGCTCGATCTCGACGTCCGCGAAATCGTCGCGGAATTCGGAACCTTGGTGACCACCACGCGCGGGCGCAATCGCTTCATGAATGTGGAAGCGCGCGTCGGCAGCTACAAGCTGGACAGTTCCAATTTCATCAGCGATGAAGGCTTCCGCGGCTTCATTGGCTCGCAGGGCTCCGTCGGCATCGACCGCGATTACGATTCACTGCGCCAGGATCTGTGGATCGCCACCGACCAGGCTTTCAAGCAAGCCGTCGAGACCTACTCGCGCAAGCAGGCCTACCTGAGCAGCTTGGCGCGGCAGTCGAATATCGACGATTTCTCGAAGTCTGAGCCGATCCAGCAAATCGAGCCGCTCGTCACTCCAGATTGGGGCAATCGCAATTGGGAGGACGAAGCGCGGCAATCCTCCGCCACCCTGCGCTTGTTTCCGGATATTTACGAATCGCGCGTAACTTACTATCTCGTGTACGCCACTGAATATCTTTTGACCAGCGAAGGCACGGAGATTCGCACCAACCGCACCTATGCGGCGGTCGAGGCAGGCATGAACACCCTCGCAAGTGACGGCATGCCGCTGAACCATCTCTACGCTTCCTATGCTCCGAAACCCGCCGATTTGCCGAATGTCGATGCCGTGCGCAAAGGTCTGAACGTTTCTGCCAGCGAACTGATGGCTTTGCGTGCTGCCAAGCCCGCAGAGGATTACACCGGCCCAGTCCTGTTTGAAGCGCGCGCCGCGGCGCCGCTTCTTGCGCAAATGCTCGGACCTGCAATGAACGGTTCGCGCCCGCCCCTCGCGTTTCAGCCTGTGGTCGAGCAGATGCTGAGCGGCCTCGGCGGCAAGAGCGACTGGACTGGCCGAATCGGTTCGCGCGTGCTGCCGCCCACCGTAAGCCTCATCGATGATCCCGGCGCTAAGGATTTTCATGGCACGCCGCTGCTCGGTGGCTACGCCGTGGACGACGAAGGCGTTCGCGCGCAAAAAATTACCGTTGTGGACAAGGGCAACCTGAAGGAACTGCTGATGTCACGCCGTCCCGGTCCGGATTCGGAGATGTCCAATGGACACGGCCGTTCCGGATTCCTGGCCGACGCCAAACCGACTATGAGTAATCTCCTTTTTAATGCCTCCGAAACTGTTCCGCCCGTGGAACTGAAGAAAAAATTCCTCGACGCATGCCGTTCGGAAAAGCTGGACTACTGCATCATCGTGCGAGAGATGGATAATCCGACGCTCAGCCTGTTGCACCAGGAAGATTTCTCGGAACTGCTGGCGAGCTTCGGGGGTGGCGCTGGAACCGGCGACCGCCTGCCGCTGATGGTCTACAAAGTTTATCCGCAAGACGGCCGCGAAGAGATAATTCGCGGGGCGCGCATCATCGGCCTGAACACGCGCACCCTGCGGAATCTCGCGGGCATCGGTAACGACAATTTCGTCTACAACTACATGCAGAGCACGATAGCCGGATTCTCCGGGACGGCGCTGAGCGCATTCGGTTCGGCGCAAGGCGGTTTACCCGCCTCCGTGGTAGCTCCATCGCTGCTCTTTGAAGAATTGGAAGTGCGGGGCGCGCGCGGAGAGCCGAAGCGGCTGCCCTTGTTGCTGGCGCCCGCGCTGACCGCCGCGAAGTAATCATCTGCCCCGAGCACTCAGCGGCCCGAAACGCAGCGAAAGACGTCCGACTGCGGTAGTCTAAGCGGACCGTGATAGCTGCTCGCGTCGTCGAGGAAGTGAAGGAGAAGAAGCGCGCCGCGCTGTTGAGCGTGGCCTCGGCGCTCGCGCTGGTCTCCCTCAAGACTTTCCTGGTGGTTCGCACCGGCAGCTTGGGCGTCTTATCCGAAGCCCTGCACTCCGGGCTCGATCTCGTCGCCGCTATCATCACGTTTCTGTCCGTGCGCGTCTCGGATGCGCCCGCAGACGAACGTCATCCCTACGGACACGGTAAATTTGAAAATTTTTCCGCGTTTGTCGAAACCGGCCTCCTGCTTCTGACCGCGCTGTACATCATCTACGAAGCCTTCATGCGGCTGTTTTTCCGCAGCGTGCACATTGCGCCGAGCATCACCGCCATTATCATCTTGTTGATTGCGCTCGGAATCGATGTGACGCGCGCCCGGGCCCTATCGCGCGTAGCAAAGAAATTCTCCAGCGAAGCGTTGGAGGCCGACGCGCTGCATTTCTCCACCGACGTGTGGAGCACCATCGTCGTCATTTCTGGCGTCGGCTTGGTATGGGCCGGCGAAGCCTGGAACATGCCCTACCTGATCTACGCCGACGCGCTCGCCGGTTTAGCCGTCGCAGCGGTCATCATATGGGTCGGCTCGCGGCTCGGGCGGCGCACCGTGGACGCATTGCTCGACGCCGCTCCGGAAGGGCTGCAGCAGGAGATTGCCCGCGCCATTGCGCGAATGGATGGCGTGCTGGACGTAGACCGCGTGCGCGTACGCCGCGCCGGCAATCGCCATTTTGTTGATGCCACCGTGAGCGTGGCGCGCACAGCGAGCCTCGAACAGGTGCACGAGCTCAGCGACGCGATCGAAAAACGCGTGGGCGAAATCGTTCCCTCCGATGTGATGGTTCATGCGGAACCTCGCGCTCCGCAGGGCGAACACCTGTTTGAAGCCATTCGCGCCGTGGCGCAGCGCATGGGACTCGGAATTCATGACCTAAGTGCTCTCCAACAGCAAGGGCAGCTCTTCGTCGAGCTGCATCTGGAAGTGGACGAGAATCTCAGCTTGCGCGATGCGCACCGGCAAGCCACCCAACTTGAAGAGGGAATTCGCGAACTGCGCGACGGCCCCATTGAGGTGAATATTCACATTGAGCCGCTCGGACGCCACATTGCCACCCCCGATTCCGGTGCCGGTGAAATGAAGCAGCTCTCCCGCTCCGTCGAACAATTTCTAAACTCGCTGCCGGCGGAGTTCGATGAGTTGGTGAACTGCCACGACGTGCGCACGCGCCAGGTCGCGCACCACATTTTAGTTTCTTGCCATTGCACCATGAAAGGTGCGCTGTCCATCACGCAAATTCACGATGTGACGGCAACTCTGGAAGATCGCGTAAAAGAACGTTTTCCCCAGATTCACCGCGTCACCATTCACCCCGAGCCTGTCGAAGGCTAATCCGCGGCTTCGCTCCCGCCAAAGACCTGCGCGGCCAGCGCCAGGAGCGCGGGATAACACACCAGCACATAACGCGGTTCTGGCGTTTCGAGCGTGGTGAGAAACGCGGTCCGCAGCAGGATGAATGCGGCGAGCAGCGCAATGGCGCCGCGCGCGGCAGGCGCTCGCCGCCACAAACGAACCAAGCCCCAAAGCGCCAATCCTATATAGCCGATGTTGAGCAGGAAAAGCCCCGCGGTTACAGATTGATCGATGGGATCGTCCTCCCAGGACTGCGCCAGCGGAAGGACCGTGCCGGAAAATGGGAGCAGCTCGATGCGTGGCGTAACCCACAGCGTCAGCGCGCGCCCGGCGGGGAGCCAAAAATACGTGCTCAGCGGACGGCGTGCCGTTCGTTCGCGCGCAAGCTCTGCGAATGCCGCATCTTCTTCTGGCGTGAGCGTCAAGTCCTCGTTGTATTGCTCGAGAATCATGGCGACGCGTTCTTTTTCGCCGGGCGTGTCGAAAGCGCGCGCCGGAATTTCGTTCACATCGATGACTTCTTCGTTAAGCTTCCACGGCACAAGATAAACGTCACGAAAGCGATAGAGCCAGGTCTTTTCCCAACTCATAAAGCCGTAGGGAACCAACTCACCGGGCAAATTCGAATTTCTCGGTGCAAGAGGCTGAAATTCGTGCAGCGTGACAGCGTTGCGAATCGTCCAGGGCGCCAAAGGAACCGCGCACAACGCAGCCATCAGCGCGGTAGTCTTCAGCCAGCGCAGACTTTCGCGCTGCCGAATAAGTATCGCTCCAAGCACCAGCCACGCCGCCACCAGGAGCAGCGGCGCTTCCGGCCGAAACAGTGTACACAGGCCAACCAGCAGCGCCGAGCCAGCCGCCACGTACCAGTAATCCTTGCCCAGAATCCAGTGCCGTTCGGCCAGCCGCCACCCGCGATTTTGCGCGCGCGTAACCAGCAGGCACAGCGCCAATAGCGCCGCCGTTGTGAAAAACGTCGCGAAAACTTCCGTCAGTGGCACGGCCACATAATTCGCGGTGAATGGGCACAGCGCCGCTAGCCAAAAGGCCGCAAGGAATACGCGCCGCGGACGCGCGCGGTCGTTCGCGATCAGCACCAGCAACGCTGCGAGCCCCCCAGTCAACACGCAC
>Ga0137358_10002643_pt1 | contig 10226 bp, 8 predicted proteins | sample Mad1_20_16metaG_FD_105551 | JGI IMG/M metagenome (GOLD analysis project Ga0137358, IMG submission 105551) | Vadose zone soil microbial communities from Angelo Coast Range Reserve, California, USA - Mad1_20_16 metaG | ecosystem: Environmental > Terrestrial > Soil > Vadose zone | place: USA... | reverse complement strand
GCTTGGATTGATGAGCGCGATTGTTTGCGCATGCAACGCTTCCAGTGGCTTGTTGAAGCCGAGCAGCGGGGCAGGGGACCCGGTTACATCGGGTCTGCGGACCAAGATCACGACCATCGTCGTGATCTATGCGGAAAACCGCGCCTTCGACAATTTGTACGGCAACTTTCCGGGTGCGGTTGGCTTGTCCGACGTGGTCGACGCAGCCGGACATCCGTTGCCAGGGTTTGTCCCACAGGTGGATCGCAACGGCTCCGTCTTGCCGAGCTTGCCGCCGGCCTGGGGCGGAGTGACGGCATCCGGGTACACGCCCGTGATCACCCAAGCGCAAAGCGCCGGCCTGCCGAACGCGCCGTTCGCGATCGAGCGCGCGTTCACCGCGCAATCGGGCGTCACCCTGACCTCATCGGCCGTAACGCGGGATCTGTATCACCGTTTCTTCGAACATCAAATGCAAATCGACAATGGGTCGAACGATGGCTATGCCGCGTGGTCGGATGCCGGCGGACTGACCATGGGCTACTACGACACCAGTCGTTCCGCGCTCTATGCATTGGCGCGCCGGTACGTGTTGGCCGATCATTTTTTTCAAGGCGCCTTCGGCGGTTCCTTTCTCAATCATCAATACCTCATATGCGCCTGCGCGCCCGGATACCCGAACGCGGACAAATCCCCGGCCAAACCGTCCATTGCCCTGCTCGAGACCGGCGCCGATGGCCGCATGTTGCCGCGCCTCATGATCGCAAAGGACTCGCCCGCATCTGCGCTCGACGGGCCGCCCAAGTTCGTGAAAAGCGGCAATATCGCACCGGCCAATTATTTCGGCGACGGCGAGTTCCATGCCGTGAACACCATGCAGCCCGCCTACCAACCCAGCGGCAATCCGCCGGCGGGCGCGGATCGCGCCGGCGCCTACGCGGATCCCGGCAATGCGACCACGCTGCCCCCGCAGAGCGGCAGGACCATCGGCGACCTGTTGAGCGAAAAAAACGTCACGTGGGCCTGGTATTCGGGCGCTTGGCGGGCTGCTCTCGCCGACGGAGCACAGCCTGCGGCGAAGGAGCGTCGTGTGATTTATGCGCCGGCGATCCCGGGCGGCGATCCGGACTTTCAGCCCCACCATCAGCCGTTCAACTATTACGCGCGTTTCGATCCGCAGGCACACCCCGACCAGCGCACGGAGCACTTGAAGGATTACGACGACCTCGTCGCCGATAGCGCAGCGGGAGGTCTACCGCAGGTCGTGTTCTACAAACCTCAGGGCAATCTCAATCAGCATGCCGGCTATGCGTCGATCGCCGACGGCGATGCGCATATCGCCGATCTGGTCGCAAAGCTGCAAGCCGGCCCTCAATGGAACCACATGATGATCGTGATTACCTACGACGAGTTCGGCGGCGCCTGGGACCAGGTGGGACCTCCGAAAGGTGATCTTCTAGGGCCGGGTGCGAGAATACCGGCGATAGTGGTTTCCCCGTTCGCAAAGATGGGCACCGTCGACCATACCCCGTACGATACCGCTTCGATCATGCGCTTGATGACGCGCCGCTTCGATCTCGATGTGCTTCCGGGGCTTGAGCGGCGCGATCACAGTCTCGCGGAACATGGCGAACAGCCCATGGGCGATCTGACGAACCCTCTCGAATTGGCCTCGACGCATTGAGCCTCGGGCTGTTCTCCCGGCTGTTGGGCTACTGCGACTGCGCGTCCGGCTTCACCGGCTTGACCGCCTTGTGGGATGGCGCGGCCGCCGGAGCGGGAGTCGCCGCGGGAGCTGCCTCGCTCGGTTTCACACTGACTAATTCCACCTCGAAGTTCAGCAGGGAACCGGCCGGTATGCCCGGCCGCGGAGTCGCGTCGTACGCCAGTTCGGGCGGTACGAACAGCTGCCATTTCGCGCCCGGCTTCATGAGCACCAACGCTTCCTGCCACCCTTTGATGACGCCGTTCACCTTGAAGGTCGCCGGTTGGCCGCGGGCGTAGGAGCTGTCGAATTCGCTGCCGTCCAGCAATTTCCCCCGATAGTTGACCGTCACCTCGTCGTTGGGCGCGATCGCCGGCGCCTTGGCATCGCCCGGTATGAGGACTTTGTACTGGAGGCCGTCGGCGGTGGTTTTCACGCCTTTTTCCTGGCCGTTCTTCGCCAGGAAGTCCTTTGCCGCCGCCTTGTTGCGTCCCGTCGATTCGGCCATTACGGATTGCACATATGCCTGCAATTGTTGCTGATCGGCACGGGTGGATTTCTTGCCCGCCAACCCGTCCTTGATGCCGCGGTCGATCGCGTCGGCGTTCAGCTGATCGGTGATCCCGACGCCGTGCAGTTGTTCCGCGAATGTGAGTCCGAACAAATAGCTGGTATGTTCGATGGACTGGTCGGCGGGCTGCCCCGAGGCCGGTGCCGGAGCGGCGGGTGGCGCCGTGGCCGCGGAGGGGGTTTGTGCGCCCGCGAAGGGCGCGGCAGCCACCAATATGCAGAGACTGGAGGCGCGTGCGAATGCGTGTGATGTTTGTTTCATGGCGCGCACGATACGCCACTCGACGTCGCGAACGCTAGGGTGATTAGACTGTACGCTTTGGGTTCCTGGTTAAGTTAAGGTTAAGTTCTGGGTCCCTACTTTTTAAGGGTCCCTACTTTGATGATCGCGATCGTGATGCGCGAAATGCAAACCAGGTCCTGGCTTTCGTTGACGATTTCGATGGCCCAGACGTGCGAACGACCGCCTAGGTGTACGGGCCGAGCGGTGCCCGTGACCTGCCCGCTGCGCGCCGAACGTACATGGTTCGCGTTGATTTCCTGGCCCACGCACAGGAACCCGGTCTTGTCGACGCACATGACGGCGCCCGTGCTGCCGAGCGTCTCCGCCAGAGCCACCGACGCGCCGCCATGCAGCAGGCCGTAAGGTTGCTGCGTACGGCCGTCCACGGGCATGGTTGCCCTGATGAAATCGCCGCCGATCTCGCTGAAGACGATGCCGAGATGGCCGGCCATGGTGCCGGCGGCCGCGCCGTTCAACTCTTCCAGCGTATGAGGACTGCGCCAGATGCTCACGGGGGATCCTTCAGCTTCGCGGCCACCTGTCGGTAGGCCTCGCGAAACGGCACGTTGTCCTTCGTCACCAGGGCGTTTGCCGCGGCGGCGGCGTGAATGCCGGGGTCGAGGCGGATGTTCTGCGGATTGAAGCGAACTCCGGCCAGCGCGCCCGGCAGGATGTCGAGAGTCTGAAGACACGAGTCGATGCCGCGAAACAAGGGGGGTTTGATGAGCTGGAGATCCCTGTGATACCCGGAGGGGAGCTTCTGCGTGATGTTCAGCACTTCAGTGAGGGCGCTCTGCGCCACTGCGCTGCGGCCGCGCATCAACTCGAAGACATCGGGATTGCGTTTCTGCGGCATGATCGATGAGCCCGTCGTGAACCCCGGCGGCAGGCTGACGAACCCGAACTCCTGGGTGTAGAACAGCAGCAGGTCGGAAGCAAGCCTTCCGAGGTCCTGCGTCAGCAGCGTGATTTCGAAGAGCAGCTGCGCCTCGGCTTTGCCGCGAGAGATCTGCACCGCCGTCACCGGCTCCTGCGTCGTCGTGAATCCCAACTTGAGGCGCGTCGACTCGCGGCTCACATCGAGGTTCGGCGTGCCGTAGCCGGCCGCGGATCCCAAGGGGTTCTTGCCGATCCGCCGCTGCGTGAGGTGCAGGCCTTCTGCATCGTCGCGAATCTCGGAAGCAAAGCCTGAGGCCCACAGCGCCACCGTACTCGGCATGGCCTGCTGCATATGGGTGTAGCCGGGCAGCACGACCTCGCCCTGGCGGGCCGCCAGGGCGTCGAGCGCCTCCGCCACCGCGATGGCCCCGGCATGCACGGTGAGTGCCGCCTCGCGCAGGTACAGCCGCAGCGCGGCCAGGACTTGATCGTTGCGCGATCGACCGGCATGCAAGCGACCGCCGACGGGCCCGATGCGCGCCGTCAGCAGATTCTCGATCGCCGTCTGGCAGTCCTCCTGTTCGAGAGTGATCCGCCATTTCCCGAGCGCATGCTCTTCGCCGATGGCGGTCAGCGCGCCGCGGATCGCGACCAGGTCGGCATCCGCGAGCAGGCGCCGCTCGTTCAGCATTTCTGCATGCGCGATCGAGGCGCGGACGTCGTATTCGACCAGACGGTTGTCCAACTCGAAATCGTCGCCGGCTGTGTACGCAAGTACCCGTGCATCGAGCGGAGTTCCCTTGTCCCAGAGCCGAGTCATGCCGCGCCCAGCTGTTCCTTGGGACTCAATGCCTTGAGGTCCGCCACGACCAAGGTACCCGTGCCCTCATTGGTGAAGATCTCCGCCAGCAGGCTGTCCGTCGACTTGTACGTAATCACGTGCACCCGGCGCACGCCGCCCCGGATCGCACTCTCGATGGCGGTGGCCTTGGGCAGCATGCCGTCCTTCAAATGGCCCTCATCCCGGAGCCGCTTCAAGCCCTTGATGTCGGTATAGGAAATCACCGTGCTCGGATCCTGCACCCGCTCCAGGATGCCGGGCGCGCCGGTGCACAGTACCAGCTTCTCCGCGGACAGCGCGCCGCCGATGGCCGCGGCCACCGTATCGGCGTTGATGTTGAGCAAGACTCCGTTGGAGTCCGCCGACAGCGGGCTGACCACCGGCATCAAGCCGATCTCGAGCAGCTTTTCGAGCACCGCGGCGTTGACCGAATCGATATCGCCCACGAAACCATAGTCCACCGTCTCGCCGGATCCTTCCGAGACGGGAACGGGCACGCGCTTATGCGCTCTGATGAGACCGGCGTCGACGCCCGACAGACCGATGGCCTCGATGCCGAGTTCGCGGCATATCGCCAGGATGCGGGTGTTGATGAGGCCATTCAGCACCATCGACGTCACATCGATGGTCTTCTGATCGGTGACCCGGCGGCCGTTCACCATCTTGGTCTCGATGCCGAGTGCCGCCTGTACGCTGTCGAGCTGCGGGCCGCCGCCGTGCACCAGAACGGTCTTGATGCCGACCTGGTGCAGGATCGCGACTTGCTCGATGAGCGCCCGCGTGGAGACTTCATCGCTGAAGACCGCGCCGCCCGCCTTGATGACGAAAATCTTGTTCTTGTACATGCGGATGTAGGGCGCGGCGCTCATGAGCGCCAGAACGGCTATCGAAGGGTCGGGGCGACTCATCATCGAAATTCTCCCAATCAAGAGCCGTCAGGACAGCATGCGGTGCAGAACGGCCATTTGCACCGGCAGACGATTGAAGGCCTCGCGCTTGACGACGGCACGGGGTCCATCCAGCACTTCATCGGCGACGGCCACATTGCGGCGCACCGGCAGACAATGCATGAGCTTGGCATCGGGCAGCGCCGGGGCGAACCACCGCTCCCGGACGCACCAGTCCGAGAGGTCGGCCCGCAGGCGAAGGTCGGCCTCGACGTCGCCGTAGTACATGGTGCTGCCCCACTCCTTGGCGTACAGCACGCTGGCGCCGGCGAGCGCCGCCGCGCGGTCGGAGGTCTCGGTGACGGAGCCGCCGGCCGCCGCGGCGGCCAGACGCGCGTTATCCATGATCTCCGGCGGCAGCGCGAACCCCTCGGGCCGTGCGACGACGACGTCCATGCCGCGCATTGCGGCCATCTGCAGCGTTGCCGAGGGCACGGCCAACGGAAGCGCCTTGGGGTGGTACACCCAACTCAGCACGAATTTTGCGCGCGCGGGAATCCCAAGTTCATCCATCGTGCGCCAATCGGCCAGCGCCTGGCACGGATGATTCATGGCGGACTCCATGTTGATCAACGGCTTGTCGCATAGCGTATCGATCATGCGGAAGAAGGTCTCGTCGATATCGCTCTTCAGGTTCTTGCCTTCGGCGAAGGCGCGCACGCCCAGCGCGTCGCAGTACGAGGCCAGCACCGGTATGCCTTCACGGATGTGTTCCGCGGCTGCGCCGTTCATGATGGCGTGGAGCCGGGTCTCAAGCTGCCAGGTGCCCTGCCCCGGCGTGATGACGAACGAGTCGCCGCCGAGGCGCGCCATGCCGGCCTGGAAGGATGCCAGGGTGCGCAGGGACGGATTGAAGAAAATCAATCCGAGAATCTTGCCCTCGAGCGCGCGCGGCTGCGGCTTGACTTGCAGCGATTGCGCCAGCGCCAACAGATCGAGGATCTGCTCGCGGCTGAAATCGCCAAGATCCATGAAGCGCCTCATGCCGGAATCGCCGACAGGACGTCGCACAGGCGATCGACGTGGCCTTCATTCAGGATGTAGGCGGGCAAGAGCCGCAGCACGTTCGGGTCGCCGCTGGTGCCGGTCAGAATGTTCTTTTCCATCAGTGCGGCCTGCACTTCCTTGGCGGGACGCGAGGTCTTGAGACCCAGGAGAAAACCCGCGCCCTGAGTGCCGGTCACGGGACCGGTGATGCAGTTCGACCGGATGTAGGTCGAGACCTGACGCACGTTCGCGAGCAGCGACTCCGATTCGATGGTGTCGATCACGGCTTCGGCGACCGCGCAGGCCATGGGCCCGCCGCCGAACGTGGTGCCCATGTCGTCGTATTTGATCTGGTCCGCCACCCGCCTCGACATCAGCAGCGCCGATACCGGGAACCCGTTGCCCAGCGCCTTGGCTGCGGTGATGATGTCGGGCGCCACGCCGTAGTAGTTCGCCGCGAAAGGGGCGCCCGTCCGGCCCATGCCGCATTGCACTTCGTCGAAGATCAGAAGGGCTCCGACATCGTCGCACCGTTGACGCAGGGCCTGCAGCATGGGCTTTCCGACATCGTAGGCGCCGCCCACGCCTTGCACCGGTTCGACGATGACCGCGGCGGTATCGGCGTCCACGATCCGTTCGACCGCCGCCGGATTGTCGCGCGGCGCGAACGTCACGTCGAACGGGGTGCGTGGAAAGCCGTACCACTTGCCGGCGGCACCCCAGGTCACCGCGCCGGCGGCTGCGGTGCGGCCGTGCCAGCCCTGTTCCAGCGCCACGGCCTTGCCGCGTCCGGTGATCTTGAACGCGAGCTTGAGCGCATTTTCATTGGCCTCGGCGCCGCTGTTGATCCAAAACACGGTGTCCAGCCCGAGTCCCACGAACTTCGCCAGACGCGCCGCGGCCCTCTCGCGGACCCCTACGTGCAGAGCATTGGTCTGAAAGGCCATCTGCCGCGCCTGGGTGGAAAGGGCGGCCAGCCACCGCGGATGGCCGTAGCCCAAACCCGCAACCGCGTGCCCGCCATAAAAGTCCAGGATCTTGCGGCCGTCGCGCGTATGCAGCCATACGCCGTCGCCATGGGCGACTTCGATCGGATACTGCGCGAACACCTGCGCGAGATGGCTCTTCATCGATTGCGGCCCTTAAGCGTTGTCCAACAAGGATCACGTCCAACCCGGGGCGGGGGACGTGAGGCCCGTGCCCTCATCGAAACCCAACAGTCGGTTCATCCATTGCACGCCGCCGCCCGCCGCTCCCTTGTTCAAGTTATCGAGCACGGACATGACGGCGATGGACCTGCCATTGGTGACCGCGCTCAAATTCGCATAATTGCTGGCCGCGACATCCTTGACCCGCGGCGCCGTGGCGATCACCCGCACGAAGGGACAGTCCTCGTAGTAGGCGGACAGCGCCTCCAAGGCCTGGGCGCTGCCGATCGGCCGCTTGAGGCTGGCCTGCACGGTGACGTGGATGCCGCGTGCGAACGGCCCCGAATGCGGGACGAAGTTGAATTCCGCCTCGATTCCCGTCGCAAGCTTGGCACAGGCCGTGATCTCCGGCACATGCCGATGACTCAATGCGCCGTAGCTGTAGAAATCGCTGTGACGCTGTGGATGGTGCGTGCCTTCGCCGGGTTTACGGCCGGATCCGGTGCTGCCGGTGATGCCCGTGACGAAGAGCCGCGTATCGGTCAACCCCAGGGCCAGCAGAGGTACGCTCGCGAGCAGGGTGGCCGTGGCGAAGCACCCGGGATGCGATACATGCGGCGTCGGCGAGGTCCGCAGATGTTCCGGCACCGCGCAGGTGAAATGACTGATCCGGTCCGGCGCGCCATGCGCGTGCTTGTACACCGCCTCGTAGGCGCCGGCGGTGGCATATCGAAAGTCGGCCGAGATGTCGACGCAGTGGGTACGCGTGCCCGCCATCTCGGCGGCGCTGAGCAGACGATCGATGATGCCGGCGGCGACGCCGTGGGGTGCCGCCGAGAAGAGCGCGGATCGAGGCTCTTTTCGGATCACCGATTCGATGTCGTCGAGATCGGTGAAATTGAGCGCCGGGTAGGCGCTTTGCAAATGCGGGAAACTCGCGGCGACCGGCGCGCCCGGCTTGCTGTCGGACAAAATGGCGGCCAGGAAGAGCTTCGGATGCCCGGCAATCAAGCGCAAGAGCTCTCCGGCCACGTATCCGGTGCCTCCCAGAACGATGGCCGGCGTCGCGTCGCTCACGCCCCGACCACTTTGGCCGCGCCGGCGTTGCCGATCCCGAGCTTGGCGATGAGGTAGTCGCCCAGATCGGCGGGGCTGCTGATGGCGTTGAATGCCTCGACGTTCATCTGCTCACGGATGATTTCGATGCCCACCAGGTTGTCGGTGGCCGGCCCCGTGACGGCCGCGGGTTCGATGCCGAAGCGCTCGCGCAACAGCTTGATGCCGCCCCAGGCTGCAACCGGGTCGTTCGCGGACAACACGACCGCCGTAAGCGCCGTTTTGATGGCGGGATCCTGCAGGATCGATTGCACTCCGTAGGTGCCCAACAGACCGTCGCCCAGTTCGAAAACGATGACATCGGGCTGCCCGCTCGCCATCTCGGTCAGCATGGTCCGCGTCAGCGCGGGACCGCATTTTTCCGTCGTGGTCACGATCCCGAGATCGGTGAAGATCATGGTGCGCCGGGCGCCGGAATCCTCGAACGCGAGGATGTCGCGGCGCAGGGAAACCCCGGTGGCCTTGAACGCGTCCACGATGAGGCCGCGGTGGCGGGCGCGGGCGATGATGGCGGAGGCCGCCGCTGTTTTTCCGGCCTCCATGCAGGTGCCCGCGAGTGCTATGACCGGAACCCCGCGCATGCTGAGCTCGGCGCCGTAATCCAATGGCTTGTAGCCGACCTTTGCCGGAACGCCGATGCGCTCGCCGAGGTACGGGAAGGTCAACACGGTTCCCATCACTTTGCAGTCGAACGGCTTGCCCTTGTCCGGTGTTGCCGAATCGCAAATGCCGAGGACGCCGCCGATGTTGAGCATTTGGATCACATCGCCCGGCTTCAGCGTTTCAGGTATGTGGCCGGAGTAGCCGAACAAGGCTTTGCGGTGTCCCAGCGCACCCACGACGATGTCGCCTTTCGACACCTTGGCCATACGCCCGCTGGTCAGTTCGAGCGTGTTGTAGGTGGACTTGGTGTTGAGGATCTCGACCACCACGACCACGCCTTCTTCGCAGGGGATTTCCGCCGCGATGCGAAGCTCGCGCGACAGACCGCAGGCTTGAGTGACCGAGGCGACCTTGTCGACGACCACCGTGCGCATTCCGCTCATGATTTATCCGCTCCCACGGCCGGCTTGCCGGTGTTTTGTCCCGCGCGCTTGTGAAAGATACCGGTCAGCGCCAGCATTTTCGAATAGCCCAGGGCGTCCGCCGGCGTCCATTCGCCGGCCGCTTCGCCGTAAACCCCCTTCGATGCGGCCATCAGCGAATACGGCGACGTCACTCCCTCGATGAACGCGGAGCCCGGCCTGAATAGCACCTTCACCTCGCCGGTTACGCGCACTTGCGATGAGGCCAGCAACGCTTCGATGTCGCGGCAGACGGGATCCAGATGCTGCCCCTCATGCACCCAGTCGCCGTAGGGTTGCGCCACCGTGTCCTTGAGACGTGCCTGCTTGCCGGTCAACACCAGCTTCTCCAGTTCCCGATGCGCCGTCAGCAGCACATCCGCAGCCGGCGCTTCGAAGGCCACCCTTCCTTTCGTCCCGATCACGGTGTCGCCCAGGTGGATGCCGCGGCCGATGCCGAAGGGACCCGCCAGCGTTTCCAGCGCTTCGATCACGGCGACCGCCGATAGGCGCTCACCGTCGAGCGCGTCCGGCACACCTTGCGTAAAGCCAATGGTGTGCCGCCGCGGTGCTCGCGGCTGCGTAAAGGCATCTTTCGACAGTACCCAGGCATCGTCGGGGATGCTGCCCTGCGAGGTGAGCGTTTCCTTGCCACCGATGGTGACGCCCCACAGGCCGCGATTTACGGAATACGCCGCACCGAAGGG
>Ga0137358_10002640_pt1 | contig 10228 bp, 9 predicted proteins | sample Mad1_20_16metaG_FD_105551 | JGI IMG/M metagenome (GOLD analysis project Ga0137358, IMG submission 105551) | Vadose zone soil microbial communities from Angelo Coast Range Reserve, California, USA - Mad1_20_16 metaG | ecosystem: Environmental > Terrestrial > Soil > Vadose zone | place: USA... | reverse complement strand
TTGGATGTTTACCGTGCCAACGCAAAGGGTGGGCCAGGGGGTAGAGCGGATCGCAAAGGCGGAAGAGAGTGATGGAACGCAAAAGCGAGCGCGTTTGAACCTGTATGTGTGCCATTTTACAGTTTTCTATTGTTAACTTTTGGTGACCCGAACCACTGAGCTATGTATCACGTGCTCTTACTGCTTAGAGCACTCCTGACTTGCCGTGCAGTCGTGCAGAGGACGCAGGAGCATAAAAGCTCAAGCGCTCAAGTTCTCAAGTACTTCTGTAATACAACAATATTCCTGTGAATAATGAAGCCAAAGCCGCGGATGAAAAAGGCACGGCACGATTCTTGTGTACGGTACGATCCTGAGATTACAAAACTGCAGTGACTCGAAGAAAGAAGCGATACAAGGATGTAATACCTGAGAATGGGATGCGCGTGTAACACTACAATTGTCCTCTTTTTCATTGTTAGTGTTGTTGTGATTCCGGGACTGTCATGAGGGAGATGGGGAGTCGTAAAGCAACGAACGAGTTTGCCAAGGGAAGGGGCGGTCGAGGGAGGGTGAGAGAACTTCCCAAAAGAAAAAGAGAAAAGAAAAAAAAAACCCCCCAAAAAAATCGTAGATTAGTCCCTTCAAGTGCCATAGTTGACAAAAATACTGTCTTCAGGAGGACCTCGGGGAGAGAGACGATGATTGGTGTGGGCGCAGAGGGGATAAGATGACATTTTTTGTGGTGTAGGATCCAAGTCGTCCGCCGATGCCAAAGACCCAAAACGTCTCGATTCGGTGCCTTCGTGCAAAGGAATATAAAGCATGCGCGTGAGAGAAAGGATACGCATCGCGTTCGATCTCAAGGCCGGATCCCGTCGGATGTCCTGCATCGAAACGACCAGCTGGTTCCACAGCACGCAAAACTCGCGCCTGAGCTCCTGCGACGCATTCTCCACCTTCAATTGGCGCACCGCGCACATCGTGTTGTGGAATATCGTCCGGAAGGACGGGTCGTCGTAGTCTGGGTGGGCCGAATGTAGTTCTCGCGCGATCTGGATGAGGTTGCGTAGTTTGATGCTTTCGTGTTGTTGGCCATGTTCAAGTTCGGACAACTCGGATTCGGACCAGTTTAACCCGCGCTGGATAATACCGGACCAACGATCGTCGGAAAGGGAGGAGTCAGGGTCGAGTCGACCGATCGCGACGGCTACTATGCACTTTGCGAGGAAGCAGGTGGCTGGGTCGTCGTCGTTGGTGCACTGATCCGCGAGGAGTACAAAGTCGACGGATTTGAAGATGGCGGAGTCGAGGGTAAAGAGGGCATGATGGAATGTGCGCTGGAGCAGGTAAGGGTCCGTCACCATCGCCTTCAACGAGACCTTGATCCGTTTCTGCTCTGCGACACCCGAGACGAGTTCGGAAGATAACGAACGATCCATGAACGCGACGATTGCCTTGGGTAATCGGTCGGTATTCAACACTCGGAGGATTTGCGCTGGATCTTCCACACGCTTTGATCTGTAAAAGCCGGGTATGCCCGCAAAAAACTGCTCCAGCTCTTGCTCCTGACCCAAAGAGTTGAGCAACCACAATACTGCTCCAAAATCAAGTACCGAGGAACGAGTTTCGGCAAGTTTCTCGACCTCCAACATCGCATGATCCAACGTCAGCCAACCGCCGTCGGTAGGAGTATTGTGGCCCCGAAACGCGTCACGGAACCTACCACGGCCAACCATGGCCCTACATAGGGAGAACCCTATCCGGGGGATCGCCATCAGGGAGAGGAGGAACCCGGAAAGTGGGGTGGAGTAAATACTATGAGGCTCAAAGTACGGCGTCAGACTATACCTCAGGTATAGTACTAGCGGGACGAAGATGTATATATTGACGGCGACGAGGATGAAGGTACCACCGTTAGCGGTCACCGCGATGAGCCCCAGGAAGAAGAAAAAGATGGAGAGATGCAAGAAGGTGTGCAAGGCGTGGATTGTGCGCTGAAGTTGGGAAAGTGAGCCATCCTGCGCCATGCAAGCTCGAATACGTGCACGCCTATGTGGACTGAACCGAGGCTGAGTGAGGAGCAAGTATCTGCGGACCCATTCTTGTACCAGGGTAGCGAACACGGCTGTGGCGAGACTCAACACTAGACTCGGAAACCAAAGCAAGTGTGCCGCGTTGGGTACGGGTGCTGGTATTGGAGGCGCCGGTGGTAGTGGGATATCAGACCTGTTTGAACTAGAACTGGCCTGTAGTTGGTAGATCTGGCTGAGATAATATGCCGAGACGTCTTGGGAACTCGTTTGAGAGGTCAGGTATGATTGTGAAAGGAATGTTGCCACTGTGGCTGATAAGAGACCGCTCTACCGGTATCTAGTGAGTATTCACAGGGGAAGGGTGGATGACGGCGTTACGCACCAGGAGCATGATACCTTGTGCGTCCTCCCTCCAGTTCTCGGCTAGCTTCTGGTCATATTCCGCTGCCTTTTCATTATACAAGGAAAACAAGACGTCGGATCCATCGGTAAAGCTGCTCTCTGCCTGCGAAGGGTCCTGAGACGGTAAGAGTACGTATTGCGAATTGCTTTGGCCATCTTGACGGGCATGTCAACCAAGAGGACTCGCAAACGAGACCGATAGAGCTCACCGGCTACAATCGAGTCACGTATCGGAGAACCACTGGCAGCGAGGTGGAGGGTCCGTGGAAGCCGTTCAACCACCGAGGACATTGTGGGCGGGGAGAGATACGCAAAGGTTAACGGGTACGCGGCTTTTGTGGGAGCAAAAGCGCGATGAATGAATGTCATTCGATAATTCCCCGGTATTTTCGCCCCAGCCAGGCACGGGCGGTTATTCACTAAAGGATAACCAGCCACGACCTACAGTAACGGAGTAACCTTGATCCCATCAAAGAATTACTGTAATTTCTTAGTTGTAACCTTGACCCTCGCCCTCCTTGGAAACTATGTCCACTTCTTTAACCCGGGCATCATCTGTGGCATTGGCCTAGATCACTCCGGATCCTAGTAGATCCTGTGGTCGACCCGTATATGACGAGCAGCGCACTTTGTGAAAAGCGATGCTTTATTGTGGTCCTTGCCGCCCAACGACAACTGTAGCTTAAGATACGTGGAAGCTAATACTTCCCAAGGTACCCATGTTCTCACGCCCGAGCGTTGTCCGAGGAGAAGATTTACCATCTTGAGTAGCAAGTTAGCGCGGGCGCGTGTTGAGTGGCGGACAAATCGAATCCGGAAGGAGACCGAATAGGTCAAAAATGCCGAATGCCGAAGCCACGGCGGCGACACGCACGCACGGTTCACGGCCAAAGAGAACTCACTTCAAAGCACGTGCGTTACTGTACATGGCAACCCACTCGCCGAATTCGACATAGGACGACCCCAACGCATAAGTCTATGTAGCGTAGAGGCTCAGGGGTATATAATGAGTACCCAGTTGTGGATAATTAGTCTCAACAATATACCAATACGCCTCCTGCGATGTAGAGCGAGGCGCTCAGTAATCTGTGGGAAGGGTCTTGGAGGGAACTGAGGATGGATAATTGGATATCGTCCAATAAGGTCCGTAGAAAGTTGCAGTCAGAGAAAAGTGGGTCACCAACTGATCAGGGAAGTGCGTCCCATTGTCCAGGAAGCCGCCACTACTAGTATACCGTGGACGGTCAACGATTGTCTGCGGCACAGCGTTTTCCCAACATCGCCGCGTTGCCACCTTACGCGTCCCTCAGGCCGTCAATACTAATCCTTAACAACGACATCGCGTGTGAAGCCTTGCCGCCTGGGTTATTGTTCGGAGACCTTGCTCACCGGCAGGTGCTCGTACCTACAAAACTGCGGGCAGCCTGATGAGGATAAGACCGTGACTGATGTGGAACGTAACTTATTGTAGACCTTCATGAAGTTGGAGGCGTTGGCTCCCGATCGCACGACAACCCGGGCCAGGGCTCCGATCACTACCTCTGTACAAAGTGCGAAGGCGACTTTGATGAGGAGTATGAATCATGGGACCGCACAGAGAAGGATCATCATGCCAGACAGGAGGCCCACGAGGTCAGTAACGCACCCTTCCCCCTGGCCGCGCTCTACTATGAAAGACCGACAGCGAATGAACATACACAACCATTAAACAGTCACACAGAGCTCGAGAAACACAACGGCGAGGTTCACGTCTATCGTGTCGGAGAGCTCGTGCAGCCATCGCGGTCGGATATGTGTCGTGTTGGAGATTTGAATTGTGCCATAATATATCAGGATTATGAGAAGAAGCTGGTCCCAGCCTAAGTGAATAGTCATGGTTTAGTGCACAATAGGGGTACTATAGCCTGAGCTCACAGACTCGGAGTCGGAAAGCTTGGTTTGCATGAGCACAAATGGACTTTTCCATTCAAGAGCCAATTAACGAGATCTCACCATGTGACCAGACACGAATAAGCCTTGGAACTACGGCACAAACCGCTCGCTCACAGTTCGCTCACCGTCAGACACTTCAATGGTGCCACCCGCAGTACCACGTTATCCTTTCGGAGCTCACGTTCAAGAACCAAAGGGGTCATGCCAGTGAGAGCAGACAAGATCGTCACAGTTGTGCAGGCTCAGAAGGTGAAAAGAGCGCGCTCTTACTAGTAAAAGTCACACATGAGTGAGACTGACTCGGAGAAGAGAGCGAAGAGCGCGGAGCGCGCAGTCCAAATAAAGCAATTCGCACTCAACACTGCTCTTGGCACATTTCCGGTGGCAGGTATTCTCCGAGTCCAACTACCAGTGAAGACCAACTTGAAACTCCCCCTCTCTGGCACCTCTCATGACGACAACACGACAAATCAAAGCCACCATCATGGCATCTTTGCAAATCAAGATCTACACTTTCAATAGCACATGTACAATAGGTCCATAACGGGAGAGAAAAGCGAGTCCCCCTCACGGCTCAACATGCCAGTAGATTTTACATCTTTTTTTCTAAATACTACTGTACTTCATATCCCTCCCTAGCCGGCTTACGTCCCAGGCTACGAGCCAGGGGTCTGTGGCCTCCGCTGTACGGCTGCCCAGAATCTTAATTGTCTGCGTCTTGCAATGCTTGCTTCAATCCGAACTCAATGCCGTGAATAACTAAGTTGACACAACGCTCAAGCCAGCTCAGGACAGGCAGAGAGGGCTTTATTAATAGCCACTGTTCTGAAATGTTGTCAAAGATGGCAACTTTCTCTGCACGTAGCTCCGCTTCATCCCCACGCGACCAGCCTCTATTTGAACTCGTGCTTCCGATCTGACTACCTAGAGAGCGCCGTGACCAGCCCATGCTCGTGCTCGTGCACTGCTGTACTCGTTTAGCCACGATCATCACTGCCAGGTTTCAATCAGAGATATCAGGTCAGTCATAGATCCTTTACCAAGTTACAGCTCAGCTACAGCCTCGACCCCGCCCCGCCCCGCCTTACTGAGACCGAGGACACTGATTGGCGCCCATGAGCGGACTTCACTCTATCTTCCGGAATCATGCTAGCATAGTTTACTAATACTAATCACTCTGGCAATGTCTTAGAGTGTGGGAGGCCTGGCCCTTCGTACATGAGTTGCAGTATGGACTCATAAAACGTCATACTACGCCCGATGGCCGCAGCAATAGGCCAGACCATGAGTGTGACCCGTGGTGACTAACAATCTGTCTTCTTATGACGTGGTGCGTCTTCCTACCATTCACATATATTCGAGATCGATTTCCCACAGCTACCCACTTCACCATCTCGGTCTTGAATCACAACCGTCATCCTCGACCATCCGATGGCGTATTGCGTCCGTTGTGAGCGATCATTCCAAAACAACCAAGCCTTGCAGCAACACAAAGAAAATTCCAGTGCTCACTGGATTTGCTATGACTGCAACACCGACTTCGGGAGCTTCGACGCCCAGAGACAGCACTACATGACAAGTCGCAATCACCATTACTGCCGGGATTGCGACAGGCTTTTCGAATTCGAAGAGTCGAAGATTCAACATATGGAGGCCAAGCACTGGTATTGCCGCACGCATGATAGGGTCAACGTTCCGCCATTGCTATATCTAGGCGTCTGATGAACTGAATATCTACTGCAGATCTTCACGTCTGAAGCTGGTTTCCAGTCGCACTATATCCAGAGCTCCGATCACAAACAGGTGTTCAACAGATACTCAGAGCTTGGGAAAAATAATGACAAGCTTCACGTCATTAACGTTGGGGATGGCGTAAGGCCATCGCAGTCGGATATCTCTCATAAAGGGGGTTGGAATTGTATTATAATGTGATAACAATGAGGAGGCATGACTGTGACGTACCGTAATGATGGATTTTTGTACAGTACTTGAGATCAAGGATCGGACAGTTGCCCCTGTTTGCATTGACAAATGGTTATTTTCTTCCAGAAGTAACTAGGGCTCACACGTTCACCATGTGCCCTGAACATGCCCTCGAGCTGCGGTCAATGTTCCCACTGTCAGACATGTCAATGGCGCCCCCTGCAGCATCCGCAGCGTCCGCAGCATCGTATTGTTGTATTTTCGAATCGAGAGAATCGTCAGTGCAGACACGTTCGGTGGAGCTGGAGGTGGAAAAAAACACTCTCTTTGGTAGTAACTCCGGGCATCGGACACAGCGGGAGGCCAAGCTCAATTTGTTGTGCACGGGCAAAAGAAAGCGCAAAAACAGAGGCAAAATGAGCGCTAACTATTTTGGTAATCACCTCCACGTGACGTGGTCACCACCAGAACTGAAAAAAAATGAACCGAAACCGAAGATTCACTTCCTTCCAATACAAAGGCCTCCTACAGTGACCTTCTCGATAACACATGGTTCAACGCACACTGGTCATACCATGGCTGTAACCTTCATCTCGCGAGCTTCTATGGCCGGCAAGAGCAATACACAAGCTGCAATCATCTGAGTCATTACGACAGGGACTCGGCGAAAGGGCCTCGGAGGCAGGAGTTTGTTGACTATGTTCGGGTGTCCTGGAGGTACGAATTGGCACAATTCCTGATCTCATTTCTTCCCTTTCCCTTGGGCGGTGTATTCTGTCAATGCCTCGGCACCGTGGATCTGTGCTTGTCCGAGTCTGAGTGAGTCAGGTCTGAAGGTACCGCGACTGCGGGCCGGCGAGTAAATAAAAAGATCGAGTTGACTGTAAGTTAGATCATCGACAACCCCATCGACTTCCGCAAACTTCAACTGGACGTGAATTCGTCGAGTAAATAAATATGAGTCAAGACCAGGCAGAACAAAATGTTCAGATATGGAAACTCAAGAAACTCATCAAGGGTCTCGAGTCTGCTCGTGGGTACGCACCTCAGGCTCCCTCCACCCTATGTCTTACCACAGTGTTGAATCGGGATCAATCCTGCAGCGCAGGAACTTCTATGATCAGCCTCATCATACCTCCTAGGGTACATTTTTACCCGGCACCCAAAACGTTGATTCATCACCATTTTCTCTTCAGGATCAAATTTCACGGGTGTCTGCCATGCTTACCCAGGAATATGGTACAGCCTCAAACATCAAATCTCGTCCCAATCGTGTGTCCGTCCGTGCTGCCATCACCAGCACGCAGCAGCGTCTCAAATTATACAATCGCTTGCCACCCAACGGCCTCGTGCTGTTTGTAGGCACAATCTTAACAGACGATGGAAAGGAAAGGAAGGTCTCATTCGATTTTGAGCCTCACAAACCCATAAACACGTATGTTCCTCAGTGCTCGCTGTTAGGCATGACTTGTGAACGACGCTGGCCCAGATCGCTGTATCTCTGTGACGACAAGTTCCACACAGAAGCTTTGTCCGAGCTCCTCGAGTCGGACTCCGGGTTTGGCTTTATAGTCATGGACGGTAATGGGACGCTCTTCGGAATGCTTGCTGGGAACACGCGCGAGGTTATTCATAAATTTACCGTTGATCTGCCGAAGAAGCACGGACGCGGTGGACAATCCGCGCTGCGTTTCTCACGTCTGCGTGACGAGAAGCGTCACAACTACGTACGAAAGGTCGCTGAACTCGCCATTCAGCACTTCATCACAAACGACAAGGTCAACATCACCGGTTTGGTCCTTGCAGGCAGTGCAGACTTCAAGACTGAGCTCAGTCAGAGTGACATGTTCGATCCTCGCCTTGCCTCCAGGGTCATCAAAGTTGTTGATATTAGCTACGGTGGTGAGAGTGGCTTCAATCAGGTGTGTGCGACTGTGGCTTCTCCCTTACGAATCTAGTGGATCGATATTGACCTCATGTCATCCAGGCTATCGATTTGGCTGCGGAATCTTTGGCCAATGTCAAGTTCGTCCAGGAGAAGAAGTTGATCGAGAAGTATTTCGATCAGATCAGCCAAGATTCCGGTAAATATTGCTTTGGTACTGCCGACACTCTTAAGGCACTCGAGCTTGGTGCTGTTGAAACTCTCATTGTTTGGGAAAATTTGGACATCACTCGTTTCGTTCTTCGTAATACTGTCGGAGGTATGAGTCCCGTCACTTACATTTTGATTTGCTAATGTGTCATCCAGAGGAGATCATCGTCCATGTCAACAAAGAACAGGAAAAGGATCGTGAGAAGTTTATCGACAAGTCAACAGGTCTTGAGATGGAGCAGGCCCAAGATCCACAGCCCCTGCTTGAATGGTTTTCTGAGAAATACACAGAATTCGGTGCGAACCTGGAATTTGTGACGAACCACTCGCAGGAGGGCGTGCAATTCGTTAAGGGATTTGGTGGCATAGGCGGCCTTTTGAGATACAAGGTCGACTTCACTAACTTGACCTCTGCAAATGACGATGCCGACGAGTTCTTCTCTGACGATGACGATATCTAATGGTTTTGTGGGCTCCGTGGAGCATTGCCTGGGGATGGTCGTAGGGGGACGCCAGGCGAGGTAGAGGGGTGCAGGTGCAGGTGCAGGCCGAGTTGTGAAGACCAACGTGGGTACCAGGCGCATTCGATAGGTGGAGTTCCGCAAAGCCATTTGGGCAGGAGACCTCTCGTAAAGGAAGATAGTCCAAAAATGCCTGCAATATCGTACTAGGGGCGGTAACAGTTAAACAAATCATTATCATGACCACAGGTGCGTATCCCACTTTTTTCTTAGTGGCCGTTGGCTGATTGCCTCCTTATTTCGGACTCAACTCAGGGTGGAAGAGGTGTATGCTCTCCGTGTAATTTCACAATACCTTCTGGAAGCGATGTCAAGTTGAAGAAGTGAAGTAGATATGTGTTGTTTGCAAAGAGGAACTTGCTACGAGCTAAATTGAAAGTATCTTTTACATCCTGGACTTCCGTCCAACACCCTTTCCAAGTCTTCCATCCATATCTATACAAGAGTCCATCACGTAACGCGCTCACTAGAGGCGTCGTCAACCTTACTGCACTCGCACTATCGGGCTATTCGGTTTGCTTCACGATTTGCTCTTGCCATTCCGTCTCAGACTGAGACATCGGAAATTCCTCGGGATTTACCAAGGGGCACTAAATCCGAACCTTCCTTTGAGCTGCGGCCGACGTTCTCACTGTCGGATATGCCAATGGCGCAGTCCGCAACATCCGGAGTACCATTTTTTCAATTTGCAACTGTAGATGTTGCGCAACGAGTATTGTAGTAAGTAGAAAAAGGCGCGGCAAAACCGCTGGGCCAACGTGAGCGCTAACTTAGCGCCAATTTTTTAGTAAGCAATATATTTTCTATTTTTCTGATAAGTGACCGTTCGGGAGCATTTTCGCAAAAAAAATAAAGTGTGACAACTTGTGACAGCCCTGCCAAAAATAAGAGTGTGTTTGGCACAAATTGAGGTGCGACAGTGGCAACTTGCGACACACTGTTGTGTGCCCTCATGACAACGTCCCAATTTCTTGCTTGTCAGAAATAAATAGATGTGTTTGGTAAAATATTGAAAATATTGCAAGATTTTCCAATTCATCTTGATGTCTGACAAAGTGTTACAGCACGTGAGCAATGTGACTGAATCTGTGAGATCTTCATCTCAATCAGCCCAGGAACTTGCCAAACAATTTGATTATGATTATTATCGATTAGATTACCTGCATCCTTGTACATGTGCACATGGATACCACTGATTGTGATCAGAGTTAGAATGTGTAGGGACACTATTTCTATTATCTAATCTACATTACTACAGTCCAAGCGCTCTGGCTATCCGGACTTTGGAGTACCGGATTCATTGATCCATTGATCCGGGCTCATGTGTGTCTCAACACTAG
>Ga0137358_10002635_pt1 | contig 10233 bp, 16 predicted proteins | sample Mad1_20_16metaG_FD_105551 | JGI IMG/M metagenome (GOLD analysis project Ga0137358, IMG submission 105551) | Vadose zone soil microbial communities from Angelo Coast Range Reserve, California, USA - Mad1_20_16 metaG | ecosystem: Environmental > Terrestrial > Soil > Vadose zone | place: USA... | reverse complement strand
CAGTGCTTTGCTTACGCGCTTGCCTACTAAGGGATGAACCCCGTCACTTTTCAACTTTAAAGTTCTGACTACATCTTGTCGCATACAATGTGCAGATACGGGCCCACTCAGTGCTAGATCTGCAACTACCAGTAGTGCAATGTCCGTACTCACAGACCAACTTTCAAACCACAATGGCCCTAATGGCCCTGCATCCCGTCTCTCCTTCGTCTCCCTTGGCGTACACCCCACTACCGGGGGGGCCGCACCCTTAGACATCATCGAAGCACTGTCGTCTTCTGAAGATGGTATCAAGAAGAGCTTGATCATAGATATGAAGGACCTTGTGGGCGACGCGGTTGGCAATGTACGTTATTATGCCTCGTATATTCACTCCTCTCACTGAAACTAGATGAGCATAAGCCCCTCGTATCGCGATCTAGTCCTCGCTGCGTGCGTTCACCCCTTGATTTATCCTCTCTGTCTTGACTTTCCCCCGATGCAAAGGCGTAATGGCCTTTTCATTATAGACCTCAACGCGCCATCCGATGTTCCCCGCTTCCTTCCTCAGGGGGGAACGTGGAACGTTGCTGATGTACAATGGAATCCACATCCTGCTCGTGCGGAATACATAATTTCGACATCAAGCGAGAAACTGTAAGTGTGTCAGACTTCGTCCAGATCTTAGCTTATGTTGCAAATGCAAGACTTATCTGGAACCTTTGCCTTACGGGCAAGTCGGCTATACAACACGCGCTACACTCCCACTACCGGGCAATAACGGACATCAACTGGCACACTCAGGATCCGGACGTTGTTGTCAGCACTGGCATCGACTCCTGGCTGTGGGCTTGGGACTTGCGGACACCCCAAAAGCCAATCATGGGTCAGTACACCTCAACTGTCACGTCTTATTCCTGTCTAATGCCGTTATTCGCTAGGCCTTTGCTCTTTCAATGGTATGTGTACTCACTATTGCTCAGGTTCGATGATGCCCTCTCTCACCCATGCAATCAGCTGGCGGTACACAGGTCAAGTGGAATCGCCAGGACGGCAACGTACTTGCCTCATCCCACTTGAATGAAGTGCTTATTTGGGATAGACGAGTAAGGGAATCACCTTCTCGTATTCTTATGTCTCTCTAATTTCTATAGAAAGGGTCTATTCCGATAAGGAGTATCAAGGCGCATTCGGCGAAAATCTATGGTATTGATTGGGCCCACAACAACTCTCGAGAACTGGTGACTTGCTCACTAGACAAGACTATCAAATTATGGGATGTCGACTCATCCCCTACAGGACAGGATGGGTTTCATCACCGCGAAGGCAATGCCACTATGCTCCCCCAAGGCTCACTCTATGAACCGTACACCACTATTCATACCTCTTACCCAGTCTGGCGGGCACGTGATCTCCCTTTTGGTCACGGTCTACTCAGCCTGCCCCAGCGTGGTGGCGATGCTCTGGAGATGTGGGCGCATAGTACAGAAATCCCTCGTGCCTCTACCCCAATCGAGGCATTTGAAGGCCATGCTGATGTTGTAAAAGAATTTGTGTGGAGAAGAGGTGGTCATGGTAAGCATCATAGCTGCAGAATCGAGACCTCCCCCTCAATGCGTCGTAGGTTGGGGTGACTTCCAGCTCATCACATGGTCGAAAGATAAGACGCTACGGTTTTGGCCAATCGACAAGGATGTCCTGCAGGTCTGTTTCTTTTCATCTCAAGGAACGGAGTTGTTTAACTCATGTGACCCCCCTTAAGAGCGCTGGTCATCCCGCAGATAGTGATCCTCCACCTCGAGCACAGGGTTATGGTGACAATTCTTTTTCATTTCGCACACCACCCGAAGCAAGCCATGCCAGACCGGCTCTTTCTGCCCCTGTCGGGCAGCGTGGAATTTTAGCTGAGGTCCGTGCTATGCAGTTTGGCGGCCGCCTCCCGAACCCTGTCCTCCTTCCTTTGCGCGAAACGAGGGATACACCTCAGGTCCAACAATTACCTGAATCAGAGCCTGAGCAGACGCCAACGGTAACTTCAATCTCAGTTCCACCGCGGCAGGGCGGGACGATGTCACGCGGGAACCGCTCTGCACGCATGGACGCTCTCGCGTGGCTTTCTAGCTTCAGAGTTGGCGAGCGGGCTCGTGAAGGCTCTCCGGGAGCCGGTAGTGGTGCAGAGAGTGGGAACGCCAGCCGTATAGGCAGTCGTAGCAGGCCACCATCTCGAGATGCAAACTCCGCTAACATGTCTGCGGTGTTGCATAAAAACGATAGTCGAGGGCATCGGGACGATGAAATTGAGGGACAGAGTTTACAAGACGAGTAAGTCGCCAACAAGCTTGGTTTGTTGAAGTCGTGTTTACGTTTGAGTAGAATTACGTCCGTTGTAACCAGGTTGCAGCAGGAATCTTCAAGGATCAAGCTAGAAAAGGTAATTTTAACAGTGTCAAATAGGCACACGACTGAGCGAACCTCAGCACGATTTGGTGAAGAGGCGGACCTGCACTCTCGGACTTAATGGACCATGGGGAGAATCATCCTCGGTTTTCGTTCGGGTTTCATTTACGTTCCCTAAAAGCTATCCGCAGGAGTTGCACCCTGGTGGGACGCCAACGGTGGACCTAGAGCGATCTCCACTCATTTCGATTCGCAACCGTGCATTCATGCTGAGGCGCCTACGCATGCTAAGGGAGACTCGCCGTCCATGCTTAGAGGCATGCCTCAGATTTCTCCTTTATGGCAATGAGGACGAGAAACAACGTCGGACCGAACACGTCGTCTACGACAGCTCTTCAGACGAGGAGACATCTATTATGCGTTCGAAACACGAACCCATCGTCTCGCCTTTGCACAGCGACAAGAATTTAGCTGAACCGGTGACTTCTCAAGGCGTCTTTGGTCCCAACGGTATGTGTTGTCCGGCCACTACAGAGAATTTCTTGATAGGTCCATAACAGGACAGCTTGTTTGCTTCAGCCGTGCCCCGCCACGTATAGTCCGCAATCCCCTTCATGAGTTGACCACTTCCCCTTCGACATCTCATCCGACGGATTCTATCCCGAGGTTGTTCCAGTCACCTGCCCTCATCGCCGACGCGGTGAAGCGGCTTGCGCTCGCGTCGCGTGACTCCCGCAAGTCCAGTGGAGAGGCACAACGCAGAGAAGATGGCGATAACATTTTACATATTATGACGAACTTGTTGCTGTTTTCACGCCTCAAGCAAAGGCGTCCATCTGAACAGTCGCGCCCACTTGATGAAATTCCCGCCAATTATTCCTTACTTCCCACACATGCAGTGACGGTCTTTGTGCGGGATGGGGCCTCTATCACTGATTTAGGCCAGGAACTGGCAGTGGAATATGTTCTTGACACCTCCACACCCTCCGAGGCATGTAACAAAAACGCCGAGATAGCCCGGAAGCACAATCGTCGGGATCACGAGGATTTCTTCGTGAGTCTTGGGTTGCTCCTCTCTTCGTACGGCGAATGTTCTCCGAAGACATGGGTAGCGAACCCTCTTGCATGTAGCTTTATCAAACAAATGTCGGTAAGGAATGGCTTCAAAGCGCACAGATCCTAACTTCTTCGAACAAAGGTACGAGAAATTTGCACAAGAGAAGAACATACAGATGCTGGCCATGGTGGCCATACTACTTTTGAAAGCGCATAGGCCTGTTGTACCACCTCGTAAGCGTCTTGCCTCGTGTGTATCACTGACTTCTAATGTATTGTCAGAGGAATATTCTCCCGCCCACGCCATAACTCATCGTACCCCTGGTTGGCAACCACAGAATGATGGGTTTTTGTCATTTCGTTCGTCATGGAAAGACGGCCGCGTCCAATCACCCACCTGGGCGTACCCTGCGTCCTCCCCAGTCGCCAATTTCGCATCGACATCCATTTCATCCATGTCTTCCCGCGGATCGTGGTCCAGTCTTTTCAACACGAACAATGTTCGCCAGCTAATTGGAAGTAGTTTCGACCCACCGAGGGACGGTGGGCACGGAGAACCCACAGCTCATGAAGGCGGTGGCCTCGCGGGCATCCCAGTACCCGGGAACCGTAGCCGGAAGTTCAGTGATATCGAGTCTCCTCGAACACGACAGGCAAAATCCGACTCACCCCAGCCTCTTTCTCCCACTTCACGGACTGACGTTGGCGCTACTCGTAGTCTTGGATCAGCTGCCCCTTCGATGGCCGGGCAAGGGCGCCGCCCGACCTTCTCCCAGATTGCTAAGGCAAGACGTACCACCGTGCATAAATCTGTCGTAGTCGTAGACTTGCAACGGGAGCTGCAACAGGAGCGGTGAGTATCGACTGTTTGACTGTCTAATATTTGTATTCAAAAACGGTGGTCTCTTTCTCACGCTCATTGATTTCAGTGAAAGTGAATCAGAATCGTCGCACTCATTCGCGTCGTCGGAGCAGCTAGTAATGCACGTCCTCGCATATGCCGAAGTCCTTTTCCGCTGGAAGCTGCTGCACAAGCGCATCGAGCTGCTTAAAGCGGTCGACCCGTTCCTGAGATTACCCTTCGATTCATACTTCAATTCGGATCACAGTCAACTTGGTACGTTGCGCCTTTGTGTTTTGTCTATGTCCGTTGCCCCATCCCGTTACTTACATATCATGTGGGTCATCGTGTGGTCGTCGTCGGACAGGCGTATCTATCCTGTGCACTCGGTGTGGTCAACCAACAGCTTCTCGTACTCAATCAACTTGCTCTGCCTGTGGCACCCGTCTCGGAATGCCCAGATGTTCTGTATGCCGCCTTCCCGTCAAAGGCACGTCGTGTCATTCCACATCCCACGTCATTCTTCCTAACGTAAGTCTCTTTTAGGCCTCTCCTTCAATTGCTTGGGGTGTCGCCACGTTAGCCATCTATCCTGTTGGAGGTCGCGGCGGAGCACCACTTGCACAACTGGTTGTTCATGCCTTTGCCGTGCCATAGTCCAGGCATAGTAGTTGAGCGGTTTATGGTTTCTAGTGGGAGTGTTGGGAATTCTGGTCTTCTACGAGAGAACTCTGATACCACTTTCGATTTCTATACCCGTGAATAGTATTCGTGGAAGTCATGGTAGGGATAATGATTACTGGGACTTAAGCCTTTTTTTGCTGCAGTGTGACGCAGAACACACGTTCCCATAAAATATAATTAAGTGAAGCCCATATTCAAAGGGGTGGATTTTAAAGGCGCCTGAGGCGTGAGCACCAAGTTCTTCACGGAAAGAATGTATCCAAATCAGTAAAGGCACGAGTTCCAGGAAGGTAAGAAGACGCAAGGCTGTGCATGAACAAGATAGGAATTTTTATCACTCGCTTCAATGTGTGAAGCATGCGTGCAAAGCAGTCATCAGCGTATTCAATACGTACTCCTCCCATCTCCTAATGCTACAAGACCGGCCTGAAAAAAAAAGGTCAGCTTGGAGCCGAGTAGCACGAGAGCCGAACGTACTCAAGCGTCTTCTTGGGTGTGACATGAATGGAAGCGTGGTTTGGCACGCCAAGGATGCGATGATAAGCGTTAAGGTTCTTGTGTAGTGTGAATTGGAAGACGGCCGAGCCACCATGGCGAGCAATGATAACCGACCAACCAAGGAAGAAGGCCCAAATGCGGAACCAGCGCTCGCCATACTTGGCGACTACCTTTTCGCGGTTGGAGAGCCAGTTGTTATACCAGTGGAAGATCGTGGCCGAATAGTGGACGCCGAGGACGTCTATATTCTTCACTTCAAAGCCAGCTGCCTCGAGGTGACTCACCACCCAGCCTAGAGAAGCACTAGCATCGGCACCAGGAAAGACATACTTGTTCATGAAAAGACCCCTGTAGAAATGAGGGAATATTTTTGACGGAAATGGATGGTGACACTTACCAGATCAAGTCCTCGTACTGCCACGAGGGCCGTAGACCGGCTACCTGGAAGACGAAGACGCCGTCGTCGTCAAGGAGATCGTACACCTGACGGAGGAAGGCATCGTAGCGGCGAACACCAACGTGCTACAAGGGACTGTTAACAAGTAGAAGCAATAGATACAGACAACTAACCTCTGCCATCTCCAGACTGACGATCTTGGTGTAGTGGCCGGGACCACCAGGGATGGCACGATAGTCTAGACAGAGGATACGAGCCCTGTCCGGATCACCGCCGTTGGCCAAAATACGTTCATTTCCAAACTTGGTCTGATTTTTACCCAGAGTAATACCGGTGACTTCACAGCCGTAGTTCTTGTGAGCAAATGCGGCGAGGGTACCCCAGCCACACCCTATATCGAGAAGGTGATCTGTGGGTTGGAGATCGAGCTTCTCACAGACGACAGTGAGTTTGTTGTCTTGAAGCTGTTCGAGAGTCTGAGGCTCGGTAAGCGAGGTCATGATGCCTGAAGTGTAAACCATGCGGGGTCCCAAAAACCTGGAAAGGATAATTAACTATTAGTGGGTCGCGCTCTAAGGATGATACGGACCATCCGTAAAAGTCATCACCGCCTACAGGCATAAGGATGAATAAGGTGAGCAACAACTATGGAGATAACGATGCGTACGGTCGTAGTGGCCGCGGACCTGTTCCTCGTCCTGGCTCTCAGAATGGACAATCACCTCCGGGATCATCTGGGTAAGAACGTATTTGAACAGTTCTGGGGTGAAAACCATTTTTGCCCAATCGTGGCGAGCCTCCAAGGTGTCAAGGATATCTCCTGCAAGGCGATGGCGGTCAAAAAGACGCCAAAGTAGGACGAAGGGAGAAATACCGTTGAAATCAATCTTGCCGTCAAAATACGCGTCGTGAAATGTTTGCATCGGTATTTTTTCCTTGCCGTGATAGCGAGCCCTGAGTTCAGGATCCTTTATGTTGATGTACTCCTCGATATCCTTGCACGGAAGAACGACCTTTTCATTCTTGCGTGGACCAAACATGCTCATAAGAGTCCAGTAGGCTATTGTGATGGGAACACCGAGGAGAGCGGTAAGGAAGAGATACGTTTTGAAGCCACCGCGACTTATGAGAGGGAGGACGCGCTTGAGTAGCCAGGGTAGACCGAGCACGAGAGACGCGAGGACATAATTTGAGAATGAGCCATTACCCTCTGCAAGGCCAATCAGAGGGGCATTCTTGAAATTTGGCACGTTGGTAAGGCGGGACATGGTCGTACCACGTCGGCTCGTCCGAAATTGAATTTTTGAGGGGCGCGGGGTGGTTGTTTGGTCGTGTTTGTCACCGGATGACCGTCGTGGCCAATTGGCAGGCGCGGGTTGACTCACCGCATGGCCGACTATCACAGCTCTCGTTCCCCGCCCCCGTTGCAGCACCCAGTGCCAACCCACCCTGCATACATCCCAGAACCCCCTTCAACACCCGCATCTCCCCAAGGCTACCAGCGTTACGCGTCTTCTCCCCAACCGACACAATCATCACAGCACTTTTCGCATCCCTCTGCCTACCCTCAATATTCTCATCAGCCTCCACATCTTTCCCCATTGCACAACCAGCCGGCTGCTCCCCATGCTATTCCTGACTTTTCTGCCTGGGGAATAGATGGCGCAACCGCCCAATTTGGCATGCAACTTGGCCAGAATGCGGTTGCTGCCGGTCAGAATTACGTTCAGCGAAATGTGCCGCTTTGTTCTCTTTTTTCCTTCAATCTCGTTCTGATCATCTTTTCCGCGCACAGCTTGGTGGACTCTTACCAATCACTCATCTCAAACACCACTTCAATGTCTCAAATTCTTATGTCATTCGCAAACTCCGTCTCGTCGTGTTTCCTTGGCGGCATAAACCGTGGACACGTAAAATGCGTCGTTCAGAGACAGGCATCGGTGAATTTCAGCCACCGAGAGACGATCTCAACGCACCAGACCTTTACATCCCCTGTGCGCCATCCCTCATATGTCATACCTCTTCTAGCTCACTCAGATATTTCTTTAGCTATGGCTTTTGTGACTTATATTCTCGTGGCTGCCCTACAGTCAGGTCTACAATCTCGCTTTCACCCGGAAATATTCGGCGTCGTTGCCACAAAGGCAATCGTCGTCCTCATACTTGATTTTCTATTCGTCAAAGGCGGTTGTTATCTTCTTGGAATACAAGGCACTAATCCTATCGTCGATCTCCTCGCGTATGGCGGCTACAAGTTTGTTGGGTGCGTCGTTGCCCTCGCTAACTCGTCAACCAAGCTCACACCCTTCCCCTCCAGCGTGATCGCAACGCTTTTGGTTGGATTGGTTGGGTCTTCGCCTACCTTGTACTCAATCGCGTTTATCTACACCTTTTTAGCAAACGCGTTTTTCCTCGTGCGTGCCCTCTGTACTTTACATCTGTGCAACTCACATACCTGTCCTAGCTCCGTTCATTGCGCTCTGTCGTACTGCCCGATGTCGGTGCCACGCCAGCGGCTATTGGAACGGTTTCTCACGCACAACGTTCGCGGCGCATCACCTTCCTCTTTCTCGTCGCTGTCATGCAGATATTATTCATGGGTGTATTGGTCCGTGTATAATCCGCAAATGGCATGCTTTGATGCATTCCCCTATGACTAGGGCAGCGTCTCCTCTGGTCGCCCTTATCAACATTAAGCAACCCATTGTCGCTTTGAGCTTTTGATGAGCTGTAAACGTTCTCAAGTTACTACGCGAACCCTGCTCACATCCATTACTGTACTAGGCCATCTGGTGTTGACTGATGGTGATGGAGAATCACTTAGGGGATGCTCAGGACCGACTTTATATAAGCGTAATAATAACTGAGTACGGCGTCATCACGTTTATGTGAAGTCGATAGAATGGGACAACGGGTTTCTCATAGTCAACATTACTATACCCGTTCCTGCCTACCGTGGCAATCTCCCGCGCCAGACACACTCGCCACCCACCGTCAGAGACAAATAAGCACGGCAACCAGGTCTGGGGCTTGGTGTGATCTTTGGCAGTCATGTGACGGCAGTCCTTTGCCATGCTGCATATCCGCCTGCACTCGGGTTTGATGCGGGCTTCTTTTCGCCATGAGCCAATCGCAAATGCACTAACTTACCCCGAGTGCCCCCCTGATCCACATAAATGCCCATAAGACACTCAACAGAGAGTTTTCATAAACAAGCGCGTTTCATTCATTTATTAGCGCGCACAAAAAGTACATCAAATCAGGGAGTATTCGACGATAACAATGAGGGGATTTCAGACCAAATCTGTCACTTCAAGTACGATTGTCACCTTACATCGACCAGCGGAGCCTCGTTCCATGCAAAGTGAATTAATCCGTGAACCTGGGTGCTGCACATAATGGTTGGCGAGTTGTCGGAGACTCTCTGATGCTGGCAGGCCACGAGCGGGGGCCTGGTGAGCCGGTGGATAAGGAACTACGGCCTGAGTGGGGCCTTGTATGAAACGCTGACGAGCATAGCAATACTCGCCATTATGCCCATGGTTCACCTACAGCGAAGGATCTACTTGAGAATATATGAGCGCTGGACAAGATGGCACGCACGGGATAGATGACCCGCTGAGGCCCTGGAACACCTTGAATATGTCCTACATTGTGATATGTGTGTTGAGCCACTGGCATAGCATAGTACTGGTGTGTCCGGATAATAAGACCGACAGTACACATACTGTATGGAGATGACTCACGCTGGGGGGCGGGGGAACATTTGTCATGCCATGACTGGCCACGTTGATGGGCCTGAGATACTGGTCTTGCGGCATATCTTGCGCAGCCCCTTCCTCGACAACCACAGGTGTATCCTCCTGTTTGGCTTCAAGTTGGCTGTCACTGGTAGCGGGCATGATCTGATAGAACATCATGCACAGACAGATGAGTAATCGCAAAGAAATAATGTCATGGTACTGAAGGTTTACCTCGGGCTTGAATTCTTGCAGGGGTGAAAAGGAACGAAGAAGGTCGGCTTCTTGTGGTTCAAGTTTGATATCGGCCATCTATCGTATGTAACGCTTGGGGATTTATACTCGGTGAATGGGCTATTCAAGGGAGTGTCTTGCTGATGGTCGACGACAGCTGAGTTTAAACATGTGGCGCGCTGGTAAGGCGTGTGAGGCTGTGAGCTGTATACGGCTGGCACTAGTAGAGCACTAGTAGTCTATCCCCCTACTAGAACACCTCCTGTGCTACGGTCAGTGCCGTCCCAATGACTCGGACCCCTTCCAGCCGAGCCAACCACTGGCACCAAAGTGCCACTAGCATAATAAGAGTTCCGACTTGATTTCGTTGGAAATCCTACCGAACGAGGACAGAGTACGGTGTATTG
>Ga0137358_10002633_pt1 | contig 10235 bp, 7 predicted proteins | sample Mad1_20_16metaG_FD_105551 | JGI IMG/M metagenome (GOLD analysis project Ga0137358, IMG submission 105551) | Vadose zone soil microbial communities from Angelo Coast Range Reserve, California, USA - Mad1_20_16 metaG | ecosystem: Environmental > Terrestrial > Soil > Vadose zone | place: USA... | reverse complement strand
TACACAGAGAAGGATATTATTCAAAATCCGGCGTTTCGCTGGGAAATGGAAACCAAGAGCGGTCAGCCACTTTCTCCTTGTGTTGAAATTAATGGCAAAATGCTCGCGGATGTGAGCGGCGAGGAAGTCGAGCAGTACTTGATCGACAATAAAATTGTCCGGGCAAGCGACGCCGCAACGGACGTCCCGACCAATGCGCCGTGCCCGACCGAGCAGCACGAAGGCGCGGTGAAGCTCAATTTCTGATTGTTAAAAGCATTTCAACGCTAAAAGGGTTGAATCGTTGAGCCGTTGAGAGGTCAAAGAGTCAAAAGGTTGAACCGTTTTAACCTTGTAACTCTTCTAACTTTTTTAACCTTTCAGCGATGAAATTCTTCGCGCGTCTCCGACCCGGAAAGAAGAAAAGCGGAAACCGCCTTTTCCGGTACGGCTGGAAGATCACGCTGCTGGCTGTAGTCGTCGCGGGCGGTTTCGCTGTTTTTTTGTTTTACGGAGCTTGGGCCCAGACGTTCGACATGAAAAAGGTCGGCGAAATGCCGGAGCGAAACACCGTCTTTGATGTCGATGGAAAAATCTACAGTCGTCTCGCCGGTGCGAACCGTCTGAAGGTCTCGCTTAACGAGGTCTCGCCGCTTTTTATTGCTGCGGTGCTAACGCGTGAAGACGCTCGTTTCTACGAGCACAAAGGAATCGATTGGAAGGGAATCCTGCGTGCTCTTGTTCACGATGTCCTGAGCGGCTCGGCCAAGGAAGGCGCCAGCAGCATCACCCAGCAGCTCGCGCGTAACAGTCTTCCACTCGGTGGCCGCACCATCAGCCGAAAATTGCTGGAGGCAATGGTCGCGCTCCGGGTCGAGCATCAATTTACCAAGCAGCAAATTCTCGAGCTCTACGTCAATCGGATCTATTTCGGCACTGGCTGTTATGGGGTTGAGACCGCCTCACAAGCTTACTTTGGCAAAAACGCATCGAAGCTGAATCTTTCTGAAGCCGCGATCCTCGCAGGATTGATCCGCAGTCCAAATCGTTTTTCACCGCTGAGAAATCCGCAAGGCGCAACGATGCAGGGCAACGCCGTGTTGGATCGCATGGTCGCCTTGAAAAAAATTACGCCGGCGCAAGCCGAACAGGCAAAGATCGCGAAAATTACTCCGCATCCCAAACGTCTGCCTTTCATCCAGGAGAATTACGCAATGGACGCAGTGCAACGCGATTTGAATCAGCTGTTGACACAAGATCAGATCGATCACGGCGGACTTTCGATTTACACGACGCTCGATCCGGCCGTCCAAAACGCCGCGCAACAGGTGCTGGAGACGCAGCTCACAAAAATCGAACATCAATCCAACTTCCATCATCCACTGAAGGCGAGTTATCAGCCGCCGGAGACCGGGGAAGGGGACTCGTCCATGCCGTATTTGGAAGGCGCGGTCGTTACGATCGACAATGCAACCGGCGGCATTCGGGCGCTGGTGGGTGGCCGCGATTACGCGCAAAGCAAATTCAATCGCGCGCTCGCTCCCACCAATCGGCAGCTCGGTTCTGCGTTTAAACCATTCGTTTACACAATCGCTTTTACCCACGGCCTTCTGCCGGGTGCTGCGATTAGTGACGGTCCGATTCAGCCTGGTGAAATTGAAGGCGCCGGAAACTGGTCACCCGGGAACTCCGATGGAACTTATGGTGGTGTCCTGCCATGCTCCTACGGTCTCATCCATTCGCGCAACACCATGAGTGTGCGTGTTGGTCAATTCGCCGGGCTTGATTCCGTAAAAAAAATCGCCAATACACTCGGTGTCTCGCAAAATGTTCCGCACGGGCCCGCGATTTACATCGGTTCATTCGAGACAAACCTGAAGGATCTTACCGCGGCTTACTCCGTTTTTCCGAACGCCGGAGTGCGCAAGCAGGCTTACATCATCGAGCGCATCGACGATCAGAGGCACAAACCGATTTATCGCGCGGCGCACATATCCACGCCGGCGCTCGATCCAAGCGCGGCTTGGATGACCTCGCAATTAATGGAGCAAGTCTTAACAAGCGGCACTGCCGCGAGTGCACGATCATTGGGTTTCAGATTACCGGCAGCCGGCAAAACCGGCACGACTAACGATTACAAAGATGCTTGGTTTCTCGGTTATACCAGCACGCTCACGTGTGGGGTTTGGGTCGGGTTTGATCAGCCGACCACGATTATTCCGCACGGTTACGGCGCCGCACTCGCGCTGCCGGTCTGGACACAGGTGATGAACAGAGCGGCAGACCATTATCCCGCCGGGCCGTTGCAACCGACGATGTCGATCCAACACGCCACCGTCTGTTCGATTTCCAATCAGCTCGCCACGACTGGCTGCCAGGCGGCGGGGACTGCTTATGATATCGACTTGCCAGTCGACAAAGTGCCGACCGCTCCGTGTCAGATACATGGCGGAGAGCAATGGCCTTTTGCCCAAAGATTCGAACCTTTCCCACAAAAAGCGGCAACCTTCCCCGGTCGTTTCTTTAGATCATTCCGAAGACTTTTCGGCGGAAGATAGGAGCACCGATTCAATTTAATCTCGCCCCACCGTCGCCGAGACTCGTCGGCTACGCGTAATTCACGGTGTCACCGCGTTGCTTCACCCAAGCCGAGGTCGAGATCGTTGAGCCGCCAGCCCGTGCCTGTAAAACGGAATCGGAGTTTGATTCCTCCCCGATCGACCAAAAACGTGCGCGGACCTGTAAAGAACGCGTATTTTACTTTTAGCCAGTTTACATTTTTGCCCGTAGAGAACTGGAACTCGTGCGGAGCTTGGAGGTTCTTTAACGCGCCCGGATTGGAGAGGATCGCGGCGATACCGTCCGGCGTTGCATAAGCATCAACGATCGCATCGATCAGCGTAGGACCGAGTTTACTCCATCGCTTGTGGCCGGACGCGACATGAGCGAACCGCGCGACGAGTTGTTTCTTCAGCGATGTCCGAATCGCTGGAAAATCGACTCGCGAACTGATTGCCGCGCGATCGCCGGATCGCAGCGCCACTGCGAATCGCCAGAATGAAAAGTACGGCGATACGCCATAGAGCAGGAGAAGTAGAACGCAAAGGAGCGTAAGCCTGCGGATCAGTTTCACTGACGGTCGCATAGCACAAAGATGACGCAAAAGCGACGCGAAGATGCGTGCGCACTTCAAAAGCTTTCGCGAAACAGAGCAAGGTTCTCACGTATAATTTCGCACGAAGTGCTTTGGGAGCAGGATGCGTCCTCGCGTCGCTTTGATTCTGACGACGCCTTGCTGCCGAGAGCTCGAACGCTTACTGCGAAGGCACCGGTCCGATTTTCTTCCAGTATTGAAGAATCCGCCCGCTGCCCGAAGGAGATTTGAACTCTGTCGGCCGCGGGCCACCGCGCGGGCCCCAGCAGGCACGCTTATGGTTCGCATCCAGAATCTCGTATATGCCGGGCGTCAATTGGCCGGCATTCGCTCCACCCTCTGCAATCGAGTCCACCTGTTTGGGCCGCGTATCCGGATTCACAGTGAAACGCCCAGCAGGATGCGTCCCGACGCCGCTTGCCTTTGGGAACCGGAATGTATTGCGATCGGTGATAAGGATTGTATTTCGCAGCACGTTCGCGGGCACAGGACGACCATTCACGACGGCGCGAGTCAGTTGCCAGGTTCCCGACAACCGTTTGTAGTCTTGCTCAGCGGCAGATTGCGCAGTTGCACCGCCAGGTTTGTTGTTTGCACAGCCAGCGATAAGTGCTGCCACGGCGCCAATAGCCAGAATCGGTGTTGCTTTGATATGGTTGTTTATCGGCAATGGCTGCTCGTCGGGTCAAGCGTACATATGGCGAAAAAATTCTCCGCACTGTCGATCTCGTGATCTTTTGCCTTGCTGCTTTCGCATCTGGAAATACAATAGCGCCCCATTGCAAACTAAATACGCATTGAGCATAATAGTCGTTCTCGCTGGCAGCATTGTTCCGGGGCGGTCAGACGAAGTTTTGGGACAGCGGGGTTTTCTCTGGGTGAACTACTCATCGACCTTCGAGGCGGCGTCCAAGGGGAGCGAACAAGCGGAAAAAGGCGATTACGAGAAGGCCCGCCAATATTACACTGCTGCGATCGGCCAAGACCCGAAGGAATGGTGGTTATACTTGAATCGCGCCATGGTCTTCACGAATCTGGAGAAATGGGATCTCGCTCTTCAGGATTTAAATACTGTGCTGCGCACGGCGCGCGGAGCTCTTATGGCACAGGTCCTGCGCGGTCAAATATACGAAGAGTTGGGAAAATACAGCTTAGCTCTGGCTGACTATGACAGGATAGCGAGCATCACTCCCGCATCATTGCCGCTCACTCGTGCCTTCGCGCACAACAGTCGAGCCTGGCTTCGAGCAACATGTCCTGATGCTTCTTTCCGAAACGGCAAGCAAGCGGTGGCGGACACAAAAAGCGCCTGCAACGAGGCGAGTTGGAGCGAGCCGGCCTACATGGATACTTTGGCAGCAGCGCATGCCGAGGCGGGCGATTTCGATTCAGCGGTTCGATTCGAACAGCGGGCGATTAAGAGCGTGCACGAGGAAACGTGGGCCATCAAAGACCCCGAGCGCCGACGCGCTTTTCACGAGCGCCAGTTCGCCCGATACCAACGCCGGCTCGCTGCCTACGAACGTCACCAACCTTGGCGGTCTAACTTACACTAAGCAGTCTACGAATCCGGGCTCCCGCGATTCGCTCTATTTGATCAGCTTGTCAGGAAATCTGGCGCGAATAAACTGATCGGTGGAAAGCCGATGGATCATTGCTCCGCCAGAGAAGCTAAATCCCGACGAGTCGGGAATTTCATGGTCTGAAATCTGCGGCTCGCCCTGCATCGCGCGGCTGTTGATGCGCAAACGCTTTGCGAGCGCGGAGGAAGTGGAAACGTTCTTGCGCCCGCGTCTCCGCTCGTTGAGCGATCCGTTTTTGCTTCCGAGCATGCGAGCAGCGGTGGAGCGGCTTCTTGCCGCGCTGGATCGACATGAGCGCATCGTGCTCTTTGGAGATTATGACGTCGATGGCGTGACCTCGATTGCGCTCCTCGCAGAAATGCTGCGCGCTTACGGCGCAAATCCGCAGTCATTTTTACCATTGCGGATGGAGGAAGGCTACGGCTTGAGCCGCGAAAGCGTGGAGCGTTGTCTGGAGCAGCATCATCCTCAGCTTTTGATTGCGGTGGACTGCGGCACGTCGTCGATAAGCGAGATTGTCGATCTTGAGCGACGCGGCGTGGACGTAATCGTGCTGGATCATCATGAACCGAAATCGGCGCTGCCGGAGTGCATCGCGATTGTGAATCCGAAAGTCGATCCGGAGTCGCCGTTTCATTATCTGTGCAGTGTCGGGATCGCCTTCAAACTCTGTCACGCGCTTTTGAAAACGAGGCCACTCCCCGATTTCGATCTCAAATCGAAACTTGACCTTGTTGCACTTGGCACAGTGGCGGACATCGTGCCGTTGCAGGGGGAAAACCGGACTTTCGTCCATCGCGGCGCCATCGAAATTGCCAGATCGTCCAGGCCCGGTTTGAGAAAATTAATCGAGGTCAGCGGAACCCGGTTGCCGATTTTACCGGAAGATATCGGATTCCGGCTTGGACCTCGATTGAACGCAGCGGGACGGCTAAGCACAGCTGAGAAGTCATTGCAGCTTCTTCTCACAAAGAATGAAATAGAAGCTGCCGCGCTCGCTGATTTTCTCGACAAGCAAAATCGGGAACGGCAGGAAATTGAAAAGCAAGTCTTGCTTGCCGCCGAGGAGCAGATCAGCCGCGAGTTTGATCCGATGCGCGATGTGGCAATTGTCGTGGGGGCACGCGAGTGGCATGCGGGCGTGCTGGGAATTGTGGCATCACGAATTTCCCGGAAATATCATCGGCCGGCGATTGTGATCGGGTTCGAGGCGAACGGCATCGGAAAGGGCAGTGGGCGCAGTATCGAAGGTCTTAACTTGGTTGAAGCGTTGAACCGCTGCAGTGGAGCTTTGCAGAAGTTCGGCGGACATGAAATGGCAGCTGGCCTAACGATGCAAGAGAAAGATATCGACCTTTTTTCGAAAGCTTTCCGTTGCGCGGCGCGCGAACTTTTGTCGGATGAGGATTTGTCCGCCGCGGCAAATTTGCGCATCGATCATGAGCTCGCGTTTTCTGAACTCAATGGCGATTTTCTCCACTGGCACGAAATGCTCCAGCCATTCGGCAATGGAAATCCGGCGCCGCTTTTTTTTGCGCGCGAAGTCGAGCCGGTCGCGCCGCCGCAGACGGTAAAGGAGAAGCATCTCATTTTGCGGCTGCGCCAGCGCAATCATCATCGGCGCGCGGTCTACTTCGATTCGGCAAAGACGCCGCTGCCGCCTGCGCCGTGGGACATCGCATTTCGGATCCGAGCGGATGAATATGAAGGCGAAATTACGTTGGGCATGCAGATTCAGGCGGTGCGGACGGCGGAGCCAAATTGAAGCACCAAGTTCCAGAGAAACATCATCGCTAGAATTCAAAACGAGCAGTGTGATTTCCATTGATTATTGGAGCTTGGAATCTCTGGGGGTGTTGGAGCTTGGCGCTTCGAGGTTGTGACGTGATGTACATTCAAGGCTAAAGCTGTGCTGTTCGATGATCGACATCTCAGAAAAACTTGAGGAATTAGGTTGGATTCCGCGCCCGAAAATTCTGGCGCTACGTCGTCTCGGCATCGAGACCGTAGAGGATTTGCTCACGCATTTTCCACGTCGTCACGAAGACCGAACGGAGTTTCCCAAATTTCCGCACGAGGAAAGCGACGTTCCTATTTGTCTTTGCGGCGAAGTAATCAAAACTTCGTTGCGCCGTTTTGGCGGATGGAAAAAAATCTTCGAGGCAACTCTGCAAGAGTCCCACGCAAACGCCCTGAGCGAACCGCTCGTGTGCCGCTGGTTCAACCTGCATTACGTGCAAAAGATGATCGCGACGGGCCAGCGTCTTGTTGTCTTTGGCAAACCGCGCCTCCGTGGAAAGCGAATCTGCATGGATCACCCGGAGTTCGAAGTGATCGAAAACGACGCGGAAATCTCGATCCATTTCCGGCGCATCACACCGATTTATCCTGCCACCGAAGGTCTTTCGCAGCGCACACTGCGCAGCATCATCTACCGACTGTTAAATGAGCTTTCCGATGGGCCGATAAAAACGCTCGCCCCAGCCGGTCTTGTTCATGGAGAAAGACGTGACGCGATCCGCGCGTTTCATTTCCCCGAGAACTGGAAAGCGCGAGACGCCGCGCGCGAGCATTTGGTTCTCTCCGAATTCTTCGCAATGCAAATGTTAATCGGGTCGCGACGAAGGGAATCGTCCATTCGCCTTGGTGGGTCGCACTGCGGCGCTGGTGCGCTGCTGGAGAAGTTTCTAGCTGGACTCCCGTTCGAGCTGACCGGTGCGCAGACAAAAGTTATCGCGGAAATTCGGCGCGATCTGGCGGCGAGTCATGCGATGAACCGTTTGTTGCAGGGGGACGTGGGTTCGGGCAAAACGGTCGTCGCAATAGCAGCGATCTTGCTCGCGATCGAAGCCGGGTATCAGGCCACGTTCATGGCGCCGACACAGATTTTGGCTGAGCAGCATTACGATGTGTTGCGGCGCTGGCTCGATCCGCTGGGAGTACACATGGCGCTCCGAACAGCAGCGCGGCAGGAGGAAAGTTTTCTTCCATTGATGGTCGCTGACGAAAATCCGAACGTGCTCATTGGCACGCACGCGCTGCTTTACGACACTGTCTCATTCTCGAATCTGGGACTCGTTGTCATTGACGAGCAACACAAGTTCGGCGTCGCCCAGCGCGCTCGACTGACAGCGCGTGAGCCAGCGCCGGACGTGCTGGTGATGACAGCTACGCCGATTCCACGGACGCTCACTATGACTGTTTACGGTGACCTTGATGTTTCGATTATCGATGAGATGCCGCGCAATCGAGGAAAAATAGTCACTGCTGTGCGGGATGAGTCGAAGCTAGGCGAGGTTCTAAGTTTTTTGCGGAAGCAATTAGAGGCTGGGCGGCAGCTCTACGTGATCTATCCGTTAATCGATGAGAGTGAAAAATTGGATGTGAAAGCCGCGGCCGCGGAGTACGAGTTGTGGCGAGAACGGTTGCGTCCGTATCCCTGTGAATTGATCCACGGCCGTATCCCGCCGGAGGAAAAGCAAAAGATCATGGAACGCTTTCGCCGCGGCGATTCTAGCGCATTAATCAGTACGACGGTGATTGAAGTCGGTGTCGATATTCCAAACGCAACGGTGATGCTGGTCGAAAACGCCGAACGTTTTGGTTTGGCGCAGCTTCATCAACTCCGCGGGCGAATCGGCCGTGGCGAGCATAAATCATACTGTATTTTGTTAACGTCCGATCAATCGAAGGAGACGGCGGCGAAGCTCGCTGTCTTGGAAAAAACGAGTAATGGATTTGAAGTGGCCGAAGCGGATTGGGAATTACGCGGTCCCGGTGATCTGCTTGGCACGGCGCAAAGCGGGTTGCCCGCGCTTAGGATCGGAGATTTGAAAACAGACGCAGGCCTGATGCGACAAGCGCGCACGGCGGCGATGTCGATCTTTAAAGCTGATCCGCGCCTGGAATCGCCTGAGAATCAACGTTTCCAGCGTTTGATTGTCGAACAACAGGGACGAACTTTTTCAAACGTTAGCTAATGAAGAATCTCGTAAAGTTTTTGATTTTTGTCCTGCTGATCAGCGCGGGAATTTCCCTCCTCTACGATTACCGCCTTAAGCACGGAGGCTTGGCACTGCCTTCAGCGCGCACTCCGGAGAAATACACGCTGGCGTCATCGCCGAACGTCGATCCAAAGCAAATCGCATCCCTGGAAGCGTTGAACCAGGAACGGCGCGCGCTCGTAAGCAGCGTGATTCCATCGGTCGTGGCGGTGAAAACATCGAAGAAGATCGGCATCCGCCGCGAATATGGACTCGATCCCTTTGAATTTTTCTTTCGCAACCAACGCCAATTCCGCAATCCGAACGACGAGGCATTGGTGCAAAATGCGCTGGGCTCCGGCGTCATCGTGACGAATGAAGGCCATATCATCACGAACAATCACGTAGTCGATCAAGTGGACGAGATTGAAGTCCAGCTGAGCGATGGGCGAATGAAAAAGGCTCGGTTAGTAGGCGCGGACTCTCAGGTCGATCTGGCTGTGCTCAAGATCGATGATCCCGGTGTCAAGCCGCTCAAGCTGGCTGATTCGGACACCGTGCAGGCCGGGGACTTCGTTTTGGCCATTGGCAATCCGTTCGGATTCGAGGAAACCGTAACCGAGGGAATCATCAGTTCCAAGGGACGGCCCAATCGCACAGATGCCTTCGGCGATCTGCTGCAAACCGATGCGGCAATTAATCCGGGGAACAGCGGCGGCCCGTTGATCAATTTGCGAGGCGAAGTAATCGGCATCAATACGGCCATCATTTCACGCACTGGCGGTTCGCAGGGGATTGGTTTTGCCATTCCGTCAAACACCATTCGCACTGCGCTGGAGAGTTTGTTGAAACAGGGACGAATCATTCGGGGTTACCTCGGAATCCAGACGCGCGCCTTGCAGCCCGGCCAGAACGGAACAGAAAACGAAGGCGTGATTGTCGATCAAGTAGTGCCGGGATCGCCCGCGGCCCAGGCACAATTGCAAAGAGGCGATGTGATTCGCAAATTCAACGGGCATGAGATCAAGAATTTTCCGGCGTTGAGAAGTCTGGTTGCACAGGCCCAGTTGAACAAAAACGTTGAGCTCGACATCGTGCGTGACGGTAAGCCGCTAAAAGTGACGACACAGATTAAAGAGCAGCCGGTTGATTATCAAAGCGCCGGCGTCGTGCCTCGGCGAGGCCAGCCGCAGCCGCAAGCGCCGGGCCAGCCGAACGATCAAGAATCGCCGAGCACTCCGCTTAAGTCGATCCATGTTGACGAGCTGACTCCAGAGATGGCGCGCCAGCTCGATCTACCAGGTAATGTGCGAGGCGTGGTGGTTGGCAATGTCGATCCTGATAGCGGCGTGGCCGAGTTGCAAAAGGGCGATGTGATCGAGGAAATTAATCAACAACCAGTCACATCGGTCGCGGACTACAACAAAATCGCCGGCTCGCTTGATCCCAGCCAGCCGCAGGTCCTATCCGTTTGCCGGCATCGGATGCGTTCGTTTCTTGTCCTGCGGCCGCGTTAAACCCGCGTTTGCCATCGCC
>Ga0137358_10002632_pt1 | contig 10239 bp, 15 predicted proteins | sample Mad1_20_16metaG_FD_105551 | JGI IMG/M metagenome (GOLD analysis project Ga0137358, IMG submission 105551) | Vadose zone soil microbial communities from Angelo Coast Range Reserve, California, USA - Mad1_20_16 metaG | ecosystem: Environmental > Terrestrial > Soil > Vadose zone | place: USA... | reverse complement strand
TGTAGTCTCCAATGAGGAGCAACGTATTCTCCGAGGCTATGCGTGTTCAAAACACGAGCGGCAATGCGCGAATGATCGTGTTCTGCTGCCACTGGGAGACCTTGTAGGAAGAGCAACATGTAAGCCTCAAGTGTTCGTCGCCCTGCGATGGCAAGAATTGAGTGACGCTGATAGATAGAAGTGAGATGGGAGACGCAAGCCCACCGAGAAACGCGAAGCGTGAGTTATGGCCTGTAACAGAGTCGTGATGGCTGAGGTGTGTGAGGACACGCTGAGCTAGCACGGGCGGAAATTTGAGGGGAGGAAAGGTTTTGTTTAGATGTTGAGCAAGTGATTCAGAGACATCACCGGAGCTTGAAGTTGTTATTTTTCGGTTGCCGTTCACTGATTGATGGAAAGCAGATGGCACTGCGTCGGTGTGAGTGGGAGTGTGCAGTCGTCGGGTAGAAACTGGAGAAATAAGATATGCGTCCCTGAGAGGCAAGACACAGACACGTACCCAAATGTGGGAAAGAGACCAAAGAATGTGTGTGTCTTGCACGGATTGAACGGAACGCACGCGACATGAAAGAAGACTCAAGAGTGAAATGGGCCGAGGCCGTTGGTTTGAGGCAAATCAGGTCGGCATTGACGCGCTCCTGGCCATCAACTGCCCGACGGGAAATTTGCCACCTCAAGCCTCACATATCTTGCCACTGCCTTCCACAACTTTCCAAATAAAAACAGAAAGAATACCTATGAGTCCGAATTGAATCATTATCGAAGGAAAGAACCGACGTCGGTGAGGCCAGGACCGCTACAATTGCTCTTATCTGAATTCCTTTTTTCTTTTAAATTCCGTTAACATCCACCTCGGGGTTCAGAACCCCATGTAGGACTACGCTGCAACATCTGTACATGATGTCGACCAATTTTCTACTCATGGTGTGTTGCGGAAGGGGTAAGAGCTCAGGGAGCTAGAGGCAGCTACGTTGCGAACCCCAGACTCAGTGTAACGCTACTTTGTCTGCGCAAATTCACCCATCCTAAGTTATTGGGCTTCAGCCCGCTTCTTACCTTGGCGGCGTGAACTTGGGGTGCTGAGGGGAGGATGCTGAGTTCTTGTGCTTTGGCGTAGGGGGTGTCTGGTGGTCATCGGCCATGATCGAGGCCATGATTGAGTTAAAAGGTTCGCGGCCTCTTGCTCTGGCTGATGGTAGGCTGGCTGATAGTAGGAGGACTCGGAGGCGCGGGAGGTGGTGGTGGTAGGCTTAGTGGGGGATTGCTTCCACTTTCTAACTTTGGCCCCGGCGCAGAAAAGATAGAGCTGGTACTGTACGTGGCAAGTAGTTCCCGCTTCTTGGCGCCGTCTTGATCTTCGAATACCACAAGATGATGAGGTGGTGTATATGGTGGGCGTACCCAGCTTGGGCTTCTGAGTGATGGTGAGGGATGCCTAGAGTCACCTTATCTGGATCATGGGGACTGTAAGTATTACAGACCGCGTTCACACCAACCGAATCACATCAAGGTGGCGTAAGTGATCTATTAACGAGTTGCCAAGGAATAGCTGCAGCCAAAGTCAAATGTGAGAATTCCTTCAAATGAATGATACAAACTTGGGTACGACCCCTGAAAGACGAACGAAAACTAGGTTCACTGCCATGAGGGTTTGGTAGGCACGAGGGCACGCCGTGCCCTGAATCACACACTAACCCATACAGCAGGGCGGCTGCCAGTGCTTCTGTATTACTTTCCTGGTTACTCGCATTGATAATAGTACAGCGGTTACTGTCAACACGACAAAGCGCTATTCCAACAAAATCAAAAACACGCTGCCATCGTTACCGCGACCCATGGCTCTCTTATACCCTCTTCCTCGTTCTCACCGATCCTAACCGCACTTCCCTGGATTCAGATCCCAATCACCGCGCACTGGTCCCAAATCTGAGCACCGCGTATACCACCCAAGTCAACAACACGACAATCCGCAACAAGACCTCGATTGCACAAGAAACGAATCCCTGTGCTCGCCAAATCCGTCTCTTGAACAATGACAAGCTCAAATCAAGCTTTGGTGTGTGGATGTTATCATCGATGAATATACGTCAAACGCATGCTGATATTATCCCCTCAGCTGCAACAGTGGGCAGCGGGCCGCGATGAGATCGTCGAAGTGAATCAGCGAGCTCTCATCGACAAAGTTCTAGCACGTTATTCTGGAGAATTCACGGGTCAGTACCCTTTTCTCGAGACTCCTGAGTAGCTCTTATGAACAATGGTCTATCGAATACAGTGTTTCGCGAGCTTCTGCAAAACTCGGATGATGCAGGGTCACGTTCAGTCGAGATTCGTTTTGAAACCGGCACGTACCTGTCCCGAGAGAAAGGTGTCAATTCCCAGTCATACAAACACGAGGATCTCCCAGACCTGAAAACTGCGGCGGTATGTGGTTTCTTAGTATTCACTCCACGAATGGGTTCTTATTATACTTTACGATAATTCGCACAGGTCCACCGATGGACGTTCAAGAATAACGGCATGCTATTCAGAGACCAGGATTGGAATCGACTAAAGAAGATTGGTGCTTAGACATTCGCAATTACCGCTCTCACTTTCTCATGTTTCCTTAGCTGAGGGTAACCCCGATGAGGAGAAGATCGGCGCCTTCGGCGTAGGTATGTCGAAACACCATCTTGAAACCGTCCATTTTCTTACACAAGACATCCGCAGGCTTCTACAGCTTGTTCTCGGTTACTGATGAGCCGTGGGTCACCTCAGGAGGTACGCCGAAACTACTCTCACGAGCCCGACACGGTTCTACTTTACATACCAGGACAATGGATGAACTTCTATTGGAAAGATAAGAAAGATCAGGTTAGTTATGTTTGTATGCCATATTTGAGCCCCAAACCAACAAAGCTATCTCAGTTATACGTCCGCCGCGGAACTGTACCGGCTTCAGTAGATGATGTGGTTGATCCATGGACCACATTCCAAATGACGCTCAGGGAGCCTTGTCCTATACCCGCCGCTTTGGATTTCACCCGCTTTTTGGCTTCTTCTATTACATTTATGACGCACCTCTCCGAGGTTTGCGTATACTTTGACGATAATCGGCTGGTCAGGTTGTCCAAAAATCGTGGCCTGTCAAAGGAAATGCCGATTTTGAATGGCCTTGAAGTCACCAGCCCTGAGGGCATGATGAATGTCAAATCAATCGAAACCATGCGTGAGTCCTGTTGCAATTTCAGGAAGAACTTTCCTATACCCCTTTGACAGCCCTTCACATCGAGGCGGAGGTGGTTCGATGGGTGTACAACGTTGGCTCGGAAAAGCCCTCCGGCACATCTAAAAACGATTCCCTTGAGACAGCGTCTCATCAGATCAATGGATTTTTCTCGCCACAGTCCGATGGATTTGAGGCCTCCTTGTCTCCACAAGGGACAGCGACGCCGGCGTCAGTGGTGCCCAAGGGATCAACCGACCTTTTGGAGGCATACTCGTCGAACGTTATCTTGACTATCTTCACTGCAAATGTAGACGTACGCCTCGACAAGAAAATGACAGAAGAACTGCTACGTTCGACCAAGAAAAACCCTCCCAGTCGACTGCGCTGCGAGTTGATATATGTGAGTTCCGCCGTAGTAAAACGTTTTTCTCAAATCGGCTCTTACATTTGCTCAGACGGGGAAAGACGAATATGACTCAAGTATCAAAGCGGAGGAGGATGCGGCACATGGTACCGGGGGCGTGTTTCAGGGGCTTCGGGCTGATCTGGAAGGGTTCGTCGCATTACTCGGAGTAAATGTTATAATTAACCCGTCGAACAGGACCGGTTCTACCCGGGTGTTCATCGTGAGCATTGATTATTCATTTTGGAGGGGTGAAATTAATTCTTGTAGGGTCACTCGACGGGGCAAACCACTGGTATCGGAGGGCATATGGCCACGCGGTTCATTCCGACAGTAGAGCGTGAATCGATTGACCTGGTGTACGCCTTTTCCTACCTATATATTCGAACTGACATATGGATTCCCGAATTCTAGTGATCGAAATGTGGCAGGTCAGCACCACCCTTCTCCTCATTCGCTAATCCTGAAACCTCGACGCAGTTTGGAATAAGGAGCTCCTTTACGTCGGAGGTTTTCTTGCGCGTTCTGCGTACGAACTTGAACTGGATGCCATCAAGAAGCTGTGGGAAGGCGCTGCAGCGGCGAACGGCTCAGTTGGACGCCCTGACGAGGAAGTTCAGACCAGGTTGCGAGGACGCGCTCTTCATGCGCTCAAGTTCTTTACGTTCCACCCTTCTACACCGTCTCCCCTGGTGTCCAACTTGATGCAAACCGCGTTCTTTGCTTGCGCGACTACCCATCCCTTCTCGATAATCTCTTTGGATGGTGTGCGAAATGCCATGCATGTCCATAGCCCCAATCCCGAGTTCTCCGGTTTTCTCAAGCATCTGCCTTTAATCCCCGAAGACGTATTCAACGGTGCGAAGACTATGATCGCCACTCTCCGCGCACGAGGGATGATCAAAAAGGTAACGTTTACGGACATCCTCAATGGACTTCGCTTGGGCCCTCTTAATGAGACGGAAACGGTTGCGTGTCTCAAATGGTGGATTGGCGTTACTACACGAGGAGGCAGCCTCAACCTTCAATGGAGATCGCAGCTCTTGGACGCGCTAGTGATATCAATTCCTGGGCCTCCTGAGGAGATGATGAAGATGTCGAACGCTCAAACATTCTTAAACTCTAAAAGCGGCGAATCGATCATCCCGACTGATGGACCTCTGCCAAGTACTCTGCTTCCTATGAGTGTCACTGGTTCATTCGATCCAGACGTTCTCGCATCCGTTTTCCCTTGGAAGCAGTTATCTGTCGCTGACTGGCTCCGACATCTGACTGACCCGGAGGTGGCTGCTGCCAACACTGAATTTGATATCACATACTCCGCTTCCTGGGCAGAGCGGGTTTTGTCTGTGCTCGCCCAAGCTTGGTCGTCTTTGGCCGAAACCGCCCATGAGGATGTTATCAAGATCTTAAATTCGAAGTCTTGCATCCCAACATCGACTGGCATGAGGGTACCAGATCAGGCTTACTTTTCCAGCGTAAAACTGTTCCAGGACCTTCCCATCGTTACAATGCCGTCCGGTGACACCGTCGAGGGTAATCTAGAGAAGGTGTTACAATCACTCGGCGTACGCAAACACGTGGAATTGCAGATCATCTTCGAAAGGTCTGATTCATTTTTTCCTCGAGTTCGACTCATTAAATTTGGACATCAGGATGATTGAAACAGGAGACTGGACGGCGTATGACCTTGTCAAGTACCTGGTGTCGGTTCAATCGACACTGACACCCGAAGAAATTAATCGTTTGCGGCAGACCTCGGCATTTCTACAGGAAAACCCAAGGAAAGAACAATCTGCTGCTGAGGCGAGTCAGAAGGTTCAAGTCATGGATCTCTATGAGCCAGTGGACATCTTTCGTGAGCTTGGCCTACCTGTTATAGACTGGGGTGCGGATAATCAGTGGAGACCGGAATCCGATGAAGGCAAGTTCTTGTGGTGGATTATGGTTGAAGGCCCGAGTGACTCACCAACTGGACAGCCAAATTCGTGTTTTCATTGGGTTTGAAGCGAGCTCCTCCTTTGGCAGAAATTCTTAGTATCGCGGCGTTGGACGACCCCACCGTGCGGACAAAGGCTCTCACGTTCTTCTTGGATAATTTATCCGACAAGTATCCCGATTATGACCCTAAAAATTTCCAGGATCTCGCTTTTGTTCCTGCGGTTCTTGGATCCGAGAAAGTGCTATCGAAACCATTTGAAGTGAGAGATCTTACTCGATTACCATTGTCCTTTCATATTAAAGTGATCTATGGTAGCTATACGCTGGCTCTGAATGGGCTGCACTAGGTTTCGCCATTGTGGACCCGATGCTTGAAGGGGCTGCGAGCAAACTCAAACTCAAGAACCATCCCCCAACTACTGAGCTCGTGACTCTTTTGGAGACATCTCCACCAGAAGACGAGGCAACGGCACGGAAGTGGTTCGAGGCTTTGTCTAGCCGTGTTCCAGGTAGACACCCTTTACTTATATCTATTCGAAATTATTTCGAACTTCTCGCACTACCTCGTAGATTTCTCTTCAACTGAACTACAGAAGCTCTCAAAGACGCCGTTTGTACCTGTTACGTCCACAGAAGACAAAAGTACTAGTAGGTTGCAACCTACTCGATGCTATTCAGGAACAGGAGGCTCGGAACTCCATTCGAAACTGTTTGCTTTCGTGGACTTTGGTGCGCGCGCCAATGTGTTCCTGGGAGCCTGTGGTACCAAGCAAGAACCATCCGTCGACGACATTGCTCAGATCCTAGTAGCAGATCCACAGAAAGTCTACAAGCTCGCCAACGGCCGGGAGAAGTGAGTATACATCAGGCTTTCAGGAACGTCGTCCCATGTCATCTTTTCTCCAGCTATCTTCTCGAGCTTCGCAACCTCTCAGTGAATTGGGAACGTCTTTCGACGGAAACGATACTTCTCATGAAACGGTCAAATATAGTAATCGGATCTCGCCGCGTGAAGAAATACCGCCATAATACCTCAATCGAAGGGGATGAAGACGACTGGGACCTTCAAGACGAGTTGCTTCAGGCCAAAAAAGTGGTTATTGTGGATGATACCAGCGCATATCAACTTTTCGGTGATCGTATCTTTTGCGCACCTCAAGAAAACACGCTAGAAGGTATCTTATCGACCGCTTCGGTCTTTTGATGCATTACTCATGTGTTATTAGAACTGTACCACTATCTGGGTTCTCCACGCCTAAGTTCTCTAATCAAGGAAGATTATAGGACGTCGGGTGAAGTCCCCTATTCGAAAATTGGTGCCCAAACTAGACGTCTAATTCTGGAGCGCCTTCCTCTTTTTCTTCGCGATCACCCCCAGTCCCGGACTAAAGTCTCGCTCAATTGGCTAAATGAAGGAAATAATTTCATCGTGAAGGTATTCGGAAAACTCTTGGTGACCAAGTCCTTACAATATGAAAATCTCCGCGACTCTAAAAGTCTTGAGGCCTCTGCGATCGCTAAACGAGAGGGAAATGGTCCGATCGAACTCTGGCTTGACGGTTACCAACAGGTGAATATGCATGAGTGAGTACATTTATAATCGACATTCGCCGTTGTCTGATGACCTCTAGGATTTCGACTTCATTATGTCGTATCATATTCGAGTCGCCAAAGGCCAATGATGCCTTGTCATTCATGACCATCCTCTCGGCGGATCTGAAGGTCCTCAAACAATGGGGATATAATAGTGCTTCTCCTGCCACCTTTGATCATTTCCAAGTGGCTGACTTGTTCATTTTTTTTTACCCAATTAGTTGACAAGATCATACGACAACAGAAGGCCGAGCGCGAAGCAGCTGAGACGGCGAGAACTGAGACAGAGGGTTCCTTAATCCTTAGACCACCACGAAGGACGATGGAAGATACACAGACGAGGTTTCGGCCCATGCATTCGAGGGCCTCGTCATCTCTAACCGGTACAACTACAACAGCTACGCCAAAACGGAGCGCCGAGAAAGAAGCCGCTCCTGAGGCGAGAGCTGAGACAAGGGCATCATTAGCCTCGAGCCCACCAGAAAGAACGGCGCAAGATACCCGCACGAAGACTTCTACCACGACCACGCAAACATATATCCTGACACCCCCGATCGGTATAGCGAGAGCAGCTCCGCCACAACAGAACGCCGAGCGCGAAGCGACGAGAGCTGAGACAAGGGCTTCGCCGGTTTCCACCCCACCAGAATTGACAAGGCGAGAGATATATTCAGGGTTTCTGCCCAGGCAAACGAATACCCCTGCACGCCAAACCGATACAGCAACGGCAACTCTGCGACGACAGACGGCCGAGCGCGAGGCGGCTGGGATGGCGAGAACTGGGACGATTGCTTCGTCAATCTCGGACCCACCAGAAATGACGACGCAAGATGCACAACCGACAATTCCGACGATGCAACCGACGTTCCCGTCACCCCCGAACGGTACAACGACAGCAGCCCCGCGACCGCCCGTGACTCCCAGAAGTACCGGGCGCAAGCGGACATCGAAACGCTCACGCCTGTCAACGGCAATTCATAAGCTTGGGCGCCTTTTCGGCAGGACCAGGAACCGTTCAGACACCTCAATCCGGCAGAGTTTCCCACCAGAAAGCGAAGACGAGCTGTCTCCGTCAAATCCAGTCCCTCCCAGGAAAAATCTCCCACCACTTCCGAACGCAAATTTACCGGAAGGGGCACCGTGGTTGGCAAATCCAGGGTTGTCAAGAACAACCAGAAGATCACCTCCTTCAGGCCCTACTGCTACTTCGCAAAGTAACCTCGGTACGTCACTCAAATGGTACTGTATATCGTATTTTCACCTCATGTTCCGTTGAACCTAGCCAACAACATTGATATGGCCATCAAGGCATGTGCACCTGAGAGAAGCAATCAACTTAGGAACCGGGATGCGATGCAAATTGTGGAGGAGTCACTGGACGACGGATACTGCGATATTACTGGAAGGATTGGAGACTCAGATCTGGACCTTGTCGGCACGTGTTCATTTTGCTGTGTTCATTTTCTTATCCCCTCACGACCAAAAATTGACAGGTCAAGTGGGTGGTGTGAAGGTTTTCGCGGCGCCAGGTGAGCTCTTCTTACCCAGGTGAACCCAGAGATTCACCGTTAAATCCTCTTATCGTAGATCTTCCGGAGGGCAAGTCGCTCATCCAACACAAACATGATGTACTCGCACGCTTCTCCCGCGTCCTCAAACTTCTTGCAGAAGTTTACAAGATTCCGCCTACGAGCTTGCACATCTTCGCTGATAAGGATGGGAAGCTTATCGCGTTCAATAGAAACGGGAGTTTATTCGTGAATTTACGGTATTTCGAAACTTGGCGTACGTCTTGTGTTCCTGCACTTCCTTGACTCGATCTCATTTGGGGCTTGTGGGGCTTGTTAGACGACCATGATGTCCAACAAGGCGATTTGAGCAAAGCGTTGATCTCCTGGTTCGTATTCTCCGTGTTTTTTGGTTACCCCCCTTCTGCGCGCCGATGCCGTTTTCTTAGGTATTTCACGCTGGCACACGAGATTGCCCACAATCTTGTTCTTCAACACAATTCGGGGCACGAGTTCTATTTCTCTGCCATCTGTGAAGCCCATCTTGTACATCTAGCCAAGCTACTGCCTGATTCACAACAAACTTGTGGGACGGTGTAAATAGTGCTTCGGATACACGCTCGGATCGGAGCGGAACAATCGTATCGGAGCGCCCATTGACCACGCGTTCGACTTGACGTGTTCCTTTTTTTCTCCTCGTTTTTCATTGCCTCGACCGAATCACACTCCTTCCTGCCCTCACAACATCCTGCCTTTCCTTTCTCTCTTACCTTTTTCTCTCCTTTTCTTCGTACTTTAGGCAACGACGATCAACGCTCAGTTGCAGCCGTGGGCACCAGTACGCCCTCAATACAGTCCTTAACTCACCTCTTCATTTTTTCTGACTTTTTTTCTGTGTGTCCGCCACAACGACCATGTGTATACCCACTCCTTGATGACACCGCTCCTTTCTTACCATTGGACTTGATAACTCAGTAGGGACTTCGGATGTACAGTATTTAAGCAGCCTCGCTTGTCGAGGATGACATCGTGTCAATCGATTGTCGTATGCTTTTCCTCGTTCCTCTTTTCTCTCGTTTGCGTCTCCGCCGTCTCTCCCTGGCACTCGCATCTGGAACCGCTGTCCACGACGTGTCCCTCGTTTTCCGTCTCTCAGAACTCGCCGTCTCATGTCTCATCTTGTCGCTCTTTTCTTGGACGACACTCTATTCTCGCGGCAGCTATCTAAGCTACAATGGTGTAACCTTTCTCCGATTGTTGTGACCACGCAATAAAATCTACCGCACACTGCACATGGTACAGCGCATTTCCACACATTAAAAATATCGTGGTAAGCTTCCCATCATCGCCAGACGTGACGCCTTCTTTGCCATGATTAGAAGATCGTGGACATCTTCCACTGAATGGAAGGACTCCGCCAAAGTTTGAGCTCCATGGAGATGCAGATAAGTGCATCTTTGCAGCGTGGCTTTGGATTGACAATGAAGATAGTCGAGGTTATTCGATGTCTACTATGCGCCCTGTGAAAATAAAGTGTCCCCAATAATATCCTTCAATGCTTGGGTTCCGCGACTCCGCAGAAC
>Ga0137358_10002630_pt1 | contig 10240 bp, 9 predicted proteins | sample Mad1_20_16metaG_FD_105551 | JGI IMG/M metagenome (GOLD analysis project Ga0137358, IMG submission 105551) | Vadose zone soil microbial communities from Angelo Coast Range Reserve, California, USA - Mad1_20_16 metaG | ecosystem: Environmental > Terrestrial > Soil > Vadose zone | place: USA... | reverse complement strand
CTCAACGAGTTCCATCTTCACGTCGCGGACGGATGAGCGCACTTGCTCGAGCTGCTCGGCGGGAGTGCCGGACGGGGTGGGGAGATTAGCGTTGCCGGCGCCGGCGGGAGTAGTGTTCGGCGCGGCTTTAGTGGGAGCGACGGGTGAAATATGGAGATGGGAAGCGAGATAGGAGTTCAACTCGGCCTGATCGAGGCGAAGCGTGGCGGATTGGCCGCTGGCCACGGCTTGCTCGACGGCCTCGACTTTTTGCTCCACGCGGGCAGCGGCCTGCGGGCTGGTGGCAATGACCGGAGGAGGCGCGGCATGAAAAACCATCAGCAGGGTCACGATTGCGGCGGCATAGGTGGCCCAGCGAAAAATGCGGAATACGAGGCGCAGAGCGCTGGGCTTGGGCGGCGGCAGATTATCGGAGCTCGTACCGCTGCCGGGTATGACGGTTGCGTTCATGGATGCGGCTCCCTGCGGGCTAAGCGCTATCGCCCTACACAAACCGTAGAAGGTTGCAGGGTTTACGACAAGAGAAGGCGGGTGCAGGCGCGACCAAGTGGATACGACTAGAAACGGAATGGTTGATAGGTCGTCTAGCACTACAGCGTGTCACGCCATAGTTGGCGCACAAGCAAACGGAGGGATTATGGTGAGAAGGGTTTTGCTGGTTTGCGGTTTAGGGGTGGCAAGTGTTTGTCTGACCTTATTCTCGCGAGCCGCGGGTCAGCCGCAAAGCGCCGCGCCGCAATTCACGGCGGACGGGAAATTGGTGCGGCCGGAAGGATATCGGAAATGGGTGTACGTTTCGTCGGGCTACGGGATGAGCTATAGCCAAAGCCCTAATGGAATGCAAATGTTCACGAATGTTTTTGTGACGCCTGCGGCGTATGACTACTTTGTAGCTAACGGCAAGTGGCCGGACAAAACGATGTTCGTACTAGAGGTGTATGCGTCCACGTCTCGCGGCTCGATCAATAAGCACGGTAGTTATCAAACGGAGCTGTCCGGGTTGGACGTGGAAGTAAAGGATGAAACGCGATTTGCGGACAAGTGGGCGTACTTCAATTTCGATGGCGCGACAAAAGCAGCGAGTGCCGACGCGCCGGGCAAAAACGATTGTTGGAAGTGCCATGAGCAGAACGCGGCGGTGGAACATTCGTTTGTGCAGTTTTATCCGGAACTGCTGAAGATTGCGCGCGCGAAGCGGACGATTAAGGCTGGCGTGCGATTGGACGAGTGAATTGTTGGCTAGAGGTGTCGTGGAGCAGCTTCTGCACGGACAAATAGCGATCGTGACTGGCAGGAACACCCTCCAGGAAAATAGATCAGTCTGATTGTGAAACTCGCACGAGGTCCCGGCTTGCTGGAAGCGCAAGCCTGCTACAAACTTAACTCCAGGCTTTGTTCACGTTTTCCCGGAGACCTCGATGCGCTGCGCTTTCTCCTTCCTTGTGCTGTTCATGCTTCCCATTTTGGCCGCCGCGCAAGAGCAGGGCACTCCGCAAGGAGCGCCCCCGCCTACGGCGAAGCGGCGGCTGAAAATAGGCGTGGCATTGGAGGGCGGCGGTGCGCTGGGGCTGGCGCACATTGGCGTGCTGCAATGGTTCGAGGAGCAGCACGTTCCGGTGGACTACATCGCGGGGACCAGCATGGGCGGGCTGGTCGGCGGTTTTTATGCCACGGGAGTTAGCCCCGAGGAAATGAAGAATTTGATCATAAGGCTCGATTGGGACAAGATTCTGCGTGACCACACGCCTTATGAGGATTTGTCGTTCTTGCGGAAGCAAGATCAGCGGGCCTATCCGAATTCGCTGGTGCTGGGATTACGAAAAGGTTTGTATCTTCCTGGCGGATTGAGCGCGGGGCATCAGATCGGGTTGCTGATCGATCGCGAGATGCTCCCTTACTTTGGATTGCCGTCGTTTGACGCGCTACCCGTGCCGTTTCGCTGCGTGGCCACGGATTTGGTGAGCGCGAAGCAATTTGTGTTCAAGGACGGGTCGCTCGCGGAGGCGCTGCGCGCGACGCTGTCGATTCCAGGGGCGTTTTCGCCGGTGCACGACGGGCAGCACGTATACGTGGACGGGGGATTAGTGAACAATTTGCCGACCGACGTCGTGCGGCAGATGGGCGCGGACATCGTGATTGCGGTACACCTCGAGAGGCAGCCTGCGGAGGCCGGAGACATTCAGTCCCTGGTAAGCGTTCTGGAACAGTCCGTGCGGGTGGTGGTTTCGGAGAGCGAAGTACGCGGGCTGGCGAACGCGGATGCCGTCGTCTCCGTGCCGCTCGGGCATTTTCTGACGAGGGATTTCACCAAGAACGTTTCCATCATGGAGGCGGGATACGAAGCGGCGAAAGGAAAATCGAAATTATTGGCCGGTTTTGCTCTGGACGATGCTGCCTGGAACGAGTACGTGCACGAACGCGACGGCCGCAAGCAGACCGCCACGCCCGTGCCGCAACTCATTGACGTGCAAGGGACCAGCGCCCCGGCACAGGACGACATCCGGCGCTACTTGAAAAAGTTCATCGGGAAGCCACTCAACGCAGAAAAGCTGGACCCGGCGCTAACGCAACTGACCGGAGGCGGGCGTTACAACACCTTGAATTATCGCATCGTGGAGCGCAACGGGACGCAAGGCCTGCTAATCGTCGTGAAGGAGAAGGATTTTGCGCCGCCAACCCTGCAGCCCGCCTTTGAAGTAGACGGTTCGGAAGCCGGAGACATCGAATTCACGCTGGGCACGCGGCTGACGCTGATGGACGTCGCGGGATTCCGGTCGGAGTGGCGCACGGATTTCTTGTTTGGAAATACCTATGGAGTATCCAGCGAGCTGTACCGGCCATTCCGCGCGGAGAGCAAATGGTTTTTCGCGCCACACGCAGACGCCAGCGACACCGCATTCCAGATTTATGCGAAGAATGATCCGCTGGCGGATTATCGCATTTACCGCATGAATATCGGAGCGGACCTCGCTTACGGGTTTAGCCGCTTTAGCGAAGTGCGCGTAGGATACGAGGTGGGAGAGCTCAGCACGAAATTGCGATTGGGCACGCCCGAAATTCCGGCCGTGAGTGGCCGGGCGGGTGCGGCGCGGATGCGCTATGTAATGGACCATACGGATGACCCGGTGATTCCACGCCGCGGATTCCGCGTGGAATCGAATTTTCACTGGTTTGACACAAGCCCTGGCACGACCAGCGCGTTTCCCGCGCTGGATGCGCGGCTGGAGTTTTTTCAGCCGGTGTCGCAAGGGGCGTCATTTTTCTTGAGCAGCGAAGGCGGGAGCACGCTTGGTTCGCGGAACACGGGCGTGCCGCAATTCTTTCTGGGCGGAGCGGCACGGCTGAGCGCTTACGGAGTGAATGAGCTCTTCGGAAACCAGTACTATCTGTTTCGCGGCGGATACTTGCATGAGATCGCGTCACTGCCGCAGTTCGTGGGCAAGAAAGTTTACGCGATCGGCTCGTACGAAGCAGGAAAGATGTATGGCGCCGCGAATGAAAGCAAATTTCCGAATGACTTTGCGGCGGGCGTCCTGGCAGAGACGGCGCTGGGGCCGTTTTTTGTAGGTGGAAGTGTGGGGGATAGCAGCCACCACAAATGGTTCTTTCAGTTGGGGCACGTGTTCTAGATAGTTGCATCCTCGGGGACGAATGGCGAATCTGATAGCACGGTGCGGCCAGTTTTGACGATGCTTCTGGAGGACGGTGATGAGCGAAAAGGTGCGCAAGAATGAGGGGGAGTGGAAGAAGCAATTGACGCCGAATCAATACTTTGTGACCAGGCAGAAGGGGACCGAACCTCCTTTCACCGGCGAATACGAAGACACGAAGAACCCGGGAACGTACAAGTGCGTGTGCTGCGGTCAGCCGCTCTTTCGGTCCGAGACCAAATACCATTCGGGATCGGGTTGGCCGAGCTTTTACGCGCCGGCGGATAAGGAAGCCGTGGCAGAGGAGAGCGATGCGAGCCATGGCATGGCGCGTACCGAGGTGAAATGCAGCCGATGCGAAGCGCACCTGGGGCACGTGTTCGAGGATGGACCGCAACCGACGGGCCTACGATATTGCATCAATTCGGCGGCGCTGAAATTGGACGAGGACAAGAAAAAGGGCGCGCCCTGAGAAGTGCGGCGCGCCTGGGAATTGTTCTAAGAAATGTGATTAGGCTGCTGAGAAACAGGAACACGCAGCGATTTCGGCCACGCGATCGCGTTCCCGCTCCCACACGCCCACCAGCAAAACCTTCGTGCCAGTGGGGTATTTGAACACGTAAAAAACGTTTTCTGCGCCATCCAGCTCAAAAAAGCCCGGGCGCCGGGGATCCGGACGCGAGGGCGCGCCGGAAGCGAGGAGCACGCGGAGTTCCGCGATTTGCTCCGGTGTATGACTCCGAAGGTCTTCGAGCAGAGGAGGTTGCTTTGTAAAATTTGTGGTCATGATCTTTTTTCGCCACATGAAGCTTAGCTCGGTCCTCATAGTTAAAGACGTAAAACCTGGCGAAAAGTTTCATCAGGAGCAACTTTTTGGCGGGTGCTTTCGGGGCAGAATTTGCGCATCCCGACGCGTCCGTATCTGGAATTGTTCTCGACTTGGCATGATCGTCCGGACGCACTGGTAGTATATTGTCGGACAACCCAGTGGCGACATCCAAAATTTGGACTCCTGTGCGGCCCGGGGGGATCCCTTTCCCTAGGCCCCCCTCCCCCCCTTTTTTCATAAGTGTTCATTCTAGAGGGACTTAAAGTCCTTTGTTTTGATACACTTTTGCAAGTGTTGATTCCAAAGGAGTTGGACGGAAGCATAATTAACGCGCCAAACGTGTGCATTTGCGCGTTGCCCGGGAGCTGTTTGGGTATGCTCCTAATCCGTGAGGGATGATCCTATCTCTGAAAAGAAAAAGCGGGAGAGGGCTCCCGCAGTCAAGGCGCAGATTCTTACGAGATTTATGATAGCCGAAGGGTTACGGTAAGTCAAGGGAAATTCCTCTGTTTATTCCGGTGTAGTGAAAATCGCCGTTGGCGCTCAGCGGCAGAGGGCGTCGAGCTGGTCGTAGGGTTTGTCGTTGTGGGGCGGGAAGTCGAGGTGCCGGGCTTCCATCATTTGGTCCAGCAGCGTGCCGCCCTCTTTCAGTGCCACGTCGGGATCGCTTTTGTAGGCGCGGTCCTTTTCGGCCTCGGGCAGGGTAATGAATCTGAAGCCATGGCGCCGCAGGGAATCCAGGAGCTGCGCCAACATAACGGTTTCAAAACTGCCGATGTGCAACAGCAGGACGTGCTTGATGTCGCGTCCGAACACCAGTTTTGACATGGACTGGTCGAGGGCGATGTACTCGGCGGCCGTGCTCATGTAGCTGGATTTGAGCCATTCGATGGAGGCGGCGTCGTTCTTTTCGACGCAGCGGGCGTAGGGCCCATTCCAGAGGTAGTCCTCGAAATCGAGGGTGACCTGCGCGATGTGGTATTTGTGGTCTTTCAAGTATTGCCGCACGGCGTGTCTTTTTTCGAGGGTGTCGCCTTCCCAGAGGTACGGATAGCGAAACCAATGCCAGTTCTGATGGCCCATCAAGGATTTCAGCGTGGGTTCGTCCCTGGCAACGTTCTGATCGAAATCGTCCGCACTGCTGGCATTTAGGCTGAGATGGGCATAGGTGTGGTTGCCGAGGGGAAAACCAGCGCTGCGCCACAGCTTGAGCACTTCCATGTCTTCAGGGTGCTCTTCGAGTTTCTTGGCGTTGATAAAGCCGTAGACCTTGGGAGCGTGCGCGTCTTGCAGCGTCTTGAGGATGCTTTTCGCGACGTCGGCGCGCGTCATGCCTGGAGGAAGTGCGCCGTGGGATGGCAGGTCGTCGATCGTGAGAGCGACCTGTTGGGAGGCGGCAGAGCTGGCAAATGCAAAGTTGCAGAGGAAAGCGAGGCAGAGGATGCGGAACAGGATCATCAATGTTTGTCCTGAAGCGGGAGACACAAACTCGAATTGCGACACACTATAAGCTGGTTCGGCACTGACTTGCTATGGTTTTAGAGCAGTATGGTTCGCTGGCGGGCTTGGCGCCTGCGTGCGAGCACTTGGGCGAATGAGCCAGACAGCAGCAGTTAAGACGGCCGCGGGGACCCAAACCCAAAGTAGTTCACTTCGGACAACGGCCAGGCCGCGAGCGCTGAAGAACCGGCTGATTCCAATGGGCGAGACACGGATCGGGGTCCAGGGAAAGAAGTACCGTGCATTGCTGAAGGGAGCAAAGAAAGCCACGCCGAGTCCGCCGTCGGTCATGGCGTCCAGGAAACCGTGGCTTGCGGTCGCGAGGAGCAGATAAACCCACAGCAAAAAGCGACCGATGTGGGGCACGCCCTGGGGAAACGCCAAAACCAGAACAGCTCCAGCGAGAAGACCGGCGAAAGCAAGAGAGTGCGTAAATCCGCGATGGCCCCAGAAATCGCCGTAATGAATACCGAAGCGGAATCCAAGAACATCGAGATCAGGAATCATCGAACACAGAGCTCCAGCGAACCACACTCGATTCGGGATGCCGGGGCGATAAAAGCAGGCGCTGATGGCGACGGAAGCAGCCGCGTGAGAGATAACTGATGGCATGGCTAGGTCTGTGACGGAGTCGTGCGCCCGCGCTGGTGCAAGCGCAACCAGAGCCAGAGGAGGGCGAAGGCGAAGAGGGCGCCGGTGGAATCGACAAGGGAATCGTATGGGGAGGCTTCGCGGCTGGCGACGAAGGCTTGATGGATTTCGTCGAGGGCGGAATAGCTGGAAGCGATGAAGAGCGCGGTGAGTCCCCAGGACCAACGCCAGCCGATGCGGGAGCCGCGAATGCCACGATAGAGAAGCAGGCAAAAAATGAAATATTCGGTGAAATGGGCAGACTTACGAATGTAGTGGTGGATCACGTGAAACTGTTCGCGGGTCAGGCCGGGTATGAACCAGCGGAAGATGGGCTCGAAGAACGAGGCGGTGTGTTGCGCGGAGAAGGCGTCGGCGGACATGGTGAAGATAACGGCGGCCCATAGGAGAGCGGGCCACCAGGTGCGCAGCCACGCGGGGATCAGCAGTTGCTTGAGGCGCGGTTGCATTTCTGGGAGGTGCGGCGCGGGACGCGGATTGCGCCAGGGTTGATCAGGCACGCGAGGTTATTCCTTCGAGAGAGATTGTACGTTTGTGGAGCTTGTCGTACGTGCCCTCCAAATTGTGTCCTTCCCTTCAGTCATCTGAGAATTCTACGCCTTGAAAGCAGCGGCCAGACGGCCGCACTTCAAATTATTCGATGCGGTAGTTGGGGGCTTCGCGGGTGATGATTACGTCGTGAACGTGGCTTTCGCGAAGTCCGGCGGAAGTGATGCGCACGAATTTGCTGCGCTGGGTGAGGGCCTTTAGGTTTTCGGCGCCGACGTAGCCCATGCCGCTGCGCAGACCGCCGACGAGTTGATCGGTGAGGGCGGCCAAGGAGCCTTTGTAAGGGACGCGGCCTTCGACGCCCTCGGGCACGGATTTGCCGCGCTGGACTTCGTCTTCCTGGGAGTAGCGGTCGGCGGAGCCTTCTTCCATGGCGGCGGAGGAGCCCATGCCGCGATAGGACTTGAAGGTGCGGCCTTGGTAGAGAATCGTTTCGCCGGGGGCTTCTTCGGTGCCGGCGAAAAGGCTGCCGATCATGACGCAGGAAGCTCCGGCGGCGATGGCCTTGGTGATGTCGCCGGAGAATTTAATGCCGCCGTCGGCGATGATGGGAATGCCGGTGCCTTCCGCGGCGCGCGCGGCTTCCATGATGGCGGTGATTTGCGGGACGCCGGCGCCGGTGACCACGCGCGTGGTGCAGATGGAGCCGGGTCCCATGCCGACTTTCAGGCCGTCGATGCCGAGAGCGATGAGATCCTTTGCGCCGTCGTAGGTAGCGACGTTGCCGGCGATGAGCTGCACGTCTGGCAAGCGATGGCGAATGGCTTTGATGGCATCCATAACGCGCGCGGAATGGCCGTGGGCGGTGTCGATGGCGATGACGTCGGTTTTGTACTTGGCCATTTCGACGGCGCGCTCGAGAAAATCGCCGGTGGCGCCGATGGCCGCGCCGACGCGCAAGCGGCCTTGCTCATCTTTTGCAGCGCGCGGGTATTCGAGTTTTTTCTGGATGTCCTTTACGGTGATGAGACCCTTCAGATTGAAGTCTCGATCGACGACGAGAAGTTTTTCGATGCGATGCTTTTGCAGAAGGCGCTCCGCTTCGTCGAGCGTGGTGCCGACGGGAACGGTCACCAGGTGATCCTTGGTCATCACGGAGCTTACGAGTTGATTGTGATTTTTTTCGAAGCGCAGGTCGCGGTTGGTGAGGATGCCGGTGAGGCGGGTGCCGCGCGTGACGGGCAGGCCGGAGATCTTGTACTTGTTCATGATCTCGAGGGCCTGGCGGAGGGTGATGTCGGGGGAGATGGTGACGGGGTCGACGATCATGCCGCTTTCGGAGCGCTTGACGCGGTCGACTTCTTCGCCCTGGCGGTCGATGGGCATGTTTTTGTGCACGATGCCGATGCCGCCCTGGCGAGCGATGGCGATGGCCAGGCGCGATTCGGTGACGGTGTCCATGGCGGAGGAAGCGAGAGGAATGTTCAGGGGCAGCTTGCGGGTGAAGCAGGTGCGCGTGTCGGTGTCGGCGGGGAGAACCGCGGACTTGCCAGGGAGTAGCAGCACGTCGTCGAACGTGAGGCCTTCGGGGATGGAACCGTTAATCATTGCGTCCTCGATTTGGGGCTGTGGGCGGCCGCAAAGGACAGCGGGATAGCCCATAAAACAACGCAGCCCAGCGGGTGGCCGCTGGGCCGATAGGGAAATTCATCAGATCGAAAAAATGCGTCACTGTGAATGTTCAATTGTAGGGGGAGAGGGAGATTGGGTCAAGCCGAGTCGCGGTGTTTCCTGAGACTCTCGATTTAGCCAGGAATGCCGCTCAAACGCGCAAAGGCCGCGCTTTTAGTGAGAAAGGCGTAATCTGAGGATTGTGGGGGAAAGCGGACTGATTCCGGAGTTTGAGCCGCATGCATGGTTGCGGAATGGGCATGCGATGACGATCGCGGCGGTGTATTGGCCGCGGCGGTTCGCGCTGCCGAAGGCGGAGGCGCGGCTGTTTCGCGTTGCGGAGGATTCGCAGTTGCTTGCGGCATGTCACTGGCAGGAGGGAAAGCGGAGGGATGTGCCGGTGATTGCGATCGTGCACGGGCTGGAGGGCTCTTGCGATTCGAATTACGTGCTGGGGGTTGCGGAGAAGGCATATCAGCGGGGATTTCACGTGGTGCGACTGAATCAGAGAAACTGCGGCGGTTCGGAAAAGTTTACTCCCACGCTATACAACTCCGGGATGAGCGAGGATTATCGCGCGGTTTTCGAGGAATTGACGGAAGGCGACGGGTTCACGCAAGTTTTCTTTGCGGGATATTCGATGGGTGGGAATTTGGTGACAAAGATGGCAGGGGAGTACGGCGATGCAGCGCCGCGCGCGCTGCGCGGCATTTGCACGATTTGTCCGGCGATTGATTTGGCGGCTTCCGCGGATGCGCTGGGAAAGCGCGAGAATTATTTTTACCAGCAGCACTTTGTCAGCGGATTGATGGCGCGGTATGCGCGGAAGGCGGCGCTGTTTCCGAAGATTTATTCGCGGAATGGGCTTGGAAAGATCTCGTCGGTGAGGGGTTTTGACGACGCGATTACGGCGCCGTGCTTCGGCTATCGCGACGCGCAGGAATATTACGAAGCGGCGTCAGCGCGCAAAGTGGTCGCGCGAGTGCGCGTGCCGATGCTGATGATTACCGCGCAGGATGATCCGTTCGTGCCGTATGAATCGTTCTTGGCGGCGCTGGTCGAGGAGAATCCGGCGATCCGGTTTGTGGCGCCGGAGCGCGGGGGGCATTGCGGATTTATTTCGAGGCATGGCGGAGTGGAGCGATTTTGGGCGGAGGCGCAGGTGGTGGATTTTTGCGAGCGGTTGCGAGAGTAGGCGCATCTATTCGAGGAAATTTGTAGCAAGCACTCTTGGTTGAGATCCTTCAGCTATCCTCATCGGATAGCCTCAGGATGACAGCTAAGAAAACGTGAACCGTGAAGTTAGGCGAACGGCTTTTCGAGGGAAGGGGCGAAGCCGGGCGTTAGGAGCTGGGCGGGGCCGGCGGCGGCGATGACCATGTCGTCTTCGCAGCGGAGACCGAATTCGCCGGGGATGTAGATGCCCGGCTCGTTTGAAAACGTCATGCCG
>Ga0137358_10002628_pt1 | contig 10243 bp, 10 predicted proteins | sample Mad1_20_16metaG_FD_105551 | JGI IMG/M metagenome (GOLD analysis project Ga0137358, IMG submission 105551) | Vadose zone soil microbial communities from Angelo Coast Range Reserve, California, USA - Mad1_20_16 metaG | ecosystem: Environmental > Terrestrial > Soil > Vadose zone | place: USA... | reverse complement strand
TCTCGCATTGTAGGTAAAATTAAGATACTTGAGTTAGGCGCCCTCGAGCTCAGGAGAAAGGATGCAGCCTGAGCACTTGCCGGGGGGCCAGTATTTCTCACCGCGCGGGATGTTCGGTACAATCGCTGGTTTATGGTTCATCCCAATTCGGAATTACGCTACATCAATGATCAAATCGGCTATGGCGTGGTGGCGACGCGGTTGATCCCTCGCGGAACCATCACGTGGGTGGGAGATGTCCTCGACCAGGTTGTCACCCGGGCGCAAATCGAACAGATCGCGCCCACGCTGCGGCCATTGTTCGAAAAGTATTCCTGGATCAACGGAAGGGGCCAATCGATTCTCTGTTGGGATCACGCCCGTTTCATCAATCACTCGTGCGAGGCCAGTTGTTTGAGCGCCGGATTCGATTTCGAGATTGCCGTTCGGGACATCCTTCCTGGCGAGGAATTAACCGACGATTACGGGACGTTGAACCTTTCCGAACCTTTCCAATGCCTCTGCGACTCCGCCCGTTGCCGCGACCTTGTCCTCCCGGACGACTTCCTGCAGTACGGCCCCGAGTGGGATCGAATTGTGAGTTCGGCCTTTCCACTCATTCCAACTGTGGAACAGCCTCTTTGGCCGCTCGTGACGGACAAGTCGGCGGTTGAAAAGGTGCTTTCAGGAGCCGCACCGCTTCCTTCGTGTATCGTGCACTACCGTGCCAGGGTTTCTCCGAAATCAGAGTCGTAAAATCGACCTCCGCAGCAACCCGTTCACAAGACACTTGCCATGGAACGGACATTGGAATGAAAATTTCAAGATGATGAATCGAACCCGATTTGTGGTGCTCTGTGTGTTTGTCTTCTCTGCGACGCTGCTCGCTGAACGCACGCGCTTGCGTCCAGGCCGAAACGTCTTCAGTCCACAGCAGGACATTGAAATGGGCAAGGAAGTCGCGAAGGATGCTGAACGGCAACTCGTCCTGATCAACCAGGGCCGCGCGACTACGTACATTTCGGCGCTCGGACAACAGCTCGCGGCGAAGGCGCCGAACGAAAACAAATTTCCGTTCTCTTTCAAGATCGTCGACGACCGGTCGATTAATGCGTTTGCGCTTCCCGGAGGGCCGGTTTACGTAAATCGCGGAGCGATCGAAGCGGCGGACAATGAAGCGCAAATCGCCGGCGTGATGGCGCATGAGATGGGACATGTCGTCTTGCGTCACGGCACCAATCAAGCTACAAAAGCCCAGCTCACCCAAGCGCCGCTGGCCATCCTCGGCGGTGTGCTCGGCAACAGCGGCGTGGCACAAATCATCAGTCAAATCGGCGGTTTTGCCGCCGGCTCCATTTTGCTTCGGTATTCGCGCGATGCTGAAACAGAAGCAGACTTGATGGGCACGCAGATCCTGTACGACGTCGGTTACGATCCTGCCGCGATGGCGCAGTTTTTCGACAAGCTCGCGAAGGAGCACAAAGGTTCACAGACAGAGCAGTTCTTCAGTAACCACCCGATTCCCGAAAACCGGGTCACCAGGGTTAACCAGGAGATCGGCAAACTTGGCGGCCGCCGGTCGAATGTGCGCACGGACTCACCCGATTTTCAGGAAGTGAAAAAAATCATGCTCGGGCTTCCGGCACCAAAACCCGCGCCGAAGCCAACCGCCGACAAGAGCGGCGCCGGGGCGGCAGCGCCTGCGCTTCCGTCAGCGCGCCTTGTGGATTTACAGGTTGCAGGACTGCGCCTTCGGCATCCCGACAATTGGAAACCGTCCGTTCAGGGAAATCATGTGACGCTTGCTCCCGACGGCGGCATCGTCGGTCAGGGAGATCTCGCATACGGCATGATCATCGATGTGTTCAAGCCGCAGCGCGCAACAAATCTCGATCAGGCGACAGCCGAGTTTCTGGAGAGCCTCCGGCAGGGCAACCCTGCAATGAAGGTCGTTAGAAGCCGTATTCAAACACGCGTTGGCCGCCAGCCTGCGCTGGGGACAGAACTCTCGAATGAAAGCCCGAAGGGCGGGCAGGAAACGGATATCGTGATCACCGTCCTTCGTTCGGCGAGTGAGCTCCTGTATTTTGTCCAGACCGCGCCTTCCGGCGAATTCAACCAATACCAGAACGCATTTCGCGCGGTGATGGATTCGGTCCGGTTGCAGTAGAACTGTAGCGGCGCTCTATGAGCGCCGGACTTTCGGCGGTCACAGACCGCCGCTACAGGAATCAGCGTTTGCGCACTAGTGAAGGAAGGATCGCCTTCGCGAGCGCGATCGGCCCGAGATAATTGGTGCGCATCGGAAGGTTGTCGACTTCAAAAGCGGTGTCGCGAGCATACGAGCGTTGACTGATACCGCCTTTGTGTACTATGACGTCAATGTGACCGGCGATCATGAGAGCCTGCCTGGCCGCGTCGCACATCGTTTCCGGCTTGCTCAAATCAAGTTGTGCCAATCGACGCGCCAGTGCTTCTCCGATTCCGCTCGACGCACCTGTCACCCAAACCGACTTTCCGCGGAAATTCATTTCGCGGAGGAGAGAGAAATACCCACCGGGTTCGTAACATTTCTGGAAAAGGTCTTTCATATGAGGAACCGGCCGCCCGAAGAGTACGATTTGGCCTGGTGATTCTGACGCCGAAATTTTCCGAAAGCGAACGAAGTGTTTCGCTTCCCTGGGTATAGAGTGGTAAATAGAATGACGGCGCGATTCCCACGTATTGACGTAAACCGCCCCCTGCGAGTTCCAAGATGATCGGCCAGACGATTTCGCACTACAGGATTATTGAGAAGCTGAGCCGGGGCGGCATGGGCGTGGTTTACAAGGCCGAGGACCTGAGCCTTGGACGAATGGTCGCCCTGAAATTCCTACCGGACGACCTGGCCAAAAACCCGCGCATGCTATTGCGTTTAAAGAGGGAAGCCCGAGCCGCGTCCGCTTTGAACCACCCGAACATTTGCACGGTTTACGCCATCGAGGAACATGACGGCCAGTCGTTCATCGCGATGGAGTTGCTGGATGGCTGCTCGCTCAAAGAACGCATTGCTCAAGGCCGGATTGAGTTGAGGCAGGCGCTGGACTGGGCGATGCAGATTGCTGAAGCCCTCGAAGCCGCGCATACAAAGGGAATCGTGCACCGCGATCTCAAACCGGGCAACATGTTTATCATTGCGTCGGGACAAGTCAAGGTACTCGATTTCGGGATTGCCAAGCTGACCCCTTTCGAAGACGAAGCTGACGTGCAATCCGCAACGTCGCTTGCGGAGGAACTCACGCTGCCCGGAGCCGCAATAGGCACGGTTGCATACATGTCACCGGAACAGGTTCGCGCCGACGATATCGATGCCAGGTCGGACCTGTTCTCCTTCGGCGTCGTGCTCTACGAAATGATCACCGGAAAGAGAGCATTTCCCGGCAAATCCGTGGGCGTCGTGTTCGAGCGCATTATCAATGGAGAGCCGCGTCCGGTTCGAGAAATCGTATCGGGTTGTCCGCAATCTTTTGACGAGATAGTGAAGAAGCTTCTGAAAAAGGATCCGGCCTTCCGCTACCGATCGGCCGCCGATGTGAAATCTGCGCTGGTGAAGGCGCGCATCGAAATCGAACGGCCCCGGCATCAATCCAGGAGTTCTGTCCGCGGACCGCTCGGGGCCGCGGCGGTTGCGGTGATGCTCGGGCTTCTGGGTTATTTCGCATGGACCAATCTTCGACCCGCCAGCCCGCCACGGCACGATGCCGTCTTTACGCAACTGACCAACCAGGTAGGTGCCGAGCTCTTTCCCGTGCTCTCCCGCGACGGCAAATCGTTTCTTTATGCGAGCGCTCGGGCAGGTAATTGGGACATTTATCTCCAACGCGTCAGCGGCCAGAATGCGACGAACCTCACACAGGATTCACCGGCCGACGACACGCAGCCGGCCCTGTCACCCGATGGGGAATCGATCGTGTTCCGATCGGAGCGGGATGGCGGCGGCATTTTTGTCATGGGCGCCACCGGCGAATCCGTGCGGCGCCTGAGCGACTTCGGCTTCAACCCCACATGGTCTCCTGACGGAAAAGAAATCGCCATCGCAGAAACAGGGATGACCGAAGATCCGAACAACCGTGCGGGTGTGAGTGCGCTCTGGGCAATAGAAGTCTCCTCTGGGAAACGCCGGCTGGTCACCCGCGACGATGCGATGCAACCATCCTGGTCACCGCACGGATACAGGATCGCCTATTGGGCCTCGCACGCGGGACAACGAGACATCTGGACAATCAAACCCGACGGCAGCAGTCCCGTGCGAGTCACGAGCGACGTGCCTCTAAGCTGGAATCCGGTTTGGTCGCCTGATGGCAGGTACCTCTATTTCTCCAGCGATCGCGACGGAATAGTCAATCTCTGGCGGATTCCCATAGACGAAAACACCGCCCGGAAGACGGGGCCTGCCGAACCGATTACCACCGGAGGAGGATTGACACAGCGGGCACAAGCCAGTTTTTCCGGCGACGGCAGAAAGCTGGCGTATGTCGAGCAGTCGGCAACGGAGAATATTCAGAGAGTTCGCTTCGATCCCGCTTCCGGAAAGACGCTTGGGAAACCGGAGGTCGTCACAGAAGTTTCGGCCACCGTCACCATTCCCGATGTTTCTCCCGACGGACAGTGGGTGGCCTTTCAATCGTGGGGTCACCAGGAAGACATCTATGTCATGAAGTCCGACGGTTCTGGTGAAAAGCAACTTACGAACGATATATATAAAGACCGATTGCCACGATTCTCTCCGGATGGCCGGCGTATCGCATTTTTTTCGAATCGCAGCGGAAATTTCGAAATCTGGATCATCGGAACGGACGGCAGCGGGCTGCAGCAGATCACCAAAGACGGTAACGCTACCAACACTCGCTCCGTGTGGTCGCCGGACGGCTTGCGCCTTGCGGGATTCCATGAGGGCAGGGGTTCATACATTCTGGAACTGTCAACCGGCTCCCGTGAAGTTCTGCCTTCCATGGCCGATCCATCAATGGTGTTCGATGTCTGGTCCTGGTCCCCGGACGGCCGCTGGCTTGCCGGCCATAAGCGAGCAAGTTCATCAGGCCAGCCTGGAGGAATCGCCCTCTACGATACTGAAACGAAAAATTACCTGGACCTTACCAATGAAGGTACCGGACCTGTCTGGCTCGGCGACAACCGGCGGCTGATGTTTGACCGAACAGGACAAATCGGAATCGTCGACCGGACGTCCAGGAAGGTAGAGACATTAGACGCGTTCCGGCCCGATGGCGTTCGCGACCTGGGCCGCGGCGGTGTCTCACTGCCTAAAGACAATCGCTTTATCTATTTTAGTGTGCGTATGAGGCAAGCCGATATCTGGCTTCTCAGTCTGCCGTGACTGAACAAATGAAGACAATCGAAAGGAAAGCAGTATGCCCCCACGCAAACCGACGACAAAACCGACTGCGAAGAAGAAAAAATCGCAGCGATCATCCCCGAAACGATCGGCATCCGCGAACAAGCTGATTGCTTTTACCATGAAGATGGGTATGAATCCGGCCCTGCGGGACAATTTCGAGCGAGACGACACCGAGGCCAAACGCGCCGGCCTTTCCGATAAAGACATCGCAACCTTGAGATCCGGCGATTCAAGAAAGCTTGGCAAGCACCTTAAAATGCTGGGCTTCCTTGTCGATAGTGAGTTCGAGCCCATCTAGGCACGGCATGCGCGGCGCGGGGTCTCTGGTAGTCGTTGGGACGGGGTACCAGCCCGCAACTCACACCACCCCCGAAGCTCTTTTTCACATTCAGAGAGCCGACAAGCTTTTTTATCTCGTCGATCCTGTGACGGCGCTGTGGCTGGAGACGGTCAATTCGTCGGCGGAGTCACTGGAGGATTCGTATGCGGCCGGCAAGGACCGGCGCGAATCCTACGACGAAATGGTGTTGCGCGTCCTCAAGCCCGTCAGACGAAATCTAAATGTATGCATGGCGCTGTACGGTCATCCGGGAGTTTTTGTCGATCCCTCACATGAAGCAGTGCGCCGGGCTCGTTCCGAAGGTTTTGAAGCGACGATGCTGCCGGGGATTTCTGCCGAGGACTGCCTGTTCGCAGACCTGGGCATCGACCCTGCGAGCGGATGTCAGAGTTTTGGGGCGACGGACTTCCTGCTCCGGAAGCGCGCAATCGATACGTCCAGCCCTCTGGTTCTCTGGCAGATCGGCGCAATCGGTGTCCCGACGCACAAGAGGAAACAAGAAAACTGGAGCCCCCTTGGCTTGAACGTCTTGAGCGAAGTGCTGGAGCAGCGGTATGGTCCGGCCCACGAAGTAGTCATCTACGAAGCCGGAAGATTTTCGTTGGGCAGGCCGGTAATTCAAAGCGTGCCTCTTGCCTGTCTGTCGAAAGCGGCGGTAACCACGGCATCGACGCTTTATGTTCCGCCCATTGCATCAAACGGTGGAAGACGATGACCTCAGCGTCATTAACAGTCGTAGGTACGGGCCTGAAATTTGGCACTCAGCTCACTCCGCAAGCCCACGAAGTTATCCGGCGATGCGATCGGCTCTTCTATCTTGTCTACGATCCTGTCAGCGCCCGCTGGCTGGACGAACTCAAGCCCTCGGCCGTTTCTCTCCATCGATTTTATAGGCCGAAAAAACACTGGCGAGATTGTTGCGACAAGATGGTCGAGGCGATTCTGGGCGATCTGCGAATTGATTTGAATGTCTGTGCGGCGTTTGGCGGCCATCCGGCGCTTTGTGTCTATCCGTCCCATGAAGCAATGCGGCGTGCGCGGCAGGAAGGCTTTGCGACAACGATGTTGCCGGCGATCTCCACAGCCGACTGCCTGTTTGCCGACCTGGGAGTCGATCCCGGACGTGACGGTTGCCGCATGTTCGACGTTACCGAATTCCTGGCGCGCAGGCCCAGCCTGGACCCGCAGACCGGCCTCATTCTGTTTCAGGTGGGAACTCTCCGACGCCGGGGCGCGCTGCGTTCTCTGAAAGAAATGCTCTGCGAGAAGTATCCGGCAACACATCCGGTAGTGATCTATGAAGCCGCGCTTGTTACAGCGTGGCAACCATTCATTCGACGCGTAGCTCTGTCGTCACTGCGGCCGAGCGCCTTGACGTGGGTTTCAACGCTTTACCTTCCCCCAACGAAACGTCCTCCCGTGGATCGAGAAATGGCCGAGCGCCTGGGCCTTATAAGGAGTACGCGTTCAGATGCCGATCTTCGACAATAACTCCTTGACGCTGGCGGCCAGATTTTGGCGAGGCACTTCAAACTGCCCGGGACGTTCCTGCAGCCACTGATCGCGGCTGCCCGTCAGTTGTTGCGCGCGGGCGCGGCCGACCGACATGTCCTTTATCGTAACGACATTCTTTGCCTTTTCGTCGGGTCCGTAGAGAAGGACAACCGGGATTTCCAGCTTGTCGGCAAACTTGATCTGCTTACCCGCCCGGTCGGTCCCAAAATACATTTCGGTCCGGATTCCGGCGCGGCGGAGCTCGAACGTCATCGCGATGTAGTCGTCGTTCATTTGCGGATCGAAGGTGGTGACGAGGACGTCTGCCGTCGACTTGCGGAGCTTCACCTTGTCGAGGGCCCGCAATGCCGCGAGCAGACGATCGACGCCCATCGATGCGCCCGTCGCCGGAACGCGTTCGCCGAGGAAGCGCATGACCAGATCGTCGTAGCGCCCGCCGCTGAAGACGGACCCAAACTGTGGCGCGTCCAGCAGGATCGTTTCAAAGACAGGCCCGTTGTAATACGCCAGGCCTCTGGCAATGCTTAGATCGATGACGACGCGATCGTCGTGGTATCCGGCGACATCCAGGTAGTGCGACATCTTTTCGAGAACCGCGACCTCCTGGTTGGCGCCGGGTATCGAGCCGAAGGTGTCGTGCAGTCGCTTAACGACGTCGGACCTGCTGGCAGACTGGATTCCGAGAAATTGTTCGATCTGATCCACTTGCGGCGCCGTGAGGCCAAGGCCCGCGATTTTGTCGCCGGATTCGTCCGTGTAGCCGGTGGTCAGTTCCAGGCGAACCTTCGCAATACCGATCTTTTCCAGTTTGTCGATGACGCGAAATACGTCCACAGCGCGTTCCGGTGTGATGGAGGCGTAGGTCAGCAGCAGGTTCAGGACGCGACGGCTGGAAAACCGAACCTGGTACCTGGAAACGCCCAAGGCTTCAAGGCTGTCGCAGATCCCACCAATGATCTCCGTGTCTGCCATCTCCGACTGGACGCCGACCGCGTCGATGTCGAATTGCACGAACTCGCGAAAACGGCCGGGCCCCGGCTTGTCCGCGCGCCACACGGGCCCGATGGTGTATCGGCGAAACGGTCTTGGCAAATCCCTATACTGCGCGATGACGCGAGCGAGCGGCACGGTGTGATCGAACCTCAAGCCAAGCTGCTCCTCTTCCGGGTTTTGCACAAGGAAGATGGATTCCTGGATTTCTTTCCCGCTGGAACCGGAGAGCACATCGAGATACTCGACTGCCGGCGTGGTCAGCGGTACGAATCCGTAGAGTTCGTAAACAGACCGAACAACATCGATCATGGCCTGACGGGCCAGCGTGTCTTCGGGCAGTAGATCTCGTAGCCCCTTTGACAGACGGGGTTGGACGAGGTTCATGGATATTGTCTCCCAAAATGCGGAACCCGCGGGCGTGGCGTCCGCGGGCAAAAACACCGAGGAAGGGGCTCGAACCCTTGACCTATGGATCCACAATCCAGTGCTCTACCAACTGAGCTACCTCGGCATCAGAAACCTGAACATTTTATTCTACGACACCCAAACTCTGAAGCAAAGACCTCGCCGACGGCGTCGTTTCGCGGATCAGACTACGGTGCCGAGAAGGGTCGCCGTCGCGCCTTGTGCCGTCAGGCGAGTGGCGCGCCCGAAGCATGAGAACACCAGCACCAATGCCAGGAAGCCGACAAATGCCAGGCTGTCGGTTCTGAAACTCGTCAACATGGCACGTCTCTCCTGACGTTAGCGCGGAGTCAGCGCATATCCGCTTACAGGCAAATTGGACCTGAACCAGATAACGATGTCGGCTTCCAGGTCCGGCTGCTTCGCGAACATGGAGGCGGCATGTCCGGCATCCTTGAGCATCGTCAATTGGCTGTCTCTGTTTGTGGAAAGGCCCACGATCTTCTTTATCGATGCCGCGGCATCCGTGTCTTCTTCGCTGGCGGCCCCAAAGATTGGAACTCTAGCGGAGTTCTTGATGTAGCCTTCCCCTTCGGCGTCGGTTCCGCCTGAAAGCAGGACAAGAGTTCTTATCTCCGGATGACGCCGGCCGGCCTGGATCGCCTGGTTCACACCGCAACTGCCGCCTACGACTCCGAGCAGGGTTTTGTTGACACCGTTTTGATTGCCCAGGAATTTCAGGGCGGCATCTACGTCAGACGGCCATTTCGCCTGAATCTTCTGCCGCTGAGACGCGAAGTCGGTATACTCGCCGCTCTTGCTGTCGCCAAAGCCGCGAAAATCCAACGTGAGCGCGGTGTATCCGCCATCGCTCAACATTGTGGCAAGATGGTCGTAGATCTGGCGATTCGCATTGCATTGGTGCAGCAGAAGGATTCCGGGTCCGGATTTGGCAGGCGTATAGAGAGTCCCTTTCAACGGGAATCCATCGTCTGCGTTGATCGCGACTTCTTTTTTTTCCGCGAACGATGTGATCGCAAAGCAAACGAGAATGATGGGTGCAAGCCACAGTTTCTTCATAGCCGAACTCCTTTATTGCAGATGTCTTCCAAGGATGATGTATTTTAGGCACCGATTCGAGCAAAACAAAGCAAAGATGGATCAAATTGATTGCGGACCTTTGTGCTCTTTGTGTCTTAGTGGTTCACCACGAAGACACAAAGGACACAAAAGATAGTAGAATTCGCCGGAAATGTCGGTCGTTCAAGATATACGGCTCGCGGCTCGTCTCTACCGGCGGACTCCTGCATTAACCGGCATCGCGCTGTTGTCTATTGCGTTGAGCGTGGCAGCGACCGCAGTGGTCTTCACGGCAATCAAGTCCGTGCTTCTCGATCCTCTGCCTTATGCCCGTCCGGGGGAACTCGTCCAATTCCGAACCGATTTCCCCAATCTCGCCAAGTCCGAGCAATCGCACAGCGACTGGATCTTCTGGAACGACGCCCAGGAAATCATCAGGCGCACGCGCACAGTGGAATCCGTTGGAATTTACGGCAATGCCGTTTTCGATCTTGCCGGTGAGCCATCTACTCCGCCGGAAGCCCTGTACGGTCTCC
>Ga0137358_10002627_pt1 | contig 10244 bp, 7 predicted proteins | sample Mad1_20_16metaG_FD_105551 | JGI IMG/M metagenome (GOLD analysis project Ga0137358, IMG submission 105551) | Vadose zone soil microbial communities from Angelo Coast Range Reserve, California, USA - Mad1_20_16 metaG | ecosystem: Environmental > Terrestrial > Soil > Vadose zone | place: USA... | reverse complement strand
CCTCAGGGCACACTCTTCGGGCGCAACGTCACGGGCGGGGCCATCGTCATCCACACGCAGCAACCGAGCTTCGATGAGCAGGGGAAGGTCGAAGGCACGTACGGACTTGACAATCTGGTGCAAGTACGCGGGTTGTGGAGTGGACCGCTGATAGGCAAGGAGCTGGCAGGCAAGATCACCCTGGACGTCAAACACCGTGACGACTATCTGAACAACATAACCCTGCACGACAAGACCTATGGCGATTCCGTGGCAAATGGCCGCGGCCAGTTGTTGTGGGAGGCTGCAGACATCTTCAGGGTGCTCGTCAGCGGCGACTTCACGCACGACCAGTCGAGCGGCAAGATCGTGCGGCTCTCCGGAAGCCTCGAGCCGACCTTGTATCCGAATCTGTCCTACAACCCGGATGACACGAATCAGGGTAAGGACAGCGCTACACACAAGAATATTCTGGGTCTGAGCGCGCGCTGCGACTGGAGCGTCTCCTCGTCGGTGACGCTCACCTCGATCACCGGCCTGCGCAACGTACGCGTCGATACGAACTGGTCGCGACTCGGCGATCCAGACAATCAGGCGCTCACGACGGCCCTCATCGAGGACAAGCAGTACACCGAGGAGCTTCGCGCAACCTCCGCCTCGGGCGGCCGCTTCTCCTGGCTGGGCGGAATGTTCTACCTGCATGCGGACAAGCGCGAGAACGACCAGTACGCATTCAACCTGAATCCGCAGACCATGAACGGCGGCGCTTTCCCGTTTCCGATCCTCGGCGTCGGGCAAAACGTGGAACAGGACATAGTCGATGAGGTCGGTGCGCTCTTTGGCGAGGTGAGTTACGCGATCCTGGAGCCGCTGAAGCTCACTCTGGGTGGCCGCGGACAATGGGAGCGCAAGAGCGGCTCCTCGGAAATCGTGGCCAACTTTGCTCCGGGTAACCCGCTTGATGCGTTCTATCCGCTCGTCTTTCCGAATGCCGCCGCGGACTACTCCCACAGCTGGTGGTCCTTCACGCCCAAAGTGACCCTGGCCTATCAGGTCCGGGAGAGCCTGATGCTGTACGCAACGAGCACCAAGGGCTACAAGAGCGGCGGTTGGGACACCTCGGCAGCATCCGACTTCGGAAGACCGAGCGCGATCGTGTCCCAGCACCTTGGAACGCCGTTCCAGCCCGAGACAGTGTGGAGCTATGAGCTCGGTGGCAAGTATCTCTCCAGCGACCGGCGCTTTCAGGCGAACGCCGCAGCCTTCATTGCCGACTATCGCGACATGCAGACCAACCAGTTCAATCCGCAGACCGCGGTGTTTCAGACCACCAATGTCGGCAGGGCCAGAGCCAAGGGTGTCGAGCTGGAGACGACCGAGGCCCTCACGCCGTGGCTGACGCTGGGGTTCAACTACACCTATCAACTGGCGCGCTACACCGACTACGTGCAATCTGCCGGGCAGAATAATACCGGCAACGTCATTCCCGAGACCCCCAGGCACAGCGTCAGTCTGCGTGCCGAAACGCGCTTCGTGCTGCCCGCAATTCCGGGCTTCGTCAACGTGGGTGGCGATTACACCTACCGTACCGCCGTGCACTTTGCCGATTCGAACGCCGAAGCTGCCTTTCTGCTCGATGAGAGCAAGTTCGACGGCATAGTCAATTTTCACGCCACCTGGAATTCGACTCGCGAGAGCTGGCATGTGAGCGCGTTCGCAACCAACCTCACGAATCGGTCAACCGTCGTCTATGCGACCGACGTATCGGGCTTTTATCTGACCCCGGCGGAGACTGTGAACCCTGCGAACAGGATCTATTCGGTCCTGCGGGTGCCATCGCGCCTGGTCGGTCTGACCGTCAGGCACGATTTTTGAGACACAACCGATGCGATGTTTATCTGCCCTAGCCAGCCTGGTAGCGGTCGGAGGCATGGGTGCGACTGCCATTGCGCAGAAAGTCGGCGCGGGGCAGCCCAGTCTGACCGTTTTGAGGACGATCGCCCATCAGGAGGGCGATGCACGCCTGGACTACGCGTCAATAGACGGCGCGACGCGGCGTCTGTACGTCGCCCGAGGATTCGGCGTCACGGCGGTCGACCTGGACAGCGGGCAGGTGACGCGGCAGCTGGTCGCCGGCCAGCATGTCCACGCGGTAATTCCACTGCCGGCCGGACGGGCTCTGAGTACCAACGGCGACGCCAATACGGCGACCCTGTTCGAGGCAGGCTCCGGCAAGGTTTTGGCGCAAATTGCCACGGGAGCAGACCCGGATGCAGCCGTCTACGATCCCATCAGCGCTCTCGTATTCGTGATGGATGGCAAGGACGGGGACATCACGCTGATCGATGCGGGCGCCGGCAAGGCGCTTGGCCGCCTGTCGGTCGGTGGGAAGCTGGAGTTCGCAGTGGTGGACGGTCACGGGCGCTTGTTCGTAAATATCGAAGACCAGAACAAGATGGCCGTGATCGACACCGTCGCGCGCAGAGTTCTAGGTAGCTATGAGCTGCCTGGGTGTGAGGGACCCTCGGCTCTGGGTATCGATAGTGAGTCGGGAGTCCTGGTTGCGGCCTGCGCGAACCGTACGGCCGTGGCCATTCGCGCCTCTGACGGAAGGCTCATCGCCCCGCACCTCCTGATCGACCGCAAGCCAGATGCCGTCATCTTCGACACGGCAAGGAAGAGCTTCTACATCCCGTGTGGCCGTGATGGAACACTCGCGGTGATATCAGAATCGAAGGAAGGTACCTTAGCGGTGCAGGCAAGTATTGCGACCGCGGTGGGTGCCCACACCGGTGCGCTCGACCCCCAGACCGGCCACCTCTACCTGCCGACGGCCGATTACCACCTGACGTTCAGCGGAATCGAGCCGGCTGAGGGCACTTTTCGAATACTGGTGCTTGGAATCAAGCCCTGAGAGCTGTGCCGGCCTTTCAACCGACCTCGAGCTCGAGGAGCGGGACGTACTGCTGGCCACCGTAGCAATCCCCATCCTGCAGCTCGCCCTGAAAAATGGGCCGGGGCATCGAAGCTTTGATGGCCAGTGCGTGATCGTGGTAGACGAGGGTGATGTCTTCCTCCCGCTGGCGGTAGATGGCCGCCAGCACCCCCTTGGTCAGCGGCGGGGAGCGCTTGGCGCGCTCGTAGTTCTCCTTGCTCGAGAACATCACATCGAACGTCAGGACGAAGGGTCCGGCGTTCTTGGAGCGAATGAGGCTGCACAGATCAAACAGGGTCGTCATGGCTGGATCTCGAGGAGCTCGGTCCGAAACATTTCACAGGGGTCATCCGGCTCGACCACGTGATTGAGGCTGAACCGATACACCGCGCCCCTGGGCAGCTCGGGTGGGGAAAACGGGTAGGCAAGGCTGCTGATGATTCCGTGATACTCGGGAACCGGCAGATGGGCACTCACGTGGCTGACGAATGTGGCGATCTTGTTCGCCAACTCCTGCGTCGGTGCCGTGATCGTGATGAGCACGCCGACTTCGTGAGGGGGGGGTGAGTTGCGCTCGGGCTCCAGGGGGCCCATCACGGCATCACGCCCGTATATGCGGTAGCTGATGTCATAGTCCTTGCTGCTCAGATGTCCCGGAAACAGATCGGCGATCCGCTCGTCGAAGAACGCGCGTGCCTTGGGAAGCAGCGTATCGAGAGCGCGAATGATGTAGGGGTCGCGAATTCCACCGATGACGACCGTCTGGTACCCGACCAGCTGTGCGCCCTCGAGCTTGACCGTGTATCGGGTGGCCGCCCTGAAGCGCGAGCCGCTGACCCGCACGAGGCGCTCGGAGCGTGCCTCATACTCGGCTTGCTCGGTATCGATGACTCCGGAGGGCTCTGTCAGCAGAAACGGGTTCGCGTTCTCGTACAGAGTGTGTGCGGCAATGGTCTGCGGCGTGCACGCGGCATTTGTGTCGAGGGGCTCGATGTCGAAGTGGCCGTCGCGGATGGTGGCGAACATGCAATCCGCGGCCGGCACCACCGCACAGGCGGCCCCGCACTCGAGAGTCTTGGCTGCGTGCCAGGACAGTCCGGGATCTGCACCCAGTGTCAGGGGAATTGCAGCGTACAGCGCCGAGTCGCTCGCACGGCCGGCGAGAACGACATCCGCCCCGGCCGCAAGGGCGGCCTGCAAGGGTTCCGTACCCATCATGCCCACGATGTGACTCGAGTCGATGACCTGTTCGGAAATCGGTGGGGCAGGGAAGAGGGGGCGGATGCGATGCTCGGCCAACCGCTTCTTCAGGTAGGCCTTGGACTGGTCGGACTTGATCAAGGCCATCTTGAAGTGCAGGCGCTCCTCGGAGGCGAGCTCGCGCGCCATCAGTGCCATCCAGTCGACGCCGACGTCGCGTCCGCTGGTACCGCACGAGCCGATGATGAGCGGCACTCTCAGTGCGTCACGGGCTTTGAGCAGCAGCCGCAGGTCGCGCGCACAGGCCTCGCGCGACAGCTTGGGCGTGCCGGACCCGAGATAAGCGGGCCCGGAGTCGGTGGAGCCGGCGTCGCAGGCGATGAACGTGGGCTTGAGTGCGATGCCACGGTTCAATGACTCGACCTTGAATCCGGCTCCGAGTACCCCGGTAGCCGCAAGCACCCTGATTTCCATCGAGCTTCTCCTGAAGGCGAGTTCGCGCGTCCGCTGTGTTCAGCGGGAGGCCTCCTCGAGAGTCAGCCCCCGGGTGCGTGGTCCGAAGGCGCCCACCGAGAGAACGACCACGAGCATGCATGAGGCAATGAAGACAAATACGCCGGTGGTACCGAAGTCGCGCAACGCGATCGCGATCACGAAGCCCGACAGGATCGTTGCCAGTCGGCTGAAGGAATAGACAAATCCGACGGCGCGGGCACGAATCCGCGTCGGATACAGCGCCGTTTGATAGGCGTGATACGAATAGGACAGCACGATGTTCGAGATCGTCACCAGCGCTCCGAACACGATCAGACTCGTCGCCGCAGACTGCCGGGAAAACAGCAGGCCGAAGACCGCCGTGCCGGCGGCGCCGATGACGATCTGCCACTTTCGTTCGATGCGGTCGGCGATGAAAGTGCACAGGAGCGGCGTCAGTGGATACACGATCGCAATGACGAACGAATACTGCAGGCTCTTGACGAAGCCGACGCCCTGCGATGTCAGCAGCGCGGGGACCCAGTTGCTGAATCCATAGAATCCCAGCGCCTGGAAGATATTCAACGCGAGCAGCATGCACGTGCGCCGCAGATAGGGTGGCCGAAGGATTTCACCGAAGCCCGAGCTGCCCGGCGTCTCCTGCATCTTCACCGGCGCTGCCAACGGCAGCTCGGCGCCGGTCTCGCGTCGCACCCGCGCCTCGATCTTCGAGACCAGGCGTTCGGCGGCCTCCACTTGCCCGTGCTGCAGCAGCCAGCGCGGCGATTCCGGAAGGATTCGGCGCAACCACCACACTACCGCGGTGGCGAGCAGCGGAAACGCCGCAGCGTAGCGCCACCCGGATATCCCCAGTGGAGCCCGTGGGAGCAGCAGCCACGACAGCAACGCGGCGACCGGAACGGCCAGATACATGAGGCCGTAATTGAGTGCGAAGGCTCTGCCGCGCCGATCCTTCGGAACCCACTCAGCGACATAGCTGTCGATCGTGACCAGCTGTACGCCGACGCCGGTCCCGGCGATGAAGCGCCACAGGTCGACGCTGAGCGCCGTGTTCTGCGCCGCCATCACCGCCGTGGCGGCGATGTACCAGGCCAGCGAGCCGAGCAGAATCGCGCGGCGGCCGAAGCGATCGGCAACGGCTGCAAAGGAGGAGGTTCCGATGAAGAGTCCGAGGAACGTCGCCGCCGCAAAGCTCGCCTGGTCGGTGAGTCCGAACAGGCCTTTCGCATCCGCGTGGAACACACCGGCGCGGATCAAGCCCGGGCTGAGCGTGCTGGTCAGAGCGATCTCGTAGATTTCGAAGAATCCGCACAGGGACAGCAGGGCGATGAGCTCCCACAGGTAGGCAGAGGCGGGCAGTCGATTGAAGCGAGCAATGATCAGCGCGACCTGCTCCTGGGCTGCCAAGTGCCCGGGCGCCGTGTCACGCGACATATTGATTGATGCAATCAATGTATTAAGCAGGCCTAAACCGCTCCAGAATTAGAGCGGTCGCATACGATGTGGTCAATCTTGATTGCACATGTCAATCTATGTGCCTCAGGCACGAGGAAGTCGACCCATGGCCGCTGTGAGACCCGTGCGGAGCGAAGGTCTGTATACCACCGCAACGGAAGCCGCGGTCACGCTCGGTGTGAGCATCCCCACGCTCTACGCCTATGTGAGTCGCGGACTCATCCGCTCCCAAGGCGTTCCGGGCTCGCGCAACCACCGTTATTGGAAGGTGGACATCGAGCGTCTCAAGGGGCGGGGGATCGCCGAGGAGCACCAGGACGGATCGCCCGGTGCGGGCGAAGAGATCAAGGGGTTCGTCAACGAAACGAAGATCACGCTCTTGACCCGGCGCGGACTGTATTACCGCGGGCGCGATGTGGCGGAGCTGGCCGAGACACACACTTTCGAGTCCGTCGCGGCGTTGCTGTGGGAAGCAGATCCCGGGACTGTCTTTGGCAGGGGCTTGCCGTCGGCCCCGCCGTCCTGCGCCAGGCTCAGACGAGGCCTGGCCGAGTTGCCGGTGGTGGAGCAGGCGATGGCGCTGTTTCCTCTCATAGAGCGCGCCAATCCACGCTCCTATGATCTTTCCAAGCCGGGCTGCGCGCGCACCGGTGCCGATCTGTTGCGCTGGTTTGCCGCCATACTGGTGGGGGCAAATGCTCCGAGCGCCGCCCCGTTGCATGAATTCATTGCCGAGTCGCTCGGGGCGCCGAAGGGATTCGACGACATCATCCGGCGTCTGCTGATCGTTGCCGCCGATCACGAGTTCGATCCGACCACCTACGCGGTGCGTGCGACGGCCAATGCGGGCGTGACGCCCTATTACGCCGTGCTCACGGGGATCATCGCCGCCAGAGGACAGCGGCTGCAGTCGGGGCGCATGGAAGCCGCCGCGCGTCTGCTCGAAGAGATCCTCAATGCCCGTGATCCACGCGACCCGATCGTTGCACGGTTCCGAAATGGAGAGCCACTGGTCGGGTTCGGTTCGCCAGTTCACGACAAGCTGGATCCCCGTGCCACAGTTCTGATGGACGCTCTGAAGAAGAAGTTCGGAGACGACCGCGAGCTCAAGCGGCTACAGCGGGGCGCCGACACCGTTGCCGAGATCTCCGGTGCCCTGATGGACTTCATCCTTCCCGCAGTCTTTGTCGGCCGCAAGCTCGGACTCAAGGGCCAGGAGCTGGCGGTTGCCTCCTTGGGACGGATGGCTGGATGGATCGCTCATGCGATGGAGCAATACCACGGACATCCGCTGACCAGGCCCCGGGCGCTATACACCGGCCCGTTGCCCGCCTGAGCGCGAGTCGGGCCACTGTGATTTGCGCACGGCGCGCAACAATGTGTACGGCATGAAACAAATCAGACCCGTGTGCACATCAGGGCAACGATTTCGGATGTTAGTCTCATGAGAGAATGACCTCGGTGCCTCATCTCCTGATCGTCGACGATGACGAAGATATTCTGTCCCTGCTGACGAAGTTCTTTCGCAAGCATTCCCATACCGTGACGGTCGTGACGGGCGGTGCTGCAATGTTCACCGCCCTGGAACAGCACTCGATTGATCTCGTCATCCTCGACCTCATGCTGCAGGGAGAAGATGGACTCAGCCTGTGCCGGCGGTTGCGCACCACATCCCACGTTCCAGTCATCATGCTCACCGCTATGGGGGACCATACGGATCGTGTCGTTGGACTCGAGGTGGGCGCGGATGACTACCTTACAAAACCGTTCGATCAGCGCGAATTGCTGGCGCGCGTCAAGGCGGTGCTGCGCCGGACGGCGGCCGGCGGTACCGTCGCGACGTCCGCCGACACGCGGCCGGCATTGTGCTTCGCGGATTGGCGCCTGGATGTCACGCGGCGGGAACTCAGATCCACCAACAATACTCTGGTGGTGCTCTCGGGCGGGGAGTTCGATCTGCTGCTGGCATTCGCGGAGCACCCGCAGAGGGTTCTGACGCGAGAGCAGTTGCTCGATCAATCGCGGGGCGCGGCGCACGCCGCCTACGACCGCAGCATCGATGTGCAGGTGAGCCGGCTGCGGCACAAGCTGGAGGCCGATCCCAAGAACCCCGCCCTGATTCGGACGGTTCGCAACGGCGGCTATATCTTCCTGCCAAAGGTGACCCGGGGATGAAGATCGTTCCCTGGCCGCGCGACACCATCGCGTCGCGCTTTGCCTGGACAGTCGTCCTCACGGTCATGGTCACACTGGTACTCGTCCGTCTGTTCTTCGTGTTTGGCGGTGTGTGGGCGCACGAGCCCCTGGATCGCTCGATCGTGCATGCGCGGGTAGGTGATATGGTCCGCTTGCTCGAAGCCGCGCCGCCGCAATTGCGGCCGACATTGGCGGCCGCGGGGCTGGCGCAAGAAGTCGCCGTGGACTGGTTCGAGGCCTCGTCCCCCGTTTCGGTCATGTTGTGGCGCGACAGCGGTCTGCTCAAGAGCGAGGCGCTGCAGAGGAGCCTGCTCGGTGAGTTGCAGCGAACTGCCGTGGTCTTCGAACCGCACAATGTGATCAGGCCACCAGCGGCGCTCATGCGCGCCCAGCCGGGATACGCGTCGGCGTATTTCTTTTCTGTCCAGCTCAATGACGGCAGCTGGGTAGTCTTCAGCGCACCGAACCGGACCTGGGGTCTGAGTGAGCCGCAACGCTGGGCAATCTGGTTGACATTCGTGGCGGTGTCGATTGCGAGCGTGTGCACCATCGCCACACGCCGATTCGTTCGGCCCGTCAAGGAGCTCGCCGGCGCGGTACGCCGCTTTGGTGTCAATCCGCAGGCCCCTGCGCTCCCCCAGAGCGGGCCCAGGGAATTCCGCGAAGTGATCCGCGCATTCAATACCATGCAGGCGCAGATCCAGAAGTTCGTGGCGCAGCGCACGATGATGCTGGCGGCCATCTCGCACGATCTGCGTACGCCGTTGACGCGCGTGCGTTTGCGTGGCGAGTTGATCGACGACGAGATTCAGCAGGCGAAACTGTTCCGGGATGTCGACGAGATGCAGACGATGGTCGACGGGGCTCTGGCGTTCTTCCGTGGTGATGCGGACGAGGAAGCGACGACGAGCTTCGATCTCGCGGGCGTACTAAAGACCATCGCCAACGATTACGCCGATCAGGGTATTGAAATCAGTTACCTCGGGCCCGCCCATGCAGTCTATTGCGGCCGGCCATTCGGCTTGAAGAGGGCGTTCACCAACTTGATCGACAACGCCGTGAAATACGCCACGCCCCCGGAGATCCAGCTCTGCTGCCGTGAACGCTTAGTGACGATTGCCGTCAGGGATCGAGGGCCCGGGATCCCACCGGATGCCCTGGCTCGGGTCTTCACCCCGTTTTACCGGGTCGACCGATCGCGCAACCGGGCCACCGGGGGCGTCGGTCTCGGCCTCACGGCAACGCAGGCCATCATCAGCGGTCACGGCGGGGAGATTACTCTCTGCAATCAGCCTGGCGGGGGATTGGAAGCGCTCGTCACCCTGCCTCACGTCGTCTGAGATCCCTGTGCTCAGCGGTCATTCGGATCGGGCGACTGGTGGTCGGTATCGGCGGCCTTGTCGTCGGGCCCGGCGTCACCGTGCACCTTGTGATCGCGCCGCTGAAACCAGACGTTACGCACGAGCGCGTAAGGATCGTAGGCGGTATCGATGGCCCTGTCGAAAGGCAGCATGTTCGCACGAGCGTTGATTTTGGCCGCGACGCTCACACCCGCCTGTACGACGGGGTCGTTGATCTGACCCTCGACGCTCATGAACCGGTCGGGAACCAGGCCAAAGGCGTCGCGCACATCCGAAGGCCCCAGGAGAGGCAACATCAGATAGGCCCCGGTCGGCACCCCCCACTTGCCGAGCGTTTGTCCAAAGTCTCTGTCGTGCTTCTCGAGTCCGAAGCGGGTCGCGGGATCGAATACGCCACCGATGCCGACGGTCGTGTTGACCACGAGGCGCGCGACGTCGCTCCCGAAGTCGAGGGGATGGCCCTGGAAAATATCGTTACCGATGGTTTTGGTGTACCCGAGGTTGCCGAAGAAGTTCGTTACACCGGTGCGCACCGGGCGCGGCGTCACCTTGACGTAGCCACGCGCCAGGGGCCGCAAGACCGCATGATCGAGGGCAGTATTGAACCTGAACGTCGAACGGTT
>Ga0137358_10002624_pt1 | contig 10249 bp, 7 predicted proteins | sample Mad1_20_16metaG_FD_105551 | JGI IMG/M metagenome (GOLD analysis project Ga0137358, IMG submission 105551) | Vadose zone soil microbial communities from Angelo Coast Range Reserve, California, USA - Mad1_20_16 metaG | ecosystem: Environmental > Terrestrial > Soil > Vadose zone | place: USA... | reverse complement strand
CCGGTCGTTCATCAGCTGATAGCCGGTGTCCTTGAACTGCTGCCCGAAACTGTTCAGCTTCGGCCAGGCTTCGTGACACGCCGAACACGGCAGTCCGTACTTACGCGCGAACGACGGGATCGCATGACCGGGCTGGCTGCTGGAAATAACAAAGGCCAGCAGGTAGAGCGTTGCAAACACAAATGATTTAAGGAGTGAGGAAACGACAAAGGTTGGCTCACTCCTCAGATTCCCGACAAGACGAACTCGCATGCTATCTCCTCCGCAAAACGGCGAGAACCTACTGCAACTGCAAATGCAAAGGGAGAGGGACCCCGAGTGCTCAAAGCATAGCGTTTTTAACGCGCTTTGAATGTAAAATCCACCGTCTTGTTTTCGCCCGCGGCAACCGTGATCTTCTGCGTCATGGTTCCGAGTTTTTCGTGCCAGGCCTCCACGGTGTATTCCCCGGGCGGAAGGTGCGGAAGCTGGAAGCTGCCGTCCTTGCCGGTCACCGCAAAATACGGGTGCTTAAAGACCGCGATGTAGCTCTTCATCCACGGATGCACGTTGCACTTCACCGGGATCGCAATTTCCTCGCGCGGAAAGCTCTCTTCCATGGTCGTGCCAGCCGGTTCCGCCTTGTTCCACTCGCGGTTGTTGGCCGGAAGTGGATGAATGTTGTGCGTTGTGTTATCGCTGTTGACCATCTTCAGCTTTTGATTCGCCCGCACGGCTACCACGTGCGGCTCGTAGATACAGCCCTTCTGCTCGAAGGTCACTTCCTGGGTAGGCACATCGAAAGTACGGTTCTGCAGCCCATCGGAGATGAACACGACCACGTTACCAAGCGAGTTGTCGCTTCCGGCGACATAGTCCTGACCCACTGCTGGTGCGGGATGCAGCTTGGCGCAGCTCGGATCTGCTGCCATGCTGACGCGTGCCGGTTGCGGTAGCTGACCCTGGAACTTGACTCGACCCACCACCGAGGCGCCTGACCCTTCGTCAGGCTTGGCTGTGGCGCCAGAGGCGCCGGGGGCGCTGTTCCGGGCGAAAGCTCCGTCAGCACCTGCAGCCACGATGAACAAGAACACGATGAGACTGGAAACTGTTTGTTGGATTCTCATGAGAATGAACTCCAGGGGACAACCCGGGGAGCCAGCAACGCGCCTCCGGGGCGAATACGTTGAACACAAGCAACCTAGGGCTGGTTGCCGAATACAAAGAAACTCGCGGCCGTTCTTAGAACGGCCCCGATTTACGACTCACGGTCCCAAGTTCAGCACTCTCCTGCGTGGAGTAGTAGCCTTCCTGGTAACCATTCGAATATGCGGTGCGGTAATACTCCCGGTACTTCTCCGGGTCGGTATTCATTTCCGCGAAGCCGCGAGCCGCGTTGCGGTAATTCTCCGTCTTGCTCAGCTGGAAGGGTTGCGCCACAGTTCGGTCGTGAGCGCCATCGAACACACCATCCCGGAAACCTGCAAGCTCGGCTGCGGTCGGCTCGACCAGCTTTCCGGAGCGCGCTTCCGCTAGTTCGCGATAGGTCTGCTCGTAACCCACGATGAACGAGGCGCGATCCGAATCCGTGCTCCAACGGCCCGTTGAGAAATGCGGCTTTCGATTGTTCTCAATATCGATCTTTGCCTGGAAGGAGCCGTCCCGAAAGGCCGCATCTGCCTGCCGGGAGTCCGCTCCGCTCTGTAACCCGCGGCGGGAGACTTCCACCACGCCGGCCCCGACGCAAAAAACCATAGCGAGCACCAACAGCGATCGCTTATTCATTTTTCCTCCACAGAGAGCGGCTTCGATCAACGAAACCAACTCTTGCAAGCGTCGCGGCGTTTCGTACTTGCCTCTGACCGCCTGCACCCACCGTTACCTGCATCCCCACTTTTGCCGCCAGTTCGAGTCACCGCGCCTGCACTGGGCGCCCGCCCTCCAGCCCCTGGAGACACACCGCCGCGCAATCGCCCAGGGCAATCTTTTTTCTCGAACCCATGCGGGAACGAGAGCAGCCAACGCGCCAGCTATTTCAACGATCTAACGATCTATTGTTTGCCTGAGCAGTAATGACAGACCGACCTGCGAACACTGTCTTCGAAAACCTTAAGGAAGCACGAACTTCGAGGGGCCTGGGATTCAGTTTGAACGTGCTACCGTGCAGAAATGGGGGTTTCCGCGTTTAGGGTCTTCCACTACTCAGACTCTTTTCGCCAGAGACTAACTCTCTCTGGCCGGGGGGCACCGCTAATTACTACCGACGATAATCGATCACGCCCTGAAAAAAGCCCTCAAAATAGAGGAGGCCGTGTAAAAACTCTCTAACAAGTTGACCAATTCGCACGGGCTCATCCTTGCTCCCCAGCAAACATCTACTACGACACCATAAGACAAGTGCGCACGCCGGTTGTCAGCGAGTTGTGAAAACTTTGTAACTACGGTTGCGTCGAATCTGGCTCACGACGGGCGTTTCCGGCTTCTTCAGTTGTCTTTGCGGAGCATAACCCTGCGAGCCAAACGGCACATCCGGGGGACCGTAGCCCGCGGTACAATGTTGCCTCCGCACCAAGGCTGGGAGAATCATCGGTTCGAAGCGGGAAGTTCCGCGCGCGACCCGATTTGCGTGAGTTATGACGCTCGCCCATTTTGTCGCTAAGAATGCCTTTCGCAACAAACGCCGGAGCGCCCTCACCGCGCTCAGCATTGCGTTTTCCCTGCTGCTGCTGACCATCATGATGACGATCTGGCGAGGCTTCTACATCGACCAGGGAGCCCCCGACTCGGCACTGCGCATCATGACCCGTCACCGCGTTTCGTTGGCATTCTTTCTGCCCAGCTTTTACCGGGAGAAGATCCGCGCGATTCCCGATGTGGTGCACGTGGCCCCCATGACCTGGTTCGGCGGCAAATACAAGGATGATCGCCCGGAGAATTTCTTCGCGCAGTTTGCGACCGATCCAACCGAATACATGGAGGTAGCCGCCGACAAGGTGATTCCCCCCGAACAGGTCGAAGCGTGGCAGCACGACCAGACCGGCTGCCTGGTCGATCAGGCTCTGGCCGCCAAACATGGCTGGAAACTTGGAGACCGCGTTGTATTGCAAGGCACCATCTTCCCAACGAACCTCGAACTGACCATCCGCGGCATCTACACCATCGATCCGCCCAACAATTCGCTGTATTTCAATGCCAAGTATCTTGAGGAGTCCGTCAGTTGGTTCAAGGACACCGCAGGCTTCTATTTCACTCGCGTCGATTCGCCCGCTGCAGTGGCCCGCGTGACGCGCGAAGTCGACGACATGTTTCATAACCTGCCCGCGCCCACCAAGAGCGAAAGCGAAAAAGCTTTCCAACTCGATTTCATCGCGACTCTCGGGAATGTGAAAGCCTTCATCCTCAGCATCTGCGGAGCCGTGGTCTTCACCATCCTCATCGTGTCGGCCAACACCATGGCCATGTCCATCCGGGAACGCACCCGTGAAGTTGCCGTGCTGCGGACACTCGGCTTCACCCGTCGTCGCATTCTGTCCCTGTGCCTGGGCGAGTCCGTAACCTTGGCTGTGATCGGCGGGCTGCTTGGGGTTTCGTTCGCGACCGTGCTCATGCACCTGGTGGGCAAATCTACGGCCGTGGGAGTGCCCGCCTCGATGAAAGTGACATTTCCGATTGTGGTCCTTGCGCTGGTCGTGGCGGCCTTCGTCGGGTTGATGAGCGCCCTGATACCTTCCTACAACGCTTCCCGCACGAATATCGTCGAGGGTCTTCGTCACATCGGGTGATGCACTCACCCTATGGATACCGTTGGCGAGTTCCTTCGGCACGGGGTAAGTGTGAATGCAAAGTGTGAATGCACCGCCCCACGCTCTGGCGGGTGTCTGCCATAGCCGATATGCTTCAATCGATAGCTTTGGGTCCTACCCCAGATGCCACCTTGTGTGTCGCCAAAGCTGCTGTCCCTGCCGGAAACACTACCTAACCCTTCGTGATCAGATCGGGACTATATTCGACGATTCGCTGTTCGCACCTCTCTTCCCGGTAAGAGGACAACCTGCTGCGGTGCCGTGGCGGCTTGCTCTCGTAACAATCATGCAGTTTGCCGACGGTCTCTCCGACCGGGATGCCACTGAAGCCGTACGCACTCGGATTGATTGGAAGTACCTTCTGCGTCTTGAGCTGAGCGATCCGGGCTTCGACTACTCCAGTTGTCTCGCTTTCGCGATCGACTGATTGAAGGACACGCGGAGATGGCGCTCTGGCGGCTGCTTCTGGAGAAGTGCAAGTCTCTGGGCCTGCTGCGCACCCCAGCGATATGCGCACTGACTCGACGCACGTTCTGGCCTCGATTCGCAACCTGAGCCGGAGTGACTTGGGGGGAGAAACCCCTCCGAGCCGCACTGAATGTGCTCGCGACCGTTGACCCGAGTTGGAATGTATCCGAAATACGCAAGGCGGTGTGAATGCTGCCGTCAGGTTCAGACAAAGGACGAAATCATGGCAGCTGCAGAAGAGATCGGGAGAGATGGCATGGTCTTGCTCGAAACAATCTGGTCTGAGGAAGCGTCTCCATACCTCCGCAGCCTGCCCGCGGTTGAGACCTTACGCCGGTGCTGGATCGCTCAGTTCTGGACAGACAATGGAGTCTTGCGCTGGCGTCACGCCGGCAACCTTCCGCCCGGTCCAGCTCGTATCGATTCGCCATACGATATCGAGGACTGTCGAACACTCACCTTCAGAACGTAGCTATTGCGTGCGCGATGAATCTGCAGCGGCTCGCCGAGTACTGGAACGGAATCCCGCCTGCCTCGACACGTACCTCTGCCTTCGCTCGGATCGGCCAATGGATCATGTAGGAGAATTCGCCAACGGTATCCCCTATGTGCCAAAGTCCCACCCGCATGGGATGTTGGATCTTGTTGTCCGTTCTCCAATCGGCCAGACTTGCCTCAAGGGTGGCCTACCGTTTATTGGGGCTGTGCTGATCGGGGTCGCCTGCGAGGTTCTCATGTTTGTCGATACCGCGCTCTTTCACAGCAACCAGTACTGTGCGGCTTCCGCCTGTGAACACTGCGATGTGTCATCCCTCATGAACCCTGGTGCATTACCCGCAATAGCCTTGTCCTGTACGCCTATGAAGTTGCCTTGCAGACTGAGAGTTGTCACTGCAGGATCGGTTGATTTGTGCATGCTCTCGGGGCCGCCTGGAGCTCGAAGGCGTGGGCCAGAACCTGCAGGGCCACGCCCTGAACCTAGGCCATGCTTTTGAACTCACCACGATCCCAACCCGTACTCTGACATCGTTTTCGCCACATTCGGCATCTCACCGAAGACACTTGCATAAGTGGGATCGTTGATCCATCCTCTCAGGGCACGATTGGAAGCTTCCTGATCTCCAGCAACAGGTGAATGGGTTGAAAGAATTTTCGCGTCGACGAGGCAAGGGACATCATTGGCTTCTGCCGATCGTATGTTTGCTGCTGGGCGCACGTCCCGGGCAAGCGGCGACCACGGTCGACGCGACGTCGCTCGAGGTCGGCTACCAGCAGATGTATAACCTCGACTTCGACGCCGCTCACCAGACCTTCACGGCCTGGGAGCGCTCGCATCCGCAAGACCCGCTCGGACCGGTCTCGAACGCGGCCGCCTATCTGTTTGCTGAGTTTGATCGTCTGCACATCCTGGAATCAGAACTTTTTACGAACGATGCCACCTTCGAAAAGAGGCAGAAATTCGCGCCCGACCCAAAAGTGCAGGCTGCTTTTGAAGGGGAATTAAAGCGCGGGGAACAACTCTCTGAACAGATTTTGTCGCGCGCGCCTCAGGACGCGCCGGCACTTTTTGCAAAAGTGATGGTGGGGGGACTGCGCGGCGACTACATGGCGTTGGTTGAGAAACGGAACCTGGCGGCGCTGAGCACAATCAAGATGTCGCGGGCCCTGGCGGAGAAACTGCTCGCGGAGAATCCATCCTATTACGATGCTTATCTCGCGGTGGGAGTCGAGAATTACCTGCTCGGCATTACGTCCGCGCCGATTCGCTGGTTGCTTCGGCTGGGGGGGCACCAGACCGACAAAAAAGAAGGCATCGCAAAACTTCGCCTGACCGCGGAGAAGGGACACTACCTGGCGCCCTATGCACGCCTGCTGCTGGCGGTGGCCGCCCTGCGCAACCATGATCAGAGCGAGGCCCGAGCTCTGCTCTCCGGCCTGGCGCTGGAGTTTCCGCGCAACCCGCTCTATAAGAGAGAACTGGCGCGCATCCAGCCTTAACAATTCACCAAGAAGCCCAAACTAAGCGGCCGAGACCAACCGCCTTTCCCCACCCATAAGCGACTTCAACTCGCGGCCGCCATCCGTTCCTGCGCTGAAGCCAAGCGCCGGCACACAGCGCTGCAGTACTGAATACGCTCCCACTCCCGCGCCACGCGGCGAGTGCGGGCGATCATGTCGCCACAGACCTTGCACAGCTTTGCGGGAAGATTCGGCTTCTTCATCTCGTAAATTACTTTTGATCCATGCGACATCGTGCGTACTCCTTTTAAGGCCCCGTGCTTTAGGCAGACAATCATTGGATCCATTCAGCGGGGGGCAGGTTACTGTGAATTTTCACGCGGCGAATGTTCTCCCCCGGGAATCGGGTCCCTGCGTGCCGGAATGCCACTCCGCTGTCGGCTTGCAACTAAAATCCCCTGAGCCTCAGCAAAAATCCGAATAATTGAATATGATTGAAGGTTCGGCATTCATTGTGGGGGAACTCAGACGTGGCTCAGACGCAAACCGATGGACTAGAAGTACTCGAAACCCGGGAATGGCTCGATTCTCTCGATTACGTTCTGTCGAAGGGCGGACCGGATCGCGCGGGTCGGCTGCTGCAACAGTTGTCGCTTCATGCACGTCGGGCAGCGGGCGTAAACCTGCCCTTTACAGCCACTACCCCCTACCAGAACACGATCTCCTCAAAGACACAACCGCCCTTCCCCGGTAGCCAGGAGATGGAGCGCCGCATCAAGAGTCTGGTTCGCTGGAACGCGCTGGCCATGGTCATTCGCGCGAACAAGATCCAGGAAGGTATTGGCGGGCACATTTCCACGTTTGCTTCGGCGGCCACCCTCTATGAAGTTGCCTTCAACCACTTCCTGCGGGCGCGGACCGAAGAGGGAGATCGTGACATCGTCTACTTCCAGGGACACGCCGCCCCCGGCATGTATTCCCGCGCGTTTCTCGAAGGGCGCATACCCAAACAAAAACTGGAAAACTTCCGACGGGAACTGAAACCGGGCGGCGGACTGTCGTCGTATCCGCACCCCTGGCTGATGGAAGACTTCTGGGAGTTTCCCACCGTTTCGATGGGCCTCGGACCCATTCAGGCGATTTACCACGCGCGCTTCATCAAGTACCTCGAGAATCGCGGGCTGAAGCAGACCACGGGCGGCAAAGTGTGGGCGTTCCTCGGGGACGGGGAAATGGACGAACCCGAGTCGCTGGGCTCCATCACGCTCGCCTCCCGCGAGCGGCTCGACAATCTGATCTTCGTGGTGAACTGCAACCTGCAGCGCCTTGACGGACCGGTGCGCGGCAACGGCAAGATCATTCAGGAACTGGAAGCGATCTTCCGCGGCGCAGGCTGGAACGTGATCAAGGTAATTTGGGGCAGCGATTGGGACACATTGATCCAGAACGATCGCGACGGACTGCTCGTAAGAAGGATGGGCGAGATCTCCGACGGCCAATACCAAAAATATTTCGTCGAGAGCGGCTCATACTTCCGGCAGAACTTCTTTGGTACTGATCCTCGCCTCTTGAAGATGGTGGAGCACCTCTCTGATGAGCAACTGGCACGCATGCGCCTGGGCGGCCATGATCCCATCAAGGTGCACGCCGCCTACAAGGCTGCTGTCGAGCATCGCGGCTCCCCATCCATCATTTTGGCCAAGACAATTAAGGGTTATGGATTGGGCGAGGCCGGTGAAGGCAAGAACATCACGCACCAGCAGAAGAAGCTCAACGAAGAAGAGCTGAGCCTGTTTCGTTCGCGCTTCGGCATCCCGATTCCAGACGACGAACTCCACAACGCCCCGTTCTATCGCCCTGCTGACGACAGCGCCGAGATCAAATACCTGCAAGAACGCCGCAAGCAGCTGGGCGGATACCTGCCGGAGCGCAAGGTCCGCGCGACGCCGCTGAAGAGCGTTCCGGGGTCGCACTTCGAGGAATTCTATAAAGGCACCGAGGGCCGCGAAGTTTCCACCACCATGGTGTTCGTGCGCCTTCTGTCCAAACTGCTGCGCGATCCCGAGATCGGCAAGCTGATTGTTCCCATCATTCCGGACGAAGCGCGCACCTTCGGCATGGAGGCCCTGTTTCGGCAGGTGGGTATCTACTCGAGCGTGGGTCAGTTGTACGAGCCGGTCGATATGGCCACGCTGCTCTATTACAAGGAAGCGAAAGACGGGCAGATCCTGGAAGAAGGCATCACCGAAGCCGGCTCTATGTGCTCGTTCATTGCCGCAGGCACGGCGTACGCCAATCACGGCATCAACACCATCCCGTTCTTTATTTATTACTCCATGTTTGGCTTTCAGCGAATCGGCGACCTGATCTGGGCGGCCGCTGACATGCGCACCCGCGGCTTCCTGGTGGGAGGCACCGCCGGACGTACCACACTGGCCGGCGAAGGCCTACAGCATCAGGACGGCCATACCCACGTACAGGCCCTGAGCGTCCCCAACTGCCTGGCCTACGATCCGGCCTTCGCTTACGAAATCGCGATCATCATTCAGGACGGTATCCGTCGCATGTATGTCGGCGGCGAATCCATCTTCTATTACTTGACCGTAACCAACGAGCCCCTGCCCATGCCCGGAATGCCGGACGGCAAGGATGTGCACGACGGAATTCTCAAAGGCCTCTATCGCTTCAAGGCCAGCGAAAAGAAAGACGCCAAGTTGCGCGCGCAGCTCTTTGGCAGCGGCACCATCATGTTCGAGGTGCTGAAGGCGCAGCAGATTCTCGAAGAAAAATACGGCGTGGGCGCCGACGTCTGGAGCGTGACCAGCTACAAGCAGCTCTATCGCGACGGCAATGATTGCGAACGCTGGAACATGCTGCATCCCGGACAGACTCCCAAGGTTCCTTACGTGACCGAGGTGTTGAAAAATGCGCCCGGCCCGTTCGTGGCCGCGTCCGACTACATGAAGGTGTTGCCGGAGAGCATTGCGCAGTGGGTGCCGGGACGGCTGGTTTCCCTGGGCACCGACGGCTTTGGACGCAGCGAGAGTCGTGCCGCATTGCGCGACTTCTTCGAAGTGGACGCCAAGCACATTGTGCTGGCGACTCTGAACGCACTCACGCGGGAGAACAAGATTCCGCTGGCAACCGTGCAGCAAGCCGTGAAGGACCTGGGCATCAATCCGGAAAAACCGAATCCGGCCATCAGCTAAGAAAGGTTTTGGAAAGTGACCGAATTCAAGTTGCCCGAGTTGGGCGAAAACATCGAGCAGGGCGATCTGGTGCGCCTGATGATCGCGCCTGGCGCAGACATCAAGCAAGGCGAACCCGTCATGGAACTGGAGACGGACAAGGCAGTCATCGAAGTTCCTTCCTCCGTAACCGGCGTGGTGCGCGAAATTCGCGTGAAGGAAGGCGACAAGCTCAAGGTCGGACAGGTCATTTTCACGGTTGAAAACGGCTCAGGTGCAAGAGCGAAGGCTCCCGAAGCGCCGGCGGCGAAATCAGTCACGCTCGAACCCCATGCTCCCGCAAGAATTGAGCCTCAAGCCCAAATCGAAGAACCAAGACCCGCGCCGCCGGTAAGCGCCGCACCTCCCGCTCGTTCTACTGCACGCGCAACAGAATTCAAGCTGCCCGAACTCGGTGAGAATATCGAGCAGGGCGATTTGGTGCGCTTGATGATCGCTCCGGGCGCGAAGGTCTCCGAAGGCCAGCCCGTGATGGAACTGGAAACCGATAAAGCAGTCGTCGAGGTGCCGTCCTCGGTCAGCGGAGTCGTGAAGGACATCCAGGTCAAAGAGGGCGACAAGGTGAAGGTTGGCCAAGTCATCTTCACTCTGGAAGGCGCCCCTACTGCGCCCCCGGAGAAGCGTGCATCCGCGCCTGTGGAGCACATTTCCGGACAGCAAGCCGCGCGCCTTGCGTTCCATCTCGCGATGAAGGCCGAGGGTACGCCCGAGCAGCAGGCGCTGCCGCCGGATAAGCCGATGCAGGCCCCCCCTTCGTTCAGCATGCCGGTGCAGCTCGGCAAGGTGGCCGGT
>Ga0137358_10002621_pt1 | contig 10253 bp, 14 predicted proteins | sample Mad1_20_16metaG_FD_105551 | JGI IMG/M metagenome (GOLD analysis project Ga0137358, IMG submission 105551) | Vadose zone soil microbial communities from Angelo Coast Range Reserve, California, USA - Mad1_20_16 metaG | ecosystem: Environmental > Terrestrial > Soil > Vadose zone | place: USA... | reverse complement strand
CCGTGTTCAATTCGCAGTCCTGGTGTTTTACCGTTTCTGAAGTTGGAGAAGCAAAAGTACGCGCGATGTGCAGGAAACTTTTTGCACTTTTACCGAGCGTGGACTCCGGACGCCGAAGAGTACTTGAGTGACGGTCACTGTGCCGTGACGTGCACGCCGCGTTTCGTGTGGCGCAGCGGCCAGTGGTGCAGTGTCACAATCCCACAACAAGTTATCATAGACACAGGAAGAGGACTTCGAACAGATAAAAGACATCGGTATGTCTGGATATCTTCGAGCGATTTTGTCATTAATATTGTTGTGTTGGCTGGATCTAGTGGTGAGCTACGGCGCAGTGCGATGGAATCCATTCAATACGGAATTCAAAACCACTGCAAAATGAATGGCACCAGCCGATCCATCCTGCTCTTTCTCCTCTGGCAATGCCTTTCTTGATCCCAGGTTCCCGTATGTCCATGGCTCTTCGGGCCTCTCCAGTAAGAGTACACTCTTAGTGCTCGCTTATGAGCATATATCAACCGGTTGACTCGTTCCAAGGTTCTTGGGCCTCCGTCTCCCCCGCATTCAGAGTACGAGTCTGTGACCCCCCGCTCTCAAGCGTATCCAGACACCCCGCCCGTTTTGGACGCAGACATATTCGATACAGTTCCCTTCTCGGAAAGTATTTACCGCCGCGGAGTGTTCGACCACGGACGCAATCCTGATTCTTTCGTCGTCGCAGGCCTCGTTCTCGGCGTTTCTTGACTTCTCTACTCAAGATGCCACGCTTAAGAGCGCCACCATCACCCCAGACACTGTCCCGGGCCCTGTCAAAGATGCCAAGCGTTTGTCGAGTCGGGCTGAGGCTAGCTACTACGTCGAGGTATACGATTTCTGCGTAGGACATACAAGTGCTAATACTTGTCAAAGCAACTTACGAATATTCGAGACATTGACTCAGAATGGGAGGACGATGAAGTTGAGGCAAGCGTATCTAGACTCTGGTTTCATCCATGCTCACTGGCAGCTTCTACTTTATAGGAAGTCATGATCATCTCGCCAAAACCCAAGACACCTGTGCTCACCGGTTCGTCACTGGCCCACGTTCTACCCACACCCCCCTTTAGCCCGCCAGTGGAACCTCATGAGCCCGTGGTCCCACAAGAGTCCTATACTATCTTGCGGACATTACATCGCACGCAAACTTCAAACCTCTCCCTCGCAGTCTCCTCTGGCTGTGCCACATCAACCAAGAAGGCCACACTTCGCCACGCCCTATATGCGATCCGCACATACCGCCTGCCTCTGTCTCGTGCAGCGCTCGCCGAGCGTGCAGCACTTGAGGTGCTATCCAATCGCAACCATGGTGAAAATCCGTATGTCCAGCGTGCCTCACGATTCTGGGACGACGGTCAGAGGCTCTACATCGTGTTGGAGCATTGCGGCGGCGGGAACTTGCTGAGCCTCATACAAGTTGAAGGCCCTGTAGACAGCACACGCATGAAGCGGTGGGCGTGCGAAATTGTAAGCTTTATGTTATCGCTCTCTCCTCTATGGTCACTCACTGAGGCTTGGCAGGCATCTGGCCTCGGATTCATACACAGCGCTGGCATAATACATAGTGACATTCGGCCATCGACAGTTCTTTTCCGCGTAAATGGACACATTTGCGTAAGTGGGTTTGAACATGCCATCGTGATCGCCACGCGTCAAAATGCGCCGCCATCTATCGAAGAGAGACAGCGTGGCTTACTTGCGAGTGCACGCGAATGGTGTGAGGCTCCCGAGATGCTCATCGGCTGGGAGATAGGGTTCGAGGTGGACTGTTGGGCGTTCGGGATTATACTGGTATGGATGATTACCGGAAAGGTATGTCTCACTTCGAGTTGTGCGATCATTATGAACTGACATCATGTCCATTTAGCAACCATGGTATCACGGCACCCGAGAGAATCGTAATGTGATCCGAGATTATATTCTAAACGGTCATTTGCCTGTCGCTCCGTTAGAGGGAGTCGGCCCAGCCGTCAAACATGTGATCACGAAGGTGAGCTCCTGAATTAAAATGATAGACGGGAAATGTATTTGGAATCTGACATGCCATGCAGTGTCTCGACCGCAATCCTTCCAAGAGGCCTACCATTGAGCAAATTAAGAAATTCGGATGGTTTGCAGATATGCATGTCGTCATCCTCCTCGCATTGGTACACAGTGGCTGATAACATGATCTTAGCAATTGGGACAACATCTTCCTGGGACGCGTGCCGGATATCCGGATCACGCTCCCCACACCTGACATGACATCCGATGTGCCAGGAGACATGCCTAGCACCATCATTGCTCCTGACCTCTCTCTCAGTACGATGGATACAGAGATAGAAATCGAAAGCTCGCTTCCATGGACCCCAGCGCGCATCAGCCGACCTGTGGGGCTTGTCTCTCCGGGTGCCAACACGATAGCCTCGGGCCAATCAGCAGTTCTGTCGCATGCACCACTCTTTCTAGGCCGACCGCGAAACCCCTCACCGCCGTCTTTGCCGGATAGTACGGGGGATGGTGATACGCCTACATTTCAGTTACAGCAACAACCAAATGTGGGACAACTCAATGAATCGTTCCTGCCCGAACTGAGCGAGGGGGACGGCGCTATTCACGTAGGGCTGGGCGTATGCGTCGACGAGTTCGGCACGTTCATCTCTGAGGATGAGCAGGGATTAGCGGAGGACTCTCAGGCCGACCCGGGTGGGTCTCCGCAAATAAGCCTGCAAGATGCACTCGCATTGCCCATTCCGCTATTGGTCACGCCACGCACAAGTGAGCTAGACCTACGCGATATTTCCGAGTCAGGTTGGACGCCGTCGCGCCTCCCCGTCCGCTTATTCCGCTGGCGTGGCAATGTTGGCGCCGGTGTCGCGCGAGGCACAGTTGTGGATTCACGTGGAGAGAGGGACCAGGAGTTGCCGGAGCTCTCATGGCATGGTCTGGATGCAGACCCGTTCCGCTGCTCTTCGCCACCTTCAGTTCCTCCCGAAGATCGAGAGCTGGGTGCCAGTGGAGGAGAGACAGAAGGAGTAATATGCGAAGATGTCGCGAGCTTGCGGCGCATGGACGCAACTTTCCGCTGGAGCACTGCATCGCTCGAGACGGGAGTCGTACTGCACACGACGGGAGACCAGCATAACCACGCGCATGCGTATACGACGTCCTTTGCGGGGCTGGGTGCTCTGACACGTCGGATCCGTGAGCAGGGACGTGCGCTCCTACGCAAGTCTCAGTCACACATGCCTTTTCCACGCTCACGTCTCCTCGGTTTGTCGTCGCGTCCTAATACTCCTTCGCCGCTGCGCCCACCGATGGGGGGCTTTGCCACGGCAATCGAGGGAGGGGGCTTCGGGAGCGTGCGACGCATCGGGCTGGGAATCGGGTACTCACTCCCGAGTCCGGGCTTGGCCCCACAGCAAGTACGTACTACATGTGCGCCTGCTTCCGCCTCTGTACCCCCTCGCCGATATACTGCGCGCGAGGACGGCGAAGGTACAGTTCCGGCTGGATGTTACGCAGGACTGGGCGGGGGTCGGCGTGGGAAGAAGAGGGCTGCTACGCAGCAACTACAGCAACAACTCGAAGAGCAGCAACAGCGGGAACGACTCAAAGGCGCGGACAAGTCTGCCGCCGAAGGCCGCACAGCACGTGAGCCAGTACCTGGGGCATCGCCGTGTGATTCGGAGAGCGTGCTAATACTTGGGAACCCCGGATTTGGTGGAGCCCTTGCGCTGGATGGTACGAACTCGAATGTGTAACAAGCGGCACCGTTCTCGATGATTCTGAGCTTTGATGGGGAAGGGGGGGACTGCGGATCTGCGACACCGCCGGCAGGTTGACTAAGCTGCAAACACTTGATCGCTGCAGCTCCTGTTGCTTCAGCAACGGTGGCACAAACAGACACTGTAATCGTCTTTGTTCTTCCCTTCTTTTTTCAAATCGCGTCGTGGTGCGTTTCCCTTTCTTGCCTCTTTTGGTTTCGTTTGTCCACTTTCGTACATCTTTCGGCATCATCACGCGACTCTGTGTCTGTATTTTCCAAGTAGAGCATCCTTGTTTGCACTGTTCCTTTGTTTTCGCATCCTTCACACGATTTCATGATAACATCCCGCCCCTCACCCCCAGCGAACAGGGACCGAAACAGTGTAAAAGGTATTTCAGAATCTGGTGATATCTGTCATAACGGTTCCCACGGAACTGCCATGATTGTCCTGGTTGGGTAACAGCGGCAACATTGGATCGAACGGAAGCGAGATATCCGATGACCGTCCAGGGTTCAGATACGAAGCGAGATAACAACTTTGTACGCGTATCGGTTGGAAAGTAGTCGACTGACAAGTGACCGCCTTACATGTAATATCGACATAACGAAGCATCGAGGGTAGAATCGCGGCATTTATGCGTTATGTCCGGTTCAGCGACTTGGTCCCAACATGTAGGCAGACAGACTTGATCTCGTAGATTTGATTGCGACAATCACGGGCTAAGCAAAGAGAGAAACATCGAATCGGCAGGAAGGAGTACCAGATGAGATGTCATCAAGGAGCGTTCCGACGGGATCGTGTGAGTCGTTGGTGCATTAAACGTTGTTGAGTTACCCATTTGGTGCCATTGGGGACACCAGGGTCGAGGTATAGCATGGACGTCGGAGAGCAGCGAGGGAGGATCGCACAGTAATAAGCCGTGAAAAATGGGGAAACACCACAGATGATAGATGACACTAAGTCACATCGGCAACGACCCGATCAATGTCCAAGTCAAATTTGGCTTTTTTCGGAAGATTTCGGAAGATGTGAGAGATTATTATGATATATTCATCGAAAAGAGAGCAAAGGCCCGGCAATAAGATGAGGACATAAAAGGATAAATAAAGATGGAAGGAAGGAAGATCCCGCGATTGGGGTAAGAGGGTACCCAAAACGGGGGGAAATGGAATGCGAGTCTTTGTTATTTAAACAGAAGACGAGAGCAAAGAGAGATGAACGCCCTTGGACATGTCTTCCCGTCACGGCGACGCTCTCGACATGGCTGAGTTCAAGGCAATCGTCACCGCCTCGTTCGACGACATCGGCTCACACGTCGCTCTCAACAACATCCGCGCCCGCCACCCCGCCCGACTCGCCTCTCCCTCATCCAAGGACAGGGCCACCCGCCGCTCCCCATTCTCGTTCCTTCGCAAGGTCAAATCGCACGCCACTTCTCTCCTAGCCCCGCAATCCAGACCCGATTCGGCATCTCCCTCCCGTTCTTTCGTCCCCGCACTGCTGCCCGTCCGCCAGCCAACTCCCGCTCCGTTTGCAAATTCGCTTTCGCGCAACCTTTTCACCCGTGCTCTGGGAAAGCGCCCGCACACTCCTCATGTTCCAGACTTGGAGCCCAAGAGTTTTTTCTTTGACGATGACGACGACGAAGACGATGTTCATAGGCGCCTGTTTCCGCAGACGCGTCGCATATCGTCTACACCGGCCCGCCCAAACTCGCGCCTCTCCTCAGCCTTAGCCTTTGCTGCCGCTCCGACTCTCTTTAGCCTCTCCTCGCCTTCGGTTTCTACTCCGTCTTTGATCCCAGAGAAACATGGTATTGACGGGCCCGATTCTAGAGCAGATCTTGTACATGTATGCCCCTATTTGTTTCTGTATTTAGCTATCCTGACCTTTTTGATTCTAAGCAGGCATCCAAACCATCACTGAAACTCAAGCTTCGCACAAAACTCTCCCTCCCAAAGTTATCATCGCCCCGTTCCAATCTCTCTTCCCCGTCAAGCGACCCTTCCCCAATTGCGCCATCTTACCATTCTCACCCATACTCCTCTGAACATACTCATCCGTGCCGTGCATCATTTTTTGGGGAACGATCGATCACCCCAGACGAAGACCCTTTCCGCAAAAATGAGATAGTCCCCTACTTCCTAGCTAACACTCGTCTCCCTAGTTCCTTTCCTCGATCGGGTTCCTTAGATAGTGACAGTGAAACCGACAAGCATTTTCTAGGTTCTCGCAGTTTCTCTAGCAGGTGGTCATTTGATTCAGACTCTTTCTCTTCCTCTCACAATCACGCTCCCGTTACCGGCGGACGTCCGGGTTTCGTCCCGAGTCCGAGTCAGAATGAGCATCGCGCCTCTACGATGCCCTTGCAAAGTACCAGCAGATCTCCGCTCTCCCCACTCTCCCTGACATTTCCCCTCCCTCCTTCGAGTCAAAAATCCGCGTCGCTCCCTGGTGTTACCGTACGAGTGACCACCCCGACACCTGGTCTCCCTGTGTATCCTCCTCCACGAGGACCGCCGCCATCTGGTCCTCTGCCTTGTCCGCCCCCCGCTGACTCTAGCCGGGCGCGGCCATCGACAAGAATACAGAAGGGTGTCTCCAGAAGACGCTCGGGAACGGACTTTGGGAAGCTGGCACCGACTAGGCTTGCCCAGCGAGGGCAGATGAATCATCCTCTGGACCCGTTCTACAAACTCGCCCAGTCACCTCCAAAAGAACATTCAGATGTTGTCAAACGGACCCAACAGAAGTCTGCTCCTCGGAGAAGGGATCGTCCCGTTACTCCATTTCCGCTTCTATTCCCGGCTGGACGATCAGAACAAGTAACAGCAGGAAGATTAGAGGCATCTAACGCGGCGACCCGTTTCACCTGTCCTCGTGAGAATTCAGCCTTCGACCAGAGCGCTGATGCGATTCCGGATTCCGAATCAGAACCTGATCGCTTTGACGTGAGTTTTACGACGTGCATTGGCTTCGTCACGCCTAGAACCAGTGCTGATGTGCGGTCGTTTTATGTAGTCTGAGAAAGCAAGAAAGAAGACGTCTATCTGCTCCGCAACGTCGGCCCAGACGACTGAATCCAGTCTTTCAACAACGTCCGCATCCACGACAACGACATTTGTTTCAGTCGTCACGACGATGACTGCGGCCACTACCGTCTCCCCATCAACGAGCCCACAAATGAGTACTGCCAAGCCCCCCCATGTATCTCAGGTGCTCGTCACTGATGAGGAGGGTAGAATTGTGAGCACTGCTACTTACGGCACCCCCTCGTCATGGCCACCCTCTCCTCCCACTGTCAGTTCCGGTGAATCCTCCCCAGGAATTTCTATCGAACAGGGAGGGATCGTGCGCAAGGCCTCGAGCGACTTGTTTCTGGTTCCTGGTGAGCAAGTGATAGTTGGTGCCCCGAGTTGGACCGAATTCCGCGATTACTGCGATACTTGCCACGGTGTCTCTCTTTGCCTTGCTGGCAATTCCTACAGCAACGGGGTCGCGGATGTCCTGGCTGTCGAACTCCAGCATGGTGGTAAGGCGTGTGGTATTGAGCTCCGGATAGTCGCACGAACCCCGAGCTCACGAACGAGCGTCGATTTTCAAGGCTGTATTCCTGGGACCTACCCACTATCATCAGATCCCCCTTCACTGCTTCCCGTCATACCCCGCATACCCCTGGTTGACATACCGCAAAGTACATGGAGTAAACGGAGGGGGAGTGCTCTCGGGCTTGATGGTGTCCCACCCTTAAACACCTCGATTTCAGGGTTGACGCTTGGCAACCATCTCGAGTCTGCAGATGGAGATGGGAACAAGCACGGAAAGGCGCTAGCATTTACAGCCACGCTTCCTACTACATTGCGGGACCTTGTAAAGTGTGCAGGGGAGATGAGCCTCCATTGACGATGTAGGCCATAGGAAGTTCGTTCCTGGGTGCCTTTCACTATGTTCCGTTTGATTAAACCTTTTTTTTTTGCACTTAGATGGTCTTTCATTCACTCCGTGTCTGGTTGCCGCTGCAAGGATACCCCTTGAACGTACTCTCATTTTCATTGTAATAACTAAACGCACTTATTGCCATATCAGAAATGTGTATTAGTTCTGTATCAAACCCCTCAGACAGCGATACCTGATTAACACCGTACTGTACTTTTTCACATGCTTTGTCGTCGTACTCCCTTATGTTCGCGTTACCTATGTTCGCTTTACCATCCATGTACTGTGCCAGGTTCACACAAAATTGAAGTTATGTTCTTTTTTCTATTTTTCTTACTCGAATATTCTCAACATTGCGAAAGAAAAAAAAGGTTTCGCAAACAAAACAAAAAACTACACCTCGTGCCCGCTTCCTAAGACGCGAGCAACAGCTTCGTATACCCCGCGCAACTCCCTCATCCGCGAATCGTCCAGATCTGCGGCCTCTCCGCGCGTATGGAGTGGTGGGGGCGCAAGTGGAGGACTGAGCGGTACATTTTCAAAAACAAAGTCACCCACGCCAGCACCGTGCTCATCCCTACGTGCTTGATCGGCGGTGGTGCCGTCAAAGTTCGGGGAGGGCAAGTACGACGGAAGGACCTCTGACGTCACGGACGTCACCACGGTCATCGTTGGTGAGTTCAAAGCCGAAGGTGGGACCGGTGGGAGGACCTTGTGACGGGTGGCAAACGAGAGAGCACGCCAGGGCGAGCCGCCGCCGCCGCCGCCGTTGGTGTTGTCAGTGCTGCGCCGGAGGGTATAACGTCTACTCCACGGCCCACGATATGATGATGGTGAGGGGGAAGGATGCGGGTGAGGTCGAAGGCGAGGTCGGGTGGTACTAGTAGTGAATTCTCGACCAAGCAGGTCTAATTCGCGCGTTCGCTGGCGCGGTTCTGGTGCGCCGTATGCATACGGGGGTGCATAAGAAGAATACAAGGAGTCCGCCGCCGCCTTTTCAGGGAAGCGACCATGACCGTGACACGCATCATGGGTATGCGTATGATCAGGCAAAGCCCCACGGAACAGAGCGCGTGCAAAGAACGCCTTTTCCACATCCCCGCTGTGGCCTCTTCCCAAGCCGAGAGCGGCCAAACCGGCAGAACGTTCGTCTTTGTTCCATGGCCAGGAGGACCAAGAGGACCAAGCCCGTTCTTTTTCGGCGGCGAGCCGCCGTCGGTGGTGTAGTGCGACACCACCTGCAAGGAGGACGATGGCGCCTGTGAGGGAGAGCGGGACTGCAATCGCTGCGGCGGGTGGTGCATTATGTGCTGCCGCGACCTGTGGCCCACTTCCGCTGCCGTTGGTGCTACCGGGGGCCGATGTCACGGCCGGGATGGGGGATATGCTGGCTGCGCTTGGGGGTGAGAGGATCCCATTTGGGTTTACCGGCGCTGCTGCTGGGTTTGAGTCGGTCACACCTTTCGACTTGGTGCCAGTAGAGGATGAAGATGAGGACGGCGAGGAGGACATCGGCGCTTGGTTGGGCCGAGGCTGAGCAACATCGGGCTGGTGTTCAGCGGGCTTATTATTCGTTTGGGAAGTCGCTACACAAAGAAGGATGCAGCGTTGTGTGATCAGAAAACGCTATGCTTTCGCATCGCTTTCTTTCACCATCGAAAGAAAGGGATTCGCTCACATGCGATGTTGAATATAGGTGAAGAGTAAGTGTGACCAAAGTCGTCTTTCATCTGGAGGTAATATCCAGACTCTGTAGTCACGCTCGGAGCGGTCCTGTCAACACGAACAGACTGAGTGTCTTTCATACCCCCATTTTTTCTTGGAAAAAAGTCGACGTCGGAACGTACAGGGACACACGATAAGATCCCTCGCTCTCCTCGACGACCTCGGGCCAAACAGTGGCCCCGCACCCGCCCTCCCCACCCACGCAGAGCCTAAAGGAAGGCGAGGTGACCTTTTGGTTTTGGGGCGTAACCTGCCATTCGCCCACGAAGGTATCTCCAGATCCGAATCGATCGCCGGGCGCGGGGCTGCTCCATGCGACAGAATAACCTGCGGAAGACGGCTCCTCGGACGAGGAGGAGGACCGCGTGGAGAGGAGTGCCGCGAGCGCGAGATGCCGATGAGATAGGAAGGTGACGAGAAGGAAGCACGAAGAAAAGGAAGCCCAAAGACAACGCATACGTGTCCGGTATTTTTTTTAAAAACCAGGACCACAAGAAACGAAAAAAAGAGGGCAAGAGAAGAAAGGGTGGGAAGGATAAATGGATTATAGGCACTGCCTGATACGAACGGACCGGCCGATGAAGGCGGAGAGAAGGCGGAGAGAAAAGGTGAGTAGGAACAGGAAGCTGGGGAAAGGGGAGAGAGGGGTTCGAACGATCCATTCAAGTTGTCGCGCAGGACGAACTCTGGTTATCATAGTCCAGCCTGAGGCCGTTGCGTTCTGTCCTGCCAGTCCCTACTAACAGAGTCAGGACGAAACGCGATCCCAAAAAAAAAACCTCAAAACCTCACAACTCGAGTATGAGT
>Ga0137358_10002617_pt1 | contig 10256 bp, 9 predicted proteins | sample Mad1_20_16metaG_FD_105551 | JGI IMG/M metagenome (GOLD analysis project Ga0137358, IMG submission 105551) | Vadose zone soil microbial communities from Angelo Coast Range Reserve, California, USA - Mad1_20_16 metaG | ecosystem: Environmental > Terrestrial > Soil > Vadose zone | place: USA... | reverse complement strand
TCGCCGACCGGACCGGCCACCTTGTCGATCGACAGCGAGCCGCTGGAGGCGATGTTCAGCAGTGCGTGGTAGATGCCCCAGACCGTTCCCAGCAGCCCGACGAACGGCGCCGTCGCCCCAACCGATGCCAGCAGCGTCAACCCCGACTCCAGCCGTCCGGTGGCCGCCTGGATCGCCGAGCGCAACGCGCGCGTCAGCCGGTCCGACGGTGAGCTCCAGGGCGAGGCCCCGCCGGCCGGCGTCCGCGCGGCCTCGATCGCGGCCCTGGCCAGCGGCGCCAGCAGCGCCTCCGAATCCTGGGCGGCCAGCGCGGCCAGCGCCTGATCGATCGTCGGCGACGACCAGAACGCTTCGAGCGAACGCAGCACGCGGCGTGCCCTGATGTTGGACCAGGTTTTCAGGATGATCAGGAACCAGCTGGCGAGCGACATCGCAAACAGCAGATAGACGTTGGCCCGGATCAGGCCGTCGGCCTGCGTCCAGAAATGCTCGAATCCGAACGCTTCGTTCACCGCTGGTTCGCCCGGATTATCCGAGACCTAGCACGTCGCGCATGTCGTACAGGCCGGGCTCGCGCTGCGCGAGGAACCTTGCCGCGCGCAGTCCGCCCAGCGCGTATGTCATCCGGCTCGACGATCGGTGCGTGATCTCGATCCGCTCACCGGTGCCGGCGAACATCACCGAGTGGTCCCCGACCAGGTCGCCGCCGCGTATCACCGAAAAGCCGATGCTGCCCGGCGGCCGCGGACCGGTCAACCCGTGGCGTCCATGCACGGCGACCTGCTGCAGCGAACGGCCCTGGGCGCTGGCGACCAGCTCGCCCAGGCGCAGCGCGGTGCCGGAGGGCGCGTCCACCTTGTCGCGGTGGTGTGCTTCGATGATCTCGACGTCGAAATCGCCCGACAGCATCCGCGCCGCCAGCTCAGCCAGCCGGAACGCCACGTTGACCCCGACGCTCATGTTCGGCGAGAACACGACCGGCACGCTGCGCGCGGCCTGCTCGATCTGCCGCCGCCCGGCCTCGTCGAAGCCGGTCGTTCCGATCACCGCGCGCACCCGATGCTCGACGCAGACCTGCAGGTGCCGCAGCGTGCCTTCGGGCCGGGTGAAATCGATCAGCGCGTCGGCCTGCGCAATCGACGACAGCTCGCTGGTGATGATCACGCCGCTGGCGCGGCCCAGGAACAGTGCGCAATCCTGTCCGATTTGCGGCGCGTCCTCTCGCTCCAGCGCGGCCACGATCGACAGGTCGTCGGTTGCCAGCGCCGCCTCGATCAGCATGCGTCCCATGCGACCGCCGCTTCCCGCGATAGCGAGTTTCATTTTTTCCCCGACTCCCCCGCCGATCACGACGGACCCTCGTCCATTCTGCGAAAGCCCGGCAAACCCGCCGAGAGGCTACTTCTCGGATACCGGCGACGCCGCCTGCGGGGCCGGCGGTGAGTCCGACCCCTGCGGTGCCTGCGGGGCCGGCGGCGAGTCCGATCCCGGCGCAGCCGGTTGCGAGGCAGGCTCCTTGGGCGCATCCGATTCCGGCGGTGCCGCTTGCAAGGCCGGCGCCTTGGGCGGCGTGCTGGGCCGCGCGTACGGCTTCTGACCCAGGATCAGGTTGTCGGCCATCGATTCCGGAGGCATCGGATCGCTGGTGAAGTGGTCGAGCCGGTTGTCCTTGAAGTAGACGACCAGGTTGCGTCGCTGCGGCGCGCCGACGCGCGGGTTCAGGTAGTACAGATAGTCCCAACGTTCCGGATGGAACGCGTCCGTCAGAAGGGGAGTCCCGAGCATGAATCTGACCTGGTCGCGCGTCATGCCAGGCCTGAGCTGGTCGACCATGTCGCTGGTGATCACGTTGCCCTGCTGGATGTCCGGCCGATAGGGCTCCAGGAAGTGGGGCAGGTAGTCGGTGACCGAGCCGCAACCGGCCGTGATCAGCGCGGCGCTCAACAGTGCGGCGCATGCTGCGGTGCGCCTGCTGCGCCGAGCGCCTGCTTGCGCACCGGACCGGGGCGTGCTCTCTTCGCGCTGCGGCAAATTTTGATGCAACCGGCGCGGCCCCGGTTCGACAGGGCACAACTTAATTGGGCTCATTTGTGCCTATGATACCGACTGAACGATTGCGGATTGGGCAGGAAATGAAGAACGCATCGGGTTCGACCGATTTGAAGGTCAGCGGACTTAAGGCGACCGCCCCGCGCCTGAAAATCCTGGAGATCTTCCAGAAGCACTCGGCGGAACCGGACTCGGGCCGGCACATGAGTGCCGAGGATGTCTACCGTGCGCTGGCGGCCGAGCACGTGGACGTGGGTCTTGCCACCGTGTATCGGGTGCTGACGCAGTTCGAGCAGGCGGGTCTGCTGGTGCGGCGCCACTTCGAGGCGGGGCGAGCGGTGTTCGAGCTGAACGAGGGCCCGCATCATGACCACCTGGTCTGCCTGACCTGCGGGCGCGTCGAGGAGTTCGTCGATCCCGAGATCGAGCAGCGGCAGAAGGCGATCGCGCTGGAGCGCGGTTTCGAGTTGCAGGATCACGCGCTCGCGATGTACGGCGTGTGCCGCAAGCCGAACTGCAGCCACAGGGACGGGGGCTGAAACCACTCGCGCGGGCATCGCGGCCCGCGGGCGAGCTTAGCCGGCCAGCAGTTCGCGAGCGTGTTTGCGCGTCGTGTCGGTGATCTGCTGACCACCCAGCATCCTGGCCAGCTCTTCCACGCGCCCGGCCCGGTCCAGCGGGGCGACGCTCGACACGGGCCGCTGGTCCGGGCCCTGCAGCTTCGTGACCACCAGGTGCCGGTCCGCGTGTGCGGCCACTTGCGGCAAGTGGGTCACGCACAGCACCTGGCGAATCTGCCCAAGTTGCTTTAGCCGGCGGCCGACGACATCGGCCACGGCCCCGCCGATCCCCGCATCGACTTCGTCGAAGATCAGGGTCTGAACCGGCGTCGCGGAGGCGGCGATCACCGAGATCGCCAGGCTGATGCGGGATAGCTCGCCGCCCGAGGCCACCTTGGCGAGAGCCCGCAGCGGCGCTCCGGAGTGCCCGGCAACCCGGAACTCGGCCCTCTCCAGCCCGGTGGCAGACGCTTCCGACGGCTCCAGCTCGACCGCGAAGCGGCCCCCCGCCATCGACAGGTCCTGCATTGCGCGGCTCACCTCGCGGCCCATATTCTGGGCCGCCTGCCGGCGCGCTGCCGAAAGCTCGCCGGCTGCCTGTGCGAAGCGCTGTTCAGCGGCCGCCTCGGACTCGCGCAGGCCATCCAGGTCCGAGGCCGCCGTCAGCGCCGCCAGCCGGGCCCGCGTGTCTTGCAGCAGCGCGGCCAGCTCCTGCGGTGCGCAGCGCAGCTTGCGCGCCGCCGCGTGCATTGCCGCCAGCCGCGTTTCCACCTGGGCCAGCCGGGCCTCGTCGAGATCCGCATGGGCCAGGTACTGGTTCAGCTGGCGTACCGCTTCATCGACTTCGTTGCGCGCCGATTCGAGGATCTCCAGCACCGGCTGCAAGCGCGCATCGAATCCGGCGAGCGGGCGAAGCCGCCCGCTGGCCGCATCGATCCGTGCCAGCGCGGCCAGCTCGGCCTCGGCCAGCGCGTCGATCGCCTCGTGCGCGCCTTCCAGCAAACTGGCCGCGTGCGACAGGCGCTTGTGCTCGGACGACACGCGCTCCCACTCGCCGGGCTCCGGATCCAGCTCGGTCAACTCCTCCGCGGTCCAGGCCAGGCGCTCCCGTTCGCTTGCGGCGCTGGCCGAGGCTGCTTCCGCGTCCAGCCGGGCCTGCCGCGCGCGCCGCAGTTCCGCATACGCGGCGGCGGCGCTGCGGGCCGACGCCTGCAGTTGACCGTGCTCATCGAGCAACTGCAGCTGCGCGGCCGGCCGCAGCAGCGACTGATGGGCGTGCTGGCCGTGGATGTCGACCAGGCCCTCGCCCAGCTCGCGCAGTTGCGCCAGCGTGACGGCACTGCCGTTGATGAAGGCGCGACTGCGCCCGGCCCCATCGACCGTGCGGCGCACCAGCGCGACATCGCCCTCGCAGCCGAGCCCGGCCTGCGCCAGCCAGTCTGCGCTGCGCGGATCGACCCGGAATTCGGCGGCGACCTCGGCCCGTTGCGCACCGTCCCGGATCACGCCGGAGTCGGCTCGTTCGCCCAGCGCCAGTTGCAGTGCATCGATCAGGATCGATTTGCCGGCACCGGTCTCGCCGGTCAGCACGGTGAAACCCGGCCCGAAATCCAGTTCAAGCGATTCGACGACGACGAAGTCGCGGACGGACAGGGTGAGCAGCATCGAGAGCAGGCGCGACGGGCGCGTGTTCAGGCCCGCCCATACGGTTCGCCGGACAGCACGTTCCAGTGCAGCTTGCGCCGCAGCGTCTCGAAATAGTTGTAGCCGGCAGGGTGCAGCAGCGTCACGCGGTCCGGGCTCAGGCGCACCCGCACGACGTCGCCCGGTCGCAGCGGGGAAAACAGCTGCATGTCGAAATGCGCGCTTGCATCGCGCAGGTCGCTGAGCTCGATTTCGACCACGACGCTGTCGGGCAGCGCAATCGGCCGGTTGGACAGCGTGTGCGGGGCCACTGGCACCAGCACCAGCCCGGCCAGCGACGGGTGAAGGATCGGCCCGCTGGCCGACAGCGCGTAGGCCGTCGACCCGGTCGGCGTGGCCAGGATCACGCCGTCGGCGCGCTGGGTGTACATGGTCGCGCCATCGACCCGCACCGTGAATCCGAGGATGCCGCCGGCGGTGCCATGCGACACCACCACGTCGTTGAAAGCGCGTCCGCGGTGCAGGCTCTCGCCGTCGCGCAGCACCTCGGCCTCCAGCAGCGTGCGGCGGTCGGCCTCGAAGCGGCCGGCCAGCATGTCCGACAGCACGTCGGGCACGTCGTCCAGACCGATGTCGGTGATGAAACCGAGCCGCCCGAAGTTGATGCCGATCAGCGGAATTGCGTGGGCGGACAGCTCGCGCGCGATGCCGAGCATCGTTCCGTCGCCGCCCAGCACGATCGCCAGGTCGGCCTTTTGCACCAGCACCGACAGCGGGTGGCCGTCGAACCCGCGCAGATCGACCGCGTCGCGCGTGCCGGCCTCGATCAACGGGGTCAGCGAGGCCTGCTCGACCAGGCGCACAATCTGCAGCAGCACGTGCTGCAGCGCGGGCCGATTGCCCTCCGTTCGCGGTTTGGCGAAGATGGCCACGTTGTGGAAGGGCGCGGTCATGCCTTGATTATGCAAGAAAAGCCCCGGACAACGACATCCCGCACGGCGCTGACAAGGCCCGGCGCGCTTCGTAGAATGTGACCCATGCTGGACAAGCGCTCGCGACTGCTGCTTAAACGGCTGATCGAGCAGTACATCGAGGAAGGTCAGCCGGTCGGCTCAAGATCGCTGTCGAAGCTTTCCGGACTGGAGTTGTCGCCGGCCACGATCCGCAACGTGATGGCCGACCTGGAGGAGCTCGGGTTCGTCTCCAGCCCGCACACGTCGGCCGGGCGGGTGCCGACGCCGCGAGGCTACCGCTTCTTCGTCGATACGCTGATGACGGTGCGGCCGCTGGAGGCCGAGCAGACCCAGCTGATGGAGGGGCAGATGCTGGTGGCCGAGCCCCAGCGGGCGATTCAGACGGCCGCGCAGCTGCTGTCGAGCCTGTCCTCGTTCGCCGGGGTCGTGCTGTCTCCGCGCCGTGCCTCGACCTTCCGCCACGTCGAATTCCTGCGCCTTTCCGACCGTCGAACGCTGATGATCGTGGTGTCGCCGGAGGGCGACGTGCACAACCGGATCCTGATCACCGAGCGGCCCTATTCGCAGGCCGAGCTGATCGAGGCGGGCAACGTGCTGAATCAGCGGTTCGCCGGGCTGAGCTTCGAGCAGGCGCGCGCCTCCCTGCGCGGCGAGTTGAGCGCGCTGCGCCAGGAAATGGCCGACCTGATGGAAGCGGCGGTGCAGGCCGGCGCCGAGGAAGTCGAACGGTCCGACCCGGTCGTGATTTCGGGCGAACGCAACCTGCTCGGGGTCAACGATCTGGCCGCCGACATGGATAAGTTGAGGGCGCTTTTTGACCTGTTCGACCACAAGGCGCGCTTGCTGCAGTTGCTGGACGTCTCGGGCCGCTCGCAGGGCGTGCAGATCTACATCGGCGGTGAATCGAAGCTGGTGCCGCTGGAGGAGCTGAGCATGGTGGTGGCGCCCTACGAAGTGGACGGCAAGGTGGTGGGCACGCTCGGCGTGATCGGTCCGACCCGGATGGCGTACGAGCGCGTGATTCCGATCGTCGACATCACGGCCAAGCTGCTTTCCAACGCGCTGTCGCGCGACTGATCCGCACGCTTATGCGATTCATCGGAACGGATCGGTACGTCCATGGGACCCCGGAGCGGTCGGCCGTCGTGCTGATCAACCTGGGCACGCCGCCGGCGCCGACGGCAGCCGCCGTGCGCCGTTACCTGCGCGAGTTCCTGTCCGATCCGCGCGTGCTGGAGATTCCGCGCTGGATCTGGTGGCCGATCCTGAACGGGCTCGTGCTCGCGATACGACCGCGCCGCTCAGCGGCCAAGTATGCCGCCATCTGGACCCCCGAGGGCTCACCGCTGCTGGTAGGGTCGCGGCGTCAGGCGGCCGCACTGAACGAGCAGCTCGCGCTGCGGGGGCTCGAGCTGGACGTGGTGCTGGCGATGCGCTATGGCATGCCTTCGATCGAGGAGGCCTTGCGTCAGTTGCGATCGCGCAACGTCACCCGGATGCTGATGCTGCCGCTTTATCCGCAGTACTCGGGCACCACGACGGCTTCGGCCGTCGATGGGGTGAACCGCGTGCTGGGCCGTCTGCGCGACGTTCCGGAGATCCGCTGGATCAAGCACTTCCCCGACGATGGCGGCTACATCGATGCCTTGCGCGCCAGCGTGGCCGACCACTGGGAGCGTCATGGTCGGGGCCAGTGCCTGCTGATGAGTTTTCATGGGCTGCCGCGGCGCAATCTGGATTTGGGCGACCCGTATCACTGCGAGTGCCACAAGACGGCACGCCTGCTGGCCCAGGCACTGGGGCTGGCGCCGTCCGCGTACCGGGTCAGCTTCCAGTCGCGCTTCGGCCGCGCCCGCTGGCTCGAGCCGTCCACCGTCGACACGCTGCGCGAACTGGCGGGGAGCGGCGTGAAGCGACTGGACGTGGTCTGCCCCGGATTTGTCGCCGACTGCCTGGAAACGCTGGAGGAGATCGCGATCGAAGGTCAGGCGCAGTTCCTGGCCGCCGGCGGCCAGCAGCTGCGCTACATCCGCTGCCTGAACGACAGCTCAGGATTCATCCGGGCGCTGGCCGACCTGGTGGAGCGCAACGTGCAGGGCTGGCCGGTCGATCCCGGCCAGCTGGAGGCGCTCTTCCGCGAAGGCCGGCGCAGCGCCGAGCTGGCGATGGCGCTGGGCGCGCGCCAGTAAAGGGCCGTTACGACGTCGGCGCCGCGGACGGATCGCGAATCAACAGCCCGTTTTCGATCCGCACGCGTGTTCCGATGATCGGGCCGGGGTTGGCCGGCACCGTGATGGTTCGCAACTGGCCGTTGTCCAGCCGCACGTCGACTTCGTAGCGGGTCGTCGCCTTCACTTCCTTCTCGACCTCGTGCCCGGCCACTGCGCCGCCGATCACACCGAGGATGCTCATCGCGTCCTTGCCGTGACCGCTGCCGAACTGGTGCCCGACCAGCCCGCCGACCACTCCGCCGGCGACTGCGCCGACCCCGGATCCCTGGCCGGCGGTCTTCACCGCTCTGACCCCGGCGACGATTCCGCAGTCGTTGCAGATCGGGGGAGGCGGCGGCGCTGCGACCGCCACCTCGGGCTGAGCCGATGGCGCCGCGACGGCTGCCTCGGGCGGAACGGCGGCGACGCCGGCCGACGAGCCGTACGCGTTCGCCACGGGCGCGGATGTCTTGGGCTTGGTCGTGTGGGCCGGCTTGTGCTTCGGGCTGGGCAGCGGAGCGATCGCCTTGTCGGTCGGGCTCGCTGTCTCGGCAGGAGCGGCCGCAGCCGCCGGTGGGCTCGTGACCGGGCTGGCGCCGGCGTCGGTGGCCGCGACGGCCGCGCTCTCCGGGCTGCGGTGGGCCGCGACCTGGTCGGTGATCAGTACGATGGCCCCCAGCACGCTGACGACGATCACAGCGACCGCGGCCATTGCGACCAGCGGGTGCAGCTTTCTGGGCGTTGGTGAAAGTGCGTCCATACAGGTACCTCCGATCACGAATAGGCTAATTTTGTTCCATTAACGGAGACATCGTCGGTATCGCTGACGCGGGATCGGGCGGTTGTGTAACGGATTGTTGTGTCCCATCTTTCGAGGCGGCCGGGGCAGGGCTTGAAATTCGGCGCTCTGCCCCAACCTCCGGAAAAGTTTTTAGATTTCATACGCTTGGACAAGGGGAGGCAAGACCTTGGAGCCCGATACCGGACCTCAGGGACAAGCGTTCGAGGCCGCCAACGACGGGTCGGCCCCGACGCCGGCCACCGAAGGGGCGCCGCCGGACCTGCTGGCCGAACTGGAGGCCGCACGACGCAAGGCGGCGGAAAACTACGATCTGTATCTGCGGGCGCGAGCCGAGCTCGAGAACGCCCGCCGGCGCGCGGCCGAGGAAGTCGCGAAGGTCCAGAAGTACGCGATCGAGTCGTTCGCCGAGTCGCTGATTCCGGTCGCCGACAGCCTGGAACGCGCGCTCGAAGCGAGCGCGGCCGATCCCGAAAAGCTGCGCGAGGGCGTGCAGATCACGCTGAAGCAGCTGCTGGCTGCCTTTGAAAAGGTCCGGCTGACCGAAATCAATCCGGTCGGCCAGAGATTCGACCCGCACCGGCACCAGGCCGTTTCGACGGTTCCCGTTGCCGAGGTCGAAGGAGCCCCGGCGCCCAATCACGTGGTTGCCGTGCTCCAGAAAGGCTGGATGATCGCCGATCGCGTGCTGCGGCCGGCGCTGGTCATCGTCAGCGGGGCACTTGAAACACGGCGGCCAAGCTCCAGTTAAGTCCCAGGAAACATAACGACATGCGCTGCATACTGAACTGAGGAACGCCAGATGAGCAAGATCATCGGAATCGACCTGGGTACGACCAACTCGTGCGTCGCCGTCTCCGAGGGCGGACAGGTCAAGGTCATCGAGAACTCCGAGGGCGCCCGCACCACGCCGTCGGTCGTCGCCTACATGGACAACGACGAGATCCTGGTGGGCGCGCCGGCCAAGCGGCAGGCGGTGACCAATCCGAGGAACACGCTGTTCGCGGTCAAGCGCCTGATCGGCCGCCGCTTCGAGGAAAAGGAAGTCCAGAAGGACATCGGCCTGATGCCGTACAAGATCGTCAGGGCCGACAACGGAGACGCCTGGATCGAGGTGCGCGGCAAGAAGATCGCGCCGCAGCAGGTTTCGGCCGAAGTGCTTCGCAAGATGAAGAAGACGGCCGAGGACTACCTGGGCGAGCCGGTGACTGACGCCGTGATCACGGTGCCGGCCTACTTCAACGACTCGCAGCGGCAGGCCACCAAGGACGCCGGGCGCATCGCGGGCCTGGAGGTCAAGCGGATCATCAACGAGCCGACCGCCGCCGCGCTGGCTTTCGGCCTGGACAAGAAGGACGAGCGGGGCGACCGCAAGATCGCCGTCTATGACCTGGGCGGCGGCACGTTCGACATCTCGATCATCGAGATCGCCGACGTGGACGGCGAGAAGCAGTTCGAGGTGCTGTCGACCAACGGCGACACCTTCCTGGGCGGCGAGGACTTCGACCAGCGGATCATCGACTACGTGATCGGCGAGTTCAAGAAGGAGCAGGGCGTCGACCTGGGCAAGGACGTGCTGGCCCTGCAGCGCCTGAAGGAGGCGGCAGAGAAGGCCAAGATCGAGCTGTCCTCGTCGCAGCAGACCGAGATCAGTCTGCCGTACATCACGGCCGACCAGAGCGGGCCCAAGCACCTGAGCATGAAGCTCACGCGCGCCAAGCTGGAGGCGCTGGTCGAGGATCTGATCCAGAAGACGGTCGAGCCGTGCCGGATCGCGATGAAGGATGCGGGCGTGAAGATGTCCGACATCAACGACGTGATCCTGGTGGGCGGACAGACCCGGATGCCCAAGGTGCAGGAAACGGTGCGGGAGCTGTTCGGGCGCGAGCCGCGCAAGGACGTCAATGCGGACGAGGCGGTTGCGGTGGGCGCCGCCATTCAGGGCGCCGTGCTGTCGGGCGAGCGCAAGGACGTGTTGCTGCTGGACGTGACGCCGCTGTCGCTGGGCATCGAAACGCTC
>Ga0137358_10002614_pt1 | contig 10262 bp, 7 predicted proteins | sample Mad1_20_16metaG_FD_105551 | JGI IMG/M metagenome (GOLD analysis project Ga0137358, IMG submission 105551) | Vadose zone soil microbial communities from Angelo Coast Range Reserve, California, USA - Mad1_20_16 metaG | ecosystem: Environmental > Terrestrial > Soil > Vadose zone | place: USA... | reverse complement strand
TCCTGGCTTACCCTAACACGCGGTTACACCCGGAAAAATTTCGCGCGGGCTTGGAGGGCATGTCGCGTAGTTCCGGATTGGATTGGGTGCTCACGGAGCGCGAATTGGAACCAGTGGTTCGGCCGCTGGTCACTCAATCGGGCAGCACGATTCACGGCCTGCAATTTCCGCTGGAATGGTCGGCGGAAATACTGGCAAGCGGCGTCAGCCAGCTCGCAACAGACCGGAGATTCCCGACCACCTGCCTCCTTCAACATTCTTCGGGAACAACGGGCCTGCAAAAGGCCGTGGCCCTGTCTCATCAGGCGGTTTTGGAACACATCCGTCGCTACGGGAAGTCTATTGGCATCAATCAAGAAGACAAAATCGTCAGTTGGCTGCCTTTCTACCACGATATGGGCCTAATCGCGGCATTTTACCTGGCGCTGACACACGGAGTTCCGTTGGTGCAGCTCGACGCTTTTGAATGGGTTGCCGCGCCTGTCATGCTCCTGGAAACCATCTCCTTCGAGCGCGGCACATTGTGCTGGTTGCCTAATTTCGCTTACCACCACATGGCGGATCGCATCCACCAGGAAGACTTGGAGAAACTTCGCCTCGACAGCATGCGAATGTTCATCAATTGCAGCGAAATGGTAAGAGCAGAAAGCCATGACCGGTTTCTCCAGCGGTTTCAATTCCTCGGACTCAAGCGCGAAGCTTTGGCCGCGTGTTACGCCATGGCGGAAACAACTTTTGCCGTGACACAGACGCCGCCCGAGACTGCAGCACAGGTTATTTCGGTGAACCGCGAGGAACTCGCTCGCGGGCGGGCCCAGCTTGAGACTACGCCGGAAAAAGCCCGCCTGTGCGTTTCGTCTGGCGTTCCCATTTCCGGTTGTAAAGTTCGGATTGTCGCGGAGAGCGGCGAAGATTTGACGGCGGATTGCGTGGGAGAAATTGTCGTTCGTTCCGTGTCTTTGTTTGAAGGCTACCGCAACAACCCCGAAAAGACCGCGGAAGTTTTCAGGCATGGATGGTTTCTCACTGGGGACTACGGTTTTCTGCATCGAGGAGAATGTTTTGTGGTGGGCCGAAAGAAAGACCTCATCATTGTGGCGGGGAAGAATCTTTATCCCGAAGACATCGAAGACATCGTAAGCCGGGTGGATGGCGTTTTGGCGGGCCGCGTGGTGGCGGTGGGCGTCGAGGACCCAGCAACCGGCACCGAGCAGGTCTGGGTCATTGCGGAAGCTGATTTGAACGGCGACCATCAAAAAGCAAAAACCCAGCGTGCTATTGTCGAAGCAGTGATGCAGATAGACGTCACCGTAGGACGAGTTTTTCTGATGCCCCCGCGCTGGTTGATCAAGAGTTCAGCGGGAAAACCCAGCCGGAAACTTAATCGTGATCGGGCTTTGACTGAGCTTTTGCCTGTGAGAAAAAATGACGTATGATTTCCGACCGACTCAGACAAGTAATTTTGAAAGAACTTCAGCTTGACGATTTTCCGCTCGCGGAAGAAACAACCGCCAATCAAGTCCCAGGCTGGGATTCGCTCAGTCACGTTAGGATCATTTGTGCCGTGGAAAAAGAGTTCGGCGTTCGTTTCAAAAGCCTGGAGGTTGTGCGATTGAGTAATGTCGGTCAATTGCAAGATTTGGTGGATAAAAAAATCGGAAAATCCGTAGCCTGACACCGGTGCAGACGCTCGACGATACTGCTTCAAGACGCTTTCTCTTCCTCCAGGGATTGGAATGGAGCCGCGTAATTGCCGTCAGCGGCGCGTTCGCAGCGTTGGCCGCCGCTTATACCTACACGATTTCCCCATGGATTAGCGCGACGGTCTTCCTGACCGTTCTCACCCTTTTGCACCTGACATACGCCTCGCGTTTTATCCTTCCGTTGCCGCAAATTGCGATTCTCATGGCCGCACTGCAATACGTGCTGGCCGCCTGGATAAGCTACTACTGGCCGCCTATAAACCCCGAGTATGACATTGGACCGAGGCTGCCGCTCTATTTATCTTACGGAGGAGCCGCCGTGTTCGCTTCAGCCCTTGGGTGGGCGGTGGTTCTCGTGAAACTCCAACCGAAAAGATCGGCGCCGGAGATTCATAGCAGCCCGAGGCTTCTCCTCGAGCTGGATGTTCTTCTTGGAATCAGCATCGTCGCCACATTCTTTGCCGTTCTTCTGGAGAGGATCGAAGGCCTCGGTTTCATATTTGTGCTGCTTAGCAATCTCCGCTATCTTAGTGTCTATGCCAGGATGCTGCTAAGGGCGCGAGGTTGGGCCTGGCGGTTAGTCTTGGTTTTAGGAGCAGAGGTGTTGTTCGCTGCTGGGAGCGGTATGCTCCACACTGTTCTTCTTTGGGGCTTGTGGACGTTCGCGATCTGGATTTACCGGTTTACTCCCCCTCGCCGGGCAATCCTCGTCGTCTTCGCAGCGGCAGTTGTATTACTGCCAGCGTTGCAAGAATCAAAATGGCGGTTGCGGCAGGACGCTAAAAGCACTGATCCGACCACAGATGCAAACGAAACTGGGTTGAAAGAACTGCCTGTTGGACGGGCGGTAACGTGGGCGGGTTATCTCGCTCTAGACATCAAACAGACCGTTACGTTAAGCATCGACCAGGATTTTATCTCCGACATCGCAATCCGGTACAATCAGGGATGGATTATTAACCGGATCATGGCCTGGGTCCCCGAGGAGGCCCCTTACGCGCACGGCTCTACGATCAAGGACGCAGCAATCGGGGCTATTTTCCCGAGATTTGCTTTTGAAGGAAAAGTGAAGTCGGGGGGCCGGGACAACATGCTGCGTTATGCGGGAATGGAAATGGTGGGAAGTACGAGCATGAATCTTGGCTTCGCAGGGGAAATGTACGCGAATTTTGGACACGCCGGTGGCCTCATCGGCTGCACTCTCTATGCCGTGGCGCTCGGCCTGCTTTTCCGCGTGATTTGTCGACGGGCGTTTACCCACCCTTTGTGGTGGAGCCTGGTTCCGTATATCTTTTTTGCGGCAGTCAAAGCCGAGGACGGCATAGATATGGTGGCCAATTGGTCCGTAAAGTCTTGCATTATGTTGCTCGGCATCTCAATGATCTTTCCAGCTTTTCGCCAGGCGCTTTTTTCGGGAGCATTGGACCAACCGTCCCAGTCTCTGGGAGACGAAATTGCAGAAGAGGAGCCATCGCTTCCGGAGGGCGTTGTTATTCCTCGATAGTTCGGGGGATAAAAATGCGGCTTCTTTTTGCTACGCCCTATTACTACCCCGACTTCAGGTTCGGCGGACCGCCCAGAAAGATTCACGCGCTCGCCCGCGGTCTTGCCGAGCGCGGACATCACCTTCGGGTCATTACATTTGATTTTGAAAACCGCCGCTCGCGAGAGCGGAGGGACATAGAGGGCGTTGAAGTGGAGTATTTGCCATGGATCGGAAGAGGGTTGAAACAAGTGCCGCTCAATCTGCGCTCAATTTGGGACGCCGCCGCCAATGTCGATGCAGTTCAATGTTACGGGCTCTACAATCTGCTTTCTCCCATCGTCGCTTACATCGCCTGCCGCAGAGACAGACCATTCGTTCTCGAGCCCCTTGGCATGTATCCCCCTCGCGCGCGAAACCCAATCGCCAAGAAAGCCTATAATTTTTTGCTGACGAGGTGGATGATGCGGCGTGCCGCTGCCGTGATCGCTGCTTCCCAAGGCGAAACTGCCGAGCTCGGCAGGATTGCCGATCCGAAAAAAATCGTGTATCGGCGCAATGGTATCGACGTTTCCGCGTTCGCGAATCTCCCCTCGGGCGACAAGCTGCGGCAGATGTGGGATATTTCTCCCAACGAAAAAGTTATTCTTTATCTCGGCCGGATCAGTCCCATCAAAAATCTGGAGCAGTTGATCCTCGCTTTTGCGGAAGCCGATCTTCCGAATCTACGGCTGGTTCTCGTCGGCCCGATCCTTGAGCCCGCGTACGAAGCGCGATTGCGCGCGCTGATCGCGACGCAGCATCTCGAACCACGGGTCCTCATGGCCGGCCCCCTCTACGGTGAAGAACAAAGAGCCGCTCTCGCGCTGGCGGACCTTTTCGTTCTCCCTTCTCTGAACGAAAGCTTCGGAAACGCCGCCGCCGAAGCTGTCGCTGCTGGAGTTCCAGTCCTGCTCACAGAGACTTGCGGTATCGCTCCGCTAATCAATGGCCGCGCGGGTCTTTCTGTCCCGCTGGGTGTGAACAGCCTCGCATCGGGATTGCGAACAATGATCAGCGATCCGGCCCGGAGGAAGCAACTCGTGGCGCGACGCGCTGAGGTCCTTCGCGAGTTATCGTGGGACGAACCAGTCCGTCAGACAGAAGATCTTTATCAGTCGGTTATCGAGCCCCGAAAGCTTTCGAGGAAAGTGGATGCCGAAAACTTCCGATAAAAATTTGGATATTGGGAGAAGCGAATGGAATTACAGTGTGTTTAATTTGCATATGCCGGGTTTTGCGCCACTAGTCCATGAGCAATTCCTGACCCCAAACGACAAATGTGCGGCATCGGCGGAATAATTAATGCCAACCTGCAGCGCGATGAGCTGGAGCGGCGGCTGCTCGCAATGCAAAACGGTCTGCGTCATCGAGGTCCCGATGATCAAGGCCTCTATGTTGCTCCGACAATGGGCACTGGTCTTACCGCCACCCGCCTCGCTATTCTCGATCTAAGCGCGGCGGGCCATCAGCCAATGGCATCGGCCGATGGCCGATATCACATCGTTTTCAACGGAGAAATCTACAATTTCATGGCCTTGCGCGAGGAATTGGAACGCGCGGGAGACACATTTACCTCGCGCGCCGACACAGAGGTGATTCTGAAGATGTATGGGCGCTACGGCGCGGATTGTGTGCGGCAATTCAAAGGAATGTTCGCGTTCGCTATTTGGGATGAGCGTGAGAAAGCATGTTTCCTTGCGCGCGACCCCTTCGGCGTGAAGCCGCTTTATTACTACAACGAGGGCGGCGTCCTGGTCTTTGCTTCCGAAATCCGCTCTCTGCTCGATTCGGGCCTCATCGCGCGCGAGCTTTCAGCTTCGGCAGTGCATGAATATCTTCTCTTCGGAACCGTAGCGGAACCAAATGCATTGATTCAAGGCGTCTTCACACTGCCTCCGGGTCATCAATTCACGTGGCACAATGGCCAAGGCCGGTGTTCGCAGTATTGGTCGGTCAACTTTGATGCGGAGCCGTTTACGGTCGAAGAAGCGAAAGCGACTGTCCGCATCGCGCTGGAGGATTCAGTTCACAGGCATATGGTCAGCGATGTTCCTGTCGGCGTTTTCCTTAGCGGAGGAATCGATTCGACGGCACTCGTCGCACTGGCCTCAAGACATCGGGGCGCCCAACTGCAGACCTTCTGCATTTCTTTGGACGATCCGGAGTTCAACGAAGGAAACGTTGCCGCCCGCACCGCAAAGCATTTCGGAACGCAGCATTTCGATTGGCGTCTCGATTCCGCGACTGCGAGGCACCTCCTGCACGACTTTCTCGCCCGGTCCGATCTGCCGAGCATCGACGGTTTCAATACCTTCTGCGTGGCAAAGCATGCGCACGACTGCGGCGTGAAAGTGGTTTTGTCCGGACTGGGAGGCGACGAGCTTTTCGGTGGATACCCATCGTTCCAAACCGTGCCCCGGATGGTCCGACTTAGCCGGGCATTGAATAGTCTGGGACTGCTGCGCACGACCGCTGGTCAATTATTGGAACGCCTGGGAATATCGCCGCGTTTCAGGCGTCTCGGCAGATTTATGACGAAACAGCCGACGTCGGCCCTGGCGTATTGGTGTATGCGAGGCATCTTTACACCATTGGAAGCGACGGCTTTGCTTGAAAGGTACTTTCCCGACCGGATAGTGCTCCCGGAAAATGGCACTGACTTCGATGTGCCGCGACAGCCGACGCTTGAAGATGAAGTGAGCTATCTGGAATTAACTCGCTACATGCGGAACCAACTGCTGCGTGACAGCGATGTTATGAGCATGGCGTGGAGTCTGGAGTTGCGAGTTCCATACGTTGACGCCACTTTCGTCAACGCCATTCAACGCATTCCCGCCGCTCTTCGGCTGGCACCCGGCAAGCAGTTGCTTTCAGCGGCAGTGCCGGAGATTCCCGATTGGGTCAGAGGGCGTAAGAAGCAGGGATTTACATTTCCTTTTGAAAGATGGATTACTCGTGAATGGAGCGACGTTTTCAACAGGATCGACCGGGAGAGCCCCGTCCGGTTGCACAGTTGGTACCGCCGCTGGTGCCTTTTTGCTCTGGATAGCTTTATGCAGCGCAACCAAATCGAAATGCGCCCTTCGAGCAGCAGCAGCCGCAGAGTGAGTCGTGGCCCCGGGTCCGCTCGACAGCGCTGGAATGGCGCAGAGGTTGTCGGGAGCGCGATCCGGCGCTAAATGGCCGGCGAAAAGTGAGGCCCGCCAGGCAAATTGTGCTTCTTATTTCTCCCTCGGGAGGGTAAACTCCCGGGCTTCGATGCGTAACGCCGAGGAGATTTATAGTGCTGAGCGGCAGCTCCCGGAGCTGTTCGAACAGGACCTGCCCTTTTCTCGAGTCTCTGCCAACGATGGTGCCGTCGCGGCGAAAACCTCGCGCCAGCGCAGTCTCAAACGCAGCGCAGCTCAGGAGTGGACCGTGGCGGTTCTGTATGCTCTGCTCGACGTTACCGCGTGGATCATCCTTTACGGGATAATTACCTATGTGCGCGGCGATACGTTCTACGAAACGCGAATGGGGTTCCTCCTGATCGACCTGCTTCAGTTGGTCGTGATCATGCAGGCGCTTTACATCATCGGCGGATACGATCGCAATGTGAACAAGCGCACTCTTTCCTACGCGGTCGAGCATATTCTTGCTGTTGCCGCGGCGGCTGTCTTCAGCGCCATGCTGATCTATTCGGCAGCGACGTTCGATCAGACGATGCGGCCAAGCCGTGCCGTCCTTCTTCTCAGCTTCCTCTCGTTTCTCGCGGTCTCGCTCTTTTACCGGCGCTGGATCGGAAAGCACGTCGCAGCGACAATCGCCAATCGAGCGTTTCTGGTCATCGGCAGCGGCGAGAGAGCAGCGCAATTCTATCGATCTTATAAGGATTCACCAAACCGCCAACTGCTCCATTTCGTCGATACAGCGGTCGAACGCATTGGTAAACCGATCGCGGGTGAAGGCTCACCGATCGTCGAAGGCGGCGTCGCCGCTCGCCTCCAAAATCTGAGCGAGCGGTACAGCGGAATTATCCTCGCCAAGGGCGTGAAGGAGCTCGACACGCGATTATTGGAGAAGCTCGTTCGCACCCAGTTCCAGCGAACAAGAGTTTACACCCTGGAGTCATTCTACGAAACGCACTGGCGCTACGTGCCTCTGGAAGCAATCGATCCGGTCTGGCCGTTGCAGACTGGCTTCCAACTGGCGCAGATATCACCCTATTATTACCTCAAACGATTGTGCGATATCGCATTTGCTTCTGCCGCGCTGGCGATTTGCGCCCCTCTCATGGCAATCGTCGCGTTGATTGTCTGGGTGGGAAGCGGACGCCCCATGCTTTTTTCGCAGTCCCGCGTGGGCAGAGAAAATTCGATCTTCACCATCCATAAATTTCGCACGATGGTTTCTCGCGATGGCCAAAACTTGGACGACATTTATACGCGCGAGGGCGATCCAAGAATCACGCGGGTCGGCCGGTGGTTGCGCAAGCTGCGGCTGGATGAGCTGCCCCAGTTTTGGAACGTGCTTAAGGGAGATATGAGTTTGATCGGGCCGCGCGCGGAATGGGATAAATGTGTCGAGTGCTACGAGAAGAAAATTCCCTTTTATCATTTCCGGCATTTGGTCAAACCGGGAATCACCGGCTGGGCGCAGGTGAATTATCCCTACGGCGAAAGCGACGCAGATGCGATCGAGAAACTGAAGTACGATCTTTATTATATTCGTCATTATTCCCTCAAGCTCGACGCGATGATCGCGCTCAAGACCGTGCACGTGATGCTGTTCAGCAAGGGACGCTGAGCAGTACTGCTCGGCAGACGTCAGACTGTCAGACGTCACATGTCAGAGGTCAGAAATCAGAGGCCAGCGGCACTGGCGGACCAGCAGATGAAAAAGTCTGCACAAATCGCACGGATAAACTCCGCAGAGGATTTGGCCGTGTATAAGACTGCGTACGAGCTTGCGATGAAGATTTTCGAAGTGTCAAAGCGGTTCCCGACTGAGGAGAAGTTTGCCCTAACAAGCCAGATCCGCCGTTCATCGCGATCAGTTTGCCTCAACCTGCGAGAAGCGTGGGCAAAGCGCCGATATGAGGCGCACTTTGTCAGCAAACTAACAGACTCCGATGGAGAGAACAGCGAGACAGACTCATCACTCGATTTTGCCAGAGACTGCGAATACATTTCCATAGACGAGCATCGAGCGTTGACGAGCAAATGCGCAGAGATTGGACGGATGCTCAGCGGAATGATGAAAAAATCCAGTTCGTTCCTGAGCCATGACTAATGAGTCAAGCGTTGACCTCTGACCTCTGACCTCTGACCTCTGACTTCTGACCTCTGACTTCTGACCTGTGATCTCTGACGCCCTCCGCCACGCATCGCGCTGGATACTCCTTGTCGCGCTCATCTTCGCGCCGTGGGATTACGGATGCACAAGCGCGGATGCGATCGCGATCTTGAACGCGATTCTCGGGACGGCGCTTGTGCTGTGGCTGGTGAGCCTGCTGCCTGGAATCTCGCGGCATCACGCTCCGGGCAACGACCGAAAGCACCGGACACGCCTACCGCTCGCCTTGGTGATCATCGCCCCGGCTCTCCTTGTTTTCGGATGGGCAATAACGCTGAATGCTCGCTCCATTTACGATTCCGATTTCTTCCTTTTCATTTCGCGACAGAACATTCTCCCGTCCGCGCCGGGCTCAGTCGATGCGGCGATCAGCGCTGCCTGGATGCTGCGAGCGACTCTGTTGATTGGTGTGATTTTTTTGACCATCGATCTTGCGCGGAATCCGGTGTGGTTGCTCCGGCTCTGGTGGACGATCGCATTCACGGGGGGATCAATTGCCCTTCTGGGTCTGGTCCAAAAAGCAAGCGGCGCTCCGATGATTTTTTGGGGCCCGCCCGGCCCCGGTGGTCCCTACGAAACTTTTTTCGCGACTTACTTTTATCACGCCAACGCCGGCGCTTACCTCAATCTTGTCCTGCCGCCGGCGCTCGGGCTGACAGTCTGGGTGCTGACGCGACGGAGCAAGCCAGCCGTCAAAGCCGTTTCATTGACTCTCGCGCTCCTGGTTGTTGGAGCCGTCGCCGCAAACACGTCGCGGATGTCGCAGTTGGTGGGCGTGATTTTGATTCTGTTGTTCATGATTGGTCTTATCCGAGCCGGCTTGCGAAAATACCGAACGCTTCGGATAGAATACAAACCGTTGCTTCTCGGCTCTGTGCTGGTGGTTTTCGCGCTTTTTGCCATCGCGCGCGCGAGTCATCTCGAGCAGTCACTCCAGCGTTGGACTGAATTGAGCTCAAAGTTGCCGGAAGATGCCCGCTGGCTGGCATACCGTGCAGGCTTTCGGGCGCTGGGCAATGCAAGCTTCTTCGGATTCGGTCCGGGCACGTTTCGCGTGATCTTTCCATATTATACCGCCGGTCTTGGATCGGATATCGAGGGCATCTGGCGTTTCCTCCACGAAGATTATCTCCAGACACTTCTTGAATGGGGCTGGCTCGGCGGCGTGTTTTGGGGTCTGCTTTTCTTCGGCGGAATCGTGGTCGCAATCAGAAGTTTTCGAATGCCGGGAAAAGGACTCGAGTGGCGTCCGCGATATCGGCTCTTCCTGCCCGTAATTCTTCTGGCTCTCTTCGGAATTGCGCTTCATGCCCTGGTCGATTTTCCGTTCCAGATCGCTTCGCTGCAGCTTTACGCCGCAGTTTACCTGGGAATCTGTTGGGGAACCAGTCGATGGGAAGGGACAGTTGTAACGATGAAAAGAAAAAAGCGGAAAATTGAATCAGGAAAGCTAAAACATGTTTCCGCTGGCCGGAAGTTTTCTCGCGAGGAGTTGAATGCCCGCTAGATACTTCCTCGATACAAACGTGTTCGTCTATTGTTTCGATCGGCGGGATCGGCGCAAACAGGCGCGCGCCGAGAGTCTGGTCGGCCAGGCTCTCGACGACCATGTCGGGATCATCAGCACGCAAGTCGTGCAGGAATTCCTGAATGTTTCCACGACGAAGTTCGCTCGACCAATGAATCGCAACGAGAGCCGC
>Ga0137358_10002613_pt1 | contig 10263 bp, 12 predicted proteins | sample Mad1_20_16metaG_FD_105551 | JGI IMG/M metagenome (GOLD analysis project Ga0137358, IMG submission 105551) | Vadose zone soil microbial communities from Angelo Coast Range Reserve, California, USA - Mad1_20_16 metaG | ecosystem: Environmental > Terrestrial > Soil > Vadose zone | place: USA... | reverse complement strand
CCCCGACACCTAAAAAAAAAATCCACTGATTACCTTTTCGACTACGCGACCTTACCGCGGCCCACGGGTTCTGTTGAAGGGAAAGACAGCTCTCTCGCATCCCAGAACACCATTTTTACCTCTCGTCACCTTACAATATGAGATCAGATCATGGAAAGGGCAAGAGGGGTAAAAAAAAAACGAACAGAAGGACAGGGAGTCGTCGTCGTCGTAAGCCGCCTGTCTGGTGTCGTCGTGCCACTACCGTGACTGTTGATCAAGTACGATGCGCTCGCCATCGACGTCGGCACCAGCATCTGGCGTCCAACTCGGTAGCGGTTGTCCCTGCCACCATAATCTAGGACGCCCGGCACCACCACCCAACACCCCCGACGACGGCGACGATAGCACGCTGCTGCCACCACGCTCCCAACGGATTTCAAGTTCCCCGCCAAGCACGCCTTTCGGGGATACCAGCGCCGGATTGCCAAAGACAGCACCTATGGCACTACCACCGCCTCCACCGACACCGGCACCGGCACCGGCACTGCTGTTGCTCGGAGGAAGAGGAGGCAGATGGACGAGAAGGAATGGGAGAGGAGATGCGTGTGCGGCGAGGAGGCAGTTACGCGTAAAGGCGGATTCGGAGACGAGGAGCGCGATGGGTGGAGGTTCCTTTGCTGCCGTTTTTGTCGTTGGATTCGGGCCATCGTTCGGACCTATGACTTGGGGAACGCGTGGAGATTCGGACTCGGAGGGGTGGGGTATGCCGGTGGCGGAGGCGGGGGCGTATCTGAATACGACGCCCTCGAGCTCGCGCAGGTATGCGGGGCCCATCTTCCTCTTTTCAGCTTTGCATTGCGCGAGGACGCGTAATCTACGCCGATTTGCGATGGTACAGCCCATCGGCTCTGCAGTCGCGTCAAGAGGATCTGGATAGTCAGCGGGTTAAAGTAAGGGGTGTTGTTGTAGGTGGCCGCACGCGCAACGGGCTTGAGCAAGGGACGTGAATATGTAGTAGATACGCGACACGCACGAGTCGTATGGTTTGCACTAGGAACCCACCACCAGCCAATCAAATCGACGCCTCCGTCGTAGCTTCCCCCTACACGCGTGAGCGACATCGACATATGTTTGGTGAGAAGTGCGAGAGCGCGATACTCGAACGCGGTCCCGCGTTGCACAGTTGAGAGTAACCGCTCAGGGAAACGATGGATTCGACTTGAGCGCATAGTTAGGGAGAAACAAGCGAGTTTTCTCGCGTCGGGACGACCTGGACGACCTGCGTACAACTATGGGCGCCCGGCGTTCGACGCGGTCGTTCCGACAAAAAAGGAAAATAGAAAAAACCAAATGACCACCGCAGGGGTCGAACCTGCAATCTCCTGATTCGTAGTCAGACGCGATGCCATTTCGCCAGGCGGCCTCGAAATATCCTCCCTCCTTATGCAAATATACAGCGCGAAAGACGGAGTCGGTCGTTGCCGAAAATACCACGCGAGCAGCTCGGCGTCTCGACTCGAGCGCGTTGGCACCTTGAGAGCAAGTCCGAGTTGAACACTCTACCACCGTGACAATGTCCTAGCAAGTCTTTTCTCTCTCCTCGATGTATTTTGGCAGGTACTGAAGCCATCTCGCTACGGACATTATAGCACTATCCTTGGCCGAGCCATCAAAACGGAGTATCTTGCCCTCGGCACCCTTCTCAGCACTGTCGGGTTGTCCTACGCAGCGGCATCGGGTGGAAAACAAGAGGCACCTTCAGGTTCTAAACAGTCCTTGCAACAGGTCAAGGAGTCTGTAAAAATCGAGTCTAGCTCCAGGTAAGTTCCTTGATGACATGTTGTTACCTGTCGGTCTTGACTGGTTCGCTTCAGGGAGGAGGAAGAATTGTACGTTCTTCGTTCATTTTGCACGTCTGTTGAGGTCGGTGATGACTTGACAGGGCCGAAAGTATCAGAAAATTCGTGGAGGAGGCGGAGAAGGGATCGAAACATTAGAGACAGCGATTCGGACATATTACGAGGAGCTGCGCTGCGTTCGAGTTTGAATAGAGCAGTTGTGCCATCTCTAAGACTGTTCGATCTTATGTTGGGGAGGGTCGGCAAGCGCCTCGGTGTTGAGTCTCCAACGCAGTCATCATGAGTGTCAGTGAACAAATGTACAATATCTCCTTCCACGTTTCTCCTCCCCCACGATCTCCTCTCGCCCATGCTGCAATGCCACGTCCGCCGCTGGACCCTCTTACCAATCTTGGTCCTCCTCGCGACCTGACGATTTCTGTGCCACGCGACCGTTCTCCTACTGCGCCTCCCGCTACATGCTCAGATATCCTCACGCCCTCTCCGACGTCCCCCCCATCAGAACCAGTGCACCACCACTTGTCTCCGTCGCGAAGGCGTCCCCCGTCGCGACGCCAGTCTTCTATCTCATACCTACCACCCGACAGCCCACGGTTATGGTCGCCACGTACCCCACTGACAGGATTGAACTCCCCCGAGCGTAGTTCACCATTATCGGGTGCGAATGGTGCCGAGAAGGATGGACACGCCAGGACACGCTCGATCCCACAGCGGGCAATATCCGAACCTGCTGTCTTGACACTCGCTGAGAGGTGCGTTTCGTGTCCATTTTTGCATGGAGCAACCAAAAACTCACCTTCTTCCACAATAGGTATGCGGATCTCCTGCAATTTATCGCCCAGAAGGAGTCCAAGTGCCTCGAATTACGCACTCAGCTCGCGATACATGAATCTGAGCTCCTCGAACTCAAGCGCAAGTGGGAGCGTATCGTGCGTCGCGAGTTTGGGCGAAATATACCCTCAACGTCGACCCCTGTCCCTCCTGCAACGTCAGCAGTGTTCAATGGTTTGGTCGGAGGCGTGCGCGCGCTGGCCGCTGCGACGACAAGTCCTCCGCTCACCCCATCCATGTCTCGGGCGCCCCCGTCGTCAACAGCATTCGCGAACCACGAGCCACGTCAGGCGACGAATTCCATCTCTTCGACGACAACGACAGCAACAACGTCTTCTTCGCTCCCTAGCGCGTCGGGCAGCCCACGTCTCTCGCAGTCATCCATATCATCCGCGGCCGAGGTAAAAGTGGATTCCGGCAAGGAGGAAGGCCAACTTGAGGAGGTCATCACCCGAGACTCGGGCGGGACGGTGGCGTCGGCAGTTGGCACAAAGTTAGCCCCCGCCATGAAGCAGCAGCAACCGCAGCGCTTGTCGCCTTTGTCTGAGAAACTGCAGTCGCCGTCGAGTAAGGTGCGGCGGCGGCGCTCGCGCGATTCGCAGGCTCCGCTTGCAGACGCGCTCAAGGCGCTCACAGGTGAGGATTCGCACTCGGGTTCTGGGACGCGGGTGAGTGAGAGCGCGGTCTCGCCAACACCCATCTCGATCAACCCGCTGAGTGCAATGGGACTCGGACGTGCGAACTTCGGAGAAGCAGCGCAGGGCTGGGTGGACTCGGTCGGATCCAAATTAGCAGAGCTGCAGAGAGGAGAGACGTGAGTCTAAAAAACGAACGTGCTCCCCTGTCTGGGTGCCTGGGGCTGATTGTCTCCTTTGTTCTCTGTTTGTTTAGGTTCTCGAAGAGCCAGAAACGCGCTTCACTGATCCTCTCAGATGTATCCCAGTCTATCTTCTCTGCGCTTGTGCCGGCGTCGACCGCAAATATGGTTCCGGCATTTGCGCCGGCGTCGCGGTCACTACTTGACGAAGAGGATGACGGCAGCACCGCCCTGGGTCGTGCCATGGTGCCGGACGTTGTGGCCGTATCCGGGCAGTCTGCATCCCCGCAAACGTCGACGGGGGAGAAGGACGAGGAGAGTTGGAACTGGTAGACGATGGGCTGTATGGTAGTCTTATCTGTTCTGGCACGTACCGGATTGGCGCTGTATGGCAGACAAAAAAGAGGATTCGGATACGTGAAGGGGAGACGGTATCAGTGTGGGGGCCACATGAGACATGCCTCTGGGATCAGATGGTTGCCTGAAGATTACATATCGGACGTGCTCGGGGACGGGGAGAGTATGAATAACGCACAAACGAGAAACACGAGGCTATAAACACTCGCCTCGCCTCGTCGATTGGAGCGCTTTGGCCCTTTCACCCCTGCCGTCCTCTCTTTTGCCGACAAAGGGCACCGCCGTCTGCCTAGTCTGTCGAGGAGCAATCCGGGCACCTGCAGTACTCTTTACGCTCTCTACCTTTTCCAATCCGTTTTCTCCGCGGGAGACTCGTGCAGCACTCTGCACAGCCGACGATGTTTGTTCATTTCTCATTAAAACCGTATTCTTTTAATCCGGTCCTCGAGTGCCATGCTAACATGACTCGCTTTCTCTTCTACAGCCATCTACCACCAACTTGAACCCGGATGCCCCCACGATGTATCAACCACCACTACAACACCAGCAGACCTGGTCTAGTGCCCACTTCGCCGCTCAAGTCCCAAAGCCCCCGACATTATCAACCTGGCCCACGGCCCCCGTCATCCCTACGGTCCACAATGGCCTTGTAGCGGCTATCTCCCACCCCGCTCCTCATCATTCATTCGTGCCGCCAGCTCCACCCGGAGTGAACCCACAGCAATGGCAGAATGGCAGGTGGATATACACCGCGCCCCCCGGAGGCGTGAGCAGCGCTCAGCCCCAAGGTCCATACCCCCCTCCCAACCTGGTCGGCTGGAACATCCCCGCTGGCTGGGGCATCACTCCGCAATACCATGGCCCTCCGCAAAGGCAAGCCGAACAATCCTATTGGGACACGAAGCTCACCAATAACGGGCTTGGTCTCGAGAACATGCATATCAAGTACGCATCTTCTCTATTGTCCGTGACAGCTCGTATCACTAATTTCGGTCCGTAAACAGGCAGCCAGTAGCGCATACAGCGCCTGGTGAGAAGGGCAAAACGCCTCATACCCCCTGGGCGTGGGTCCCTCGCGAACTGGATGACGAAGATTCGCCACCTCCAAGTACTAGTTCTACCCAATATCGGAGTGCCTTTCAGTCTCAACAACCGAGTCCAGTAGAACCTAGTGGACGGCAGAATGGCACGACTGCGTCAGCTGTGCCGCCTCCTGGCGGTAACACCGGTTACCCGGGGGCCGGACAAGCAGGACTTCCATCCCATGCCTACTTCTCCATTCCAGCGGATCAACAACAACAGCGGCAACAGCACCACCAACAGCAGCAGCAGCTGTCTGCTAATATGGGCTCGGGCCCAAGGCCTGTTCTCCCACCAGCCACCACCTACTCTGCTCATATCCGTCAACAATCCAATCCTCAGCAAACAGCGACGTCTACACATCGTCAACCTTCCGCTGCAGCTCCTGGATCGCAGCCCACAACTTCCACTCTTCCCTCGCAACCCACCCCCAGTGCACAGGCAATACAACGGAGTCACGGTATCGTAGCTCCAACTCCGCAGCGTCCAGGCCAGCCCGAGTCATATACATCAGTCAGGCAACTTCGCCCAACATTCTCCCCTGCAATCGTCCGCACACCAAATCACTATCGCCATGACTCCCAACCGGTCGTCCCTTCGCCCCGGGTCGCGCCTTGGGATGATGTGAATTCCAACGGCATTAGCACGGGACTGTCAATATCTGCGAACAAGCATCTGAGCGGAGCTCTGCAGGCTGTGGTCCCATCGCCACGCGTCTTCCCATGGAATGCCCATTCGAGGGAAAACGATGGTGGCTCTCCGACCCCTGCGCCCCGGCGTCTTCGGTCATCCCGCATGTACGAGACGTCCACAAGACCACCACAACCGGCCGTACAGCGTTCATACTCGATACCGGAACCACCACGCCCTGCGATCCCAGTCTCGCGACAAAACTCGATGCCACCAACCGTTCCATCAGGTCCCGACTCGCATCACCATCACCATCAACATCATGGCTTATTGTCAATCGATAGTCTACCCCAGTTCGCAGAGGAGCCAGGCTCCGTTATGAGTCTCAGTCCTCTAGTCGGCACCGAGTCCTCCGAGTCTTCCGAGTCGTCAACGACCATCCGTGCTGAGAGTCCCCAGCCGCTCTTCGTCCCACCGCGCTATAGCCGCTCGCCCTCCCCGTCCCCGCGGGGGCCACGACGTTCGCGCGCGGTATCGCCATCTTCTTCCTCTTCACCTTCCTCCCCATCATCCTCCGACTCGGAAGACTCGGAAGACTCGGACTCGAGAGGTGGTGGTACTCGTCATCGTCATCACCATTCGCGCAGGTATCGCTCTCCATCCCATCTACACGGCCGTCACAGGACATCCGGCGGCCACCAAAACAACAATAACAACAGGGCCAGTGGCGGTAGTGCCACCTACGCCGGCACGCCACAAGGCCGTTCCCCAGCCTCCTCAACACACACCTACCGTTCGTCATCCTCCTCCAACCCGCTCCCAACACCACCCCAAGAAAGGCGCGACCCGGGTTTCTCTCTCCCCCCGCCCCAACAGCCCAAGCCTGCCCGAGGCACATATCGTCGCTCTGTGCGGTACGGATATTGGAATCGGAGGGGGGATTACCTCACGATGGACAAGTATGTTGTGTATGCTCCGCATCACCGTGCCAATCCGCCAGAGTTGGAGGGTTACCCTGCACCGACGGAGGGATATAAGGACCACTATGGAAATTTTGTCAAGTATGACCCTTCGTTGAGGGAATTGCCTGAAAGTCTGCCGCGGCAAGGTCTCCCGCCTGTGTTACCGTATGATAAGGTCGGTCCCCTCAGTCCCCCCCCTTATTAATCTTTTTTCTGACAACATTAATTTTTACAGTTCGTAACCTACGTGTACCTGTGATACAGACCTCGCTCGTTCAAAGTTTCGCTGCTTCGATCTAAGTGGTTCAATTTTCGAATTTCGTTCTCTGCTTCCTCTCTGCTTTATCTACTCTCACGAGTTCTTGTTACCCCCCCTGCCATTCTTCCACTGGAGAGGGGATATTCCTTCGACAATCCTATATGTAGCTATCCTCGTATTCCACGTCATATGCGCCCCCTTATGAGGGGCATTTGGGTTTCGGTTCCATGGGAACTTTTTTTTTTCGTCGACACGACCTATCTAATGTACATGTCACGGTCACAGTTTTGATAGAATGACAATAAAAATAATCATTTAAGAACATGCCGCGGGGTCAGAAATCGAAGCAGTACAAGTATAGGTAATCCCGATAGATGCAGACGTTGCAAGAGAGAAACATGCATGAAGTCCAGTCAGTCTAGTCGCACAGAGAATACATTGCGTAGATACAGCTGAGGAAGGAATAAAAGAAAGAAGAAAAAAAAACTAGAGACCGATACCGCCGTGAAATTCTCGCATGTGATCATAAATACCTTGGCCTTGAGGGAACGTCTCGAGACAGACCCAACATGTATGGGTGTGACAGCGCGAGCATGTCATGTGGTTGCACCCCGCAGCACGTTCAATGGGAGCATGGCAACCCGGGCATTTCTTGACGTCGTGAATCCGCATCCACTCTTGGAACAGACGATCCCCTCCGTCTTCGCGGTCCGCGCAGGTGACGCCCTCGTGGTACTCGACGTGGCATGATGAGCATATGCGCGCAAGGCATGATGGGCAGGATAGTGGGACATTCCGAGGACCGGTGGGGTACGCCTGCGGACAGTCTGGCGTCGGGCAGTAGTGGTACTCCAGAGGATGCGCCTGCACGTAACCATGGAACGCCGCCAATGCGAGAGCATCGAAATCGGCAGGCGGGAGCACTTTACGCGCCATCCACATGGGTATAAACTCGGTACACCTGCCTTGATTGCCAAGGCAGCTGATGGGGAATGATCGTGTGTCAGCCGCAGCAGTCATGTACTCGACTAGACAAGCCTTGCACCATCTTTGGCCGCAGCTCAAGGATACTGGTGTCAAGGGAGGTTCCAGGCACACAGGACAAAAATCATCACCAAAGTCGGCAACGTGGCGTGACTTCACAGATTGGACAATACGCTGTACCTCTTCGTAAAGATCGTCAGGGCCTCGAACGAGAAGAGCATGTCCCTGAAAATCGATGCGGATGTTTTCTTCCCCATGTCGCTGCTGCACTGCGGCGAGTTCAGGACTTGCGACAACGCCCATCACTTGCCTATCCAGTGGCATAATATGTACTTTGTCCTGCCGGCGTTCGGATAGCTTAGCAAGAAGGGCAGCGGCAACTGATTCACGCCGTTCAGTGGATCCTATGAGCCGAATGTATCTGCGGAATGAGTTGACTGATATCATAACGTCGGGGTTGCTGCCGCGCAATTCCTCCAAGAAGTGAAGGCCTGCCTTGCAACGAAGGAAGTCGTCCCAGATCTGTTGTCCGTTCTCTTTGACTATTTCGCCGTCCACGATCTCCTTGAGTTCAACCCTGAGGCGAGCCAGCGTCTTGCTATCCTTGGCCTCCAGCCTTACAGCTCCCTCGCCGTCGCCGGGAGGGAGGATTTCGAGGTGCGCACCGCGAGTATGATCCCACACCTTCTCTTGAAGATGGAGTAAATCCCGTTCAATGAGATCAAACTTGGCGGGAGGCACACGCTCGAGAAATGAGAGTACGCGCTGTACTGAGATTTTCTGCATGCTCAACGCACGCTGCTTCACCTGATTAAGCTCGCAAGCCGCGCGCGCAACGTCAGGGGACTCGAACTGGCACCACACACGAACAAAACCGTCCTTGTAGGGAGGCGGGACGACCTTGAAACGGGTGATCTTGCCGAAACTCGTTAAAGTTTTACGAACCGCGGGAACTCCGAACTCGTAAGCTTGATAGTTCGGACGCTCTAACATCGTGCCTCCTGACGGCCCGAACTTCTCCAAAAATTTTTGATCGACTCCTGGAGGTAGTCCCACGAAGCGAACATTATAGGTGTCGATGAATGGTATACTTTGGTACATGGTCGCGGTGATCCAATGGCCTTGCTCAGTCGTGCCGTCGGCTTTGGATACAGCATTTTCGGCTGCTTCTAGGGTGCTATAACCAGCATAACCTGCTTTACAGGGTACAGGCCAAGTGACCCGGACACTGTCACGGAGCAAACGCTTTGTGAGACGTTTGCTCAGGGACAGCTGGACGGAAATGCGGCGGTCGAAAGCATCACTGCCATCGAGCTCGTTGACGGCCCGGACTGCCTCATTGTAAGTTGCCATCCGTACAGTGACAGCCTTGGATGCGGGATCGCCACTATGCCTTTCATCACGAAACCGAATGTCCTGGGCCTCGCCAAAAGGGGCGACAAGGTTTTTGATTGCGGCGTGGTCCACACTTATAGGAACGTCCTCGATGACAAACCAAAGTGACTCGAACCCAGTAATGATTTTTTCAACGGAGAAGCCACTAGAGAGTACCACTTGGGTGGACTCCATCACGGAGAGGGTTATCTCATCTGGTGGCGTATATTTGGGGGGCCGCGACTGCTCCTGCAAGTTTGAAGGAAGGCAAACCGGCAGGGAAGGGTCTGCATGGAGAGGGGGAACGGCGGATGCTGATTTTTGTAACGAATAAGGGGGGCATGGAGGGATGAATGGTAATGCATCGACAACAGCTGGGTCACACTTGACTGCACCTGCCCCCGTGAATTGCGGCATGGGTTCCGAGGAAAGGGACGCAGGAACTGTCTGGTCCAGTACAGGCACCCGCATTGTGTTAGTCTGCACTGCTGGAGGACCATATGGGCGCACGGTCTGGGGACCGTATGGGTCATCCTAACAGTAATCAGGACAACGGGGTGAAACGAAGTTTGGAGTAACCTACGAAATTATACCCGTCGGTCCGAGGTGGAAGAATCTCCAGGTGGAGGAATTTACAGCGATGGCGATAACACCGTCCATTCCACCAGTCGAGGCATACATTGCGATCAGTCATTTGCTTGGACGGGATCGGAGGGGGTGAAGCTGTTGTAGGTATTGAGTAGTCGATATTAGCTGTTGCAGTATGTTTGGAATGAACAAGTGCATTTCCAACATCGGACACGATACTCTTGCTGACGGCGGAGTTGGAATCCAAAGAGGACTCAACGATACTCTCAGAAACATGAGGGGGCCTGGGAGTTTCAGTGTAGTTTTGTTGCCGTTCCTGTGTCAAAAGGACGTCACGAAACATTGCGACGCGGAAAAGAAAAGAAAACTGTACTATTTCGGCTATTCTATCTGAGCTCGTCCATTGTGGCCCCGGATGTCTAGGAATGCGTACAATTGCATCCAAGGGAGGGCCCACGAAGCCCTGTCTATTAGGACTTGTTTCGGGAAGCCGAACAACATAGAGTTGGTCGTATGAATGCTGAGGGGAATATTCAGTCT
>Ga0137358_10002611_pt1 | contig 10269 bp, 8 predicted proteins | sample Mad1_20_16metaG_FD_105551 | JGI IMG/M metagenome (GOLD analysis project Ga0137358, IMG submission 105551) | Vadose zone soil microbial communities from Angelo Coast Range Reserve, California, USA - Mad1_20_16 metaG | ecosystem: Environmental > Terrestrial > Soil > Vadose zone | place: USA... | reverse complement strand
TCGCCCGCGACCGAACGACTGCACCTTGCCTGCTGCCTTAAGCGAGTCGAGCGCCCGCTGCACGGTGCGCTGGCTCGTTGCCAGCGCCAGCGCAAGGGCCGAGCTCGACCACGATTCCCCGTCGGCGAGGAAGGCGAGCGCCGCCGCATGCTTCTCTTCGACGGGCCGCACCAGCACGACGACCTCGCGTGCGCGGCGCGGCACCAACCTAAACCCTCGCTTTGTCGCGCTCACGTCGGCCAGCGTCCGAAGGAGCCTGCGAAGCCGCCCGACTTCGACTCGCAAGCGTGCCCGATGCGATTCATCGACGCGCCTCGCTTCGAATGCCCGCGCGAGGAGCGTGCCCCTCGGTACGTCTCCGGGCCACGCTTCGCCCAGCGCACGTGCGAGCGCGAACAACACCGGACGCCTTGCCAGCGAGACCACCGTGCGTGCGTCGCGCACGACATAACGGCACGCGTCTACGACGAGCGTCCTCGACGCGAGTAACGCTTCAACCTCCTCGAGCAGGAGGAGGCGATCCTCGCCACGTCTAATCAGGCGCGCTGCGGGCGTGTTCAGGACGAGGGATGCGCTTTCGACCTCCGCCGTCAGCGCAGGGATACCTGCGTGACGGGCGGCGCGCTCAGCCCGAGCGAGCGCAGCGCGCGCCGTCTTCGTCCGGAGGCGTCGCATCGCGATCCCCGCAACGACCAGCTCGTGGGCCGCCCTCGACGCGGGCGGGAAGGGCGCCGGGTCGAGCTTGGCGAGCGTGCGTTCGGCTTCGTCGAGGCGCCCGATCAGGAGAAGGCGCCGGACCTCGAGATAGCGCGCATGTGCGGCGTTCACCCGGTCGCCGTGCTCTTCGAGCGTCGCGCGCGCTGCGTCGAGCGCCTTCGCAGGCCAGCCTAGGTTGCGCGAGACGAGCGCGACCTCGGCCTCGGCGACGATACACCTCGCGCGGGCCACGGCCTCTTTCGGACCGAAGGCGCGCGCCGCACTTCGCAAGAGAACCTTCGCTCGAACGAGATCGCCGAGCCGCGCCATTGCGATGCCTCGAAGCGCGAGCGCAGGCGCGTCGTCGCGCAAAGCGACCCGGTTCAGTGCGCCGAGGGGATCACCCGCCGCGAGCGCACGCGCCGCGGCCGTGATTAGCGAGTCCATCTGAATCCCGCCACACTTGTCACTCTCACGGTTCAATGCCCGATACTAATCTGTCTCATGACTACCAACCACTACGTTGTATCGAGAACTGAACGAACGACAAAGGACACCCAAAGGAGAGAAGAACGATGACGAGCAATTCAAAGTTGCGGCCACCCTTTGGACCGACCGGCGCGTGGCTCTACCCCAAACCTTCTGAACAAAAGAAAAAAGTGATATGACCAAGACAGACCTAAACAACCACAAAGTCGTTTCGTTGAGCGAATGGCTCGAAGCGCGAAAACAGTTTCTGACTCAAGAGAAAGAGTTTACTCGGCTCCGGGATCAATTGAGTCGGCAACGCCGGGAGTTACCTTGGGTCAAAGTAGAGAAGAACTATGTTTTTAAAGAACCGGATCGAAAGACGACCCTGGCGGAGCTGTTTGAAGGCAGAAGCCAACTAGTGGTCTATCATTTCATGTTTGCGCCGGACGAGGAAGGGCCATGCCGTAGTTGTTCGTTCTGGGCGGATAGTTTCAACGCAATTGCTATTCATCTGAATCATCGAGATGTCACCATGGTCGCCATTTCGCGAGCGCCCTCGGAGAAGTTAGAGGCATTCAAGCGTCGAATGGGTTGGAATTTCAAGTGGGTCTCATCCGGCAACAATGATTTCAACTATGACTATCATGTTTCGTTTACTCCTGAAGCGCTAAAGGACCAAGTCGAATACAACTACGCGAAGCAGCAAACAGATTCGACAGATTTGCCGGGCGTGAGCGTTTTCTACAAAGATGGCAACGGAAACATCTATCACACCTATTCTGTCTATGCGCGCGGCATCGATATACTAAATACTGCGTATAATTATCTCGATTTAGTTCCCAATGGACGTGATGAAGACGAATTAGAATTCTCGATGGCCTGGGTGCGTTATCACGACCAATACGAGAGTAAAAGCGGCAACACCAGGAGGGAAGCACGATGACGACACACATTACCGGGACACGGGAAGAGTGGCTGGCAGCGCGGCTCGAGCTGCTCGCGGCGGAGAAACAGCTGACGCGGCGCAGCGACGAGCTGGCGCGGCGACGTCAGGAGCTGCCGTGGGTTCGGGTCGACAAAGAGTACCGATTCGAGACCGATGAAGGAGGCGCCTCGCTGGCAGACCTCTTCCGAGGGCGCTCGCAGCTTCTCGTTTACCATTACATGTTCGGGCCCGACTACACGGCGGGATGTGCGACCTGTTCGACGATTGCGGACGGGTTCGACGGCTTCGTTGTCCACTTGGCGAACCACGACGTCACGCTTTCGGCGGTATCGCGGGCGCCGCTGGCAAAGCTGCAGGCGTACAAGCGGCGAATGGGATGGAGATTTCCCTGGGCGTCCTCGCTCGGTAACGACTTCAACTTCGACTTTAACGTCTCGTTCACCGAGGAGGAACAGCGCAAGGGAGGCATCGAGTACAACTACGAGCGCGGCGGCCACGCGATGGACGAGACACAGATCCCGGAGCCCGTCGCCCAGAACGCGGCCATGACCGGAACCGACGTGGCAACGTACACGCGCGAGAGGCCGGGCATGAGCGCGTTCGTGCTCGAGGATGGCGTCGTCTACCACACCTATTCCACCTATGCGCGCGGACTGGATGGCCTCTGGGGTATGTACCAGTGGCTCGACCGCGCCCCCATGGGGCGCAACGAGACAGGCGTCTGGTGGCTCCGCCACGACGAGTACGGCGAGCGCTGAGCCAAGTCGTGGGTGCCGTTGCCGCAACCGGGGACGAGAGGGAGGTCTCACGACGCATGGTTTCCGAGCGAGCTTCCCAGCGAGCCTTCTTTGCCGTCTCGGCGCTGCTCTTCGCCGCCAGTGCGGCGGTGACGATCGTCTCGTGCGCGTCTATGTCGGCGATGGGCGAGATGCCGATGCCCGGCGGCTGGACGATGGCGATGGCGTGGATGCGGATGCCCGGACAGACGTGGTCCGGCGCCGCAGCGTCGTTCCTCGGCATGTGGGTCGTGATGATGGTAGCGATGATGCTGCCATCCTTAGCGCCAATGCTCTGGCGCTACCGCCAGGCCGTGGACGGGACAGGCGAGACGCGCCTGGGTCTGCTGACCGCGCTGGTAAGCGTGGGGTACTTCTTCGTGTGGACCGCGATCGGAATGGCCGCCTTTCCGCTGGGCGTCGCGCTGGCGGCGGTCGAGATGCAGTTGCCGGCGCTGGCGCACGCCGTTCCGATCGCGGTTGGTGTGGTCTTCCTGATCGCCGGCGCGCTCCAGTTCACCGCGTGGAAGGCACATCACCTTGCCTGCTGCCGGGAGGCGCCGGGGTGTGGCCATACGTTGCCGGCGGACGCCGGCACGGCCTGGCGACACGGCGTGCGTCTCGGCCTCCACTGCAGCTGCTGCTGTGCCGGCCTGACGGTGATCCTCCTCGTCATCGGGGTCATGGACCTGCGCGCGATGGCTGTCGTGACGGCAGCCATCACCGTCGAACGTCTCGCACCGGCCGGTGAGCGCGTCGCGCGAGCCATCGGAGCCGTCGTCGTCGTGGCAGGGTTCTTCCTGATCGCGCGAGCAGCCGGGCTCGGATGACGCGTCCCGCAGACGTCGCAGACGACGGGCTGAGCCCCCATGCGAGCTACGAGCAGGCAGAAACAGTGCGGCTGGCTTTTCTAGCCTGCGTGCAACTCCTCCCGGCGCGGCAAAGGGCGATCTTCCTGTTGCACGAAGTGCTTGGCTGGAGCATTGCGGAGGTCGCGTCCGCTTTCGCGATGTCGCGGCGAAGCGCGATCGCCGCTTACGCATGCATGGCTGACGATGACGCGTGGCGGCCCCACTCTGTCAACGTTCTTAAACTCTCCGAAGGCGCCGTCGCATCGATCGTGTCCTTCGTCGGGCCACTGCCCCGTCGCTGTTTTCCAACATGGGTCTGCCGCTCCGGCCCCCTAATCCGTTACCCCGCGTGACGTCGGGTCTTTAAGCGACGGCGCACCGAAGCCGCGGCGGCAATAAACGGCCCTTAGGTGTTAGAATGTTAGGAGCACGGACGGGAACGATCTGGCGGCGGATTTACCCGCACCAGATTCTAGATTCGAAATGCTCAACTCTGGTTCCCAGCTCCTTCGCTTTTAGCCAGCCTGCCTAGCTCCTCGATCAATACCCGCTGATTCTCGGAATAGTCCACAGGCACGCTCGCCAGGTGCACTCCGCCTGCTTTAAAGGCGGCTTCCAATGCTGGCGCCAATCCGTCAGCTGTCTCGATGCGTGTACCTTTAGCTCCGTAGGATTCAGCATACTTAACAAAGTCTGGGTTGCCGAAACTTAACCCCCAATCCGCGAAACCGTCCGCTACTTGTTTCCAGCGGATCATGCCATAGGCGTTGTCCTGGATGATCAGAACGACCAGATTCAAACCAAGTCTAACTGCTGTTTCCATCTCCTGTGAGTTCATCATGAACCCACCATCACCGCACACAGCTAAAACACGCCGTTGCGGAAATAGCATTGCCGCCATCATAGCCGACGGCAGTCCTGCCCCCATTGTGGCCAATGCATTGTCGAGCAGTAACGTATTGGCGACATGTGTGCGATAATTGCGCGCGAACCAAATCTTGTACATCCCATTGTCTAAACAAACGATTCCGTCGTCCGGCATAACTTGGCGGACGTCATGAACAATCCGCTGCGGGGTCAACGGAAATCTGCCCTCAGTGGCGCGATCGGCTAAGTGCGCCAGGATCTGTTCGCGCAAGGGCAAAAGAGCCGAGGCGTTTTTCAGTTTACCTTCCAATCTGTCGGCCAGCCGTGCTAGCGTGATGGCCACATCGCCGATTACCTCCGCATGCGGGAAAAAGACTTCTTCGACGGTAGCCGGGAGGTAACCGATATGGATCACCGTGGGACCACCTGGGCCCATGAAAAAGGGAGGTTTTTCCACTGTGTCGTGGCCAATCGCGACGATCAGATCGGCTCGGTCAACGGCTTGATGAACGTAGTCGCGTTCGGAGAGCGCGGCTGTTCCGATGTAGAGATTGGTTCCGCCAGCCGCGGCGCCTTTGCCCATTTGGGTTGTGAAGAACGGAACACGCAACCGGCGAATAAAATCTGACAGCGCGTCTGTGAGTCGCGGACGGCTTGCCGCCGCGCCCAGCATGATCAGCGGCCGGTCAGCACCAAGAATCAGTCCTGCAGCCCGATCCAATGCCACCGGGTTTGCTGCCGGCAGTTCGATGGGATGCGGTGGAATACATGGCAAATCAGGTGCGTGTTCGCCAGCGATATCCTCGGGCAACTCCAAATGGACCGGTCCGGGACGTTCCTGCTGCGCGACTCGGAACGCTTCACGAACGATTGCGGGGATAGTAGCGGTACTCACGATCTGACGCGCCATTTTGGTCAACGGCGTCATGCTCGAAACTACATCGACGATCTGAAAGCGACCTTGCTTTTGACGCAAAATACCTTTCTGACCGCTGATGAGCACCAGCGGCATAGCTCCAAGCAACGCGTATGCAGCGCCGGTAGAGAAGTTCAGCGCTCCTGGTCCCAAAGTGCTTAGACACACACCTGCTTTCCCCGTAAACCGTCCATAGGTCGCTGCCATAAACGAGGCGGCCTGTTCATGGCGTGTGATGATAAGCTCGATCTTGGAATTCCGAAGCGACTCGAGGATGTCCAGGTTTTCTTCGCCTGGAACCGCAAAGATTCGTTCGACTCCTTCGTTCTCAAGTGATGCTACAAGCAAGTCAGACCCTTTTTTGTTGATGGAAGAACCTCCGCGTTACTAACATTGATACGTTACAATTAATGAGGCCTGTTTGGCCTCGCTTGAAATCCTACTTCTGGGTAATTCCTGACTACTCACAAAGACTACCTTTAGCGTTGGCGTTTGGCGTTTAGCGTTCGGCGACGCCTCGGGCGAGTTGGTGAGTTCGGCTCGAGATTGGAATTGGGACAGGTGACGCTGGATCCAACAGTCACATTGCTGAATCTTGGTTTTGTTAAAGCGATAATATTCCAGTGCCACTTTGAGCGCGTCTCCCAGAACAATGAAAAGCTTATCGCCTGGGTCGATCGCTAAGTTGAGCAACCCAAGCGAAATCCAGCCGGTCCTTTACACTTTTACAGGCTGAATGCCGAACCGCTTGCATAGTGCTTCATATGCCGCGGCTGTGAGTTCGTAGGCGGCTAACTTTCCTATCTTCCGCACGACTTGATCTTGAGCGCCATCGCTAGAAGCAGGCAAGCGATCCTAACTAACTGCCTCTGACCAAACAAGCGCTGCAGGGTAGCATTGGAGCAGTTGCCAGAAAAGCTGGTGGAGACAGGCGTTGAGGCTTTGGTCATCGATACCATCCATTTCTTCGTCGAACTTGTACCCATGAGTATGGGTATGCCTCACGTACACATTTGGAACGTGCTTCACATAGATGGTTCGGGAACAACTCCACCCTGTTTCTTCAGTTGGCCACATGAGACTACTCCGGAAGCTCTTGCCAGGAACGTCGAGGGGTTGAAGAAGATCGGAAGTCATTATGGTCCGATATTGGCGGTGGCACAGTCCTATGCAGAGCGGAAGGGACTACAGATCGACTGGAATAATCCTATCGCGACTGTCTCCAAATTAGCCGTGATCACGCAGACGCCGAAGGAATTTGACTTTCCTGGCGTTCCCTGGCCGGCCCAGTTTCACTACACGGGTCCTTTTCAGGATGATACAGCGCGGGAACCTATACCTTTCCCATGGGAAAAGCTGACGGGTGAGCCTCTGATCTACGCTTCCATGGGAAGATTACCCCGCGCTTGACAGGGTTTCGTCTAATTGATCGAATTATTGAGCTTATCTCAAGATTAGAGACCTATCGCGCTTGATGGTGTTAAGATTCATACTTAACACATCGCTGTATGGGTGAGCCAACGGTATATTCGTGTCTCCGCAATAATCCTTCAGGACCGAAATAAGAAATCTGCTCGCGTGTGTGGTTATGTAATCGGGGAAACGGATTTTCAATGGGCACAATCGCCTTATTGTTCTCTGCATCAGCGCGATGGTGGGTTTTTTCAGTGCAGTGGGTCAGCCTGCTTTGGAAAGCCGGTTCAAACGAGGTCTCCTTGCGCTGCTGACCACGCGAGAAGTCTCCTGACATAGAGTTGTCAGTGGACGATGCGAGTTTTGCCAATGCAGAATATTGAAATCAGTTCGCTTGACCCTCATCCGAGGCGTCGGATCAAAGTTCTCGACACCGAGATTAGCTTTGTCGACGTTGGCACCGGTGCTCCGATCGTGTTCCTTCACGGAAACCCGACGTCGTCCTATCTCTGGCGGAACATCATCCCATACTTAAGCCAACATGGCCGGTGCCTCGCCCCCGATTTATTAGGGATGGGTCAGTCCGGAAAGTCGCCAAGCGGTGCCTACCGGTTCGTCGATCACGCGCGCTATCTCGATGCCTGGTTCGAGGCACTGGACCTCACCAGGGACATCACGCTGGTCATCCACGATTGGGGATCGGCACTAGGATTCCATCGAGCAACGCGTTATCCCGCGCAAATCCGGGCTATCGCTTGCATGGAAGCCATCGCCATGCCGATGCGGTGGGAAGATTTTGGTGAGGCGGCCGACATTTTCCGCGCTTTGCGTTCAGAAGCTGGTGAAACCATGATCATGGAACAGAACGCCTTTGTGGAAACGATCCTGCCCCAAGGCATTTTGCGAAAACTGACCGGCAAAGAAATGGATTCCTATCGCGCTCCGTTCCTCGAACGAGAAGCACGGCTGCCAACTCTAGTTTGGCCGCGCCAGATCCCCGTTGAAGGCGAACCCGCCGACGTCACAGCAATCGTCGAAGAATACGGGAGAGCGATGACTCGGAGCTCGCTTCCGAAATTGCTCATCGCGGGTGACCCGGGACTCGTCATCAAGGGGCGCATACTCGAATTCTGTCGGACCTGGCCGAACCAGACCGAAATCAGAGTCAAGGGGGTGCACTTCCTTCAAGAAGACTCTCCGCAGGAGATCGGGACCGCGCTGCGAGATTTCGTAAAATCTCTTTCGTAATCCGATATGGTGGCGGGAACGCAAGGGGTGGGGTCGCACTACTTAAGTCGTGGACTATGGCCGTTTACTGCGCTTAATTCGTGAACTGATTTCACCCCTGGCTTCGTGACCGAAATTGCCGCCAGCAATCCGTGTTTCCGCACATCCAACGCTTTTGTGATTCGAGTCAGGAGTTCTTGAAGGCCAAGCTCGCATTGCCACTCGGCAAATTGCCAGAAGTTGTTTTCGCGACGCGCCATCACGCGCCTGGACAGCCATCCCGCGAATAACGGTGTCGAAGTAGGCGGCGAGTGCTTTAACGTTTGTTCCCGGGGGAAGATCCCCGTCAGAGACTCCCTTTCGCAGCCGCCTGGACAATGCCTGCTCGAAAAGCTTGCGCAATCTTTTGGTGAAATCGGCCACCGATCGCAAATCTGGCGGAAGATGCGTGCCCGCTAACGAAATCATACAGCCGGCAGGAGATGCGTCATTGGTGAAGAATGCGGCTGTTTCTTCGATGACGGCCTCGAAAGCGGCGCGGGTGTCTCGATGACTTGAAAGGGTACGAGGGAAAAAGCTCGAGGACACGTTCAAATAATAATCAACCGCTTCCCGGTACAACTGCTCTTTGCTGCCGAATTCGTGATAGAAGCTCGACGGGCTTAGCTTCATCGCCCCGATCAGATCGTCGAAGGTGGTTCCTTCGTACCCACGGTCCCAGAAAAGCAGCATTGCCTGCTGGATAGCAGCAGTTCGGTCGAACAACCTGGGTCGCCCTCGTCCACGCTTCAAAGACTTCGCCTGTGTCGATTCTGACATGGAAATTTCTATTAAATGCGTTCTGTCCTGCCCAAGAAGATAATGCCAGACGTTCTTCGGTCCACTGTTCCCGGATAGACGGGCGGATCTCGAGGGACGGAGTTAAATACGCTGCTTATCCGACCGGACAACCCGAAGGTTACGCTGATCAAAATCTCCATTCCGGAGACAAGGCCCGTCTGATCTAGTGGCTCTCCACGTTGAACTAGCGGTCGTGCAGGCGACACGAACGACATTTGACGCGGTGTTGGATTTTTTTTTGACATTGTCAAGATTCGCGCCAAAGTCATTTTTGTAGCTATCGCTCCAATAATCAAATCCCGACTATGAGACCTAAGACTGGAGATAGGCATGATTAAGTCCTCGGCGATTTTAACCCCCACCTCGGCCCAGGCCGAGGACGCCCGTCAAGCCGGCCCGGAACTCTTAAACGGCAATGGCTTCTATCGCTTCAAGATCGGCGACTTCCAGGCGACCGTGATCTCGGATGGCTATATGCAGATTCCGGTCGGGCAGATCTTCGCTATGAACGCCTCTGAAGCTGAACTCGCTCCGGTGTTGAAGGCAAACTTCATGCAGCCGGTGATCCAAGTAACGAACAACATCTTGGTGGTCGACACGGGACGGGAGCGTATCCTTGTCGATACCGGCTTTGGTGAGAAACTCGGCCCATCCTTCGGCAGCTTTCCCGGGCTCGAGACGAACCTGCGCCGGGCCGGAATCACGCCAGAGAGGATAGATCTGGTCGTGATGTCGCATTGTCACCTGGACCATATCGGCGGCTTGGTGACGAAATCGGGCGCACTGGCGTTTCCGAAGGCTCAGTTCGTCTTTGTCGATACGGAGTGGAACTACTGGACCGGCAGCCGTTACGAAAGCGAGGTCAACAGTTCGCCGATGCCCGACTCGTTCAAGCAGGGCACGATTGGGGCAGCTCGAGAGAACCTGCCACCGGTCGCCGACCGATCCCGGTTCGTGAAGCAAGGCGGCGAAATCACAAGCGGCGTGCACTATATTGCGGCGCCGGGACATTCGCCGTTCCATGCCTCAATCTTGTTCACCTCGGACAAGGAGCAGTTCATGCATATGGGTGACATCGCCCATAGCCCGGTGACGAGCTTACAGCACCCCGACTGGACGCCCGTCCTCGACTACGAGCCCGCACAGGCGATCAAGTCGCGCAAGGCCATCCTGGACCGTGTCGCGACCGATGGGGTCATGGCGCTGGGCTATCATTTTCCGTTCCCGGCTATTGGACATGTCGTCCGACACGGCACGGCATATCAC
>Ga0137358_10002608_pt1 | contig 10272 bp, 7 predicted proteins | sample Mad1_20_16metaG_FD_105551 | JGI IMG/M metagenome (GOLD analysis project Ga0137358, IMG submission 105551) | Vadose zone soil microbial communities from Angelo Coast Range Reserve, California, USA - Mad1_20_16 metaG | ecosystem: Environmental > Terrestrial > Soil > Vadose zone | place: USA... | reverse complement strand
CGCTTCGAGCCCAGCACTGCCCTCCTGCTCTCCTTGCCCGGAGGGTTTCTGTTCTTCCTGTTCGCTGGACCGATTGCCTACGCGCTCTATCTCGGCTTCACCAACCTTCAGCTCATCGGCCCACATGCGCAGGCGTGGTGGTTCACCGGGCTTGCCAACCCGACTCGCCTGCTGAACGACGCCATCTTCTTCCATTCCATCAAGCTGACACTGATCTTCGTCGTCGGCTCGGGGATGATCGGACAGACTCTGGTCGGCTTGATTCTTGCTTTGCTCATGCGTGGTTCGCCGGCGCCTATCCGGCTCTCGGTCGGCACGCTGGTCGTCGCGGCATGGGTGATCCCTGAGGTCACGGCCGCCTTCATCTGGTACGCCTTTGCGCAGGCTGGCGGAACCCTGGGAATCGTGCTCGGAGCGCCCCAGACCAATTTTCTCTTTTCAGCGCCGATGGCGACTGTATCGGCGGCCAATCTCTGGCGCGGAACCGCATTTTCGATGCTCGTCTTTTCGGCGGCGCTGCGAAACGTGCCCGCCGAGGTGCTGGAGGCGGCGGATGTCGAGGGCGCTTCCCGGTTCCAGCGGCTGTGGTCGATCACTCTGCCGCTGTTGGGGCCGACAATTATAACCAACCTCTTGCTGGTTACGATTCTGAACCTGTCGGATTTCACGCTGATCTACACGCTGACGCAGGGCGGCCCAGGGACAGCGACGATGACCCTACCAATCTATATCTATCAGGAAGCGTTCACCTATTACGAGCTTGGCTACGGCACCACCATCTCGCTTGTCCTGATCCTCATCGGCGCCGTGCTTTCGCTTCTGTTCGTGCGCAAAGTAAGGAACGCGACATGAGGTTGTTCAGACATGGACCCGTGCGGCCGCCAGAGCTTGCCGGTCCGTTGATCGTCATTCCTCATCCACGGATCTCGCTGCCCGACGTGGCCGCAAACGTCGTTCTGACTGTGGTGGGGGTCGTCTTCGCCTTGCCGCTCCTTTGGCTCGTATTCGCCTCCGTCGATAAAAATGCGGGCTGGTATATCCGGCTTCCCGACCTCTCGAGCGAGAACTACCGAGCTGTTTTGACCGCACATGGACTGCAGCCATTCGTGAACAGCCTCTATCTGGCTGCAGTGACGACGGCTGTTGCGACCGTGCTCGCCTTGCTCGCCGCCTATCCCCTGTCCCGGCGCCACGTACCGGGGAAGCGCACGGTGATGCTGCTGGTGCTGTTCGCGTCTGGTCTGCCGGTCACGATGATGCTGGTTCCCATCTACGAGATGTATGCGGCGATTCACTGGCTGGACTCCAGCTTCACGACATCGCTGTTCCTCGCGGCGACGGCGCTGCCGTTCGCGATTTGGCTCATGAAGAACTATGTCGACGCGGTCCCCGTCGAACTCGAGGAAGCCGCCAGAATCGAGGGAGCAGGGACCTTGCGCACGCTTCTCTCCGTCGTCCTGCCGCTGATCCTGCCGGGTTTTTCAGTGACGGCAGTCTATATCTTCATCAGCGCTTGGGGCGCGTTCGTGGTCCCCCTCGTCCTCGATGCCAATCCGGACGACCAACCGGGGACGGTCGCCATCTATCAGTTCCTGGGCGCGCACGGCTTCGTCCAGTTTGGGCAACTGGCGGCATTCTCGCTGCTCTTTTCTCTTCCGGTCGTCATTCTCTATCTTCTGATTGCGAGAAGCTTCCGTGGCGGTTTCACCTTCGGGGGTGGAGTGCGCGGCTGATGCGATCGCATTTTGTCAGGACAGTGGTGGCCGATGGCTGATGTCCAATTCGAGCACGTCTATAAGCTGTTCGGAAGCCATCCCGCGGTCAACGACCTGTCGCTGGAGATCGCTGACGGTGAGTTCCTGGTACTGCTGGGACCATCCGGGTGCGGCAAGACGACGAGCCTGCGAATGCTCGCCGGGCTCGAGCGGCCGACCTATGGGCGCATCGCGATCGGGGGTCGCACGGTCAATGCACTTCCCTCAAAGGTCCGCGATGTAGCCATGGTCTTTCAGAATTACGCACTTTATCCGCATAAGACAGTGCGGGGAAACCTGGCCTTTGGAATGAAGGTGCGGCGGGAGCCGAAGGCCGAGATTCGTCGTCAAGTGAAGGACGTGGCTGCCCTGCTCGGCATCGAGCGCCTGCTTGATCACCGTCCTGCCGAGCTATCCGGCGGCGAACGCCAGCGAGTTGCGCTCGGGCGCGCATTGTTGCGTCGACCTCAGGTGTTTCTTATGGACGAGCCGCTGTCGAACCTCGACGCCGCCCTTAGGGCGCAGATGCGCGCGGAGCTTATCCGTCTGCATACCCGACTCAAAGCCACCATCGTGTATGTCACGCACGACCAGGCAGAGGCCATGACAATGGCCACCCGAATCGCCGTGATGTCGAACGGACATCTCGCGCAGGTTGGTGCACCTCAGCAGATCTATGATCACCCATCCGATCTGTTCGTCGCTACCTTCATCGGCCTGCCGAAGATGAATATTGTGACCGGGCAGCTGACGGATCAGGAGGATGCACCCGCCGTCGAGATCCTCGGGCTACGGGCAAAATTGAATCGGGCGACACTGCGACGGCCCGACCCCGGCGGACGTGGCGAGGTGCTTGTCGGGATCCGGCCCGAGGATGTGCTGTGTCATACCAACGACCCAGGGACCGCTAGGATTGACGCCTGCGTCGAGGTGGTGGAGCCACTCGGGTCGGAAACTCTCATCACCGCGCGCTGCAACGGTTCGACGGCCCTCGTCGCGCGCGTACCCCCGCGCAGCCCGATCGCAATCGGTGACAGAATCCTGCTTGGTATCAACACGCAGCACCTGCACCTGTTCGACCCGGTGACGCAACAAACGCTGTTGAAGCCAACGAGGGAATCGTTGACGACGACCCTGCGATCCGAGGTGGCCGCAAATTGATGCCACTGCGGATGGTGGGACTGCAAACAAAGGCTCGGATATGTAAACGTCAGGAGAGGAGACCCCCATGCGAAAGCTCATCACGATCAGCTCGATGCCACAGCGTGTGATGCTGCGCGGCGCAGTGGCAGCCGCTACCTTGCTAGCGGGGTTCTGCTGGGCTGCTCCGTCGCAAGCACAGACGACCATCAAGGTTGGTTACTCGTCCAGCTATGTATTCGATGATGACGCGGACTCGGTCACCTACTGGAATAACATCAAGTCGGCGTTCGAAGCCGCTCATCCCGGCGTGACGCTGGAGCTGCAACCACATGGCGGGACCGATACCGACGAGATGAACGCTATCGCCCTCCAGTACCGCTCGCCCGCGACGACACCAGATGTCATTCAGCTTCCCACAACCTATATCGGTCAGTTCCAAAGTTCAGGATATCTGCTCCCGCTCGACAAACATGTGAGCGCGAGCCACTTTTGGGAACGCTTTCCGAAAAACATCCAGGACGAAGGCCGGATCAACGGCAGCGTCTATGCTGTTGATATCGGTGAGAACAATTCCGGCATCTATTACAACATATCGATGCTGCAAAAAGCCGGTATTGCAGTGCCATGGAATCCCCACAGCTGGAATGACATCCTCACGGCGGCGCGCGCCGTAAAAGACAAGGTTCCGGGCGTCGTTCCGTTGTGGGTTGCCGCAGGAACCAGCGCTGGCCCGACCGGTGTACTCCAGGGCTCCGGCGCCCTCATCTATTCGTCAAGAACGCCTATCATCTATGACACCAAGACGCAGAAATACGTCATAGACAGCCCCGGCCTTCGGGAGGTGCTCCAATTCTACAAGGATGTCTATTCCAGCGGTCTAGGGGCGCAGCTTTCCGATCTGTTTTCTCCCAAAGCGGTCGCGGTGCCGGTGAGTCTGATGGCCAAGCAGAAGCTTGCCATCGCGATCGGCTCCAATTGGTACGGCGGCGCCTGGAAGGAGAAGAACCGCTATTGGCCCGACGCGCCCACTCAGGCGGCTGCCACTGCGCTTCCAACCTCGCAGGGTCAGCCGCCTGGCCAGGGTGGCACGCTTGGGGGGTGGGATCTCGCGGTCTCCAAGGCGAGCAAGAACCCCGATCTCGCGTGGGCTCTTGTCGACTTGCTCCAGCAGACGAAATTCATGGTGTTCCTCGCAAACAAGGCAGGCTTCGTTCCGCCGGATACCGAGGCAGCCAAGTCGTCCGATTACGTGAATTACGCGCCACCATTCAACGCCGCGTTCGCCACATTCCTTCCTTACGATAACTTGCTCCCGTCGAACGGCGGTTTCGCAGTATGGGCGCGCGGTATCGAAGAGGCGACCGGACAAATCGCGCAGGTTCCCGCGACATCGGTGCCAGACGCGCTAAAAATTCTTCACGACACGGTTGCCAATCAACTTGGCCCGGACCAGGTGGAAACCCTGCAATAAGATATCTCGCCCGTCACGGAAAACTCCCGATGCTTGTCGCTCAACATCGGGAGTTTCCCCTGAGGTGCATCCGGCCTCTTCGTTGAGCCCAAGTGACCGATCTTCAGAAGGTCTGAGGGGCTGGGATGATTTGAGCAAGTGCCAGGATGAGGGTACTCAAAATCATCGCCAGCTAGCGCAGGAGCAGCCTAAATCTGTGGCTGGCGGCGACGACTCCAAGGTGAGCAGATCGATGGGTCATCCGGGCCCGCTGCCACTCAACTTGGCGGGTAGGAGCGGTGGTACACGCTGCCCGTTTCAGCATGAACTGGTCGATGGTTGCACCGGCCGCGCGGGTCAGGAGCCGGGCGCCGTAATCTCGCGGATGACATTCCGGATTGTGAAGTCGAGGTCCTCGCAGTCCCCTGCTGCCCTTCGAGTCAACAGGGAGAGGGTTGCCGACTCGGCGCTCCTGTAGCGCTACCAGAAGCCGTACCGCTGGCCGCGGTCTGCTATGGCGGAATGAAGCAAGCCGTGAAGTGCCGCGTGCAAAGGAGATGGACCGACATTGCAATATGCGGCAAATCCTGCCGTTGCTCCGGCTTCCGATGCAATGGTGGCGATGTCGATTGGCGACGCGCCCTCCTCGTCGCTACCGTTGTCGCGGACATCGGCGGCGAAGGGCCGGGACGCGAGCAAGAAGCCTGCCCAGAGGGCCGTGGCAAGCACGGCAATCAAAGAAATCCGAGGGCTGGCTTGCGGTCGGCACATCTCCCCCTTCACGCCCGGCCAACGCGAATCCTGCATCCGCCAAAAAATGCCATGATGCCGCCTCGGGACTGCGCAGCGCTGCGGCCACAGCTGCTGTGCAATGTCGAAGAAGGAGTGAACGCTTCCTGCGCTCTGAATGTTACGGCGCATGAACAAGCCTTAATCCAAATCCAAGACCAGACGCGCTAGAATTTCTTTGCAGGCTGAAACGGTGTTCCCGCGAGCCTGCCTCGCGGGCATGAGCCCCGGAGGCGCCCCATGATCGCAGTTTCAATCAATGGCGAGCGCCGCAGGCTGGATGTCGAGCCGGAAACCCCACTGCTTTGGGTCCTACGCGATGAGTTGGGCCTGACCGGCACGAAGTACGGCTGCGGCATCGGCCAATGCGGCGCCTGCACCGTCCATCTCAACACAGATGAGACGCGCTCTTGCCAGGTCCAGATCGGCGATATGAACGGCGCCAAGATCGTCACCATCGAAGGTCTGTCGGCGAACGGGGACCATCCCGTGCAGCGGGCCTGGGTCGAGCACGACGTGCCGCAATGCGGCTATTGCCAGTCGGGCCAGATCATGTCCGCCGCTGCGCTGCTCAAGCGAAAACCCGACCCCACGGACCAGGACATCGACCAGAGCATCGACAACATCTGCCGCTGCGGAACCTATCCGCGCATCCGCCTGGCGATCCATCGAGCGGCCGAGCTGGCGAAAGGGTGAGTCCATGGGTGCCTCTCATCGCCACCAACATGGCTTCTCCCGCCGCGGATTCCTGGTGGCCTCGCTCAGCGCCGCCGGCGGATTGGCGCTCGGCATCCGGCCGGCCTGGGCCGAGGGCGCCGCGGAGCTCGGCCCCTGGATCGTCATCGACCCCGACGACAGCATCACCATCCGGGTGGCGAAAGCCGAGATGGGCCAGGGCGTGTTGACGGCGCTGCCCATGATCGTCGCCGAAGAGCTCGCCTGCGACTGGAGCAAGGTTCGATCGGAATATGCGCCCGCCGGCCGCAACCTCGGGCCCGACAAGATATATGGGAGCATGGCCACCGGCGGCAGCCGCTCGGTGCGCGGCTCCTACGAAATGGTGCAGCAGGTCGGCGCTAGTGCGCGCGCCCGTTTGATCGCGGCGGCGGCGGCGCGCTGGCAGCTCGAGCCCGTCGTCTGCAGTGCGACGGGCGGCTATGTCCTGCACCAGGAGAGCGGGCGCAGGCTCAGTTATGGGATCCTTGCCGCCGACGCTGCCCGGGTGAAGCTCGACCGGGAGCCGGAAATCAAGCGGCCGGAGGAATTCACCTTGGCCGGCAAGCCTCTCGCACGTCTCGACAGCCGTCCCAAGACGACGGGCCAGGCCATTTTCGGGATCGACGTGCGCTTGCCAGAGATGGTCTATGCCGCCGTCGCGCTTTGCCCGGTGCCCGGCGGCGACGTGAAGCGCTTCGACGCCGCCGAGGTCCTGCGGCGCCGGGGCATCCTGTCCGTGGTTCCCGTTCCGGGTGGCCTGGCCGTGGTCGCCGACCGATTCTGGCGCGCCAAGGAAGCCGCTGCGGCGCTCAAGGTCGACTGGGATCCGGGGCTAGGCGCGGGAACCGACAGCACGAGCTTCCGCCGCGCCTACCGGGAGGCGTTGGACGGACCGCTGGCGATCGCAGAGAGCCGCGGCGACGCTCGGGCCGCGCTTGCGGCCGGCAAGGTGATCGAGGCGGTCTATGAAGTTCCGCATCTGGCGCACGCGCCCATGGAGCCCCTCAATTGCACTGCCTGGGTCCAGCCGAGCACGGTCGAGGTCTGGATCGGAACCCAGAATGCTGACGGGGCGCTGCTCCAGGCCGCACGCGCCGCGGGCGTGAAACCGGACCAGGTCGCGCTGCACAACTGCATGCTGGGCGGCGGGTTCGGGCGGCGCGCCGTCAATGACGAGCTGGTCCAGGCGGTGACGGTCGCTAAGGCCGTGGGCAAGCCGGTGAAGCTGCTGTGGACCCGTGAGGTCGATATGCAGCACGACCGCTATCGGCCCCAGGCGGCCTTGCGTTGCCACGCCCTGCTCGCGGCGAGCGGGGAGCTCGACGCCTTGCATCTGCAGACTGCGGTCGGATCGATCGACCGGTCCCTGGGCCGCGGCCTGCCGGCGAACGGCATCGAGCGCCAGGCCGTCGAGGGCCTGGCGAACCAACCTTACGAAGCCCGAAATCTGCTCGTAGAATGCGTGCTTAAGAACACGCATATCCCCGTCATGTTCTGGCGCAGCGTCGGCAGCTCGCAGAACGCCTTCGTCGTCGAAAGTTTCATCGACGAGCTCGCCGCGGCCGCCGGGGAGGACCCCTATCGGTTCCGCCGGCGGATGCTCGCCAAGCAGCCGGAATTCCTCAATGTCCTCGATACCGCAGCTGAGAAGGCTGGCTGGGGCACCAAGCTGCCGCCGGGCCGGGGCCGGGGCATCGCCATCCACGAGTCCTTCGGCACGATCGTTGCCGAAGTCGTGGAGGTGGCGGTTTCCGCCAAAGGCGAGGTTCACGTCGACCGCCTGGTGGCGGCCGTCGATTGCGGTCACGTCATCAACCCGCGGCTCGTCGAAATGCAGATCGAGAGTGGCGCGATCTACGGCCTTACCGCCGCGCTCGGCGACGCCATCACGATCAAGGACGGCGCGGTCGAGCAGACCAACTTCGACACTTATCCGATTCTGCGCATGGCCGACGCGCCTCGCATCGAGACCCACCTGGTCCTGAGCCGCGGCAGGCGCTGGGGCGGAATCGGGGAGCCAGGCACCCCGCCCGCCGCGCCGGCCGTCTGCAATGCGATCTACGCCGCTACCGGCAAACGGATCCGTGCGCTCCCGATTTCCGATACGGACCTGACTGGCCGCACTTAGTCGCTGAGCTTCGAGGCGCCGACGAAGGTACTTGGCTTGTCCCGCCGCCTGAAACCCGCTCCGCTTCGCTATGTCTTCGCAGGCGTCCGGCTGGCCCAAATGACCATCATCTTCTTGGAAAAGACATTCGTTGGCCTTTCGGTCTAGGTTTGCCTATTGCCACGACTTCCTGATGCGAGCGGCTACCCAGAAGCCAATCGGCTTCTACGAGGACTGGGGCTTCTGCGAGGAGTGGATGGTACCTCGGCCACCGGCTTGCTCGCTCTCAGAAGCAGATAGGCTTCACCCAGAGGCATAGTTTCCGTGATGACGAAGCGCAGCGTAACGTGCCGCTGATTCAAACTCGGCGATGTGGGCCTGCCGGATTGCTCGCGCAAACACCGCTAGATAGAACTCTGCGGTGTAAACGGAGGTCGGTCTAAGCGCCGTTTGGAATCCTGCCGTGTTCAAACTCAACTCGATCGGCGAGTATCTTGCCAGAGATGCCAAGCGTGCTGGGCAACGCGAACGCAGAACATGTCGGAATAACGGTGGTATGGTTCCCCCGCAGCCATCATCCGAACCTAGTTCGGCACCCATCTGAGAGTTGTTCGGTATAGGTGGTATCGCTCTCCCGCATTGAACCCCCGATACGGAGGTTCAAATGGCGATAGGCGGAAGAGTCAACTGTCGGCGGTTTCCCTTCCTCACGGCCACCGAACCACTCTTCGGTATAGGTGGTTGCGGGCCCTCGCAACCCTTTACCGAACGCCGATAGGCATCGGGATGCGCCGGTTTCAAGAACCGACAGCAACAAGTGCAAATCTACGACCCTTGCAGCGGAGGCTAAATTCCGATCTCTCCAGGAACACCACGATCTCTTAGCCGCCCAGGGGAGCCCGACTGGCGTGATGATGTCGGGACAGTTCAGCGCGCTGTCACCCTGTTGCGAAATTCAATTGGGGAGTCGATCCTCGGCAGTGGTTCGAGGCTTCCACCCGTTCCATGCACGACAATGGTTCCGTAGTTGAAAATACGACCCCAAAAGGACTGGTCAACGTCCACGCTCTCGACTTTGTCCATGTTCATCTCGATCGTATGGCAACGAACGAAGCCCCGCTTGTATATGACCCGGCGGTTGGTCACCGCTAGTTCCGTAGTCCGGTGCTTGACCCAGGCGGGTATGAAGCTGAGCAAACCGCCGATCCAACCAACGCCAATGATTCCCCCTCAACACCGCGGTCTTGCTATAGTGTCATGTGCTCTTGCCGTGATCATGGCGTGGCCGGCTCGCTGGGATCTTGGCGTCGGCCAGGCGGCACCGGACGGGGACGCGCTCGTCGAGCGGAGCAAACGAACAGCGAGGAACGGCCACCATGACCGACACGCTTTATGCGCGTCTCGGCGGGTATGATGCCATCGCGGCAGTAACCGAAAATCTGCTCGGGCGATTGGTCAAGGACCCCCAGCTCGCTCGGTTCTGGGAGAACCGCGGCGAGGACGGCGTGCGCCGCGAGAAGCAGCTTCTCATCGACTTCCTATGCGCCTCGGCCGGCGGCCCGCTGCTCTATGTCGGCCGCGACATGAAGACATCGCACAAGGGCATGGGCGTCAGCGAGAGCGACTGGCGGAGCTTCATCGGTCATCTCGAGGCCACGCTCGACAGCTTCAAGGTTCCGGCTGGCGAGCGAGCCGAGGTGCTGGCGTTCGTCGATACCACCCAGCCCGACATCGTGGAGTAGGCCTTTACCACGGAGGTGAAGAAAGCATGGCAGTCATCGGCAAGGTCGAAAGTCTCTGGCGCTACCCCGTCAAGAGCATGCGAGGCGAAGAGCTTCACGAGGCGTTTATCGGCTTCGCCGGAGTTTACGGCGATCGCCTGTTCGCCTTTAGAAGCGCGGCGAGACCCAAGAAGCGCGGCGAGACCCAAGGGTTTCCCCTACCTGACGGGACGTGAGCAGATGAACATGCTGCTCTACCGCCCCCGTTTCCGCCATCCGGACAGGGCAGAGAAGCCAGCCAACTTGGCCGAAGCAGAGAGCATCGCGCCTGGGTTGAACCCCGTCTCGGCCGATCCCGCAGATCTTGCCGTCGACGTCGAGACACCGTCGGGCGAGGTTCTGGCGGTCGAGGACGCAAAGCTCGCTCTGAGATTGAGCGAACGGCTCGGCAAGGAGGAGGCGCTAACCCTGATGCGCTCGGAGCGGGCGATGACGGACTGTCGTCCTCTCTCTCTGTTCTCGGTACAGACCACGCGCCGGCTTGGCGAGGAGCTGGGGATAGACCTCGACAAACGGCGCTTCCGGGCAAAT
>Ga0137358_10002606_pt1 | contig 10275 bp, 11 predicted proteins | sample Mad1_20_16metaG_FD_105551 | JGI IMG/M metagenome (GOLD analysis project Ga0137358, IMG submission 105551) | Vadose zone soil microbial communities from Angelo Coast Range Reserve, California, USA - Mad1_20_16 metaG | ecosystem: Environmental > Terrestrial > Soil > Vadose zone | place: USA... | reverse complement strand
TCCTCCGGCATTGCCAGGATCTTGTCCGCGACCTCGTCCACCGAGTCCTTTCGGACTTCCTGTCCACATTTCAGGCAAAACGTTCGCCCGACGCGTGCAAACAGCAGACGCAGGTAGTCGTAAATCTCGGTTGCGGTGGCGACCGTCGAGCGGGGATTGCGAGTAGTGTTTTTCTGCCGGATCGCAACGGCAGGAGCGATGCCATCGATCACGTCGGCATCGGGCTTCTCAATCCGTTCCAGAAACTGCCGCGCATAGGCGGATAGCGACTCCACATACCGTCTCTGACCCTCGGCATAGACGGTATCGAAGGCCAACGAAGATTTGCCGGAGCCCGACACACCGGTGACCACGGTCAAGGAATTGTGGTCGATCGAAACATCAATGTTCTTCAGGTTGTGGACGCGAGCGCCGCGAACAACAATGCTCTCTGTGGACATCTGTAAAGGGACCGCCGTATCCCGCTTTCTGCCCCGAAAACGCACAGCAGGGCCGCCAGATGGCGTCGGAGGGCTTACGGAATCTCTCTATTATACGGCACCGAGGAATTGTGATTTTGCAAGGAAGGGAGTATGTGAGTATTTGTCGTATGCAATGCCAGCACCCACCCGGGCACGGGCGCTCCCGCCCGTCCAGGCCGAGCGCTAGCTCGGCTGCTTTCTTCGGCACCTTTCTGCGCGTGTCTGCGCGTGGATCCATCCGGTCAGATCATTCTCCCTCCGCGAATGCACCCGTCTACCCTTCGGTCCCCAGCATCCGGGCAAGGTCGAACGCCAGCAATACCAGCGCAAGTAAAGCGCCCAGGCCGAACCCAGCCAGAAACGTGAGCGCCATCCGAGCATCGTACCGCAACCGCATCCCGCCTCCTCCGCGTCTCCCACAAATGGCGAAGCGGCGCATCCGCAAAACTGTGTCGGACACTTCGCATCCGGAACGAATCCGGCTAATCAAGAGAATCAAGCCGAACTACGAAACGATCTCGATGCTCTCTATCTGAATGACGTTGCGAGACGCGTCCAGCGTGCCGGTGATTTTCACCATCTTGCCGACGTAGTCCTTTACCTTTTTCTCGTCGTCCACCTTGTACGCTGTATTCGACGACATGTCCTTGAGCACCAACTTGCTGCCATCCTTCACGATCATTCCCGTGAAGGCCTTGGTATCGTGTTGCTTGTTGCTCTTTTGCGACGAATCCTGCTGCATGGGCTGATCAGTTTGCGGGGCAGCGTTCTGCGGAGGTGTGTTCTGCGCGAACAGTGAACCTGTGCTGCTTACACCAAGCACCAACCCGAGTATCGACATAGGAATCAGGTATTTCTTCATCATGAGGCTCCTGGAAAATCAGTTTGCACTTCTCACGCAAGAACCGTGCAAACTCGGTGCCAAAGCGCTTGCACTGCGTGGAATTTCTAAGTGGTTGGTTTCGTGGTCGCCGTAGTGTTCTGGGTGTGCAATTTTCGCCATCGTCGGGGAATTTCTTCTCGGCGTGATATCACGCAGGGAACATCTCGCCGCGAACAGGCAAGAACTACCGCGTGCACTCGCGCATACAGGATTTGACCGAGACGAACGGCGGACGAGCAGAGAAAATGCAGATGTCCAAAAACCAATCAAACAGCTTTGGTGGGGAATCTAACCGAGAGGTGATCTGTTGAGGTTAACGAATGCTGCAACCCGCAATTATCCGCGTTCCTCATCGCGCTTCCGCCCGTAGTGGAACGCAAGCCCAACCCCGACACTCATGAAACCCAGGGGGGGAGTCAGAAGCACAAGAACGCCTCTGCTGATGGCGCGCTGACCGTCCTTGCTGGCGCCGGCCGCATTCGAGTAGCACATGGCGCAGCCTTGGGCTAGCGCTGGCGCACTCCACAGGCCGATAGCAGCCACCAGGATCAGAATTCGAATCATCATTTCACTCCCAAATGGATAATCCGGTTTGCGTCCGGGAAAAAGAAAATCCACATCAGCGCAAAGCATCCCATGACCGAAATCGTCAACAGCCAGCGCATGGCGCGAATCTCCGATTTCAGGTGCATGAAGTACAACGTGATCAAAGCCGCCTTGATCACAGAGAGCACCAGCAGAACTTCCAGCATCTGCACCGGCTGCAGAACTTGTTTGTAAGCCAGAGCGACTTCCACTGCCGTGAGGAAAAGCAAGCCGCCCCACACCCAAAAATACACGGCCTTGCCTTCGTCGTGAGCTGTGCTGACGTCATGCATCGTGGAATCTCTCCTGTCTTACACCTTGGTCGACATTAGGTAGACCAGCGGGAAAATGAACATCCACACCAAGTCGACGAAGTGCCAGTACAGCCCCGACACCTCGACATCATGCGAATCGTAGTCTTTCGCTTTCAGAAACAGAATGATCGCCGAAACAATCGCCCCGATCAGCAGCGCATGGATCCCATAGTGAAACACGCTGTTCGCCGGCGTGATCAACCAGCCGACCAGCCACAGGCCCAATAGAATCGGCAGGAACTTCTTCCGCAGCGCGATCACGCCCAGGTAAATCACCCCAATGGTCACGTGCAGCATGTGCATGCCGGTCAGCGTGAAGAACGTTCCCCCAAACTGCGGCACCGTGGCTGCCCATGGATTGCTCGACGGCATCATGCCTTCGCCCATCAGCTTGGTCCACTCCATGGCGTGCAGCACGGTGAACGCGGCGCCGAAGAACATGGTGGCCAGCAGCCAGTTGCGCGTCCAGGCCTTGTCGTGCCGGTTCGCCGCCAGCACCGCCAACACCATGGTCAGCGAACTGGAGAGCAGGCAAGCCGTCATCACCGTCGCATTGGCGATGCTTTCCTTGTGGAACGGCGTCGGCCACGCGGGATTCGCGATGCGGTTGTAACTGTAGGCGAACAGCAGCGCGCCAAAGGTGAGGGAATCGGAGGCCAGGAATAACCACATCCCGATCTTCTTCGAATAGGTGCCAAACAGGGACGGCTCGTAAACGTCCTGCACCGCGTGCTGCACCGTAGCCATCGTGAGGCCTCTCCTAGGTGATCTATCGAGCGATCAACAAAAGTACGAAAATATAAACCCACAAAACGGCCATGAAGTGCCAGTACCAGGCTGCCACATCAATCACGATTCTGCGCGCCTCCACCGGACGATGGAGCAGGGAAGTAATCGCCGCATAGACCAGCGCAATCACTCCGCCCGCAAGATGCAGCGCATGGGTTCCAAACAATACGTACGCGATCGAACTGCTGGGACCGCTGTAAACAAAAAAGTGATGCTCGCGCAGCACGCGCCAAACTAGAAATTGCCCAGCCAGGAACCCCAGTCCGAGGAGGACCGTGCTACCCAGCCAGGGGAAACCGGTTTCGTCTCCCAAAGAAACGCCCGGAATCGACTTCACAGGCGCCAGAGCCACCTGCCGCGCAATGTCGCGCCGCGCAAATTCCATCGTGATACTGCTGACCAGCAGCACCACCGTGTTCACCACCAGTAAAGACCAAGGCAGAGCAACTGGCACCCAATCGCGTGAGTATGTATTCGTCTGCGGATCGAACGACGGCGAGCCCTTGCGCACCAGCAGGACACTGGTGAATCCCACAAAAATCATGACTACTGCGACTAAACCAACCACCAAGCCGAGGCGTGCACGGCGCAAGCGGTCGCCGTAGCTGAAAGCCCCGTTCGTTCCTCCGGGATCTCCGTTGCCCCCGCCACCATAGGACGGCGGACTTCCTCCGCCGCTGTCGCGGGTTCTGGGGTCCTTGACTGCAAGATTCGGGGTCACGGTTGCCATACCTGATTGGGCCTAGTGTGCCGGGCTTGCAGTAATGGCCGGATCGGTCTGCAAGATGAAGTCGCGCGCCGCTCCCGGAACTCCATACTCATACGGACCGTTGTGCACGACCGGAGTGTGTCCCCCGAAATTGTCGTGTGGAGGGGGAGTCGCAGTGGTCCACTCCAGCGTAGTCGCTTCCCATGGATTGTCGGACGCCTTCGGCCCCTTGAGCATGCTCCAGAACAGGTTAAGGACGAAGATCAGTTGCGCGCTAATCGTGATAATCGCAGCGTACGTGATGAACCGGTTCAACGGAATCAGGTGTTGCAGGTAGGCCAACTCGGTGAACTGCGAGTAGCGCCGCGGCTGCCCGGCCATACCCAGGTAGTGCATCGGCATAAAGATCGAGTAGGTCCCGATGAAGCTGAACCAGAAGTGGATCTTCCCCAGCCTCTCATTCATCATGCGCCCGAACATCTTGGGGAACCAGTAATAAGTTGCGCCGAAAATTCCAAAAATCGCCGCGACGCCCATGATCAGGTGGAAGTGTCCAACCACGAACGCCGTGTCATGCAGCGGAATGTCGAGCGTCGGTTGCGCCAGGAATGGACCGCTCAACCCACCCGAAACGAACAGCGACACAAAGCCGACGGCAAACAACATGGGCGTATAGAACCGCACTCGTCCACGCCAGATCGTGCCCAGCCAGTTGAAGGTCTTGATGGCCGAAGGCACGCCGATCGACATCGTCAGAATTGAGAACGCAAACGCGGAATACGGACTCATTCCGCTCATAAACATATGGTGTCCCCAAACCATGAAGCCCAGGAACCCGATACCCAGCATCGCATACACCATCGCCTTATAGCCGAAGATCGGCTTGCGCGAGAAAGTCGACAGTAACTGCGAAGCTACGCCCATGCCCGGCAGAATCGCGATGTAGACCTCAGGGTGCCCGAAGAACCAGAACAGGTGCTGCCAGAGCAGCGGCGAGCCTCCCCGGTGGGCCATCACTTGTCCGTTCACAACCACTAGCGGGACATAAAAACTTGTTCCCAGGTTGCGATCCATCAGCAGCAGAATTCCCGCCGAGAGCAGCACACCGAAGGCCAGCAATCCCAGGATCGCCGTGATGAACCACGACCACACCGTCAGTGGCATGCGCATCATCGACATGCCCTTGGCGCGGAGATCGAGCGTGGTGGTGATAAAGTTCAGCGCGCCCATCAACGATGCCGCGCAGAAAATCGCAATGCTGGTGATCCACAGGTCGGCGCCCAGCCCTTCTCCCGGTCCCGCCGACTGAACCGCGCTCAGCGGAGGATAGCCCGTCCATCCGTGTAGAGGAGCGCCGCCCGTTACGAAAAATGCCGCTAGCATGACGATGAAGGCGATAAATGTCGTCCAGAACGACAACATGTTCAGGACGGGAAACGCCATATCAGGCGCGCCGATCTGAATCGGAAGGAAGTAGTTGCCGAATCCGCCCTGCGGGGCCGTGGTCAGCACGAAGAACACCATGATGGTGCCGTGCATCGTGACCAGGCTGAGATACGCTTCCGGCTGAATGTGTCCGATCAGGGGCAAATTCGCATTCGGCCACACCATGTGAATGCGCATGAACAGCGACAGGATCATGCCCACCCACACCGCCGTCAGCGCGAGAAAGAAGTACTGCAGGCCGATGACTTTATGATCGAGGCTGAAAATGTATTGCCGAATGAATCCCTGAGGGGCCGCGTGCGCATGCACGACTTCCGACGTTGCCATTACTGTTTCTCCGCCTCCCGCGCGGCCAGCCACTTGTCGAAATCCTCCGCGCTGACCACCTTCAACATTCCGTGCATCTTGTAGTGTCCCAGTCCGCACAGTTCCGCGCAGGCAATCTCGTAGTCACCAACTTGCGTGGGCGTGAAGTGCATGTGGATCGCAAGGCCGGGCACGGCATCCTGCTTGAAGCGCATGTTGGGAACAAAAAAGCTGTGGATCACGTCCACCGCGCGCAACGTGAGATCGACTTGCCGGTTCACCGGCAGCACCATGGTGCCCGTCACTACATCATCCTTGGCCATCGGGTCGGATGTATCGAGACCGATCGCCGCTTCGCTACCTGCCGAAGGATCCATCAACTTGGGGCTGGTGAGCCCGAATTTTCCGTCCGGCCCGGCGTAGCGGAAGTACCAGGCAAACTGCATGCCCGTAACCTCGACCGGAAGCGCGCTCGCTTGGGCGGGTTGGAAGCGTTCGGAAGCCCAAATCGGACTGCCCATCAGGTTCAAGCCAACGAAGAGAATGGCAGTCAGCACGGTCCACGCAACTTCCATTTTCGCGTTGCCGTGCGAGTACTCCGCCTTGGTTGCGGATCCTCGGTCGCGGTACTGCCAGACAAACAGTCCCAGCGCACCCTGGGCCAGCACGAACACGATTCCCATGAGGATGTAAGTAACGTTGAACTGTCGGTCGATGCCGGCCGCCGCGGCCGAAGCCCCGACCGGCAACCACCAGGTATGTTTGATGAAGAAGTAGGTGCTGGCGAAGGTGATCAGCCAGATAACCGCAAGCAGAGCGAGGCCCATCTACCACGTCTCCTGTCCGATTTCTCTCACACCGCAGCCTGCGTTCGAACGAGAAAACTGCGGATGGCCGGGAAGTCTATCACAGCCGAGTGTGACAAGCGCAAGTCCTCCCGACGTGCGTGTGAGAGGTCGGGTCTTCGCCGTAGTGGACTGCAAGTTATCATTCTCTGCATGCCGAGAAAATCCCGCGGACACGGCCACGACACACGCTACGTCCGCATGCAGAAGAATTATTGCTTCGCGTGCGGCCAGAACAATCCCGAAGGCATGCGCCTGAAATTCACCTTCGACCAAGAGCGCGACTGCTTTGTCTGCCGTTTTCGTCTAGGCGAACGCTTCACCGGCCCGCCCGGCCATTGCCACGGCGGAATCATCGCGACCCTTCTTGACGAAGCCATGGGCAAGGTGAACAAACTCCGTCACGTAGTCGCGCTCACGTCGCAGATCACGGTGGACTATCTGAAGCCAGTGCCGCTGAACAGACCGCTGCGAGTGGAATCGCGCGAGTTGCGCGTGCGTGGCCGCAAGCACATCAACACGGCAGAAATTCTGAATCAGAAAGGAGAAACACTGGCGCGGGGCAAGGGCCTGTTCATCGCGATCGACCCGCATCGGATGTTCGCCAAGTACGTGGACAAGTAGTTCGTACGACGCAACAACCCAGCATGTGGAGCGACGGGCGTCCCCCGCCCGTCGAGCGGCGCGCCGGCGACGCTACGGATCCAAGCTTACGGGTGAAGAAAGCACCCGCGCCAACTCCTCCACCCCACGCCGCAACTCCCGAGGATCCACCGCTGCAAAACCCAAAATCACCCCCTCGCGCCGCGACCTTCCCGACGCATACCGGCTCAACGGCACCACTTCGACATCCCGCAGCGCAGCCAGCGCCGCGACCCGCTCAGCTGGAATCCCGCGCTTCAGCCAGCCCACAGTCTGCAACCCAGCCTCGACCGTAGAAATCTCCACCGACCCCGCGAGCTTCTCGCGTGCGCACTCGAGCAACACTGCTAACCGCTCCGCATACAACTCGCGCATCCGCCGGATATGCCGCGCAAAATGTCCCTCAGTAATGAAGTCACAAAGAATCGCCTGCTCCAGCAGCGGCGGATGGTGCGTACTCACCGACTCCGCGGCCGCAAACACATCCACCATCTCGGCAGGCACCACGAGATATCCCAGCCGCAGAGCAGGGAAGAGCACGGCGCTGAAGCTCCCCGCGAAGATCACCACACCCGATCGATCCAGCCCCTGCATCGCAGGAATTGGACGCCCCGAGTAGCGATATTCGCTGCCGTAGTCGTCCTCAAAAATGAGCGTTCCCGACCGCCGCGCCCACTCCAGCAACGCCAGCCGTCGCCGCAAGCTCATAGTCACGCCTAGAGGAAACTGGTGCGCGGGAGTTACGTAAGCCAGTCGCGCCGACTTCCACCTCTTGCGACCACGCTCGAGATCCAAGCCCTCCGCATCCACCGGCACCGCGCAGATCCGCGCTCCAAGCGCGCGAAATACCACCGCCGCTCCCGGATAACCCGGCTCCTCCATCCACACCGGTTCCCCGGGATTCAGCAGAATGCGTGCCGTGCGATCGAGCGCCTCCTGCGCCCCCGACAGAATTAAGACCTGGTCGGCAGTGCACTTCACCCCCCGCGACGTATTCAGGTAGTCCGCGACCGCCTCGCGCAGCGGCCGATACCCCAAGGCCTCACCGCCCGCCAACAGGTTGGTAGACACGCGCCGCAAACGCCGCGCTGCCACCTGCGCCCAGAGAGTAGTCGGAAATAAATCCAAAGCCGGCTGATTCGCACGAAAGGCCCGCATGGGACGCGGCGACGCCCCACGAAACGGCTGCAAACGCCGCGCATACGACGACAACGCCACTCGCCGGTGCGGCAGTCGCTTCTCCGCTCGCGGCCCGCGAACATCGAGCAGTTGCTCGGGAAGTACCTGACTGACGTAGGTCCCCGATCCCGATCGCCCCTCTACGTATCCTTCTGACTTGAGCTGATCGAACGCAGTTACGATAGTCGCCCGCGAAAGCCGGTACGCGGAGGCCAGATCGCGCGTCGCCGGCAGCCGTGAGCCGGGGCGCAGCCGTCCGTCGAGAATCGCCGTTCGCATTTCGTCGTAAAGCCAGCGGTACAACCTCCCCCCAGCAGGCGGAGCCGGTAGGCTAAGCGGAAGCGCGGTGGTTTCGCGGGGCATGGAAGTGGTATGTAAGTATTATAGTAAATGGACCGTGTGACAATACCAATCTACGATTATGCTTTTATTTCAGAAAGGTGATGATCATGTCTGACCACAACGGATCGAAAAACGGAAACTCCACCAGCCTGCGCCTGAAAACCGGCCTCGCCGAAATGCTCAAGGGCGGCGTCATTATGGACGTCACTGACGCGAAACAAGCCGAAATCGCCGAGAAAGCTGGCGCCGTGGCCGTCATGGCGCTCGAACGAGTCCCCGCGCAGATCCGCGCCGAGGGCGGCGTGGCCCGCATGGCTTCGCCCAAAAGGATTCGCGAGATCATGGCGACCGTGTCCATCCCGGTTATGGCCAAGTGCCGCATCGGCCACTTCGCGGAAGCTCAAGTCCTCGAAGAACTGGGCGTCGACTATATCGACGAATCCGAAGTCCTGACTCCCGCCGACGAGGCCCATCACGTCGACAAGCACGCCTTCAAAGTTCCGTTCGTCTGTGGCGCACGCAATCTCGGGGAAGCCCTGCGCCGCATCGCCGAAGGCGCGGCTATGATCCGCACCAAGGGCGAAGCCGGCACCGGCGACGTAGTCCACGCCGTCAAGCACATCCGCCAGATCGTGCAGGAGATGAAGATCCTCACCGTGCTGAGCGAACAAGAGCTCTACGCCAAAGCGAAAGAGCACCAGGCGCCGTATGAGCTGATCCGCATCGTCGCGAACGAAGGGAAGCTCCCGGTCCCGAATTTCTCGGCGGGAGGCATCGCGACCCCGGCCGATGCGGCGCTAGTCATGCAGCTAGGTGCCGAGGCTGTGTTCGTCGGTTCCGGAATCTTCATGAAGAACTCAACCGAATTCGCTGATCCGAGCGAGGCCGAGAAGCGAGCCCGCGCCATCGTGCGCGCCACCACGCACTATCAGGACCCTAAAGTATTACTTGAAGTCAGCGAAGACCTAGTGGGGGCGATGAAGGGACTCGCGGTTTCGGGTCTGGACGAGGCTCACATGCTGCAGACCAGAGGCTGGTAGGGAACTAGCACTTGGTCCTTGGTCCTTAGCCTTCTCGGTTGTAATGGAAATCCACGGAGAGGGCGGGTGGGAGGAGGCCAAATGCCAATTGCTGACGACTAACGACTGAGGACCTGCGACTGAAATGACCATCGGTGTGCTAGCGATCCAAGGCGACTTTGACGCCCACCGCAAGCGTCTCGAAGAACTCGGCGCTGAAGTGGTCCTCGTCCGCAAGCCCGAGCAACTCGATGAAATCGACGGCCTCGTCATCCCCGGCGGAGAATCCGGAGCCTTCCTGAAGATCCTGGGCGAACCAGGTTTGGCCAGGCTGAAAGAGTTTGTGCGCCTCAAGCCCACCTTCGGTACCTGCGCCGGAGCCATCATGCTGGCGAAAGAAGTGACCAACCCCGACCAGCCCGGCCTGGGCGCGCTCGATATCCGCATCCGTCGCAACGCTTACGGCCGCCAAGTCGACAGCTCGATCCGCACCGGCAAGCTCGGCGAGTCACCCATGGAGATGGTCTTCATCCGCGCCCCAAAGATCGAGCAACTCGGACCTAATGTCGAAGTCCTCGCGACAGAAGGGAGCGATCCGGTAGTCGTCCGCCAGGGCAAGGCAATGGCCGCAACCTTTCATCCCGAGTTAAGCGAAGACCCACGAGTTCATCAAGCCTTCCTTGCGCTGGTAAATAACGGTCACTCTCGACAGTAGCGCCGGCAGCTTGCCGGCTGTCCTGAGGGCATCCTGCCCT
>Ga0137358_10002605_pt1 | contig 10279 bp, 3 predicted proteins | sample Mad1_20_16metaG_FD_105551 | JGI IMG/M metagenome (GOLD analysis project Ga0137358, IMG submission 105551) | Vadose zone soil microbial communities from Angelo Coast Range Reserve, California, USA - Mad1_20_16 metaG | ecosystem: Environmental > Terrestrial > Soil > Vadose zone | place: USA... | reverse complement strand
CCAGCGCGCGCGATCGCGAGATCGATGTACTCAGCCTGGCTGGAGGTACCCTCACTCTCACCAGGAGAATTCCCGTTCAGGGGAATCCCGGGAAAATGACTCTCAACCGCTCTCAGAGCAGGCTGTTCGCTGCTGTTGGGAACGCCGACAGCCTGGTTATCGTCAGCACTAACTCGAACAGGATTACCGGTCGTGTTAACACCAGTGCGCCGCAAGGATTGCTCGGCGACGAGGGCCTGGTACCGAAGGGCAGCAACCCCAACAGCGTGACATTATCCCCGAATGAAAGATTCGCTTACGTGACGAACGGGGGTACCAATAATGTGGCTGTCATCAGACTCGGTGGCGAGCGGCCAACCGTCACCGGTTTGATTCCGACAGGCTGGCAGCCCAACTCTGCCAGCGTCAGCCCAGATGGCAACACGCTGTACGTCGTCAACGGTAAGAGCAACACCGGCCCCAACTCCCTCAACTGCCGCTCTATTACCGCAGGCGGCAACTATGGATCCGCTTGCCAGGATGTCTCGGCACAGAACGGCTCCGGAAACAACTATGCGTGGCAAAACATGCACGGCAGCCTGTTGGTGCTGCCCGTGCCGAGCACAGCCGATCTCCAGCAGTTGACCGGTCTGGTTGCGCAGAATAACGGTTTCAACCTCAGGCTCAGCCGCAAAGACGCCGCCACCATGCGGTTCCTGCGGCAGCACATCAAGCATGTGGTTTACATTATTCGAGAGAACCGTACCTATGATCAGGTCTTGGGCGACCTGCCGGTAGGCAACGGGGATCCGACTCTGACGCAGTTCCCGCAGTCGGTCACGCCCAACCAGCACGCCATCGCAACCAATTTCGTAGATTTTGATAATTTCTACGATACTGGAAATGGCAGCATGGACGGCTGGCAGTGGTCCACGGCCGCACGAGCGCTCGACTTCGAGGAGAAGAGCCAGGTCATCAATTACGGAAAGGGTGGCTCCGCGTACGACAGCGAAGGCACCGATCGCAACATCAATGTTGGAATCAGCGGCGTCGCACAGCGCCAGGCGTGGCAACCGCTCTACCCAAACGATCCCAACCTCCTTCCTGGCACAGCGAACGAAGTAGCCGCGGACGGGCCTGAAGGAGAAGAAGGTCTCGGCTACATTTGGGATGCGGCCATCCGTGCGCACCTCTCTGTTCGCAATTACGGGTTCTTCCTCGACCTGGGTAGGGGCTTCCAGATGGATGTTAATATCGTCGATCCCTGTGGCGTCAACCCGCCCGTGCAAGTAGCTTTTCCTGCCCACCCCTCATTGGTTACCAGGACGGATTTTTGCTTCCGCGGCTATGACAATGCCTTTGCGGATTTCTTCCGTTATAAGGAGTGGGCTCGGGAGTTCCAGCAGCAAATCACCTCTCACACATTCCCAGCACTCTCGCTGGTTCGTTTCTCCCACGACCACTTCGGCAGCTTTGGCTCGGCCATCTATGGTGTAAACACGCCGGAATTACAGGCGGCCGACAACGACTACGCCGTGGGCTTGCTCATTGACCGGATTGCTCACAGCCCATACGCAAACAATACGCTCATCTTCGTTATTGAGGATGATCCCCAAGATGGTGCCGACCACGTCAGCGCCAACCGCAGCATCGCGTATGTGGCAGGCCCCTACGTCAAGCAAGGGGCAGTCGTCTCTACTCACTACGCAACACCGAATATGCTGAGGACCATCGAAGAGGTCCTGGGCTTACAGAACCTGGGTGTACATGACGCTGGTGTGCCACCGATGGCGGACGCTTTTGATACCAGTCAGGCAAGCTGGACGTTCCAAGCGACCCCGGCTCCCGTTCTGTTCCACACAACGCTGCCTATCGAACCACCCGCTACCCTCAACTTAGCGTCCATCCCAAAGCCCACGCACGATGCGGCGTGGTGGGAAGCGAGGACCAAGGGCTTCGATTTCAGCAAGGAGGACAGGGTTGATCCGGAACAGTTCAACCGCGTCATCTGGCAGGGACTGATGGGCGACAGACCGTATCCGACGACTCGTTCGGGTGCGGATCTGCGCCAGAATCGCGAGCAGCTTTTGAAGGCGCAATCTCGGACGGATGTTCGCGATTCCGTTGCTGGCGGCGGCTCTCAATAGGGCCGACGTCGCGAACAAGCTGTGCAAGCCAATCAGGACGCGCCTTCACGGGCGCGTCCTTTTCTTCTTTTCGGCACAAATCTCCCGGCATTACGAAACATTCTTGGATTGTCCGTCTGACCAACCGAAGCACGTGGACGCGATAAACCGGCAGATGCGAGCGACGTGCGCATTCATGAAAATTTCACTTGCGAGTAACCGTCACGTAACACAGCGTTGTTATCAATTCTCCTGCGCTCGGGGAAAGGAATCTTAGGAATCGTTCCACTCGTCGGGTCGCTCGGGGCAAAAGCGTTTTCTTCAACTCTACTGCGGTCCACCATCAGGCGACGGTAGCATCGACGACCGCATCGCCGATCTAGCAGTTTCACACGTCCAACCACGGGGTGGCCTCCCCGCCCAACAGGAGACGAAGAATGAAGCATCGCGAGCAGTTTTCACCGACACCCGGTCAGCAGAAATCAATTTCTCGCTGGTTCACAGGAGCGGGCATCGCCACGCTGACGTGTTTCTTCGTGGTTGCCGTCTACGGTGCAGATAATTCTCAAACCATCCGGTACAAGGCGCCAGCGGGGACCCTGCCGGCAACACTCCACGTACCGGTCGATGGCTACGATGGCGCGGTGCTGCCGAACGGGCGCTTCGTGACTCCCGTCGGCACCGAGTTTGCTGTGCGGGCTCCGAAGCCTTTCGGAATGGCTGTTTCGCAGGATGGAAGTGCGCTGGCAACGGTGAACAGCGGGATCGGCCCGTTTTCCGTATCGCTGGTGTCGGGGCTCCATTCGGCATCTCCACAAACAACCCTGATTCCATTGAATGCCGCGTTTCTCGGCGTAGTCTTTTCGCCCGACGGTTCGCGTTTTTACGTGGGCGGCGGGGAAAACGGGAATGTTTGGGTCGGTGATACGGTGGCCGCGAAGATCGTGGGGACTGTCAATCTCAACACGACCGGCCATCCCACGGCCGGCATGAATGTTACGGGCGGACCGTCGACTTTTTTCAAGGGAGCGTTCACGGGGCGTCTCGCTCTCACCAGCGACGGTCACTATCTCTATGTGACCGACCAGGGCGGCTTTCAGGTCTACGTGATCGACACCACCAGGATCGTGACCGGCGTGGACAGTCAGGGAAACCTGATGGAACCGGATAACTTCGCCGCAGCCGTCGGGTCAGCGAAAGTCGGACGTTATCCGTTCGGGATCGCGCTATCTCCGGACAATCGCCGGCTCTACGTCACCAACGTCGGCGTGTTTCAGTTCGCGAGCCTGCGTCCCGACAATCCGGTGGGAAACAATAATGTGGACTTCCCCCTGTGCTATCCTGGTGCGGGTTACCCGGATGAAACCACGAACGACCGCCAGATCACAATTCACAAGGTAGATCCGCGAAATCTGACGCCCGCACTGAACTTTCCGGACGGGATCGGATGCGGCTACGTCTCCCAAGATCAGACCTTCACTGTCCCCGGTCTCGGCAGCCCGAACGCACCCGAATCGTCTTCGGTGTACGTGTTCGATACGTCGAGCCCGACTGAGCCGTCCCTGCTGAAGACCGTGAAAGCGGGGCCCAGAATTGGCCAAGTCCAGGAAGGGATCAAGACCTACGGAGGCAGCCACCCAAACGCTGTGCTGATTGGCTCGAGATACGTTTACGTTTCCAATGGGAGCGATGACACGGTCTCGATATTCAGCAAGAGTACGAACCTGGAACTGCAGCGGATCAGCCTGTCCGTCTTCGGCGGGGTCGATCATCACCTGAAGGGCCTGCAGCCAGTCGCGCTTGCTCTCAGTCCTGATCAGAAAACTCTTTACGTCGCCGAGGCAGGCATCAACGCAGTGGCCGTCGTGCGCCTCGGATCTGATGAAGGCCCTGCCCAGGTTCAGGGTTTGATCCCCACGGGGTGGTGGCCAAGCAGTGTGACGGTGAGTCAGGATGGTCGCAGGCTCTACGTGGCGAGCGCGAATGGGCGCGGAGCACTTCCCAACGATGACCTCCCACCAAACAACCTGGGCTCACCCAAGTCAAGCACGCTGGGTACAGTGAACGTGCTTCCTGTGCCGGCGGGAAAGAAACTCGCCGACTACACGCGCCGGGTACTCGCGAACAACGGATTCATTCCCTCGCGGGTTCCGCGTGATCCGAATCCAATTCCATCTGAACCCGGCATGGCCAGCTCGGTAATCAGACACGTGATCTTCATTAATAAGGAAAATGCGACGCACGACCTGCTCCTGGGCGATATCACGCAAACCCGAAAGGGTCAGCCTGTGGATGGCGACCCAGACTACTCCTTGGGATATGCTGCGTCGCCCAACCATCACGAACTGGCGCTGCAGTTTACCTTTAGTGACAATTTCTTCCTGGAGCCGTCGGTGTCGTCTGACGGCCACCGCTGGCTGAACAACAACTTCACCACCGAACTCGAACAAACGCACTGGGCCGCTTCCTATGGAGGCAAGCGTGGCGATGCGGGCGATGATCCCAACGTCTTTGTGCCCTATCCCGGACGCTTGGGATTCACCGACGCCAATTCTTCTCCCGATCCGAACGATTACGACGAGCATGGCGGAATTTTTGCTCACCTCGCTCGCAATCGAAAGGACTTCGTCAACTTCGGCAATGGCTATGAGTTCGCGATCGTGGATGAGGATGGAGGAACCGAGCCTACTGGGATTCGCCACCATGTGAACGTCCCCATGGAGAAAATTCTTCGCGATCACAGCGACCATTTTTTCCCGGAATTCAACACCCACATTCCGGACGGATTGCTGCCCGAAGATCCTACCCGTTTCACGCGCTTCGGCCGCTTCAAGCAGGTGTTCGAATCACGCTATGTCGATCGACAGGACAACCTGTGCAAACTGCCCAGCTACGTGGACTTGTACTACCCCAACGACCACGGCGGCGGTTCGTTCGACATCAACCCCAACGGACCCGCATGGTCTTTCGTTCGCTTCGTTCAGGACAATGACGCAGCTCTTGGTGAGACCGTCGAACTGATTTCGCACAGTCCATGCTGGAGGGATACGGTCATCTTCGTGGTCGAGGATGATCCGCAAAACGGGTTTGATCATGTCAACGGCACCAGGTCGATCTTCCTGGCAGTAAGTCCGTGGGTGAAACACCAGTACCTCAGCAAGAACCACTATAGCCTGGCGAGTATTTTCAAAACCGTTGACTTGATCCTCGGAATACCGCCGCTGAATCAGTACGATGCCGCGGCGACCGACCTGCGGGATCTGTTTACGCCAAGCCCGGATTTCTCACCTTACAATCTCACACCGATTGCCTTTGATGGGACGCCCAACGCCACCTGGACCGCACTGACGCAGAGCCTTAACTTCAGCAAACCCGATAGGAACGAAGTTGAACTACGCCGGGCCATTCAGCTGTCCGAAGGCATTCCGCACCGGAAACCTGGGAAGTAGTCGTCCGCATTCTGGGGTGCCGCAGCGGCAACATGCGGCACCGCGCTGCCGTGTCTGTTCCTATAAAGGATGAAGATCCCATGAAACGTTCAACCATTTACTTGCTTGGTGCGCTTCTCATTACCCTCCCAGCACACCTCTACACACAGAGTGTAGTCATCTCGGGTGTAATCCGTGGGATGGTAAGCGATCAATCTGGCGCCGTTGTTCGCGGGGCGAAGGTTACGCTGGTGTCGCGCAGCAACGGTCGAAGCCTCGGCCGTACGACCAACGATGCGGGCATCTACGTATTTCCCTCTCCCTCCGTGGGCGCCTACGTCCTGGAAGTTACCGCTCCAGGATTTCGAAAGGAAATTGTGGAGGGCGTAGAAGTGCAGATTGGGCAGACGACAACGATCGACGCCAAGTTGGTGCCCGGCGCCGGAAGCGACTCCATAACGGTGACGGGGGAGTCTCCTCTCCTCCGCACCGAAGATTCAAGTCTCAGCTCGGTGATCAGCAGGTTTTTGCTCGACGGCCTTCCTCTCAGCGGCCGCCGATTTCTGGATTTTGCCCTGCTGGTTCCGAATGCTTCTCCTGATGGCGAGCAGGGGCTGGTGAGTTTCGCCGGAGAGCAGGGCGGACAAGATACAGGCTATGCGAACGCCAACGGCGCCAACTCATTTACGGTGGACGGTGCCGGCGCGACCAGCAACTACTTCGGTGCGGCTCGCGGTGGGGAGCGCGTCCCATACATCTTTGGCGAAAATGCGATTCAGGAATTTCAGGTTGCACAGTCCCCGGACCGAGCCGAATACGGTGCTGCTGCGACCGGCTTTGTGAATGTCGTGACGCGGTCAGGGGTTGACGATTTTCACGGCAACGCCTTTTACTACAACCGCAACTCCGGAACGGGCGCGAATGACGCCGTCAACAAGGCCAATGGGATGGCTCGTCCGGTAAACATCTTGCAACAATTTGGCGGCTCTGCGGGCGGACCCATCGTCTCAAGCCGAGCCTGGTTCTTCCTGGATTACGAACAACAGCGACAGAAGAATCCAATTTCCGTGATCAATCCGGCTTTTGCAGCGGTCGACCAGGAAGACTTCGGCGTTGAAGACGACGTACAACTACCCGCGCCAAACGCTCCGCTACCAGTACCGGGAGACAGCAACACGACGGACCCGGAAGATCCCGAATACCTCCAGCAGGTTTCGAATGCATTGAATGCGATTCACTCCAGCCTCGGATCCCATGCTCGTTTTCGCAACGATTGGGCGCTTTTTTCAAAGATCGATTACCGCGACTCCAAGGACGACCGCTGGTATCTCAGTTTGAATTGGAACCGGTTCGATTCCGGCGGGGGAGCGATCGTCGGCAATCAGACTTCATTGTTTGGCAACACGACGCTCGCGAACGCGTATGTACGCGATTATCAGGCGGCGGCCGGATGGAGCCACGCGGTCGGCAGTAACCTGCTCAACGAATTGCACGGCGGTTTCTCGCGCGATGACCAGTTCTTCACTCCGACCGGTCTCGTAGACCCTGTCCTTCCGGCCATTCTCTTGATATCAGGCGGAGGCGACGCGGAGGAAGGCGGAGCACTGCAGCTTGGCAACGCGGGCTTCGCCGGCGGTCGTACGAACGAGGCGCTCTGGCAGATCTCCGATCGCCTCAGCTGCGTGCGCGATCAGCACACCTTGAAATTTGGCGTGGAGTTCAGCCACACGCACGTCACCGATCTTGCCTTTGGCGGATTTGACCCAGACGCTGCCCGGCAAAACGGAACATTCCGCGGTACCTACAATTTCACCAGCCTTACGAACTTTGCTTTGGGACGCTACGATGCATTCTTCCAAAGCTCTGGCAATCCGAAGTTCTCTTTCAATGTGCCGTACCTCGGACTGTATGTCGCAGACACCTACAAGGTTCGTCCACGACTCACGTTGGACGTAGGAGTGCGACAGGATTTTCAGATTTATCCTCAGCCAAATGCAAATCCGGAGTTCCTTCTCACCGGACAATTTCCGAACCAATACCAGCGCCTGGCTCCCAGAATCGGATTCGCATGGCAGCCTCTTGAGAAGACCGTCGTCCGCGGCGGATTTGGAATGTTCTACGAGAGCCTGAATGGTTTGAACTATCGCAATTCGGTCGTTTCCAACGGTCTTCTGACTCAGCAGGCCTCGGCCACCGTTCCGTACGATGCAGGGCTTGCCCCCAACCAGCAAAGCACGACGTTTCCTCATCAAGTTTCGGATCCTTTCCTATTCTCTGCACCCGACATCTCACTGGTCGATCCGCACTTCCGATTCCCGTACATTCTGCACGGCAACCTTCAGATTGAGCGGGAGGTTCTGCCGGACACTGTGATTACCATCGGGACAATGTGGACCCACGGTGTGCACCTGATTGCTTCCAGCGCATACGATCTCAACCTCGTGCCCCCGAGCGGACAAACAACTTACATACTCTGTCCGCAGAACGCCCCGGAAGTGAACGACTGCAACGGACCCCAAGTCGTGTTGCCCAATCTCGACTCCGGTCTTCTGCAGGAGCACCACCTGAACCCCAGTTTCGGACAAATTAACGCTCTGGTCAGTCCCGGCTTGAACAACTACAACTCGTTCTTCGTGCAAGGACAGAGACGGCTTCATCAGGGGCTTGCTTTTCAGGCGTCGTACACGTTTGCGAAGAACCTGATGTCGCGCGGCGTCGATTTCAACAATCAATTCGATTTTAGAAATACGCATGCCCCCTACCTTCTCGACCAACGCCATCGCCTTTCGATCGCGAGCGTCTATCAGCCCGGATTCGGCAAAAATCTCAAGGTCCATACCTTGAGCGCGATCTTATCGAATTGGACGATCAGTTCGGTTATGCAGTTCGCGTCTGGGCGTCCCTACGCGGCAGTGTTGGCCACGGCGTGCCCGATCGATGACCAAATCAACCAACCCTGTGAAGAAGGTGACGGAAATATCGTCAACAATACTGCTGCGCTGCAAAGCACAGCCAATTCCGCTCTAGGCATTAATGGGGCTGGCCCCAGCCCTTTTGCCGGCCTCAATTCATATTACGGACCTTGGACCCAGCAAGTTGACATTAGTCTCGCCCGTAGTTTCCATCTGACGGAACGGCAGAGTCTCGCGTTCCAGGTGCAGGCTTTTAACGCGTTGAATCACGCAAACTACTACGTGCAGAACGGAAACGGCGTAAACGCAATTCAGTACGCGCCCTTCGGTGATACCTGCGGAAATCCGGACAACCCTCAAATCAACCAGACCTGTTACCTCGTCCCCAATAACGGCACCCACGGTTTCGGAACTCTTCAACGCATCAACGCATTGAATGGACCTCGAGTGTTGCAGTTCGCGGTGAAGTGGACCTTCTAGCATCAGTGTCGCGCGAGGTGTGGTTGCGCTCTTGGCGGTGTCAGTCGTTAAGCCTGGTGCAAAAGTAAACCCGCAACAGCGGCACAGCCTATGAGAACTGGCTCAGGCACTTTCCAACGAAATAGTACCCCTAGACTTACCGCACAAATCAGAATCGTAGGCAGATCGTAAACCGAACGCCGGGCGAGAACCACGACCGCACCCGCGATCGCGCCTGTGGCCGCTGCGGTGACGCCTCGTACGAAGGAAGTCAAGTGTGGGTTCTTCGCCCATCGTTTGTAGGACGGCGCGAGCAATACAACAACCAGGTAGACAGGTAGAAAGATGCCCAGGGCTGCCGCCGTCGCTCCTGCGACACCTGCGACCAGGTAGCCGATAAAGGCGACAGTGATGACCACAGGGCCCGGCGTGATCATGGCCACCGCAACCGCATCCACAAACTGGTGATCGGTCAGCCAGTGATGTCCCTGCACCACGCCACCGTAGAGAAACGGCACAACCGCGAGTCCGCTTCCGAACACGAACAGCCCTGCCTTGGCGAAGTACACAAAAATCTGCACGAGCGTGGTGCTTGTGCCGAACGCCGCGACAGTGGCGGGCGCGAACAGCAACAGCACCGTGCTTCTGACCGGCAAGCGACCCGGAAATCCCTTGGCTAACAAATTCACCAATCCGCCCAGCAGAAAGACCCAAACGATCTCCCGGGACGTCCATGCAGTTGAGACTGCCAAGGCCGTGAATATTCCCCACAGCAACTTATCTTTGCTGAGGGCGAGTTTGGTCAGCTTGAACGCCGACCGGGCGATGATGCCGATCACGGCCGCGCCGATGCCATAGAACACTCCCTGCATCCAAGGCAGCCCGCCGAAGCGAACGTAAGCTGCCGAGAGGGCCAGCACCATCAGGAACGACGGTATAACGAACGCCACACCGACCGCAGTCGCTCCCAGAACACCGGCGCGGATGTAACCAAGATAAATCGCAAGTTGCGCCGCAAGGGGGCCGGGTGCCAGCTGCGCGAGTGCAAGTCCCTCCAGGTAGTCTTCTTTGCGGACCCAGCCCCGACTATCGATAAGGTCCTGCTGCATACGACCCGCAAGCGCAATCGGCCCGCCGAAGCCCACGGTCCCCAGCCCCAGAAAATATCCAACGAATCGAGTTAAGGACACTCTCGTTGCCTCGGCCACGGTCGAGTTGGATTCTGGGTTCACTTTGCCGAGTTTGTGTTGTCGAGAGCCGCTCGCAGTCCTTTCGCGAGTTTCAGCGCATCATCGTTTGCCCAGAAGTGCATGAAAAAGAGGCGCGGCTCTTCCATCAGCATGTGACTGTGCAGCGCTGTCACGGCAATGCCGTT
>Ga0137358_10002604_pt1 | contig 10279 bp, 7 predicted proteins | sample Mad1_20_16metaG_FD_105551 | JGI IMG/M metagenome (GOLD analysis project Ga0137358, IMG submission 105551) | Vadose zone soil microbial communities from Angelo Coast Range Reserve, California, USA - Mad1_20_16 metaG | ecosystem: Environmental > Terrestrial > Soil > Vadose zone | place: USA... | reverse complement strand
TGGATTGCCGAGTACTGCCACGCGCTCATGCGGACCAACACCGTCCTCCTCGACCTCGCGCGCGACATGTGGAGCTACATCTCGCTCGGCTACTTCAAGCAGCGCCTGGTCGCAGGCGAAGTCGGCTCTTCCACCATGCCGCACAAGGTCAATCCCATCGACTTCGAAAATGCCGAGGGCAATCTCGGGCTCGCGAATGCTCTGCTGGGACATTTCGCGGACAAGCTGCCCGTGTCGCGGCTACAGCGCGACCTGACGGACTCGACGGTGATGCGCAATCTGGGCGTGGCGATCGGACACTCGGTCTTGAGCTACGGGTCGCTCGTGCTGGGTCTCGGGAAAATCGAACTTGACGCGCAGCGTGTGGCCGAGGATCTGGACCGTGCGTGGGAGGTCCTGGGCGAGGCCGTGCAAACGGTCATGCGCGCCCACGGAATTCCCGACGCGTACGACCGTTTGAAATCGTTCACACGCGGCCGGCCCATCGACAAGGACGCGATGCGCCGGTTCATCGCCTCGTTGGAACTGCCGCCGGCGGAGAAAGAGCGTCTGCTCCGTCTGGAACCCAAGGACTATGTGGGCTTGGCGCCGGTGCTTGCGAAGCGCACGGGCAACCCATAGGCTGTGGTGGAGTTCCTCATTTGGGCCTCTGAAACGTGACGCAGTTAGCACGGACCTGTCCATGCCAACCGGTACCATTCCTCAACGTACGCGAGGCTGGGCAAAATGCCCATGAACCTCCCATTGAGGCAATCTGATATGGCGGGTAACACAGAAGAACGGACGAAACCGGCCGTGGACGGGAGGCCTGCCACCGGCGCCGGCCTTTCCACGGGATCGGGTACCCGAACCATCCTCACCACCATGCCCGAGGTGCGTGAAGCCAGCCTCAAGGTGGCCAAATCTGCGCAGCGCCTGCTGTCCATCTTCACCCAAGATCTGGAACCCCTGATTTACGGCGAAGAGCCTTTTCTCGAAGCCATCAAGCGGCTGGTGTTGGCACGATCCTACGCCAAAGTTCGCGTCCTGCTCGCCGACCCGTCGCGGGCCATGGTCGACAACAACCGATTTCTCGCATTGGCGCGCCGCCTGACCAGCTGCATCGACTTGCGCACCATGAGTCCCGAGTATCCGGCGAGCGCCGGCGCATTCATCATCGCGGACGACAAAGCACTGGTGTACCGATTACAGGCGGACCGGTGGGACGGCATCTCCGACATGAACGATCCGGCCGTCGTGCGCCGCTATTTGAACTTCTTCGACGAGGTCTGGCAGACGAGCATGCAGGAATCGCAGATGCGCCAGATGCTGATGTAGCCTTTGGCGCGAGGCGAGGCGCCGGCAGCATTTGACCCTTGGCTCCGGTATTCGACGCTCGCGCCCGCATTGACCCGCGCACCGGTATAATGGGCGCATGCCGGTTCCTCCCCATGATTCCCTGACGCCCCTCCCCGATCCCAAGCTTGCCGGCACCGTCATCGTCGGCATGTCGGGCGGCGTGGATTCGGCCGTCGCTGCACTCTTGTTGCAGCGCGGCGGCTATGCCGTGCAGGGGTTGTTCATGTCCAACTGGGAGGAGGATGACGCCTACTGCACCACCGCCGACGATTTTCAGGATGCGCGCCGGGTCTGCGAAACACTGGGTATGGCGCTGCATCGGGTGAGTTTTGCCGCGCAGTATCGGGAACGAGTGTTTCAGCTTTTCCTGCGCGAATACGCCGCCGGCCGAACCCCTAACCCGGACGTAGTCTGCAATCGCGAGATCAAGTTCGGCGTCTGTCTGGACTACATGCACCGCCTGGGCGCTTCCTGGATCGCCACCGGCCACTATGCTCGGCTAAGGCGCATGCCCACCGGTACGCACCTGCTCAAGGCCGCGGACACTTCCAAGGATCAGAGTTACTTTCTTCACGGGGTTTCCGCCGCAGCCCTGGAGAAGACCCTGTTTCCGATCGGAGAGTTGCGCAAGGCGGAGGTGCGAAAGCTGGCGCACGCGGCCGGGTTGCCGGTATACGCCAAGCCGGACAGCACCGGCATCTGCTTCATCGGCGAGCGGCCGTTCCAGGAGTTCCTGAGCCGTTATCTACGCACGGAACCGGGACCGATCGAGAACGACCGGGGCGTGGTTCTGGGCGAGCATCGCGGTCTCGCGCTCTATACCTTGGGTCAACGATCCGGTCTGGGGTTGGGCGGACGCGCCGGAACGGCCGCTGCGCCCTGGTACGTGGCCGGCAAGGACACGGAGCGAAACACGCTCGTCGTGGTCCAGGATCAAGACCATCCGCTGCTGTTGTCGGATGTCTTCGATGTGGAACGGATGCACTGGTTGAATTCCGGCGAGGTCGCCGGCCATCCGATCGAATGCATGGTAAAGACGCGCTATCGGCAGAGCGATCTCCGCTGCGCGGTTACGGCGCAGGATCTCACCGCGGATCCGATCTGGCGCGTGACCTTGAGCGAACCCGCGCGCGCGGTGACTCCGGGGCAATACGCCGTGTTCTACCGCGGCGAGCGTTGTCTCGGCGGCGGCGTCATCGCGCAGCGATTCAATTCCCGGTTGGGTGCCTGGCTGGCTAATGATCGCCGTCGCGACGGCGGAATCACCTATAATTCTCTTTTTACCGTGGAGGGGGAGTCATGACGGACAGCTTCAAAGCAAGAACGACGCTCAAGGTGGGGACCGAGCAATACGAGATATTGAGTCTCAGCGCGCTCAAGGCGCTGAATGTCGACCGTCTACCCTTTTCCCTGAAAATCCTGCTGGAAAACCTCCTGCGCTTCGAAGACGGCGTCAATGTCACCAAGAGCGACATCGATGCCCTGCTGAAGTGGGACCCGAAGGCGGCACCCAATCATGAAATCGCCTTTACGCCGGCGCGGGTCATCATGCAGGACTTCACGGGCGTTCCGTGCATCGTCGATCTCGCGGCCATGCGCGAGGCCATCGTCCGGCTCGGCGGAGATCCGCAACGAGTCAATCCGTTGGCCCCCGCCGAATTGGTCATCGACCACTCGGTGCAGGTCGACGAATACGGCTCGGCCGACTCGCTGAAGCACAACAATGAGATCGAGTTCGACCGCAACGGCGAGCGCTACATGTTCCTGCGTTGGGGACAAACGGCATTCAGCAACTTCAAGGTGGTGCCCCCCAACACCGGCATCGTCCACCAGGTCAACATCGAACGTCTGGCACGGGTGATTTTCGCCGACGATGCATCGGGCAGGAAGACTGCCTATCCCGACACGCTGGTCGGGACCGATTCACACACGACCATGGTCAACGGTCTGGGGGTCCTCGGTTGGGGCGTGGGTGGGATCGAGGCCGAAGCGGCCATGCTGGGCCAGCCGGTGACGATGCTGATCCCGCAGGTGATCGGCTTCAAGCTCACGGGCGGCCTGCCCGCGGGCACGACGGCCACCGATCTCGTGCTCACGGTCACCGAGATGCTGCGCAAGAAAGGCGTGGTGGACAAATTCGTGGAATTCTTCGGCGATGGGCTCAAGGGACTGCCGCTCGCCGACCGGGCCACCATCGCCAACATGTCGCCCGAGTTCGGCTCGACATGCGCGATCTTCCCCATCGACGAGGAAACCATCCGCTACCTGGAGCTCACCGGCCGATCGCCGGATCAGATCGCGCTGGTCGAGGCCTACGCCAAGGCGCAGGGACTGTGGCGCGTCAACGGCGCCCCGGCGGCCGATTACACCGATGTCGTCGAACTCGACCTGTCGACCGTCGAACCCTCTCTCGCCGGACCGAAGCGCCCCCAAGACCGCGTGCCTCTGCACAAGGCCAAGAGCGTCTACCGGGACAGCGTGAAGAAAATGGCCGAGGAGCGGACGCAGAAGAACCCGCAGGCCACCGGAGTCGCCAAGGCCGGCGTGGGCGGCAAGACCTTCGAGGTGCGCGACGGCGCGGTGTTGATCGCCGCCATCACCAGCTGCACGAATACCTCGAATCCGGCCGTGCTGGTGGCCGCGGGACTGCTCGCCCGCAATGCGGGCGCGCGCGGCCTTAGCTCCAAGCCCTGGGTGAAGACCTCGCTCGCGCCGGGCTCGCGCGTCGTCACCGACTACTTGCAGAAGGCCGGGCTGCTCAAGGACTTGGAAGCCCTTGGGTTTTATACCGTGGGCTATGGCTGCACCACGTGCATCGGCAATTCGGGGCCCTTGAAGCCGGAAATCTCCGAGGCCGTCAAGAGCGCCGACGTCGTCGCCTGCTCCGTGCTGTCGGGCAATCGCAATTTCGAGGGCCGGGTGCACCCGGAAATCAAGATGAACTTCCTCGCCTCGCCGCCCCTGGTCGTCGCCTACGCGCTGGCGGGAAGTCTGGACATCGACATCACCACCGAGCCGCTGGGACAGGGCAAGGACGGGAAGCCGGTGTACCTCAAGGACATCTGGCCGAGCGCCAAAGATGTGGCCGCCGCCGTCGCGGCGTCGGTGGATTCGGGAATGTTCAAGAGGGGTTACGCCAGCGTATTCGCCGGCGATGCGAACTGGAACGCCATCAAGACACCGGCGGGCAAGATATATTCCTGGGACGGCAAATCCACCTACGTCAAGAACCCACCCTACTTCGACGGTATCACCATGACGCCGGCGGCGCTGGCCGACATCAAGGGCGCACGGGCGCTGGCGGTGCTCGGCGATTCGGTGACCACCGATCACATCTCCCCCGCCGGCAATATTGCGAAATCCAGTCCGGCCGCCAAATACCTGGTGGGGCAAGGCGTGCAGGCGGCGGATTTCAATTCCTACGGCGCGCGCCGCGGCAACCATGAAGTGATGATGCGCGGCACCTTTGCCAACATCCGGCTGCGCAACCTCTTGCTGCCGGGCACGGAAGGCGGAGTGACCCTGCACATCCCCAGCGGCGAACAGATGTCCATCTTCGACGCTTCGGTCAAGTACAAGGGGGTGGGCACGCCGCTGGTGATCCTCGCCGGGAAGGAGTACGGCACCGGCAGCTCCCGCGACTGGGCGGCCAAGGGCACGATGCTGCTCGGAGTCAAGGCGGTGATCGCCGAGAGCTTCGAGCGCATTCACCGCTCCAACCTGATCGGCATGGGCGTGCTGCCGCTGCAATTCAAGGAAGGCCAGAACGCTCACAGCCTCGGGCTCACGGGCAAGGAAAGCTTTGAAATCGCCGGACTCAACCGCGGGGCGGCGAAGTCCGTGAAAGTCATTGCCAAGGCCGACGACGGCAACACCACGGAGTTCGACGCACGCCTGCGCATCGATACCCCGAAGGAACTCGACTACTACCAACATGGCGGGATTCTGCAATACGTATTGCGGCAACTCGCCGCGGCAAGCAAGGCGGCCTGACTCATGTCCCTCACCATGTATACGGCCACCGTGCCGACCTGCACTCGCGCGCTGAACAGTCTCGCGGCGATTCTCGAGAAGGCCGTCGCGCACGCGGAGACCCGCAAGATCCATCCCGCGACATTGCTCGGCACGCGACTGTTTCCGGACATGCTGCCGCTCGCGACGCAAATCCAGATCGCCAATGATATCGCCCAAGGCGGCGCCGCGCGGCTGGCCGGCGCCGAAGTCCCGGTCTTCGAAGCCAAGGAGCGTACCTTGGCCGAATGGATCGCCACCACTCGCGGCACCGTCGCCTACCTCGAGTCGCTGAAGCCGGCGCAGTTCGAAGGGTCCGAGGAGAGGAGCATCACGTGGCAGACTCGTACCGCCATCACCAGGAACATGCAGGGCACGCCCTACTTGTTCCATCACGTGCTGCCGAACGTGTTTTTCCACGTCACCACCGCGTATGACATCCTCAGGCAGGCGGGTCTCGAGATCGGCAAGATGGATTATCTGGGGAGAGGCCCAGCGTAGCTCGGCGCGAGCGCATTCGAGTGCGGATGTCGCTCATTCACCGTCGAGTTGCTTGGGCCCGCCCGCCGAGCGGTGTCGTTCCTGGTGCAGCGTCACCGCGCCGATCACCATCCAGCTGCCGTGAAACAGCACCCCGGCCACCACCACCAGCTGGCCGGGAATGGGTCCGATCGCGGCGCGCTCCCAAAGATCCGCCATGCTCGTCATTGCAGTCGGGTGGATCGCCAGCTTGCCGTAATACGCCAGTGCCTGGATCGCAAAGATCCAACCATAGTTGCGGCGCACCCGGCGGCCTACGGCACTGATGTAGCTGATACGGTGCTGTGGATGGCGATAGTCCTGCGCGATGCGCCGCATCCAGGCTCCATCGGTGTGTGCGGCATCGCCGCGCAGCATCGGCGCATAGAAGTTCTTTTCCAGGAGGCGCGCCCGCAGCCTCCAAATATTGAAATACCGGTAGCGGCGCGCCTCGATCAGCAGGAAAAAGACCACCAGCAGTCCGACCAGCGCCAACGGCAGGGGCGAGGCATTCGCCGCGCTGAAGCTGGCCGAGAACGCGATGCCCGTCGTGACGACGGCCCAGTTGGTCGTGGTATCGAAGCGCACCCGCCACACGGTGCTGCGGTACACCTCGCCGCGCCAAAGGTGGGCGAGCGCGCCGATTTCCGCCGGGTCGAATCGGCGGCCCGGGTGTACCTCATGCAGCTGGTTCATCAAGATCCCCCTCCGCCGCTTGGTGCGGTTGCGGACTAGCTCACGGCAATCCCTCAGTGCGCGGCCGGCGCGACGCTCCCCGCCTCGACCAATACCATCACGCTCGGATTGACATGCTTCTTGATCGCTGAATTGACCTCGTCCCGCGTCAGCGCCTTGACCGCCCCCGGATAGGTCTCCAGCCGGCTCACCTCATAGCCGCGCTGCACGTCGGTCAAGATCGCATTTGCCAGGCCGGTGGTGGTCGACAGGCCGACGAGGTAACTGCCGACCAGGCCTTGCTTGCGGGCCGCCAGTTCCTGATCGGTGATGCCGTCCTTCCACCACCGGTCGAGCTCGCGCCGCGTCGATGCGATCCCCTGGCTCAAGAGAGCCGGCGCGAAGCTGGCCGAGATGTCCCAGCGGCCGTCGGCGATGCTGTCGTCGGCCATGGCGGCCCCAATGTGATAGGTCAGCCCTTCCTTGTCGCGCACGGTACCCATCAACCGTCCGGTGAAGCCGCTGCCGAGAATCGCCGTGCCCACTCGCAGAGCCAATGCGTCGGGGTCCTTGTAGCGCAGACCCGTCGGTTGCCCCATGAGTACCGACACGCTCGGCTTGTCGGCGAGCGTAACCGATGCTTCGCTCGGGGCCTTCAAGACCGCAGGCGTCGCGGGCCGCACATAGTCCTGGCCGCCGGTCCAGCCGGAAAATGCCTTGTCGATCTCGGTTTGAGCTTCGGGTGCGGCCACGTCGCCGACCACGACCAGGGTCATGTGAGCGGGGCCATAATACTTGGCGTGAAAGGCCTTGAGATCATCGAGGGTTGCGGCCTTCGCCGCGGCCTCGTACTCGCCGACCGTGTGGGGTCGGTTCGGGTGGCCCTGGGGGAACAGCGCGCGGCCGAAGGTCTCCTGCGCACGCGCTTCGGCATTCTGCGCCGAGGCCTCCAATGAGCCGATGAATTGCTGCTTCGCCTTGTTGAACTCCTGCGCCTGCAAGGCGGGCGTGCGCAGCTCCGCGGCAATCAGCCCGATCACCAAGGGCAGGTCCTTCTTGAGGCACTTGGCGCGAATCTCGAGTGACTGCGTGCCGACACTGAAGGCGATCTCGGCGCCGACATTGTCCAGCTGTTCGGCAATCGCATACTTGTCGAGCTTCTTCGTGCCGCGGTCGAGCATCATGCCCGCGAGCGTGGGGATCGCGATATTGCCGGGCTCGGCCATCGCATCGCCCGCCGGCAACGATCCTAGAATCACGACCACGTCCTTCACGTCGGTGTGATAGGTGATGAGATCGACACCCGCAACCTGCGAGCGGTGGCTCTGATCGGCCACGCTCGCCGCGGCGGCGGCGCCCACCAGGGTGCCGCTCACCAGGAACAGCGCGGGCAATACATGGTGTCGCATCACGAGCCCTTCTCCACCTTCGGCGGTACCGGTATGAACCAGCCCGCCGTACTCTGATCGTCCTTGAGATACTCCTTGGCGACGCGTTGTACGTCCGCGGGAGTCACCTGCTGCACTTTCTGCGGAAAGGTCACGTATAGAGCCCAATCGCCCACCGCAATCCACTCGTTGAGCTCCCCGGCGATCGCCGCAGTTCCGTCCCGCTTGTAGGCCTCTGCCGCGATGAATTGCTGCTTCACGCGTGCCACTTCGGCCGCCGTCACCCCATCGGATTTGATCTTGGCGATTTCCCCCAGCAGGACTCTCTCGACCTGCTCATGTTCGGCGCCCGGCGCGAGAACCGCGTACATCGTGTGCAGCGACAGGTCGTGATGCAGATCGGTGCCGGCGCCTGCGTTCAATGCCAGGCCTTGGTCGACGAGCGCCCGATACAGGCGCGCGTTCTTGCCCGAGCTCAAGATGGCATCGAGCAAGTCGAGCGCCGGCTGATCGGCATCCCGGCCGTTCGGAACCTTGTGCGCGACGATCACGGTTCCGAGCTCCCCGGGGCGTTTGACGGTGACGCGGCGTTCCCCGCTTTGCTCCGGTTCCTCCGTGTACACCGTGGGAATGGGCGCCGGAGAATGCGCATACACGCCATAGTATTTCTTGATCAGATTCAAGGTGGCGGCGGTATCGAGGTCGCCGATGACCGTCACCGTCGCGTTGTTGGGCCAATAGAAGGTGTCGTAGAACTCGCGCAATCGGGTGATGGGAACGTGTTCGATGTCGCTCTTCCAGCCGATCGTCGGATGATGGTACGGCAGTGCCTCGTAGGCCGCCGCCGTCACCTCTTCCATGAGCACATTGTCCGGGTCGTTCTTGCCGCGCTCGTACTCGTTGCGCACCACCGTCATTTCCGACTGTCGATCGCCCTCGTGCAGCCACAGATGGCGCATGCGGTCGGCTTCGATGGCGATGTACCCCTCCAGGTTCTCGCGGCCGATGGTCGCGAAGTAATTGGTGCGGTCGAACGACGTGGTGGCGTTGAACTGGCCGCCGACGCGCTCCAGGAATTGCTTGATGCTGTTGCCCTTCGGGTCGTTGAAGCCCTCGCTCCCCTTGAACATCATGTGCTCCAGGATGTGCGTCGCTCCGGTGGTGCCCGTTACCTCGTTGCGCGAGCCGACTTGATAAGTCACCTGAAAAGTCACCACCGGCGCCGAATGATCCGGCACCAGCAAGACGGTGAGCCCATTGCTGTCGAGCCGATACTCGTCGATTCCGCCGAGTGACTTGACGAAGCTGAATCCCGCCACCCCGGCCGGAGACGAAGCCGGACTCGGCGCCGCCACAGGCTGCGCAACAGCTGAGGCCGTGCCAGGTTGCGCGGCGGCTGACGCAGCGGCGGTCGGTGCGGCGGCGGGGAACGCGGTACCGGCCGCCGCCGCACCGGCGCAGCCGACGAAGGCGACCAGGGCCATCCGCAGCACGGGAGTTTTGAACTTCTCGGCCATACAGATCCTCACATTCCATGAGCGACCGCCTCCGGCCGCAATCGCGCATTGTAAATGCTTATGAGGACGGGTTGGCTACAATCACGGATGGGTTGGCCGCCGTCATGGGAGTCGTGTCCGCAGCTGCGCCTACGCGCTGAGCAACCGGGTCAACCCGAGGATCGCGCGCATGAAGGGAGCGGGAACGTCGAGGCGCTGAGCGATCTCGGCGACGGCGCCGAGTTGCGGGGCAAGCTCCAACGGCCGCCCGGCCTCGAGGTCGGCGAGCATCGATGTCCTGAAATCGCCGAGACGCTGGGTCACGGCGATCCGCTCGGCCGGAGTGATGTCCATCTGCAGGTCCAGATGCCGCGCGCACACTTGCATCTCTTCCATCATGCGTATGCATAGTTCACGCACATCGGCATCGGCGAGCATCCTGGCAGTTCCGCAACGTGTCAGGGCGCTCAACGGATTCATGTTCATGTTGCCCCAGAGCTTGGCCCACACGTCATGGCGAATACGCTGCGATATTTCTGCGTTGACGCCGCCGCCCCGCAATCCGCTCACCACGGCCTGAACCCGGTCCGTGACCTCACCGTTGGGTTCACCCAGAAGCAGGCGGTCAGCAGCCACCACCTGGACATGCCCGGGCGCAAGGACCCGCGCCGATGCATGCACCACGGATCCCAGTATGCGTTTCCGCGGAAACGTCCGCTCCTGCGATTGATCCGGGTCGACCGACTGAAGCGGCTGATTCGCCAGCGCGCCGCCGAAATCCTGGAAGAACCACCACGGGATGCCGTTGGTCCCGCTGATGACGACGGTGGCAGGACCGATAAGGGGACTTAG
>Ga0137358_10002602_pt1 | contig 10281 bp, 14 predicted proteins | sample Mad1_20_16metaG_FD_105551 | JGI IMG/M metagenome (GOLD analysis project Ga0137358, IMG submission 105551) | Vadose zone soil microbial communities from Angelo Coast Range Reserve, California, USA - Mad1_20_16 metaG | ecosystem: Environmental > Terrestrial > Soil > Vadose zone | place: USA... | reverse complement strand
GGGTCGTATGGTCTATCCGCCATCTGTGTATATCGTTGGGCCCATTGTTGCATGAGGGTCGCACACAGCGCAGAGGCCAAACTCATATAAAGGCTAATGAGCCACAAGATGTTCACACACACGACAGAAGCGGGGGGTTGGAATGAAGACTTGTCAGCAGGAGACAATGGCTGTGCTGACCCTGTCCCATTTGCTGATAGTTGCTGGGAGATTTGGGTGAGCAGTTCGTTGGTGGCATCAATTGGACTGGGCTGTAACAGCGGAATGCTGAAAATAAGGAACGCAGCCACCACCGCAGAGAAAAGACCGCTCTGATCAGGTCTTCGGGGTGAGAACAGTACAACCTCCACAAAATATGACGTACAAACACCAACACTCCATTCACGTTGGCCGTCCAATACTCGGACTGTTGCTTGTCAACCTTTTCTGCTTGGGAAAGATACAGTCTCCAGATTTTAGACGATGGATCGCGGTACGGTGTTTGAGTGATAAAACCTGTGTCCCTTCGATGCAAATTGCTCATGACCTGACTATTGGGAAATGTTGAGGTCCAAGTAGCACCATACCCATCCCCTTTGAACCTGAAGTGAGCGGACGGGATTTCACATTTAAAAAATTGCAAATCCAAAGTACCTTGAGAGACCTTTTCACCGATGGCGGGTTCGTTGACATACTTGAACTGACTGGAGCTGGCACCACCAACGGTTGTCGAACCACCAAACCTCGTCATGTCTGAAAGGGAATGCACTGTCCACAAGAACGACAGACCGTGAGAATCGGCTCTTATGGACACTAAGAAATGAATTACGGACTGTGCGAAGGCCGTGAAGGACCGAGTTCAGGATCAGCTTGACCTTGAAATGTGTCCATATCCTCACAAAAAGAGAGACGAGCGGAGGTGATCTGGATGTCTTGCTTGGGTAACGGAGGGTTGATTGGGGAGGGAGAGAGGGGACACTGGTAATTCGGCCCACGACTTCTATATTAAAAGCACAAACGTGACGGCCTCGTGTGGTCCTCGAAGTTTGGGATGACAGGAGCGCCACCAGAATTTCATGATAGATTGGTGGGCGTTGTCAATGGACTGCAAGGCATGGGTTCGCTCGGCTCAAACTCCCAATAGGAGTCCTCCGTGAAGGCCGCCACCGACCGACAGGACCTGAGCGCAGAGGGTGCTAGCTCTGGCAACGACTCGGAGACGGCTGTTGGAGGCTGAGTAGTACTGTAGTCACAACATGCAAGGTGAAACACACGTGGGAAGACATTATTAAAACCGAAAGGCTACCTCATGACTGGCTAGTTTTTATGTTGCATTTTGCATTTTACAGTAATGAGCAGAAGAACACGCTCCTTCCTTGAACACATGCTCTGAGTCCCACTATCCCGATGATCTTCAGACGTTAGGCGGTCCTTACCTACTGTATAGCAAAATCCAAAACCATGGGCCCCGTTTCACAGAGGGCTGAGATTGAATTTGGTTTGGCAGGTCTTTCTCACAAAACATTTTGCAGTAATCACTTTCTAGAAGCAAGAATTCTATAATCTTTGACGACTTTAGGTGCAGCATGGCAACCATGAGGATTCCACACATTTGCAAGAACATCGGTTGAATGGCTTATAAGAACAGTACAACAAATATGCGAGCTTTCCTTTTTGCATGTGCCTGCCTAACTCGCTGCGTGATTCACATTTTTTATGCTCGCATGATCTTCCTCTGCGTCATAGTGAGATTATGTCTTGACGATGACAATACATTATCGCATGTCACGTGCCTCACAAAAACATGACGCAGTGACTGTATATACATCCAATACATGATTGCAACAAATAAATCATAATCATTTACGTCTCCTAAGCACTCTGACCGGCTTTGCACGTATCGCGATCCTTTACATCCTTTGCAGATGGCGTGGCCGATGACTGCCGAGAAAGATTTGAAAGCCCCGCCTCCGCCGCCGCCACAGCCTCTGCTAAGTCCAAGTGGAAAAATGGCGTGTCCACCTGAACAGCGGGTGCTTCTCCATGATCTACCGTGCCGTACGAAGGATCATGGAACGGCACTTCTTTCATCTCTCTCGCTTCTATGTCTGTCAAAGAAGGGCCAACACGCAAAACGTTGTCCGGCGGCGTGGCAGCGGCAACATCATGACGCCGGTTATCAGGCCGTGACCGGCGATCATAGCCAAAGCCACCCGCGACGAGGGAACGTCGTATCCATGGAGAGAGGATCGACGCAAAGTGGAACTCGACCGGGTGGTCTGCCCACCGTTCTATTTGAGCGCGGGTATCGACGAGCGTTTGTACTGAAGTCGTATCAACCTGTGGTCTGCACCGCCAACACATGAGCAATTCAGGTGTACGCTGCGGAACAAAGTAGACACTTACACAGTGGAAAAGTCCAGGACGATAGCATGTAAAGCTGGCCTTGCTTGATTTTCCTCCCACTCGGCAGCAACGCCGTGCCGGGGGCCGGGATCATTCCAAGGGCGGTCAGAGAGCGGGACTAGACGAAGGTCGGCCCCACGTCGCATGGTTGCCTTGACATGATCCACAATCTCACTATTAAGCACGGTACAGTTCGGATAAAGGAATGTCTCTTCGAAGCGGTAGATGAGAATTCCCGGGAGAGGCGGGTTTACGTGGACCTGGGGGTTGATAACGCGGTTAGGGGAGAGAGGAACGAAGACGTCGCGCGTCTCAGATGGGTTACTGCTTGAGTGTACCCGAACGCGTCCGAGGAAGTGGCCTCGCGGGTGTGCGAGCTTGAAGATGAGAAGTGCCGCAGATAATGACAAAGAAACGTAGATGCCGTTCTCGATAGTCGAGAAAATGGTTACGAGAACTGCAGTAGCCCAGATAAAGAACTCAAATGGGGAGACGCGCCAGTATTCGTACGCTTTCGCAGGCTTGGTGACAAGATCAATGACGGCATGGATAATAACAGCGGAGAGGGCGGCCGTGGGAATCCAATAGAAGGCGGGAGTGAGACCATATAAGGAGACAATAACGATTATGCCACTGAGGATACCCGCTGCAGGGGTGCGCACGCCAGACTTGGATTTGAGAGCGGTACGTGAGAAAGAACCAGTAGCGGGGTAAGCACCGAAGAGTGTGCCGACGGTATTGGTGACACCGATCGCAATAAGTTCCTGGTTAGGGTCGATTTTGTAGTTATTAATACGCCCGAACGCTGATCTAGCATTAGGCAACAATCACAGGGTAAATTTCATATCCACCTACACTTGGCAATGGCGATGTGCTCAAGCAACAAGATGATCGTAGCGACGGGCAGTTTGGGTGCAAGTGCCGAGATAAGCGAATGGTTAATATTGGGAGCACCAACGTGCTGGAAACCCCGAGGAACGGTCTGGAGGATCTTGATTGGATATGTACCCTTTTTACTCCTACGATGGCGGGTGTACAACCACGAAGAAAAGGTCAAGACGATAATCACGAAGGCGCTGCGGAAGGCCGAGATGAAGAAAAAGACCCGGGCTGTGCGGTGATAGTGTGGTGACAATGAGACACGATGAGGGAGACGCGTGAGAAAACAAACCTCGGCGAGGGTAACGTCGTGAGAGGTAATCGCATGTCATGCGAATCGCATACAAAGTAAAGAGGCCGACAATGCCGAAAGCGGCATCCTTTTGCGTTCTACCCAGGCCTTTCAGGGTATTAATAAAGACGTGGTAGGTAGCGGCCCGTGTACTGTTTCACAAGACATCAGCACGCAATTTAAGCACCAGGGAAGGAAGGACGAACTCAAAGCCAGAGATACCCATGAGGCCAGGGAGTTGACCCACGGCGATATTGAGGGCAGAGCCAGTCATGAAACCAGCAACGACGGGTATAGGGATCAGCTCCACTATCCAGCCAAGGCGGAGTAATCCGATGCCTAAGATGATGAAGCCGCATACGAACGCTAAATTTACGGCGATTTCGGGATTGGACCATTCTTTGGGGTGTTTTTGGTCGACGTATTTAATAATCTGAGAGACCGTAAGAGACATGACTGCGACTGGGCCGATGGAGATATCCTTGGATGTGGCGAACAACTAAAAGGGGTGGTTTGAGTATGAAACGAGGATACATTTCGAAGCAAGACGCACACAATACGTCATGGTCCCCACGAAGGCCGAGTAAAGGCCATATTGAGGTGGAAGCGTGGCAATCTGGTGCGGGTGGGGTGTAGATGGCTTAGTTGCAAGAACCCAAATAGACTCTACGATTTACCGTGGCGTAGGACATGCTTTGAGGAACCAATACCATGCCGACCGTAAGACCAGCAATGACATCACCTGTTAGCCAACCGACATCTACCGAGAGGTATACATTGATGAGCGCTGAACCACGGCGTGGGAGAAGCCCACTCACTGTAGCGAGTGATCCAGCCAAAGATCGGGAAGAGTCGGACGATGTAATGGAAGGTCTGCTGCGATTGAATGGAACTGACGGCACCATGGGAGGGGATTAGCTTACAAAGTCCTTGGGATCTTCTTTGACGAGATTGTCGATCCAATCCTTAGAGGAGAGCGCAGAAGGCTGGTCCTCCGGATACGCAATGATCTTCTTTCCCAATTTTTTGGCTCGTTCAGAGGCCATGGCAGAAGTGGGAGACAAGGTACCCACGAGATGGGAGTAGTAAGATTGCTCGATATATAAAGGCGCCAGTCGATGATGAAATTTCTCCTTCTGATCTCGGACACGGAACACGTTGAACCAAACCCTCGGAGGGCCTAGTGAGATATGCCATACCCGCAATTCGGTGTGGGTGATGAATATGTAGCATTCCTGTCATTCAAAATAGAGACCAAACTGATTACGACCAGGTTTGCCGAGAGAAATTGAGACAAGACCCAGGGAGTGAGGGATAATTCTGCCAGATATAGCGATGGCATCGAGCACGCAATCGCGAACCATGTTGACGCGTTGTGGCGCATCGTCGCGTCCTCGCGCGTGATTTGATTCGTAGTCGTATTACTAATCTGTAATCATCACAACTTGTTCCGTGTGCCCTTTCCGTTCCGTGGTGTCTTATTTCGTCACGCTGTTTGCTCCAGGACGGCACGACGAGGCTCGGTCTCAGTAGCGATGAACCAAACGGAGGGCGCAAGAGCACGTCATTAATAAGGTACATGACTAGAATCACCGCCACCGACTCTACATACTGCACGTATAGCACACTTTTCGGAATCTCTGGCGTGCTACTGCAAACTCCGGAGCACACGTGCCCTCTTCCAGGGCCGCCGTGTGACCACCTGATATGCCCACGTCGCGGTCGCCAAACATACCCGAACTGTTTTAATTATGCATCCCTAATAAAAATGGAAGGCAAACTGCGATGCTACCCTGAACGATCTTATCGCCATCGGTACACTGGCACGGCTATGATCGATCACGTTCTTGAGCCATGATAACATGGATGGCTGTAAACCGGAAATTGGCGATAATAGATGCTCCACCCGTTTTGATCCGCGGCGAGGGATAGGGATAGCAGGAGTTGTGCGAGTCTGAAGAACAGAACCGTGACTCGGAAGGGAGTTGGCCACGTGGACGAGACGCGTGGCGCTGGGACTTGCGTTTCGGCAGTTTGTTCCTTCATCGGCTTCGGCTATCATCCTCTGCTGTCCGTCAGCGCGCAGCGCGCCTGCCATCATTCTCTCTACAGCGATACCTCCTTGTGACCTTCCAAACCTCATTTATTTTAACGATCACGAGTGGGAAATGTCGGCCCTGCACAAAGCTGTGCCGCTCGTGGCGCCCGGGCACACGCGCCCCGTCACCCACATCTCTTTTTCACCTCTTTTGGATGACGGCACGTACCTTCTTATCTCTAGCTGCAAAGATGGGAACCCGATGCTACGCGAATGGACCGGCGATTGGATCGGCACGTTTGTCGGACACAAGGGCGCCGTTTGGTGTACGAAACTCAGTCGCGATGCATCTCGCGCTGCGTCAGGCAGCGCAGACTTTACGGCGTGCGTCTCTCTATCACACTGTGCATCCGTTCATATTTTGTCCCGTCCCACTCACGCGCAAGTTCTGCGCTTGATGCAGTAAGATTTGGGATACGTACAGCGGACAGTCGCTGCATTCTTTCCCACACAATCACATCGTCCGCAGTGTTGCGATCTCCCCATCGGCCTCAGCCCCGCGTCTGCTCACTGGAGGACAAGAAAAGAAGGTCCGAATATTCGACGTTGGGAAACCTGATGCGGAACCAGATATCCTATCAGAAGGCGGTGGCCAATCGCACGATGGCACAATCAAGAGCGTCGTGTGGTTCGACGAGAATATCGGTGTGAGTGGGGGAGAAGACAGGATTATCAAGTGGGTTTTGCTTGTCTCTGGTGATCTTTCTGTGTGGCTGAGGGGCCGGGTTCGCGTGATGAGGTGGTGGGATCGACGCACGCGCACTGTTACGAGGAAGTTATCGTTCGACCACCCGATCACCTCTATGGAACTTTCCTCACAAACACAGCGACTCGTCGTTACCTCCGGAAACATGGTTGCTTTCATCCCCGCACAACCTGCCGAAACGGGCACACCAGCTCATAGCCTGAACTTGCCGTATGCACCATCGTCCGCATCGGTCCACCCAATTTGGCAGGATCGGTTTGTCACTGGGAGTACAAGTGACGAATGGGTTCGTGTCCACAAAATCAATGGTGAGGAATCGGAGGTGTTCAAAGGTCATCATGGACCTGTTCACTGCGTCGAGTACAGCCCAGACGGAGAAGTTTATGCTAGTGGAAGCGGTGCGTAGAAACATGTTTATCTGGTTGTTCACTTTTTTAGCTGAGACGTTCTGTCGTATTTCTCTTTCTGTGTTTGATTCGTCAGAGGATGGTATGTACCTTCTATCAGTTTGATCAACTGCGCTCATCCATCTCTGCTCAGGTACCATCCGATTGTGGCAAACTACACCAGGAAAGACTTACGGCCTTTGGCAAGGAGCTGCCTCGAACGGAGGCTAGGCGGAACAAAAGAAACTGATATCGAGGTGGATTGATTAGTATTGCGAGACATCGCTTTTATCTCTGTTCCTTGTTCCTGATGTAAATGGTACCAATTCGATTGCTCTTGAGGCATCAATTATCTGGGATAAGACTGCCTCCTTGGAAACCATCCGAAAGCTGTTGAGAAGCCACAATCAGTGGGCGGTGATCGTGTGATCTTTCATTGGGTGTGTTAACGTCGCTGTTGATTTCCCTCAGTTGTTTGGGCCATACTACGCTTATTCCTTCGTTGTTTCGTGAGAGTGTCCGACCGACCATTCTGGGTATTGTCCGGATACTGAAAATTGAGCAAGTCTGCCGCCTTGTGGCGCGGCGAAAAAGGCCCGGCATGCCGAGTGCCGAGTGAGGACAATTGATAACGGCGCCCTACATTAGGTGAGCTGAACGTGTTCAGTTGCGGAGCAGTGCAGCGCTACTTGTATATTATTCTTGTTCTCCATCCACCACGTCAACCCCTCCCCCCACACGCAAAACGATGGCATCTCCGCCCTCGAGCCCTCTCTCGTCCCCAACATCACTCACACACGATCTCCCAACGCAGACCTATCACACCACACTACTGCCCCGATCTATCCCGACGGCATCTTTGCTCGACACGGCCGTGGGCGGCGCACACTATTCCGGAGTCGAATCCGTCAATGCGCGCAGGCGCCATTCCGTTCGCAGTCCTACGCATGCGTTGAACGTCGTGAACGAGAATGGTGCCAGTCTGATTCGCCGACGATCTTCCGCCGGCGCCGTGCCGGAAGTTAACGCATTTCACCTCACAGTTCTCGATGATCTCAAAGACGTATGTGACCCGCCTCTCCTTGCCATGCCTCTAATTTTCTTTTTCTCATGATGATGTAGATGTACGAAGGTTTGGCGACTAAGGAAATGTTGCAGAAGCGATGGCGGAAGGATGCGGAATACGAGGTGTGTCGTCCCGTCGGGATGAACCGCTTCTTCCTCGACCCACCCCTCATCCCATCGTGATTGCTTACACGATCGGTACATGTAGGACCCATACACGAGCTGTAAAGGCTTGAATGAGATTGCCCCACAGGTGAATCGTCATTATCCTCCCTGTCGATGCTCCTTTGTTAACTCGCATTGACAGTGGTATGCACTGGTAAGCGCTCAATGAACCTAATTATGGGACGGGGACATTGCGCCCGGTGCTAACGGCCTCTTTTCCGTTCCGATGACACACTTCCCAGCCACGAATGTACACCAAATTGGCCCTCACCGGTCGGCGCATACTGTCGTCGACGGAACATCCCAACCGACTGATAATGTGGCAGAAGCATGAATATACGATCCGTGTCGCAGGTGCAAAGAAGGTTCGCCCGAAGCACTGACTCGAGTCTGTGCAATTTCTTTTTGGGCTAATATCCGGTTGGTTACTAGGTAGTGGAATCAATTCTGGTAATCGACTTTGACGAAGAAGGTAAAATTGTCCGGATGGTCGACCAGCGTCGCGGTTTGGATCCACCGACTAAGTGGGGCGCGCAGCAACTACGCAGGTTAAATGGCCGAGTGACACCGTGGGTTCCTTGGTTGGGCAGTCACCCAAAGTACCGGCGGAGCTGTCACTAGTATAGCTCACTTACTCTATATCCATACACGGTGGTGGGGTCGTTCGCGTGCGCGGCTCGGCTCGGACCTGGGGATTGCTGTCCTAGCCTCCGTGTTCTGCTGTGCTTCGTTATGATGCTTCCTAGGAAGAAAATTATGTTTGTCGCTTACTGTATGATACACCCTCGTGTTCTATACTCTATATTTTTTGTACGCTATTTTCTTTGGTTGGAGTATTACGTGTGACCGGCGTAAATACGTTGTTTTGACAAACCGTGACGTTGGAGAAGGATGGGTCAGACCTGCTGCATTCAGTTTACGGGTTTGCGCCTGCTCAACAATAGATGAGTGTAAAGATAACAAATCAATACGTGCCAGCTGTCAGCGATGGGAACCGAACTAGAAGAAAGCTCCAAAAGTCCAGTCCTATCTGGTGCCGTACAAATACCCGGCGGTGCCAATACAGTAAATCCGCCTCCGCCTCCGCGCACGTCCAAACCCCAAGCCCCAGGTACAACACTCCTCAGTGAAGGACATTTTGTTTTGCGCACAGAAACCCCTGTCTCGATCGGACACAAGAACAAATCAGGCAGAAGAGATGGCATTCGTGGTACCCCTGATGCAGGCGACAGCGATAAGGCGGCAGTGCATCGGTGTGTGGCGTATCGGTGGCGGCTGTGGCCAAGCTCAGGCTCTTACCCGAGTCGTGAACCCGGCGCTGGCACAACAACAACAGATCCTACTACAACAACAACTGCAACAGGGTTGCCGGTCCATTTCTAACTGCGCAGTGCGGTGCAGCGATAGCAATAGCAACAATGCTAACAACAAGAATAACCCAGCAGCCGTTGGCGTGCAGTCACAGTCACAGTCACAGTCCCCATTGGGTAACGTTGGCGTCGCGGCGGCTCTCGCACGATCAGTACAGGCATCTGGGGAGGTACGACCGACGATATGGGACGAATTTGCGTTGAAGGATCGGGTGGCGCTCGTTTCGGGCGCGAATCGCGGGCTTGGACTCGAGATGGCTCTTGTGCTGATTGAAGCGGGAGCACGTGCTGTTTATTGCGTTGATTTACCTCCGCAGCCTGGGAACGACTGGGTCGCGGTGTCGGAGTACGTCAAGCGTATGGTCGGCACCGGGGGGGCGAAGGGGGGGCGACTGGAGTATATCAGTGCGGATGTGACGGACCAGAGGGCGATGTGGAAGATTGGAGAGGAGATTGGGGATCGTGAGGGCAGGATGGACGTCTGTATTGCTGCGGCCGGGATCTTAAAGGCGCACACGGATTGTTTGGAGTACCCCGGTGAGGAATTCGAAGAGGTGCGTTTATTTGTCTCTTCCTCGTTGCGTTTGAGTCAGATGATGATGGAGTTTTGTGGTTTGATCCGTGCATTTTAGGTAATGAATGTCAACACAAATGGAGTATTGTTCACTGCGCAGGCTGCAGGAAGGCAGATGGCGAGGTTCGGAACTAGGGGGAGCATCATCCTGATCGCTTCGATGAGTGGTTCCATCACGAATAAGGTGTGTAGGAGCAGGTGTAGGGCCCGATTACCGGCACTGACGCCATCACCATCGGAATGGAACCTTAGGACCACGCATGGGTGTCATACAACACGAGCAAATCGGCAGTATTACAGATGGCCCGGAGCATGGCGTGCGAACTTGGGCCTAAAGGGATTCGAGTCAATACACTCTCGC
>Ga0137358_10002596_pt1 | contig 10288 bp, 6 predicted proteins | sample Mad1_20_16metaG_FD_105551 | JGI IMG/M metagenome (GOLD analysis project Ga0137358, IMG submission 105551) | Vadose zone soil microbial communities from Angelo Coast Range Reserve, California, USA - Mad1_20_16 metaG | ecosystem: Environmental > Terrestrial > Soil > Vadose zone | place: USA... | reverse complement strand
TCTTCTATCAGCACCGGGTCGACGAGACCGTACCGATCGAGGACGTCGCCGGCAAACGATTCCAGTCATTTCGACAATCATTATTTTCACCAAGGGAAGAACGGAGGCGGCTTTGTAACCTTGTGCGCGGCCAGAGCGCATTGAACGCTATACCGTCAGTACGAAATTCCTCGGCCATGCCAAAGGTGACCATTGACATGCCATATTTGCTCATCGTGTACGGCAAGTGTTGCGCGAACCAGTCGGCGCGCATGGTCAGCGGCGGAGACAGCGTCAAGACATGCGGATTCGAACTGCGCCGCAGATGGGGAACACAGGCTCGTGAAACCAGAAAAGTGCCGCGCATATTAATTTGTTGGATTAGATCGAAGCGCTTGACTTCGATATCCATGGATGACGACAAGTTAATCGCGGACGCATTGTTGACACAGATGTCAATCCCCCCAAAATGATCGGCTGCGCGAGAGACGGCAGCGACAATTGCATCGGCATTGCGAACATCAAGTACGAGGGCGAGCGCCCGCCCCCCAGACGCCTCAATTTCAGCCGCCGCCGTGTGGATCGTACCCTTCAGTGTGGGATGCGGTAAGGCCGTTTTAGCGGCGATAACGACGTTTGCGCCATCGCGTGCCGCGCGCAGCGCCATCGCAAGGCCGATGCCGCGGCTCCCTCCGGTTATGAACAGCGTGCGACCCGCGAGCGTTGTCATATTGTCTCCTAGAACTGGTCGATGGGCATTGCCGCAGCTACGTCGGTCATCGATGTCACGAGATCCAACCATAGTTGGATCTTGGGCAGTTCTACCTCGGCAAAGTAACGGCAGGCCCGAAGCTTGCCGGCTCGAAAGCTGCGCTCTGGATCGCTAATGCTGTCCTCGAGCGCACGGTCGCAAGCCAATGCTTGGTCCAGCCACAACCAGCCGACGACGGCATGACCGATTGCGCTCGGGTACGCTGTCGCGTGTGATAGGGCGCGGGCCTCGTCTGTTTCGGCGAGCAGCACGGCAACCGCTTCGTTCAACTGGCCCCAGGCCGCATTGACCGCTTCCCGGTCGGGTGCGAGCGCTACCCGCGTGGACGCTGACGAGCAGGTGGCGCGCACACGTGCCCACAACTGCCTGAACGCTTGACCACCATCGCGCCTAAGTTTGCGGCCAACTAGGTCCATCGCCTGGATCCCTGTTGTACTTTCATGAATCGTGTTTAGTCGGTTATCGCGATAGAGCTGTTCGACGTCGAAATCGCGCGTATAACCGGCACCACCGTGAATCTGAATAGCAAGGTCGAGGGATACCTGAGCCCATTCAGCAGGCCAACTTTTGGTGATAGGGGTCAAGAGCGCCAGTAGTTCTTCCGACGACTGACGCTCCAGAGCCGTTGGCGCTGTATGCTGCTCGTCAAGCAATCGCGCCGAATACAGAACGAGCGAGAGGGCGCCTTCTGCGTAGACCTTTTGCAAAAGGAGCATCCGCTTTACATCGGGGTGCTCGATGATTGCTACGGGAGCACCGCTTTTCCTACCGATGGGGCGACCCTGCAGCCGATTGCGCGCGTAATCGAGCGCCATCAGATAGCCCCGATAAGCCGGCATGGCGGCTCCCATGCCGACACCAATACGCGCCTCGTTCATCATCTGGAACATTTGCGGAAGGCCTTGACCCAACTCTCCCACCAACCAACCGATGGCACCCGCGGGTCCCGAGGACGAGTCATGTCCGTCACCAAAATTCAGCGCGCAGTTGGGCATGCCGCGATAGCCCATCTTATGATTGAGCGCTATCGCTCTAACATCATTCCGGCTCCCGTCGGGTAGCACTTTCGGCACAATAAAGAGCGAGATGCCTTTTGTACCTTCAACAATCCGGCCATGGGAATCCGAAATCTTCGCCAGCACAAGATGAATGATATTGGCGGTAACGTCGTGGTCGCCGCTGGAGATCCACATTTTATGGCCGGTAATACGGTATCGCTTGCCCAGATGGTCTTCGCCGTTCGGCTCAGCTCGAGTGCGGATGTCGCCAAGCGATGAGCCTGCCTGCGATTCAGACAGACACATCGTGCCCATCGCCTGACCGGCGATCTGCGGCTCGGCGAATGCAGCAATCTGCGCTGAGCTGCCGAAAGTGACGATGAGACGCGCGTTTCCCACAGTCAAGACTAAAAAAGACGGTGTCGCGATGGTCGCGCTCATCAATATTCCCAATGCGGTCATGTGGACCAAGTGTGGGAGTTGAAGGCCGCCCAGTCTTTCATCAAACACCGACGAGAACAGGCCCGCCTCCGCAAGAAGTTGCACCGCGTCAACTACGACAGGTAGTACCCTCACTCGACCGACTTCATCGATGGTAGGCTCATCGATATCGGATTTGCGTAGGGTCGGCGCGAGCTCTCGCTCGGCCAGATCTTGCGCGAGCGTCAGAATTGCATCGATGCTTTCCGGCGTGTGGCTCTCAAAGCGAGGCCGTTTCAATAAAGCTTTGATATCCAGCCACTCGTGCAACAGAAAATCGATATCGCGGCGGTTTACCACCGCAGCAACAGTCGACACGTCGAACATCCTCCAGCGTCCTGAACAAATTGACAACCGCCGCCGTCCAAGGCGGCACCCTGACTGACTTACACCTGCCGATATCTATGAAATCGTAATCAGCGCCTGCTTCTGCAAAGTCGCAAGCTTCACGGCAGATTCCTCCGATTGTAGGAATGTCTCATCACTAGACGTTTTTCGCCGGCAACGGACGTGGTAAAGCGGTCCAGTCCGGCGTCGTGTCGCAAAGTTTTCGCTGACCGCCAAAAACAATATGCGGGAAACAAAAGAAGCGGTCCAGAAAGGCCCAGCGCAATCTGGAGCGACCGGGTACCAGCGACAGGCTGTAGCGAGTCGCTCAAAATCCCAATTATCAATGGCCCCAATCCACCGCCTATAATGCTTGTCCCCAAAAGAATGAAAGCGACCGCGCTGGCTTTCATGGCCGGAGGTACGACCAAATGAACCATGGAAATGATTGGTGCTTGGGGAAGGCTCAAAAGAAAGATCGTCATGCTGTAAAAAGCGATGATCGTCCATTGATGCCGGCACAGAAGCATCATGGCTGTGCAAGGAAAAGCGATCAAGCAGGCCAATGCAAGCAGCCAGACCGGCCAGCGCAAGTCGTGGCGGGCGAGATAATCGGCGAGAAATCCGCCGGATAGCGTTCCTGCCACCGAGGATATACCAACGACCGCGGCCAGATGGAGGCCCACCTCTCCAGGTGTCATGCCATAAGTTCTAATCAGCAGTGCGGGGATCCAAGTGCTGAAACCGAATATCCCGATCGTATATGTCGCTGCCGCTATCACGATGAATAAATAGGAGCGGATACGAAAAAGCGTAATTACGGTCTGCAAAACCGATGCGTTTTGCGACGATTGCGACGCTCCGCCTCGTGGAGGCTCCCGAACAGTGAGCCCATAGATCATGGCGAAGAACAATCCGGGAATGCCGACTAGGAAGAATGTTTTACGCCAGCCAAATTGAGTCAGCGCCCAGCCACCAACCACAAGCCCGAGAACAGAACCGAGCCATAGTCCCAAACCACAGATGGATATCACTCGTGCTCGCCGTTCCTTCGGGAAGTAATCGCTAATTAGGGAATACGACGCGGGCATGCTGCCGGCCTCCCCAACGCCTACACCGACTCGGCACAAGAAAAGCTGGACAAAATTTTGCGCTGTGCCGCAAAGTGTCGTCATCAAGCTCCATACGGCTATGGCGATCGCTACAACATCTCGCCGCCGGGCCCTTGTGTCTGCCAAGCGGGCGATCGGCATGCTGAAGGCGCCGTAGAATATTCCGAATGCTATTCCGCCCAAAAGGCCCAGCGCCGTGTCGGACAATCTAAGATCAACTTTTATCGCCTGCAGCAAAATCCCAATGATTTGCCGATCCATGTAGCTGAAGGTCAACGCGGACATGGTCATCATGATTACGAATCGCAAATAGCTCGCGCTCACCTGTACGCCTGCGGATGAGCTCGTCTCAATCGCACTTGAGTTTTCCAAGTCGTCGGGCGCATGCCCAACGTTCAGCGGGTCCACGGGTTTGTGCATTACGCTACATTTTTCAGCGTTCAAATCGGCCAGCACCTTGGTTGGCAACTTCGGCACCAATTGAGCGTGTGATGAGTTCACGATGTCCCCACCCACCACCGCCTCCATTGCGAATCTGTATAAGGGTGCCGGGCTCGAGCTGAAGGCTACTAATCTTCCTATAAGCGGCCCAACTATCTTCGCCTGGTCGTTTGAGGAGAGCTCCTCCGGGTTCGCCGGGCTCGCCACCGGCAAGCCCCCATGGAGGATCGATTGTCCGGTCGAATGATAGGTCAACCGTTCCGGCTTGCAGGATTTCAATGGTACGAAGTGTTCCCGGGCCGCCCCGGTGAAGCCCGCGACCGCCCGCCTCGCGCAGCAGACGATGTTCATGGAAACGTATTGGACAACGCCCCTCGGCCAATTCCACCGGGATGCAGGGATTGTCGCCGTGGCAGATCGTCTTTAACGGACCATAGCCGTCCCTATCGGCGCTCGCACCAAAACCACCGTTGGACGTATCTAAATACGTCCACCAGCTGCCGTCCGGCTTTCGGCCACGCATGGCCACGATCCCCACCGTGCCGTGGTGACCCGCCGGTACGCGTTCGGGCAGGCGTTCGCCGACGGCCTTCACGAAGAGGTCCACCATGGTTGGCATGGTTGCATTCCAATATCCCATCGGTGCGTTGTCGACGGCGCTTAGAATTGTTCCCGCCGGTATCCGCACCTCAAGGCACTCGAACATCCCCTCATCGGCCGGATGGTCCGGCGCGAGGACAGACTTGAAGGCGCACCGCATCGCGCTGACCGCACCACCATTTACACCGGTATTAATCGGTGCCTCGGACTGAGGCGGGAGGCCGGACAGATCGACGGCCATTATATCGCCGTCCACGATCAACTTGACCTTGAGGAGCAAGGGTGCGGACCCAGGCAGCCCTGCATCGTCAATGCGACATTCCGCGCAATATTCGCCATCTGGAAATTCTCTGACCTTTCCACGAACCAAGCGATCGCTGGCTGCAAATTGCACCTGAGCGAGTACATCGCGCTCTTCTGATGTCCAACGTCCTCCGAGTCGCTCCCGCCATCGCTGCGCTCCGAGCTTACACGCCCCAATTTGCGCCATCAGGTCGCCCGTCACAGGTTCCGGTTGCCAGGTGTTGGCTTGGATCGTTGCCAATAGCTCAGGCACCACTCTGCCTCGCCTGACAATGCGTACGCCCCTCAACTGGAAGCCTTCATGCAGAATACTACGTGCGTCCCAACTCGTGGATCCAGGCACCAATCCCCCCACATCGATCCAGTGCATACGTATCGCCACATAACCTGCTATTCCCTGGGAATCGAAGACAGGCATGGCCGCTACCACATTATTGAGATGCTGGCCACATACCGCCGCGAAGTTGGAGAAGAGAATGTCGCCCTCCTCGATTTGGTCCTCTCCGACGACGCTAACGCTGTCCTTCACTGGACCGCCGAGATCGGCCAAGAACATCGGTAGGCTATTGGGCGACTGGCAGAGGAGTTTGAAATCGCGCGTGAGGAAGCCCGTGCAATAATCTTTGTACTCGTAGATGAGGGGACTGAACGCCGTGCGCGTTATATTGACGTCAATCTCATCCACCACAGACTCCATGGCGTAGCGGAAAATCTCGAGTTCGAGCGCGTCCGGCTTATAAGCGTCGACAAACCGGTCCGCTGTGGTTGGATGAATATTGTCACTCATGAAAGCTTTTCCTCTGTTTGCGCGTATGCCCCGACGCCATCGACGGAGCTTCTTCTCTTTTCCCTGTTGATGAGTGCCGCAACATCGATGAGCAAATTCCCCCCCGCAATCACGCGGCCCTTAGCCCCAGGCGGGATGACGGTGGTGGCACCTTCTTCGTAGATGATTAGCGGCCCGGCAAAGTTTTCCTCAGGAGCGAGAGCACCACGAGGAACAACTGTCGACGTAACGGGGCGATCTTCATCGCCAAAATAGGATTGAATTCGTTGCCGATCGCCGCTTGTGATGACTCGCTTTGCCACTGCGGCCCGCGGCAACACCCGTTCCGCCACTATCTCGATCGCCACAACCTCCACTGGAGTGTCTTCGTCTGCGTGGCCGAATCGGGTCGAATATTCCTTATGGAATGCAGATCGAAACCGATCGGCGATGTCGTTGGAAACGGCGATCCCGGGAGTCGGAGATGGAGTCAGCAGCGTGTGCTCCTGGCCCTTATAGCGCAACGCCAAACCATAGCTAAAGCGCAGTTCGTCGTCCTGACGGTGGTGTTGGTGTACCATCAGCGCTGCCTTCAGCTCGGTGGCAACGCGGCTCAACAATCTATTGAGCTCCTCGGCCGTAACGTCCGAGAGACGACGATCGAAGATTTCGCGCCGATCGAGCTTCAGGTTGGCGTTTAACATGCCGAGCGCGGAGAAATGCCCCGGGTAGAGCGGTATCAACACTTGACTGATTCCGACCTCCGCCGCTACCTCACAGGCATGCATCGGTCCCCCGCCGCCGAACGCCAAAAGAGTGAAATCTCGTGGGTCACGGCCTCGCTCAAGCGTTTGACGCCGGACCGCCGCAGCCATCGAGATATTTGCAAGTTTGAGGATGCCTAAGGCGAGTCTGCGTGGGCTCAGTCCGGTCACAGGAGCCAAACGCTCTATCGCCGCTGCTGCTTCCTGTTCATTCAGGCGCAGCGAGCCCGCAAAGTTATTCTTGTCTATATGCCCACAGTAAAGATTCGCGTCCGTTACGGTGGGCTGGTCCCCACCGTTGCCGTAACACGCTGGTCCCGGCTTGGAGCCCGCCGAACGCGGTCCCACCCGCAGCCTTCCGGTCTCATCCATCCAGGCAATAGATCCTCCGCCGGCGCCGACTTCGGTGACATCAACGGTTCGAACCTGTAGCGGAAAACCGCGCTTATAGCCGTTGACCCAATAGAGATCCGTATACGCATAGCGGCCTTCCTCGACTAGACATGTCTTCGCCGTCGTTCCTCCCATATCGAATGTCACAAGATTGCTAATAGCAAGGTCTCTTGCAAGATCTTTGGCACCAAGCACCCCCGCAACCGGACCTGATTCAATGGCGCGCACCGGGAACTGACGAGCCGCGGCAATCGCCATCGCACCTCCGCCAGAGTCTAGGACGATGAACTCGCCCTTAAAGCCCTGTTGTGCCAAACCCGCTTCAAGTTTTTCAATATATCGGTTAGCAACCGGGACGACAAAGGCGTTGGCGGCAGCCGTTGTGAACCGCTCGAACTCACGCCACTCACGGCTCAAGTCTGACGAGCTTGTAACGGGCACGTCCGGCAATGCCAGCCGTAAGTAGTCCGCGACAAAACGCTCATTTTCGCTTTGCAGATATGAATTCAAAAAGGCGACCGCAATGGTCTCAATGTTTTCCGACTTCAGTTTTGCCGCGAGGACTTTCAGCTCTTCGACTGTGGGCCGGCGTGCCACTTCGCCCGAAGCGTATACGCGTTCATCAAGTTCGAACCGCTGCTCCGCGGGCACCAGTACAGGGTCGCGTCGATATTTCAAATTGAAGATATCGGGCCGACTTGCCTTACCAATCTCCAGCACATCCGCGAATCCTCGCGTGGTGACTAAGCCGACACGCGCGCCCTTGCGCTCCAAAAGCGCATTGATTACGAGTGTGGTCCCGTGCGCCAATATGGTCTCAGCACCAGAAAGATCTCCCCCCGTATCTGCTACAGCCGCGATCACTCCAGCCTCTTCATTGCCATGCGTCGTCAGTCGTTTGCCGATGCGTAGTCGGCCGTCGTGTTCCACTGTGGCCACATCGGTGAATGTTCCGCCAATGTCGACTCCGATACGTTTCCAACTGATCATCTAGAACACCTGCCCTTCGATTAAGTGTTGATACGGTGGGGAACTCTCGCCCACGACTGGTCTTACGGCGGATATTTCCATTAACAATTTCCAATCGTTGTACGTTCTTGGGATGTTCCGTTCTGGCTTGGCAAGACGATACGCTGTCGAGAACCATCGCCTGCCACGCTTGACCCTGTAAACCGCTTTCGCTCTATCGCTTCGATCCTAGTTTGTTACTATATGTAACTAATTGTCAAGAGGGGCGCTTTCCTTTCGGCTGCATCCAGCATTCGAGGGAGTGGAACGAGCAACGACCGCTTCCAGCAGTTGCGTATGCGACGGCCCGTCTGTACAAAGTGGTCTCAAGCACTGCCTAAAGTCTTCCACGTCGCTCCGCGACTGTGGACGCCAGGTGGTCTCCGCAATCCCCCGGGCGCCTCTTGCGTCCGGATAAGGTGGTTTGGCAGGAGCCAAGCGACCATGTACTTTGGTGGACGATATTTTTGCTCATGCAAAAAGGATTTGAAACGTGACGAGGAAAGTGGGCCGCCCTGCGCAGATAACCCTGGACGCCATCATTGCCGCAGCGACCGTTGGAAATGCCAAGCCCACACTCAAGGGAATCGCTGACGTTCTCGGCGTGACCCCACAGGCCTTATATCGGCACGTATCCAACTATTCTGATGTCCAACGGATCATCTTCGAATCTCTGCAAAAAGACATTGCCTACCCGACCTATCGCGATCAGTCATGGCAAGAATGGCTGATCGAAGTGGCCCACTATTTGCGCCGTTCTTATGAAGCAATCCCACGGGTATTCGAGATCGCACCGGCTTTGCCGGAAATCGCCGCGCGCTACGAAGACACGCTGAGGATCGCAAAGACATTGGGTTACAACGAAACAGATGGCTTGCTTGCTCTCGTGGCGGTTGTCGAATTCGTGCAAGCCTGGGTCGGCCGAGAACGGCGCGCTCAGAGCCTGAAACTGAAGAAAAGGGAAGTCCGGCCTCTGGGATTTTCGACTGTCCTTGCAGCCGATCCGAAGCGTTTCCCACTCTTGAAGCGTGCAATAAAAGGGGTCAACAAATTCCTTGACCAGCGATTTGAATATACCGCCCGGGCACTTATTGCCGGTCTTACTTTGGAAATGAAGGAAGAGGCCGGTCCGCGGAATTCCGCTTTGCGCACACGACAAAAGTCACGCTGATCGCGAGGTAACGAACGGCGCTTTCCGGCATCGTTCTCTAAGAGAATGGATTTGCGAACGAGGCCGTTGCGGCGTGGTCTGCGCCAATGGCTGCGTGTGCTGTCAACGAAGTTAGCGGTTGCGTCGGCGACGCGCTGGATCACTTGCAACGATACGGATTGTTCGACACCTAGGGCCTTTTTTTTGAGCTGCGCGCCGGCGCTTATCGACCCACACCGTTCGCAGGAAAGCGTCCCACTTGACAATTAGTTACATCTAGTAACAAACTAGACCGAGATGATAGGGGCGGCGTACAGGGTCAAGCGCGGTGGCGATGGTTCTCGACGGCGATCAGTTGGATAGGAATGCGCCCGACGACCTGCAAAACCCACGCGCGATTGAGGCGAGTTCATCTGAAGGCGTACAGGTCAGCGCGAATTCGCTGCGATTCGTGATCGTTGAGAGGCGCACTCTGACCAGAAATGAGGGGAGATTCATGATTGAGAATCGACAAAAGCTTTTCCTTCGCCATCTTCTTCAGTCCGTCGGCGTGCTGGCTCTTTTCGGCTCGGTCGGACCGGCGCTGGCGCAGGAACAGGCCGTTACCGGCAATGAGGGGGTGGAGGAGATTGTCGTCACGGCGCAGCGCCGCAGCGAGTCGCTTCAGCACGTACCGATCGCGGATACCGTCGTGCAGGGGGAGGCGGTGCGTGCGTTTGGGGTCACGAGCAGCGACATGATTGCGCTGGTCGTGCCGGGATTGAACTTCAACCAGACTTCAGCGACGGCAACGCCCTATCTGCGCGGCGTGGGGCAGAATAGTGCCAGCATCGGCACCGAGTCGCCGGTGGCCATTTACGTGGACAATGTCTATCAGCCCGCCGCCCAGGCGGACATGTTCGATCTCAGCAGCATCGAGCGCATCGAGGTGCTGAAGGGTCCGCAGGGCACCTTGTTCGGGCGGAATGCATCGGCCGGCGTCATCAACGTCGTCACGCGCGACCCATCCCATAACTCATCGGGAGAAATTCGCGCTGGCTATGCCAATTACGACACGCGGAGTGGATCGGTCTATGCCACAACCGGTCTCTCCGACACCCTCGCCGCCGACGTGGCGGTGGTGGCGCGCGACCAGGCGGATGGCTGGGGCTTCGCGCCCACTATCGGGCAGGATATCTATAAGGGCTGGTCGGTC
>Ga0137358_10002591_pt1 | contig 10294 bp, 10 predicted proteins | sample Mad1_20_16metaG_FD_105551 | JGI IMG/M metagenome (GOLD analysis project Ga0137358, IMG submission 105551) | Vadose zone soil microbial communities from Angelo Coast Range Reserve, California, USA - Mad1_20_16 metaG | ecosystem: Environmental > Terrestrial > Soil > Vadose zone | place: USA... | reverse complement strand
TGCCGTCACTGCAGGCATAAGTAGGCTGATGCATCCCGGTGATGACTAGATTGCCGCCCTTCAACTGCGCATTCTGCGTCAGATTGGTATAGCACTCGAGTTCGTTGTTGCCCCACCCCTTGCCGCCGATGTCGTAGGTCCACTTGGAAGAATCCGGCGAGGAGCCGTCGGCGCCATTGAACTCATCGCTCCAGACGAGCTTGAAGCCAGCAGTGGGAGGAGGCTGAAGCGTTGCGCCGCCGCCGCAGCTCAGCGATAGAATGGCTGCCGCGAGAAGAATGGGAACGAATGAAAGCGTGCGCACTGCAAGACGCGTTTTCATGAGCAAGATTTTAACCCGAACAGTGGCAGGCGGCACAACGATCAGGCGAGATTCAACGCTCGCTTGAAAGAGCCCTTTTCGCTGTCGATTTTCTTCTGGAGCTGGAGGATGGCGTAGAGAACGGCTTCGGGTCGCGGCGGGCAGCCGGGAACGTATACATCGACGGGAATAACCTGATTGCAGCCCTGCACGATGGCGTAATTGTTGAAAACGCCGCCGGAAGTGGCGCAAGCGCCCATGGAGATAACCCACTTGGGCTCTGGCATCTGATCGTAGAGCTGGCGGATGACAGGGGCCATCTTTTGCGAAAGCCGGCCGGCGACAATCATCAGGTCGGCCTGGCGGGGTGACGGGCGGAATACTTCTGCGCCGAACCGCGCGACATCAAAGCGCGCAGCGGCCATAGACATCATTTCGATGGCGCAGCAGGCGAGGCCGAAGCCCAGCGGCCAGATGGAACTCTTGCGCGCCCAGTTCACGGCTTTGTCGAGCGTGGTAAAGATGATGCCTTCGTCTTCCAGGAGATTCCCGAAGTCGTCCGGCCTGGTCAGCGTAACGTGCTTGCCGAGTGATGTGCTCATGGTGTCTTGTCCAAGCTATTTTCGCACAGCGAAGCGGTCAAGACAAATGACGCCCTTGACTGTGCAGGCTGGCATCAAGAAGTTAGCTTGTAGTCGCTGGGAGAGACGGAGCGGGTGCGGCGGAGGTAGGAGACGACGGAGCCGGGCCAGAGCGTGGTGATTTCGCCAGTGGTTTGGTCCTGATACCAACTTTTGCAGCCGCCGGATTGCCATACGGTGCCTGCCATGCGGCGGTAAATTTCTTCAACAAAGGACTGTTGGATTTCCGGGCGAACTTCAAGGACGCGCTGTTTCCTGCTCTGCATCAGCTTCAAGCAGTTCATGGTGTAGCGAACCTGGGCTTCGATCATGAGTACGACGGAATTGTGGCCAAGTCCGGTGTTCGGGCCGAGAAGTATGAAGAAATTCGGGAAACCGCTGACGGTGACGCCGAGATAGGCGCTCATGCGTTTTCCCCAGGCGTCGTGAATTTCCACGCCGCCCTTCCCCACCGCGCGGCAGCCGATGAGCGGCTCGGTAGCGCGAAAGCCGGTACCATAGATCAGTACGTCCATGGGGCGCTCGACGCCGTCACGCGTGACGATGCTGTCTGGACAAACCTCGGAGATTCCTTGCGTGACCAGTTCGACGTTCGAGCGATTGAGTGTTGGATAGTAGTCGTCGGAAACGAGGACACGTTTGCAGCCCAGCTGATAGTTGGGCGTGAGCGCCGCGCGAATCTTGGGATCTTCGATGTTCCGGGCGAGGTGGCGCCGCGCAATGGCTTCGACCATCTTGCGGAAAGTCTGATTGCCGAGAAAGCCGAAGACGCGGAACTCCTGACGCCAGAAAAGAAATTGGCGCAAGGCCCGACGGGTGATGGGGACGCTACGGAAGCGGCGCCGCCACTTTTCATTGATAGCGAAATCAAGGCGCGGCACAATCCAAGGCGGAGTGCGTTGAAAAAGATAAAGCTTGCCGACGCGGGGCGCGATTTGCGGGACGAATTGGATGGCGCTTGCGCCAGTGCCGACGACGGCGACATTCTTGCCGGCAAGATCGACGCTGTGGTCCCAAGATGAGGAATGAAACGCCGGACCTTTGAAACTGTCGAGGCCCTTGAGCTCCGGAAAATGAGGCACGTGCAGCGCGCCCATCCCGGAAACGAGCACGCGGGCACAAACGCGCATTTCATCTCCTGCCGTGGCGTTCCAGACTCCTTCCGATTGATCCCAAACAGCTTCTTGAAAGCGAGTATTGAGGCGGAGGTACGGCGCGAGCCCGTAATGCTCGACACATCGCTTGAGGTAGGCGTGGATTTCCTGCTGGCCCGGATACATGCGGGTCCATTCCGTGGAAGGAGCGAAGGAGAACGAGTAAAGGTGGGAGGGAATATCGCAGGCGCAGCCGGGGTAACGATTTTCCCACCAGGTGCCGCCGATGTCCGCGCTCTTTTCGATGATGAGAAATGAATTCATGCCGGCTTCAAGAAGCTTGATGCCCATGCAAAGACCGGAAAAACCGGCGCCGACGATGAGGACGTCGACATTGGTGACGGAGGAGTTTGTCGATGGAGAGGCGGGCTCGGTCATGCGCGAGTTGTCACTTCCTTGCCTGATTCCGCAGGGGCCACCTGAGCGCGGAGAAACGCGGCGCTTTCGCGGAGCGATTGGCGAGCTTCAGGAACCAGGTGGGGGACAAGCTGCCAGGCGTGTGGCACGACGGGCCAAATTTTCAGGTCGACGGGGACGCCGGCGGCGCGGGCGCGTTCGGCGAGGCGCGTGGAGTCATCGCGCAGCACCTCGTCTGCGCCAACGTGGATGAGAAGCGGTGGCAGGCCTCGGAGATCAGCGTAGAGAGGGGACGCGAGTGGATTGGGGGGATCGGTGTCACCGAGATAGTAGCGCGCCGAGTGGGCAACGCCCGCCCCATGAAACATGGCGCAGCGGTCGGTGTTGGTTCGAATGGACTCGCCGGTGGCGGCAAGATCGGTCCATGGAGAAAAAAGCGCGGCGGCAGCGGGGAGCGGAACGCCAGCGTCGCGCAGCGCGAGCATGAGCGACAGTGAAAGACCGCCGCCAGCCGACTCACCGGCGACGACGATGTTTCGTGGTGGATATCCAGCGGTCAGCAGGGCACAGTAAAAAGCGACGGCGTCTTCAACGGCCGAGGGAAAGCGATTTTCGGGGGCAAGACGATAGTCCGGAGCAAAAACGTGGAAGCCGTGGAGCGCAAAGAAAGCGGTAATGGGCCGGTGCGTCTCCGCCGAACAGGCAAAGTAGCCGCCACCGTGAAGATAGAGGAGCACGATGTTGCCGGGCGACGGGCCTTCAAGCCGTTCGCCGGGGACGCCACCGAGACGAGCGGGAGAGACCTCGACTGTTGGCGGAACTTTGTAGGGATCGGGGTGAAGGATTTTGCGCGCGACGCGAAAATCCCGCACACCTTTCAAACGACGCTTAACGCGCCATTTAACGATCCAGACGGAGAGTCGCGCTTGAAGGCTGGCCATTACCTGCCGCTTTCAGATTTACGAGAGATATAGGACGAGAGAATAGCAGATATTGACGAAAACTAGACTTTGAGGACGACTTTGCCGAACTGCGAGCTGGATTCGAGATAGGCGTGGGCGGTGGCGGCCTCGGCGAGCGGGAAAACGCGGTCAACGATCGGTTTTAGTTTGCCGGCGGCGACGAGCTTCATCACCGTTTGCAATTCGGATTTGGTGCCCATGTAGGAGCCGAGGAGCGAGAGCTGGCGGCTAAAAAGGAAGCGAAGATCGACGTTGGCGTCGTAGCCCGTGGTGGCCCCGCAGGTGACCAGGCGGCCGCCAGCGGCAAGGCTGGCGAGGCTGTCATCCCAAGTGGCGGTGCCGACGTGCTCGAAAACAACGTCGACGCCGCGCTTATTGGTGATGCGGCGGACTTCGTCGCGGATTTTTTGCGTTTTGTGATTGATGAGGTGGTCGGTGCCGAGCTCTTTGGCTTTTTGCAGCTTTTCATCGGAGCCTGCGGTGGCGATTACATGTGCGCCGAAAAATTTCGCAATTTGAATGGCGGCGCTGCCGACGCCGCTACCCGCTCCGAGAACAAGAACATCCTCCCCGGGCCGGAGTTCAGCCCGCGCAAGAAGCATGTGCCAGGCAGTTTGGAAAACAAGCGGGATCGAAGCAGCTTCTTCGAAGCTGAGATTTTCCGGGTATGGCAGGCAATTTACTTCGGGAGCGCGGACGAATTCGGCACAGCCGCCGTCGATCATATAGCCGAGGTTAGTGGCTTGACGGCAGTGGTTATCAATGCCGGCTACGCAAGCTGCGCACTTGCCGCAGCTAACCAATGGCGCGAGAACGACTTTCTGCCCGACGCGCACGGTGGAGACCTCGGCGCCGATCTGGGCAATTTCGCCGGAGACGTCGCTGCCGGGAATGTGCGGAAGCGGGATTGGGACGCCCGGGATGCCGCGGCGAACCCAGAGGTCCAGATGGTTTAGCGCGCACGCTTTAACGCGCACGAGGACTTCGTTTGGGCGGAACACTGGATCGGGAGCATCGGTATATTTCAAAGCGTCGGGCCCGCCGTGCGTACTAAAGACGATTGCTTTCATGAATCCTCCCGCCTGTCACTTAGGTTTCGAAACATGACGCTCCGAAGAAGGAGTGTACAGAAAGCGGCGCGCATTGACACTGAGCAACGTGCGCCGTAGGCTGAGGACAGAGGGCAACGTGTGGACCTGTTTGAAGAGATCGTGAGAATGCGCCGAGCCGGGCAGCGCGCGGCGCTGGCCACGATCGTGCACACCAACGGCTCGATCCCGAGCTACGAGAGTTCGCGGATGCTGGTGCGCGAGGACGGGTCGATCGCCGGAACCATTGGTGGCGGGTGTGTGGAGGCGGAAGTCTGGGCGGCGGCGAAAGAAGTGATGCACTTGGAAGCACCGCGGAAGATGGTCTTCAACCTAAACAATGAAGCGCGTTACGACAACGGATTGATTTGCGGCGGAACGCTGGAAATTTTCGTCGAGCCGATTCTGCCGCAGCCGATGCTTTATCTCTTTGGCGCCGGCCATGTTTCGATGGCAGTGGCGAAAGCGGCGAGCGCGGCAGGCTTCGGCATTGGAGTGGTGGATGACCGCGAGGCGTTTGCCAATAAAGAGCGCTTCCCGATGGCGCAGGAGATTTACGCGAGTTATGAGGATGCATTTGAGAAGATTCATCCGAATGCGTCGAGCTACCTGGTGATTGTGACGCGCGGGCACAAAGAAGACATGCGCGTGCTGGCTTGGGCAGTGCGCACGGAAGCCCGTTACCTGGGAATGATCGGAAGCAAACGCAAAGTTTTGTCGGTGTACAAGGCGCTGGAGAACGATGGCTACAAACCCGAAGAATTCGAGCGTGTTTACGCGCCGATGGGACTCGAGATAGGAGCGCTCTCGCCGGAAGAAATTGCCATAAGCATCGCCGCGGAATTAGTGGCGGTGCGCCGGAATGCGCTGGCCGCCGCGCACAAGAAATTGAGTTACGAAGCGCACGCTGCGCCCATTTTGCAAACGGGCAAACGCTGAAAGGGAACAATGCTCGCCGCCGTAATCCTCTCCGGCGGGTCCTCGAGCCGAATGGGCTCGCCGAAAGCTTTGCTTCCTTACCAGGGCCGGCCATTCCTCGAACATCTGCTGGAAGTTACGGCACACCGGGAAATTGGTGTGCGCCGCGTCGTGCTCGGCGCGCACGCGGAACCCATCGCGAAAGCAGTGAACCTAAAGGCCGATGAAATCGTAATCAATGAAGACTGGGAGAAGGGACAACTGAGCTCGATTCAAGCGGCGCTGCGAAGCCTGCCCCCACAGACCGATGGCATGCTGCTCTGCCTGATCGACCATCCGCTGATCAGCAGCGCGCTGGTTCAGGATTTGATCGAGCAGTTTCAGAAAACCAAGGGCCCCATCGTTTTGCCTGTTTATGAGGGACGCCGCGGGCATCCGGTCATTTTTTCCGCGACTTTGTATGACGAATTGCTTCACGCGCCGCTCGAAACGGGTGCGCGTGCCGTCGTATGGGCGCACAAAGGCGAGATCGATGAGGTCCGCACGAATGAAGAAGGCTGCGTGCTGAACCTCAATGATCCGGAAACGATGCACAAAGAGTTGGGGGGCGCTTGAACACGATGCGACTGACATGAGAAAACGCTAGAGTTGTTTCCCGATCAGGGCTTTCAGTCCATCGATCGCAAGCTGCGCGCCATGGAATGTCGCCGACGGCAGACCACCTAGACAGCTCGAAAGAGATTCCGGAGTCAGGCCGCTGGCCTCGGCGATGGTGCGCCCGGAGATTTGTTCTGTGAGGGACGACGCGCAGGCAATGGCGGTGGTGCAACCGCGGCAAAGGAAGCGCGCTTCGGCGATATGACCATCCACGATACGCGCGGAAAGTTTCAGAATGTCGCCGCAGACGGGATTGCTCACCTCCACAGTTACGGTCGCACCGGCCAATTCACCGGCGTTGCGCGGATTGCGGAAGTGATCCAGAACGGCTTCGCTGAACATCTCTGAAAGTATCCCAAAGGCAGCAGTTGAACTGCAACGCGGCAAAATCAAATTCCCCCAATGCAGAGACACGGAGTCCGCAGAGCGCAAAAGGAACAGGCAGGAATGCCTGTCCTACAACATGTTACTTTTTCGGCGGCAGGTATTTTTTCTCGATGGAGGCAACCACGACATAATTCGGATCGACCATCTCGGTGAGATGGATTTTGCCGACTTTCGAAAGCAGTTCGTAAGCATCGAGATCCGAGAGGCCGTAGCCCGTATGAATCCAGCCTACCAGCTCGGTGAACGCGATTCGCACGGCGTCGTCCACGGGCCGGTAGATGCCAGCGGCCATGATTTCCTTTTCGTTCTCGAAACGCGGCCAACCGGTATGCTTCGCTTTCACTAGATCAAATTGCAACCGCGCCTTCATGGGGACTTCGATAGCGCTGCCGGCAATTTCACCGTCGCCCATGGCGGCGTGGCCATCCCCAAAATAAAACAGCGCCCCGGCTACATTGACAGGAAGATAGAGCGTGTTTCCGGCTGAGACTTCCGGAGCGTCCATGTTGCCGCCGAATTCCGCCGGCACGATAGAGCTGCGGGCTTCCCCGTTTGCCGGCGCGACACCGATACAGCCAAGAAAGGGATGAAGCGGGATTTTCACTTTGTAGTTCGAATCCAGGGCTTGAAACGTGGCTGTCTTGTCCGCGTGGTCAATCGGGTAAAACCAGATTTTTTCGGGAAGCGCTTCTTTTTCGAGCATCGGCGTGTAATGCGTTGCGTTGATGGCGCCAAATCCCGGTGAAAATGTTCCCACCCCCTGTTTGCCATCGACCTGCAGATCAAGAATATGAACGACCAGCGTGTCTCCGGGCTCCGCACCTTCGATGTAGAAAGGACCGGTGAGCGGGTTATCGCCTTTGACGAGCGCAAAACTATCTCCGGGTTTTTGCAGCGCGTTGCCAAAGCAGTCCAGGGAGTTCGCGTCAAGGATATTGCCCGGCCTCAGATGTGCAACCGGTGGCGCGGCGCCAAAGACATATTTCACATTGTCGATTGTCGCGTGATAGTTCACGACTTCGGATTTGGTGGACGCAGATTGAGTCTGAGCCCAAATGGAGACCGGCAGAATCAAGGTGAGAGCAATTAGCTGGACGCGCACGATAACCTCCGAGAATTACGAAACGAAGTGCAACACAATCGAACAGCGGAGTCAATCGGCGTGCTTGAGAGCAGGTGAACCAGCCCATTCTGATATCCTCTCCGGGTAGGTATGAAAACCAGCCGGACACAACCATTGCGGATTGTTTCGCTGGCGCCGAGCGCAACCTCGATCTTGTGCGCCATTGGCGCGAAGCACTTTTTGGTCGGCGTGACCAGATGGTGTGCCGACGTCGCGCCGGCCGGCAAACTCCCGAAGCTTGGCGATTGCTGGCATACGGACTCAGTAGATGAAATCCTGCGGTTGAAGCCAACGTTGGTGATTGGCTCGGTGCCGTACAAGCAAGAGACTGTCGGTAAACTCCTCGAGCAACCCTTTCCCTTCTTGGCTATGAACCCGCGGACACTCGCTGACGTCGAAACGGACACTCGCTTGTTAGGCGGGATTGCGCAACGAGCGGCTGCTGCCGAGACGTTGGTGAGGAAGATGCGCCGTGCGTTCTCGCAAATCGAAATGAAGACTCGGCGATTCAAGAAGCGTGTGCGCGTGTATTGCGAGGCCTGGCCGAATCCACGCATCAGTTCCCCGCCCTGGGTGGCGGAATTGGTGAGCTTTTGCGGCGGCGAGATGCTGGTTCCTGCCGGTCGGAAGATCAGCGATGCCCAAGTAGCGGCCGCAAGGCCCGAAGTGATTGTTCTCGCATGGGCAGCAACGGGAACGAAAGCAGACTCGGAGCAGGCGTATAAAGTCACCGCATGGAAAGATGTGCCGGCGATTCGGAGCCGAAGTGTTTACGTGATCAGCGATGAATTGCTGAACACGCCTGGGCCTCCATTGATCGCGGGCGCGCGCGAATTGTGGAAGGTGCTGCGCGCGCATGATCAACGTGACCATGGAGAGCGAAGAAAAAGATGACGCACAGACGCTGACAACGCGAAGGGACGCAGAGGGATGATCACGGTAGTGGCAGCAGTGATTGAGAGCAGCGACAGGCGATTGCTGATCGGCCAGCGCCGGAGGAACGATACTTCCCCGCTGAAATGGGAATTTCCTGGTGGTAAAGTACGCGACGCTGAATCGCCGGAGGTCGCACTCGCACGGGAATTACAAGAAGAGCTCGGCGCGAGGCTCCTGAAAAGCGTTGAGATTGGCCGCGTGCGTCATCGTTATGCGGATACGCCCGATGAATTGGAAATCCGCTTTTTCGTCGCAAAAATTGCGGAAGATTTAGTGCCGCACACTTTCGAGAAAATCGCCTGGGTTCTGCCGAAGGAACTCGGCGACTACGATTTTCTGGCCGCGAATCGCGAACTTATCGCGCAATTGGCTACCGGACGAATCAAGCCCAGAGAAATCCTTGAAGCTGCAGCAGAAACGGGCTGAAGGCACGGCTCCGCAAACCGGGTGATTTTCCCTTCATCGAAGGGCCAGTGTTAGGAGGTCACCGGATTTGGCTTGTCGACATTGATGCCGAGGTCCTTGATGGCTTTGTCGAGGATGGAGCGCTCGATTTTGCCCTCCACGAAAAGTTCATGTAACGTGGCCAGCGTGATGAAGCGCGAGTCGACTTCGAAGAAATCGCGCAAGGAAGCCCGGCCTTCGCTACGCCCGAAGCCATCGGTGCCGAGCGACGCCAGCCGCCGTGGCATCCATTTGCTGATCATGTTGGGCAAGGTCTTCAAGTAGTCGGAAACGGCGACCAGCACGCCGGGAGCATCCGAGAGGCACTTAGAGACGTATGGCACGCGCGGTTTTTCGCCCGGGTGCAATCGGTTCCCCCGTTCGGTCTCAATGCCATCATTATAAAGTTCCTTGTAGCTGGTCACGCTCCACACATCGGCGGCCACGCCGTACTTGGTTTCGAGAATTTCCTGCGCTCGCAAAGCTTCGTTGAGAATCGCGCCACTTCCAAACAATTGCGCGCGCAGTTTTGCTTTCCCGTTGGCCGCAGGTCGGAAGCGATACATCCCGCGCAAAATGCCGTCCTTTACATCCCCCGGCATCGGCGGCATGGCGTACGGCTCATTCATGACGGTGATGTAGTAGAAAACGTTTTCCCCGTCCTTATACATACGGCGAATGCCGTCCTGAATGATGACCGCAATTTCATAGGCAAACGCGGGGTCGTACGCCTTGATGTTCGGAACCGGCAGCGCGAGGATCTGGCTGTTGCCATCCTGGTGCTGGAGGCCTTCGCCGGAGAGCGTGGTGCGTCCCGATGTGCCGCCGAGCATGAAGCCGCGCGTGCGCATGTCCGCTGCGGCCCAGATGAAATCCGCGATGCGCTGGAAACCGAACATCGAGTAGTAGATGAAGAACGGAATCGTGTTGATGCCGTGCGTGGCATACGCCGATCCCGCTGCAATAAATGATCCCATCGAGCCGGCTTCAGTGATGCCTTCTTCGAGGATCTGTCCGTCTTTCGCTTCCTTGTAATAAAGCAGTGTATTCACATCGACGGGCTCATACTTCTGGCCGACGCTGGAATAAATTCCGGCGGTGCGAAAGAGCGATTCCATGCCGAAGGTGCGAGCTTCGTCGGGAACGATGGGGACAACGAGCTTGCCGATTTCCTCATCCTTCAGCATCTTGCGAAGCATGCCCACAAAAGCCATAGTCGTTGAAACTTCCCGGCCATCGCTGCCTTCGTGAAATTCCTTGAAGAGTTCGTCGTGGTCGGCGGCCAACGGCTTCGTACGAACGCTGCGCTTGGGAACGTAGCCGCCC
>Ga0137358_10002585_pt1 | contig 10304 bp, 12 predicted proteins | sample Mad1_20_16metaG_FD_105551 | JGI IMG/M metagenome (GOLD analysis project Ga0137358, IMG submission 105551) | Vadose zone soil microbial communities from Angelo Coast Range Reserve, California, USA - Mad1_20_16 metaG | ecosystem: Environmental > Terrestrial > Soil > Vadose zone | place: USA... | reverse complement strand
GGGAAAACCAGGGATGCCGCTGTGGCATAGATGAAGAAGTCGTAGTACTCCAGCGCCGAGCCGATCCAGCCGCTTGCAGCAGCCTTGTTGGACTGACTCTTTGCGTGAGGCTCGTCATATGTGGCACTTGCCATCTGCGTCTCCTCCGAAATTGCTTTGATCGCGTCCCGTCGACGGCTTCTTTGGCCTGTGTTGATCTTTTTTTCGTGCGTCCCTCGTTCTAGATTCCTGGTTCAGTATTGGTGGATACGCCGGCATTGTTGACCAAGCACTCGATGTGCCCGAAGGCGGCGAATATGGCATCGACGAAGTGGGAAAGATCAGCGGGATCGGCGAGATCATTTCTGACGAAGGAGAGGCGCGGGCCGGGGGCCGCATCGGTTGTCATGCGTTCTGCGATCGCAGGATCGATCGTTCGGTCGCAGACGACCACGTCGAAGTCCCGCTGCGTCAGGGCGATCACAATGCCCTGGCCGATCCCACCCATTCCGTCCGTGACAGCCGCGACCTTATGCATCGAAGTCGGGTCAGACATAATAATTGCACCGTGCGCGATGCAATCTGCCACTGCCGACAACATCGGCGCGTAGAAGCGCTGCTCGGTGCGATGTTTCCATCGCCCATCTCATTAGTCATTATCCTCCTTGGTGTTCATTCGAACCGGCACCATATGGCTTGGGAATTAGTCTACCTACCGGTAAGTTATCAGAGGCACTTAGAACGGCAAGGTGCTTTTTATCGAGAGCGATCCATGTCAATCAGATCGGGTCAGCCGCGGGCCACCTCGGAAAGGCAGTGATGGCGCCGACCTTGGATGCAGAATGTGACAGAGGAAACTGAACTCAACGAACCAAGGCCATCCCGGCCCGATGGGAAGCGCGTGCGGCGGAACATCATCGACGCGGCGCGCGGTTTGTTTGCCGAGAAGGGATATAGCGGCGCCAAGGTCGAAGAGATCGTCGTCAGGGCTCGCACGACAAAGCCGATGATCTACTACTACTTCGGCAGTAAAGAGCGCCTGTTTGGCGCAGTTTTGGAAGATGTGTATGCCGGGATGCGCACGATCGAGCAATCCCTGCAGCTCGCCGAACTTCCGGCTCTGGAGGCGATGCGCAAGGTCATCGAGGTCACATTTGACTATCACGCAAATAACCCGGAATGGGTAAGATTGGTCTCTATTGCTAATATTCACTACGCAAAACACATTCTTGCGTCGGAAACTATTGCGTCAAAAAATTCCGCGATAGTCGAGTTGATGAAAAACTTGCTAAAGCGGGGTAGAAAGGAAGGTGTATTCCGAAATGATGCAGATCCTCTGCACATACACCTGTTGATCATATCTCTTTGTTCCTACAGGGTTTCCAATCGCCACACGTGGCGAGTCATTTTCAAGCGCGACCTTGAGTCCGCCAAGGACGCCAAATCGCAAAAGAAGATGACAGTGGACGCGGTACTCACCTACTTGCGTAAGTAGGAATTAGCGCGCCCGCCGAAGTGCCATGCGACGACGACACCCGGCCCGGTCTTCGGTGGCGGTGCTCTGGCCCTTCGGATGGGGCCAAGCGGCCGTGTTCTGCCCGACCTGACCAGACCCCTGGCAGGGGGTTACGGGCACCGTACGCTGGGAGATGCTCCTAATAGGCCGCCTCGTCCGCATCCTGGAACCTTCCCCAACGGCTGACCTCATAGACCAGGATTGCCCGAAAGCCCGCGCTGCCTGATTGCACTTCCCGCATTAAGAGCTGCAGACCGTCACGGTCATCAATTCGCAGACCGCTTCTGCCGGAATCTTCAAAGACCCTGATGATTTCGAAGCCGCGTTGCTCGGCATAGCGGCGGATGGTGTCGAGCTGATTCTCGATAGAGTATTTTTGATGGTCGGTCGACATTCGAACGTAGGCAGCCGCCGGCCACGCCGCACCCATCTGATTTGCACTATCGTCAAAGCGGTTGGTTTGCCTTTTCAATCGGCACCTCTCTCCGACAGCTTTTCACCAGCCTCCCCAAGGCGGTCGCGCATTCCCGCCGGACCGTAGCGAACAGGAGGGTGGAATGTCGTTTCCTAAAAAGGGCAAGTCCTTTCCAAAGCGAGGCGATCCAAATAGCTCGAATGGCGATGGTGGAAGCTTGAACGCGACGATAAATTTTGCGCTTGAGATCGCCGCTGCGTTAGACAAGACGCTGCAGGATAGGAACACGCGCATCAAAACGGTCGCGGGATGGACCGGCGCCAACGAACGCACCGTAAAAAACTGGCTTTCAGGGCAATACGGCCCTTGTGGAGCGCACTTGGTCGTATTGATCCAGCATTCGGACGAAGTGCTCAACGCGGTCTTGTCGATGGGAGGGCGGCACGATCTCGTATTTGCCCAGAAGCTGGATGACCTCGAACAGCGCATCCTAGAGCTGATGTCGACGCTCAAGGATCTAAGGTCTCAAGGCCAGGGGATCTGACGGGTCAACTTTGGTGAGAACAGATCCGGCCGTATGACAACACCGACGGCCTGCTTCGGATGCAAAATCGCGGTGTGTCCTAGGATGCCCAGGGAAGCCCGTAGGCGCGATTTGCATCGCGCCGGTACCTCGACAGGGTCGGAATCCTTTGTTTTTGCCGCTTGGAATTGGGAATTTTCCGCTCGGCTCGACGAGCAAATTAAATATCCAATTGGTTCAGCGACTTGTAAACATGCCCGTTGGATTTCCTGTGGGGGATAGCGGTTCAGCCTCCGTGTGCGGCACGGCGCGAATCCTTTGGAGACCTCAATAAGTTCTGCTTAGGACAACCTTGCTCGTCTCGCAACCGGATCCACCTCGGACCCCCCAGAAACGGCCGGCCTTCCCAGTTCATTAAATGCCGCTCGGTGTTTTAGAAATCGGGCGCTCCCTGTTTCTCCCTGTTATCGAATTAGCGCGATGTTCGAGAAATGCCCGTGCTGCAGGTGTTTTTGGAATTTTCGCCCGCCGGTTCGCTGTTTTTTTCGAAAATCACCCTGATATTGGCCAAATAACAGGGAGACCGGTTCGCGCCTGACTGCACCCACCGCCAGATTGGCCGAAGCCCGGGTTTCTCCAGGCGATCTGATTGGCAATCAAGCCCAGTATCCGTAGCCATTTCCAATTTGAGCTCTGGACTGTCCGAGCGGCAGGATCGTCCCATTTTTCTCCGAAAGGCCTGTTTCTCTCCGAACCTATGGACTCCGCCCGCTTAGTACGGTTCTCGAAATCCAATCGTTTCGAGTTGCTTACGAGCATCGGCGGAAAGGGGTTGGGAATTATCTCTCGGATAGGGTAGAGCCTCTGATTTCCTGGGCTGTGCTATATTGGCTCAATCCGCTAGCGCGCCGGCGATCACGAGCACCTTCCCGACGAAGCCCTCAAGCTCGTTCCTATGCACCGGCTCGGTGTCGGGGTTCTTGCCTTCGCCGTGCATGTACCTGCGTGTGTAATTGTTGATATCATCGATCGCGTCGTAATTATCGAGCAATATTGGCGGCCCGTCTTCGTCGCGGATCTTTCCAAGCATGTTGCCGAGGCCCTTGATGCTGGTGAGCTGCGGCGCCATTCGCTTCATATGGGTCTCGACGACCGGTCGGAGCTTTTGAATCACGTCGCGAGGGTTGCCCTTGCTCTCATGGTAGTACGATAACAGGACGCGCCGATTGGCAGCGTCCTCACTTTCCGTGTCCGTCTCGATTGGCCATTCCGCGATCACCGTGTCCTTGTGGCCGAAAGGTAGGAGCCACAATGCCTTTCTGTTGTCCGTCGGGAGTTCCTGATCCCAAAGGTCGCGCAAGAACCGCGAGTCGTGCGACATGACGATCACCTGTGCGACATCCCGGCCGCACCGGCGGATTTCTCCCATCGTGCAGGTGCGCCGGAATTGATCCTGGCTATTAAACGGATCATCGAACACGATGATGCACTCGTACTTGTCGGGGTCGGCTTTTATCTGAGCGAGAAAGAACGCGAGTGCCAAGTTGCTCTTATCGCCGGATGAAAGCGTATTCCGGAAGCTTGGCTCGTCGATTGGTGTGTCACTGTTTCCCATATCGACAGGTGTGTCATTGATAACGACGCAGAACGTCGAGTTCGGCACCCGCCCGGAATACTCGACCCGCATACGATCAAGGTGAAATCCCGCGGTGAAGGTTTTCAATAACGCGTTGATCGATTTGCGATATACGCGCCGACACCCGCGGTGTTCGCGGTGTTGATAGATCAGATCGATGATCCTTTGCGCAATGAAGCGACCGCACTTGAGATGAAGAAGCCTGGCAACGGACTGCACTTTGTCCTCGAGGCGCTGCGGGCCCATCTGCCGCCGACGCGCTCGGTACCAACCGCTGTTCCTATTGCCAGTTTATGTGAACAGCCGATTAGCGAGACACAAACGTGACCCGGCATGCCGTACCATCGCACGGGTCCTTCCTGCGCAGATTTGATTGCGGGGGGACGCAGCGCATGGGTTCAGCAGTCACGGTGCGATATCAAAGCCTAAAGTCGAAGCCTAAACTTAAAACTTAAATCGAAAACGAAAATGGACGCAAAAAACGCCGCGAAATCCCGGGGGGGGTAGGTGAGGGCTATGGAGCGGGGAATGTCACGTCTTGATCGGGATTCTAGGGACCGTTTGGAGATAGACTATTGGCCCCTGGAAAGGCTTATTCCCTTTGCGCGGAATGCACGAACTCATGACCCCGCTCAGGTCGCAGAAATCGCCGGCAGCATCCGGGCCTTTGGATTTTCCAATCCTATCCTCGTTGGAGCGGAGGGCGATGTGATCGCCGGGCACGGGCGCCTCGCTGCGGCCCGACAGCTTGGTCTGGTCGAAGTCCCCGTTGTCGTCCTGGCAAACCTCTCGGAGGTGCAGCGTCGTCAACTGGTACTGGCCGACAATAGGATCGCTCTTAACGCGGGTTGGGACATGGAGATGTTGAAGCTCGAACTGACCGAGCTGTCTCTGCTGGGAGCCGACTTGTCGGCGCTGGGGTTTAATGAAAGGGAGTTGGCTACCGCCTTGAACGGCGGCAAAGCCGGGCTAACGGATGAGGACGCAATTCCCGGCATCGCGGAGAGGGCGGTATCCTGCCCAGGTGACGTCTGGTGTCTTGGGTCCCATCGTATCGCCTGCGGCGACAGCACCGACGCCAAGTTGGTCGGGACGCTGTTGTCAGGCGCATCGCCGCAGTTGATGGTCACGGACCCTCCCTACGGTGTCGACTACGACCCGGAATGGCGCCATCGGCGCGGGGTCAATAAGTCGGAAAGACGCGGCAAGGTTCAAAACGATGGACAAGCGGATTGGAGCGCGGCCTGGACGTTATTCCCCGGCGAGATTGCTTACGTATGGCATGGGGCGCTTCGCGCGACGATCGTTGCCGAGAGTCTGTTCAAGAGCGGCTTTTCGATACGGGCTCAGATCATTTGGGCCAAGGAACGTCTTGTGATGAGCCAAGGCGACTACCATTGGCAGCACGAACCCTGCTGGTATGCCGTCCGCAAAAAGGGCAACTGGACCGGCGATCGCAAGCAGACAACGCTCTGGAATATCCCGACCGGGCGACAGGACGCGGAGACGAAGCATTCCACGCAGAAGCCGGTCGAGTGCATGCGACGGCCCATGCTCAACAACAGTGATCCAAGCCAGGCTGTCTACGAGCCCTTTTTGGGAAGCGGCACTACCTTGATGGCGGCGCAATCGACAGGGCGGGTCTGTTACGGCGTCGAAATCGATCCGCTCTTTGTCGATGTAGCGATCCGCAGATGGCAGGCGTTCACCGGGGACAAGGCACATCGCTTGAGTGACGACCAAGCTTTCGATGTGGCCGAGCAGCTTCTGCGAACGTCTGACAGCGACACTTCGACGGCGGAGGCTTCAGCTTTGTGATGCGCGGTCGTCGCCCCAAACCAACAAGGATGAAGGTTTTGACAGGCAATCCTGGCAAGCGCGCTTTGAATAAGAGCGAACCGCGACCCGATCCGGCCGTTCCAGAATGTCCTCCGGAGCTCGGCCCTGCCGCGCAGCGCGAATGGCATCGTTTGGTCGGTGACCTTTCGAAGTTTCACCTGCTCACCAATCTCGATCGTGCGGCCCTTGCAGCCTATTGCGGGGCTTACGCGCTGTGGGCGGAAGCAACCGAAGCAGTTCAAAAGTATGGTCCGATGGTCAAATCGCCAACCGGCTACCCCATGCAATCGCCCTATATCTCGATTGCAAACCGTCAGGCCGAAATCATGATGCGGATCGCATCTGAGTTCGGTTTCACACCTGCAAGCAGAAGCAGGATTTCAATGCCGCAGGAGGACGAGCCGACGTTATTTGACGATCCGGCTGAATGAGGTGCAGCCCGAACGTTCGTTGATCGAATTGGTCGTATCTGACGTCTGCTTCCGAAGGTGAAGCGGTCTTACGTGAAGAACGATGAAAGGTCCGCTTTTGACCTAGGCTGTGTGAAAACTCCGACGTTGAACTTGCACGTAGAATTTCCGTCTCCGATTTCGTCGTTGTGGAAAACCGATTGCGCTGGCAACTTCTGCTGGGAGAAAGCAATTGAGAAAACAATTCTGTGCGTCCTTGGCTCAAGTGCGTTTTCACACGACCAAGACCCAAAGCGGACACGACGTTCGGTCTGATCCGAGTTTTGATCCAAAGGCCGTCATCAGGAAAGCCAACAAATTTTGATGCTAGTGTGAACCATTTCACGTCGGACTCACCGCCACAGTCCCAATTATCAATGGTTCCGTTTCCCGATTTTCGCGGGTAGGTCCTCGGTAACGCTACCGGGCTTGCTGACACTCAAAGCGGACGCACACACCGAACCGTCATTCAACAGGAGGATCTAATGGACACAATGGACGGTACACGCGCTCGGAAGGTCTTAAAGTACCTTCGTCAAACCATACCCGGTAACATTCCACAATCGAGCGTGCTCGCCCTCAAAAAATTACCGCCAAATGTGTTATCGACTCTCCATGCCGGGTCCGATCTGCGTCAGATTACCGAGGACCCGCAGCTAAGAAACTGGTTGGCCGCGAATCCCGTGCCCTTGGCCAAAGCTTCCGTCCAGGATCCGCTTTTCCGAGGCACTTTGTTCTTTGTGCAGGTTACATTCAATCGGCCCAACAACCAGCCGCCTTTGCCGCCTTTCTCTATGAGCGCTGCGGATGTTCAGACTGCCGTAACCTACGCCACTTTGGCAGTGGGGCCAATTCAGAGATACGCATGGCAATATGGGCCGAATAGCGTTCAGGTATCGCCAAACATTCTCACTTTCACTGCCAACTTACAAGGCAACACCTTTACTGATGGCGACGTGCAAGGCTGGGTGGACAGCATCGTGCAGGATAATAATTTAACCAGCGCGTGCGTGGTGATTTTGCACGACACAAGGACTGCGAACAGTCCCACAAACACAGACGCCACTGGGCTGCTCGGCTACCATGACATGACGGGCGACGGACACCCATACTGCTACTGCAAAGTTTTGGGTCAAAGCCTAACCGTCGCGGACAAGAATCGACTCTATGCCCACACCCTGAGCCACGAGATAGCAGAGATGACTGTCGATCCGAGGGCAAACTTGAGCAACCCCGAGGTCTGCGACGCGTGCTTTAACAACTGCATGAACAACCAGTTTGATTTATTCGACAGCAACAGCACGTTCATCGGCGGCACGAACAACCCGTCTACAGCTTCGCCATTCACTTTCTTCATCAATTCCATCATTCGACCGAACGCCTACGATCCCAAGACCGAATGCGCGGTGGCCGGCTCGGACCTGACAGCCGTGTGCGTTTATCCGCCTCCGGGCGTGCAGGGCGAATTGCTGTCCTATGGGGACGCCGGAACTCCCGGTAATGTTTCGAACCCCGTGCTCGTCGGCTTCGGCGGGTGGCTGCAGTTCAAGTTTCTCTTCGCCGGTAGGAACGCAGCCGGTGAGGACCGCATCTACGCGGTGAACCAAAACGGCGAACTGCTGTCCTACGGGGACGCCGGAACTCCCGGTAATGTTTCGAACCCCGTGGTCGTCGGCTTCGGCGGGTGGCTGGACTTCAAGTTTCTTTTCGCTGGTCAAGACGTCGCCGGTGAGGACCGCATCTACGCTGTCGTTGCCTAATTGCCTCGACCGAAATCTCCGCGCATTGATCGGCCGAGTTGGTCGTGTTGGGCGGGAGGACGGCCTCTGCGCTGCGGACGCTCGAAAGGCGTAAGGTTGTCTGCTTCTTGGCACAAAGCGGACATGACCGCTCTATCGGTGAAGGTCTGCTGTTGGGGGTAAGGCGGACGTGTAGTCTGCCAATATCATTTCAACGGTTCCTCCCGGCGGGTTATTGAAATGCGGTGGGGCCCAGCGCGCGACCTCTCTAGAAAAGCACGGTTTTCAAAAGGGTGAAATTCACGGGAAAGGGTGAAGTTTAGGGTGAAAAACTTGAAGTCCGATTGCTCGCGTGGACTTTTGTTTGGTCCGGCTACTGGCGAGAGTAAGTGGGTTGAAAAATAGCCGCGAAATTCCTGGGGGGGGTGGCTGACAGCAATGAATGCTGACGCGTGCGATATCCTAGAGACCCCTGCTGGCCGATCAGCTTGGCTCTCTGGGAGTTCAGCAAATCCGATAGGGCAACGCAGGTCGGCTGCGGAAGGGGTGGGGGTGGTCAAATCTCTAGGCGGCTCCGTCTTCGGACCGGTGGGGTTCATTCGCGAGCAAAAATTCCAGTTTTTTAAAAATGAAAAACCCACTTCTGTGGTCGAAAGCTACAAGACGACCTATGGGCACAAGGCTGTGGTCTTGATGTCCGATGTTGAGGGAAGAGCAGAAAAACATTTCGACTTTGACTCATCCCGGACATTCGCCTGTAGATCACAGGCAGTCCGGACCGGGCGGCGGCGACGGACTTCAACGCAGCCTCAACCTTCCAGCCGGCCTTGCGTAAACCTTTGACCAGATAGGCGTGGTCTTCCGGCCGAATACTCCTCCGTTGCAGAGGACGAGAGCCATGTTCGACTGGTTACGGCATTGGTCCGCTTTCGGGCGAAATGCGGACTTGGAATGCGGATCGTCGCGAGCGACGGCTGCGAATAGCAAATTGCTACTTGAAAGAAATTTGTTAGAAGGGCGCCTTGTCAAAACAGGAGCATATCGTGGTTAAGAAAGTGAAGAAGCGCGTCATGAGTCCGTACACCAAGACTGAAGAAAAGGAACTGCGCGCTCACTCAAAAGCAAAAACGCCGGTTTCCAAAATAGCCAAGCTGACAAAGCGGACTGAAGGAGCCTTGCGCCAAAAGGCAAAGATGCTGGGTATCGGCCTCGGGCATCAACGCTAAATGAACATTTGCTGCTTGAGGTCTATTTCAAGCGGGGAATTAGGCGCGTCGCATTCTCATGGCCAATGGCATCGAGATCTCCGGCCGACAATCCGAGCTTCTGCAGATCGGCGACTTGGCCAAAACTGAAATAGGGGTAGTCGGTGCCGTAGGTGATCTGAGAGATTGGCACGAGCTTCACGAGCGCGGCCATTGACGGCGCGAAGGTCGCGTTCGCGGTGTCGTAATGAAGCCGTCGAAGTTCGCCTTCGATCCCCTCCGGCGCGAATTCCTTCAAGTTCGGCCGCGCACCGTAAAACGCGTTGATCCGCCCAGCCATCATCGGAATCGTGCCTCCGGCGTGCGAGAACAGCCATTTTATGTCACGGAAGCGGGCAAATGAGCCACTCAGCAGTAGGCTTGTCACGGTTCGCGTGGTGTCGTGCGGGACTTCGATCACCGCCGGAAAGGTGCCGACGCTGAGCGCGCTGCAGCAACTCGCGACTAGCGGATGCACATAGACGACGGCCTTGCGCCGGTTGAGTTCCTCGAGCACTGGCTGGTAAGCCGGATTGCCGAGCCATTTGTCGCCGTAACTGCTCTGCAAGCCGATCCCGTCGGCTTTCAGGGTGTCGAAGGCGTATTCGATCTCCTTAAGAGTGGCGTCGACCTCCAGCATCGACAGCGTCGCGAACAGGCCGAAGCGACCCGGATGGTCGCGCATCATTTCGACCGCGTATTCATTGCACGCGCGGGCGAGCCGGCCCGCTTCCGCTGACCCGACGTCGAACCACACGCCGGGGGTGGAGGCGAGCGACAGGATGCCTGCACGTACGCCACTTTGATCCATGTCCTCGATCACCTTACTGCGGGTCCAGGCGACCTGACCGGGGAAGTGCGGCTGCTTGCGCGCATCTTCGTAATCGAGCCAGAGCTTCTGATACTCGGGCGGATAAAAATGAAGGTGAGTATCGATCAGCGTCGGCTTTGTCTGTCCATGCGC
>Ga0137358_10002583_pt1 | contig 10304 bp, 8 predicted proteins | sample Mad1_20_16metaG_FD_105551 | JGI IMG/M metagenome (GOLD analysis project Ga0137358, IMG submission 105551) | Vadose zone soil microbial communities from Angelo Coast Range Reserve, California, USA - Mad1_20_16 metaG | ecosystem: Environmental > Terrestrial > Soil > Vadose zone | place: USA... | reverse complement strand
TTTCGCGCTGGCCGCCGCAAGCCTCAATCTCATCATGGGCTATGGCGGGATGATGAGCTTCGGTCACGCCGCCTATCTCGGGATCGGCGGCTACGCGGTCGGCATTCTCGCGGCTGAGGGCATAGGCTCGGGTTTCATCCAGTGGCCGGTGGCGCTTGCGGCCTCGGCGCTGTTCGCGCTTGTCGTCGGCGCGCTCAGCTTACGCACCCGCGGCGTCTACTTCATCATGATCACGCTGGCTTTCGCTCAGATGGCTTATTACATCGCGTCAGGGCTTGCCCGTTATGGCGGCGACGACGGGTTAACCATCTACAAGCGCAGCACTTTCGGCGGCCTGATCAATCTGTCGAGCCGCGTGCAGTTCTATTATCTCTGCCTCGCCTGCCTGTTCGGCGGCATTTATCTGATCTGGCGCATCGTCAATTCGCGCTTCGGCATGGTGGTTCAGGGCCTGCGCTCCAATGAGCAGCGCATGCAGGCGATCGGGTTTCCCGCCAGCCGCTACCGGCTGGTCTGCTTCGTCATCGCGGGCACCATGTGCGGCCTCGCCGGGGCGCTGCTCGCCAACAACACCGACTTCGTCAGCCCGGCAGCGATGTACTGGACCCGCTCCGGCGATCTGATGGTGATGGTCATCCTCGGCGGCATGGGCTCGCTGTTCGGCCCGATGATCGGCGCGATCGTTTATCTGCTGCTGGAAGAATTTTTGTCGCAAGTGACGGAGTATTGGGCGCTCATCATGGGGCCGCTCTTGCTGTTGATCGTGCTGTTCGGGCACGGCGGCATTTTTGGGCTGCTGGGGAGGCTGCGTCGTGGCTGATCCTCTGCTTCGCGTTGAAAACCTTGTCCGGCGGTTTGGCGGCATCGTCGCAACCGATCACGTCTCGCTGGATGTTGCGCGTGGCGAATTGCACGCGGTCATCGGACCGAACGGCGCCGGCAAGACCACGCTGATCAGCCAGCTCACCGGGCAGCTGCTGCCGCATTCCGGCACCATTCGCCTGGCGGATGCGGACATCACCCGCGTGCCGGCGTATCGCCGCAGCGCGCTCGGGCTGGCGCGCTCGTTTCAGATCACCTCGCTATTGCTCGACTTCACCGCGATCGACAACGTTGCGCTGGCGGCGCAGGCGCACGACGGTCACTCGTTCTATTTCTGGAGCAATGCCCGAAAGGAACGCCAGCTCCGCCAGGCAGCGCTGGCTACGCTGGACCGGGTCGGTCTTCGGCATCGCGCCGACGTCCTCGTCTCCCGATTGAGCCACGGCGAGCAGCGCGAGCTCGAACTCGCCGTCGCGCTCGCCACCAAGCCGCAATTGCTGCTGCTCGACGAGCCGATGGCCGGACTTGGTGCAACGGAAGCGGCGCGCATGGTGAAGCTGCTGCAGGAATTGCGGCGGGAAGTCACCATCGTGCTGGTCGAGCATGACATGGACGCCGTGTTCGCGCTCGCCGACCGCATCACCGTACTTGTCTACGGGCGCGTGATCGCTTCCGGCGCGCCGGCGGCGATCCGCCAAAACGAAGAGGTCAGGCGCGCCTATCTCGGCGATCAGCACGCGGTGACCCGTCATGGCTGACGCAACCCCCTTGCTGGAGATCGAGGAAATCGAGACCTGCTACGGCCTGAGCCAGGTGCTGTTCGGCCTGTCGTTACAGGTGCGGTCCGGAGAGATGGTGGCCATGATGGGCCGCAACGGCATGGGGAAAACCACGACCATAAGATCCATCATGGGGCTGACGCCGGCGCGCGCCGGCGCGATCCGGTTCGCCGGGCATGAGGTTCGCAGCTTTCCCTCGTTCCGGATTGCGCAGCTGGGGGTAGGGCTGGTGCCGGAGGGGCGTCAAATATTTCCGAACCTGACGGTGCGCGAGAATCTGGTCGCCGCTGCCGGCAATCGTCTGGGAAGCCCCGATCCATGGACTATCGAAAAGATCCACGCGCTGTTTCCGCCGCTTGCCGAGCGCGGCAACAATATGGGCGTCGCGCTGTCAGGCGGCGAGCAGCAGATGCTGGCGATCGGCCGCGCGCTGATGACCAATCCGCGCCTGTTGATCCTGGATGAAGCCACCGAAGGGCTAGCGCCGCTGATCCGCGAGGAAATCTGGCATTGCCTGTCGATGCTGAAAGCGCGAGGTCAATCGGTGCTGGTGATCGACAAGAACATCGAGCATCTCACCCGCATCGCCGACCGCCACTACATCATCGAGCGCGGCCGCGCGGTCTGGAGCGGGACCTCAGAGGAGCTGGTCGCGCAGCCCGATCTGCAGCATCGGTATTTAGGGGTGTGAGGGTGCATCAAAGCGGCATACTGAATGCGTCCCCGTCATCCCCGGGATGAACGCAATTGCGTTCACCCGTAGGAGGCCGCAACGCGGCCGTCTCGAAGGACGACGGCCCGGGCCCCTCATCCTTCGAGGCTCGCCCAGCGGTGCAAGTGCACCGCAAGGCTCGCGCCTCCAGCGATAACGGCGAAGCCGTTACGCGGAGATGACGGAGTTGACATAGACGGCTGTTCTCAAAACATCTCGAAATATTCGCGCTGTTCCCATTCCGACACTTCGGCCTGGAAGCGCTCGATTTCGGCGTTCTTGATGTGGATGTAGTAGTCGACGAACTCCGCCCCGAGCGCCTCGCGGAAGAACGCGTCTTCCTTCAGCGCTGACACGGCCTCGTGCAGCGTCTTCGGCAGCAGGCTCGCCTTCGTCTCATAGGGCGTGTCCGCGGACGGCCCGGGATCGAGGGAGCGATCGACGCCATCGAGCCCGGCAAGGATTTGCGAGGCCATGTAGAGATACGGGTTGGCGGCAGGCTCGCCGATCCGGTTTTCGAGCCGGGTGGCGGGATCGTCGCCGCCGCCAAGCACGCGCACCATCACGCCGCGATTGTCGCGCCCCCAGATCGCGCGGTCCGGCGCCAGCGAATACGAGCGATAGCGCTTGTATCCATTGACGGTCGGCGTCGAAAACACGGCCGAGGCCCGGGCATGCTTCAGCAGTCCGCCGAGATAATGATGGCCGAACGGGCTCAAGACTTCGCCGCCGGCCTTCGTCGCAAAGGCGTTCTCGCCGTGCGCGCGCGAGACGATCGATTGATGCAGATGCCATCCGGACGCGAATACATTCGGCAGCTTTGGGCGGCACATGAAGGTCGCATGATAACCGTGCCGATGGCAGATCTGCTTCACGGCGCTGCGAAACAGCACCATGGTGTCAGCCGGTTCGAGCCCCATTGTCGGCTTGAAGGTGAACTCGCACTGGCTCGGCCCGAATTCGACTTCGATCGAGCGCAGCGGCAGGCCGAGCGCCAGGATGTCGCGCCGGACGATCTCGAGTACCGGCTCCATCTGGTCGTAGCGCTGCTCGGTCAGATATTGGTACCCGTGCGACAACAGGCTGACCGACGGCGGCTGGCCGGGCTGGCCGGCGTCCTGCGGCGACATTCTGGCGTCTTCGAGCTTGAAAATATGGAATTCGACCTCGAGGCCGGCGACAAAGTCGTAGCCGCGCTTTGCGAGCTTCGCGAGCACCGACTTGTAGAGATGGCGGGTCGCAAACGGCACCGGCCGTCCGTCGGCGAAATAGATGTCGCACAGCAGCCAGCCGGTCGCCGGCGCCCACGGCAGCACGCGGAAGCTTGCGGGATCCGGCACCATCAGAACATCGGCGGCGCCTTCCATTTCCCGCATCCCAAAGCCGCCGCCCGCCGTGAACACCGGAAACACGGTCCGATGCGAGGTGTCCTTGGCAAGCATCGTCGTGGTGATGGTGCAACCGCTTTCCAGCGAGGCCAGCGCTTCGCTCGCGACCAGCGTCTTGCCTCTCAGGATCCCGTGCTGATCGGGAAAAGACAGCCGGATGACTTCGAGCCTCTCGTCTTCGACGGTTTGGCGCAGCCGCGTTGCAGCTTCGCGCTGCTCGTCGGACCAAAGCCCGTGACGTTGGACAAAACTCAACGCGTCACCTCGGAGTCTAACTCGAATGCAACCAATGAAATCGCTTCGTATTGCTCGTCATTGCGAGGATCAACTTGTCCGCCGTAGCTTAGCGAGCGAAGGCGGAAGCGACGAAGCAATCTCATTCTTTCCCTGCGCGGCAAAGCTGGATTGCTTCGCTTCGCTCGCAATGACGAAATGTTAAACCGCCTTAAGATGGCGGACCTTGTCGGCGATCTCTGCCGGAACAGGTGCCGCCCATGGCGCGCCGCGGCGCCGCTTCACATCGACCTCCATCCAGAAGGTTTCCCAGCCCCGGGTCGGGCCGATGCCGTCCATGGTGGCGGGACCCTGGATGCTGCGCGCATGCGCGGCATCGAGGAACATGAACGGTTTTGCGCCGGAAGCAACTTTCTCGATCTCCTGCCGCAGCAGGCGGCGATACTGAACGATCGCCTTGTCGGACTGGCCGAGATGTTCGCGGGTGCGATCCTGGATCGGGCCCATCGATTCAACCGCCCACTGGTCGTGCACGTTGATGTCGGCGCCCATGCCGGTGTAGGTCGCGGTCGCCTGCTCATGCGGATCGAAACCGTAATCGTTCGACTTGTTCTTGCACGAGCGATAATCGGGAAGCTCATAGAGTTCGAGGCGCTGGTCGCGCATCTTGTTCTTGTCGACCGGCGCGGAATAAGAGGTGAAGATCGCGTACCAATAGCAATTCTCGTCATCCACCGGCACGTGCCATTGCGTGATCGTCATCTCGGCGCTCATCGGGATGACGAAGCCATGCGGGAAGAGCTGGTTGGTGACGCGAACATGGGTTCGCTCATCGTCGATCTCGCGCAGCGCGATCAGCCGCAAGCCGTATTCGGTGTGCTCGACATTGATGATGGGGCGGTCGTATTCGCGCAAAATCTTCGTCATCGGCATGTCGCTGCCGGCGGATGCGCCGCGAAACTGCTTGCCATAGGCGGCCGCGGGATCCTCGTCCTCGAAGAAGCGATGCAGGAACGAGGCATGCGACGGGTCGATGCCGACCTCGAGCGCCTGCAGCCAGTTGCAGTTCATGTGACCCTTGAACGCGAAGGTGTGGCTATCGGGTGCAACAAAACAATCGATCTCCGGAAATGCCGGCGGCTCGCCTTCGCCGAGCCAGGCCCACAGGATTCCGCTTCTCTCGACCACGGGATAGGCGCGCTGGGTGATGTTCTTGCACAGCGGCGAGTCCTTTGGTTCCGCCGGCGTTTCAAGACACTGGCCGGACACGTCGAACAGCCAGCCATGGAAGGCGCAACGCAGCCCGCCGTTTTCGAGCCGGCCGAAGGCAAGGTCGGCTCCGCGATGCGCGCAATGGCGCTCGATCAGCCCGTAACGTCCCTGCTCGTCGCGAAACAGCACAAGATTCTCGCCGAGCATTTTGACAGGTTTTACCGGGCGCGGGCCCTGCAGCTCGTCGACCAGCGCCGCCGGCTGCCAGTACATCCGCATCAATTTCCCGCACGGCTCCTTTGGACCGGTGCGGGTGATCAGATCGTTCTGTTCCTGGCTCATCATGGCGGTGCGTCCTTTTCGGCGCGGCAACGAGCCACTCTACCCAAACCTCGTCATCCCGGCCAGCCGTCTCGTTCCCCGGATGCTGCGCAGCGCGCCGCGCTTGCGGCGTGGGGCGCTGCTGATCCGGGGTCCATGTTGGCGATGAGTGGGTCCCGGCTCTGCGGCGCAACGCCGAAGAGGCGCTGCACCGCGTCCGGGACGCGAGACCAGTCACCCCCGAGCGAACATTCGTGCCTCGCTGTGCAGCACCGGCGCTACCGCGTCGATCAGGCGCGCGGCGGCGGCGTCGACGGTAAGGCCCGCGGTATCGACCACGGCGGAGGCGCGGGAATAAAGCGGCTCGCGGCTCAGCAGGATGGTGCGCAGTTCAGCCATCGCCGAGCGATCATCAGCCATCGGGCGCAGATCGCCTTGCCTGCGTACCCGCGCCATGTGTTCCTCCGGCTCGGCCTTCAGCCAGATGGTGTAGAACGACGACAGGATCAGGTCGAAGGTCAAGGGCTCGGAGACGATGCCGCCGCCGGTCGCCAGCACCATCAGCTCTTTTCGCGCCAGCAATTGTCCGAGCGCCGCCTGCTCCATCCGCCGAAAACCTTCCTGGCCGTAGAGCGCGATGATCTCGGCGACCGATAATCCGTTCTGCGCCTCGATCTCCTTGTTCAACTCGACAAAACTCCAGCCGATCTTCTTCGCCAGCATTTTGCCGAGCGTCGATTTGCCGGCGCCGCGCAGCCCGATCAAGGCGATGCCGGCGAACGGCGTGCGCCGCAGCGCCGACGCGCCGCTGGTCTGGCCGGAAAGAATGTCCTTGGCGTGCGCGATCTGGTTCGGTGTGGCCTTGCGCAGGAGGTCGCGAATGACCGGCCAGTCCGGCGAAGGCTCGGCCGCGGGAATGAGATCCTCGAGATGCGCGCCCATTGCGCCCGACACCCGGCGCAACAGCACGATCGAGACGTTGCCCTTGCCGCTTTCGAGCTGGGCGATATAGCGCTCGGAAATGCCGGAAACTTTTGCGAGCACTTTTCGCGACATGCCGTGCAACGCGCGCATGGTGCGGACACGCCGACCAAGCTGTTCGAGAAAGCCGGTTTCGGAATCGGGATTTTCGGTCATATCCCCTGTCGAGTTCAGGCCGCCGGCGGCGCACATTCGGAAACATAGTGCCGAAAAGGATTGACAGCAAGCGCATGTGATGGCTTGCTATGAATTATAATGCTTAAAGTTTGGGAGGAGAGGTCGTGGCACCCTTGAGTGTTCGAGGCGCGGCATGAGCGGCGCGCCCGATTCCTACAATGCGGTGACCTGGTTGCTCGACCGCAATGTCGACGAAGGGCGCGCCAGAAAGCTCGCCTTCACCGATACCGTTTCCGAATTGACCTATGGCGATTTGCAAAAGCAAAGCCGCCGCCTCGCCAATCTCTTGCGGCGGCTTGGTGTCCGCCGCGAAGAGCGCGTCGCCATGATCATGCTCGACACGACGGACTTTCCGATCGTGTTTCTCGGCGCGATCCGCGCCGGCGTGGTGCCGGTGCCGCTCAACACGCTGCTGACCTCCGATCAGTATGCCTATGTGCTGGCGGATTGCCGCGCCCGGGTGCTGTTCATTTCCGAAGCGCTGCTGCCGGTGGTCAAGGACATGCTCGGGCGGATGCCCGATCTCGATCACGTCGTCGTCTCTGGCAATGATGCGCACGGCTACAAGAAACTGTCCGACGAGATTGCGCGCGAAAGCGATTCATTCGCAACGGTTGCGACCCACGCCGACGAGCCGGCGTTCTGGTTGTATTCGTCGGGTTCGACCGGCATGCCCAAGGGCGTGCGTCATCTGCATTTCAATCTGGCGGCGACGGCGGACACTTACGCGAAACAGGTTCTCGGCATTCGCGAGGACGACCTCGTGCTCTCGGCGGCGAAGCTGTTTTTCGCCTACGGCCTCGGCAACGCACTGACGTTTCCGATGTCGGTCGGCGCCACCACTGTTCTCAGCGCCGAGCGTCCGACACCGGCCCTGATGTTTGCGCTGATGAACAAATATAGTCCCAGCATTTTCTATGGCGTGCCGACGCTGTTTTCCGCGATGCTGAACGACGAGACGCTCAAGCATGAGCGCTGCGGCTCGCGCTTGCGAATCTGCACCTCCGCAGGCGAAGCGCTGCCGGAATCGGTCGGCAATGCGTGGAAGGCGCGCTTCGGCGTCGATATCCTCGACGGCGTCGGTACGACCGAGCTGTTGCATATTTTCCTCTCCAACGCGCCTGGCGATATCAAATATGGCACGTCGGGACGTCCGGTGCCGGGCTACAAGGTGCGGCTGGTGAACGACGCAGGCAGCGATGTTCCTGACGGCGAGGTCGGCGAGCTCCTGGTCGATGCTCCCTCCGCCGGAGAGGGCTACTGGAATCAGCGCAGCAAGAGCCGCAGGACATTCGAGGGAAACTGGACCCGCACCGGCGACAAATACATTCGCGACGCCGACGGACGCTACACTTTCTGCGGCCGCAGCGACGACATGTTCAAGGTGTCCGGCATCTGGGTATCGCCGTTCGAGGTCGAGAGCGCGTTGATCACCCATCCCGCAGTGCTCGAAGCCGCCGTCATACCGGAAGCCGATCCGGAGGGCTTGCTGAAGCCGAAGGCCTTTGTGGTGCTGAAAGCGGATGCCAAAACCGGCGGCCTGCAGGAAGCGCTGAAGGAGCACGTCAAGCAGAAGATCGGCGTGTGGAAATATCCGCGCTGGATCGAAGTCGTCGATAGCTTGCCGAAAACCGCGACCGGAAAGATCCAGCGGTTCAAGCTGCGGGACGGTAAGTGATACCTCGTCATTCCGGGGCGCGCGTCAGCGCGAACCCGGAATCTCGAGCTGCGAACAATAATCTCGAGATTCCGGATCAGTTCGCTTCGCGACCTGTCCGGAATGACTGACGGTGTGGAACGAAATGCCATGACCGCTCTCGCACCTACCGGCTTCATCCGCATCGGCGCTTCCGATCTCGAATACCGCATGATCGGTCCCGCAGCCGATGACGCGCCGGCCATCGTCATGCTGCACGAAGGTCTTGGCTCGGTTGGGCTGTGGGGAGATTTTCCGGACCGGCTTCAGGCCGCGACCGGAGCCTGTGTGTTCGTCTATTCGCGCGCGGGCTATGGCGGCTCGACTGTAGTCGAGCTGCCGCGGCCGCTCGACTACATGCACATCGAGGCGCTCGAGATTTTGCCAAAACTGCTCGACGAAATCGGCTTTCGCCGCGGCCTCCTGCTCGGGCATTCCGACGGCGCTTCGATAGCGGCGATCTACGCCGGCGGTGTTCAGGATCACCGCATACGCGGCGTAGCGATGATCGCGCCGCATTTCGTCGTCGAAGATATTTCGGTGAAGTCGATCGCCGGGATCAAGCAAGCCTATGAGACCACCGATCTCAGGTCGAAGCTGAATCGCTGGCACCGCGACGTCGACAACGCGTTCTACGGGTGGAACGCGGCGTGGCTCGACCCAAGGTTTCGCAACTGGGACATTTCGGAATATCTCGCCTACATCCGCGTTCCCGTTGCCATCCTGCAGGGCGTCGAGGACGAGTATGGGACAATTCTCCAGATCGAGATCGCCCGAGAAGAATGCTATTGTCCGGTCGATGTGACGATCGTCCCTTGCGCCGGACATTCGCCGCATCGTGAAGCGCCGGAGGCGACGCTGAATGCGATTTCGGAATTTGCTAGCCGCATTTTGCACATCCACGAAGGCTCACAGGGGCGGGCCGCCTGACGCATTGGTGGGGGCCATGTGGGCATGAGCGTCGCTCCCTCAAATGCCGCCAAGCTTCCGCTGCCGCAGTGGGCCTATGTTCCCGGCGAAACTGCCGAGGCCGAAGCCGATCATGATACGTTATGGCAGGCGATGGCCCTGGTGCCGTCGCGATTCCAGGACTTCGTCCCGGCGCGGCATCCGGCGCTGCGCTACGGGATTGCCCTCAACGACGCCGGATATTTCTGGGAATCGCAGGAAATCCTGGAAGCGGTGTGGGCGGCGGCGCCGCAGGGCGGACGCGAGCGGATCCTGCTGCGGGCCTGTATCCACATCGCCAACGCCAATCTCAGGCTGCGAATGCAAAAGCCCCTTGCAGCCGCGCGGCTTTTTGGTGAGGCGCTGGGCGAGCTCGATATGCTTCGCCGCAATACAACGCCAGCCGGCGACGGATTCGTCGATGCATTTCCGACGGCCAAACTCGCGGCCCTCCTGAAGGCCAAACTGGCGCACCCCGCGCTAACCAAGGCGGATTGGGTGGAATTCGGCAAAATCGGCCGAGCATGAAGCAAAATGCATATTTCGGCCCAATAGCCCTAGACCTCGCCCAAAACATGCATTATTATGCATGTTAACGGATAGCCTAAGAACAGGTGAGGGAGCCCATGGCCGGTGAAGATCGCGTCCTCGCTAATGGCGCCCGGTATATCGATTTTCAGACCGATCCGTCGCGCTACCGGCATTGGAAGCTTGAGGTCGATGGCGACGTCGCCACGCTCACCATGGACGTCGATGAGAATGGCGGGCTGTTCGAGGGCTATCAGCTCAAGCTGAATTCCTACGACCTTGGCGTCGATATCGAACTGGCGGACGCGGTGCAGCGGCTGCGCTTCGAGCATCCCGGCGTCAAGGTGGTGCTGCTGCGCTCCGCCAAGAACCGCGTGTTCTGCGCCGGCGCCAACATCCGCATGCTGGCGGGGGCGACCCACGCCCACAAGGTCAACTTCTGCAAATTCACCAACGAGACCCGCAACGGGCTTGAGGATTCCAGCGAGAATTCCGGCCAGCGTTTT
>Ga0137358_10002577_pt1 | contig 10314 bp, 12 predicted proteins | sample Mad1_20_16metaG_FD_105551 | JGI IMG/M metagenome (GOLD analysis project Ga0137358, IMG submission 105551) | Vadose zone soil microbial communities from Angelo Coast Range Reserve, California, USA - Mad1_20_16 metaG | ecosystem: Environmental > Terrestrial > Soil > Vadose zone | place: USA... | reverse complement strand
CTCATTTCGTCTTTGACTGGTATAGGGCGGTAGAGGCAAGGCCCGCAGTGCGCTCTGCCCCGCTGCACTCCACAGTGCATGGCCTTGGCGCAAGGCGTGATTGAGTGCCATGGCCTGCAACGTACGCTGTAATCGGGATCGTATCTTCACCCACTGATGACGATCTCGCAGCAAGGTTTGACTTCTAGCAGCGAACCCGTGAACGATCGATCAGAGTGGCTCGATCTGAGGGCTCTCCAACGGTATGCGTGTATATCAGAGCGAACTCTGAGGGGATTGATCCACCGGCCAGTTGACCGATCGCCTGCGGTCCGCGTTGGAACAAAGCTACTTATTCGCCGCAGCACATTTGACGCATGGCTAGAGGCTCACAAACTCAAAAAGATTGACGTGGACATTATCCTCGACCAGATGATAGCCAGCATAAAGGCCAAAACCTAGTGCCCGCAAATATTCGAAAACGTGGGGAGAACTGGTATGTCTTCGTGGAACACCACGGACGCCGCATAGCGCGATCAGTTGGCCCAAGCAAGCAACGCGCTGAACAGGTATGCCGAGAACTCAACGCCAGGCTGGTACTGGGAGATCTCAGCATTTTCGGCAAAGTGGAGAGCCAGGTCCCACTGTTTCGTGACTACGCGCAAAGCTGGATTAGCCAATAGGTGGAAATCGAATGCAAGCACTCGACCGCGCGGAGCTACGAACAACTTCTGCGGGTGCACGTCCTCCCGTACTTCGAACAGAAACGGCTGACGGAGATTACGCGGGAGTTGGTCAAGAAGTTCGTAGCTGAAAAATCAAGAACCCGCAAAATTGTGAACGAGGTGTCGGTGCCAACATTCTCGCGGAATACCCTTAGGCTTATTGTCTGTGTTCTGCGCGGCATCCTGAATACCGCGCTTGAGGACGGACTCATCGAAGCCAATCCCGCGTCGAGGGTGGGGAAGTTCATTAAGAGCGAAAAACCAGCGCACCAGGGCAGTGTGATGACCCGAGATGAGGCGGAAAGACTTTTAGCTGCCGTTGACGAGGTATGCGGAGAGTGGCGACCGTTTTTTCTCATGTCACTGAGGGCTGGTCTGTGCAAGGGCGAGCTGATCGCTCTGAAGTGGGGAGACATCCAATTTCGGTGAGAGTGCGGAGGATTCGAACCGATACATACTCGTTCAGCGAAACTGGTCGCATGGCCGGTTCACGACCCCCAAGAGCAAGAAGTCCCGTCGCGTTGACCTGTCCAAGCAGCTACGAGGGGTGCTGATGGATCTGCGGGATACACGCTTGTTGGCAGCAATGATGAACGGCAAAACCAGCATCGCGGATGAGCTAGTCTTCCCTTCCCACGTGGGAACGGTGTTGAAACCGGACAACATTGCGCCCCGGTACATGCAGCCGGCACTAGAGAAAGCTGGGCTTGGCCATTTCCGCTTCCATGATTTGAGACATTCATTCGGCTCGCTGCCGATCCAGGACGGCGCATCTCTCGCCTGCGTAAAGGAACAGATGGGTCACAGCTCAATTCAAATCACCGTGGACGTGCACGGGCATCTGATTCCCGGAGCAGACATCGCATGGGTGGACCGACTGGACTCGACCTCAAGTCAGCAACAATCCGCAACAAAACCGCAACAGCTGTCGAAAGAGCCTGGGCAGGAGAGCTCGCAACTACATGAAAAGAATTGGCTGCCCCCCAGGGATTCGAACCCCGATATGCTGATCCAGAGTCAGCTGTCCTACCATTGAACGAGGGGGCAGCGGGTAATCGATTGGATGGCGAAACCTTGCTCGCCACGCTTTGATTCTATGGACTCTTCCGGCTTCGGTCAACAATTGTGCCGGAGAACGAGTGTGCCCTGCAGGCGGAGAGTCGCGCATCTCGCCCGACTGGACGGGCAGGGGACGCCCGTCCCTCCATCCTTTCAGCGCGCATCGCAATACCTCCTCGCGCTAGAATCCTGAAATACGCATTCGCCCGGAGGACCCATCATGACCCCACTCGGCACCATCATTCCGGAATCCACCGACTACGCGGAAATCGCTCGCCGGCCGCTCGATCCCGAGCAGTGCGCCCTCATCGTGATCGACATCCAGGAAAAACTGTTGCCACCGATTTTCGAAAAAGAACGCTTGCTGCGGAATTCGCAGCTGCTGATTCGGCTAGCTGGCATTTTGAAGATGCCTACTCTTCTTTCCACGCAGTATTCCAAAGGACTGGGAAATACCGTGCCGGAAGTGGCTTCCCTTTTGCGCGACATTTCGCCAATCGAAAAGCAAATATTCTCGTGTTTCGGCAGCGACGTCTTCTGTTCCGCCCTGAAGCGAGTTCCCGGGAACCGTAATACGATGGTGCTGTGCGGCATGGAGAGCCACATCTGCGTCGCGCAGACGGCCTTGGCCGCCCTACGCGAGGGATACCTTGTCCATGTGGCCTCGGACGCGGTCAGTTCCCGCACGGAATGGAACTGGAAGGTTGGGTTGGACCGGATGCGCGCAGCGGGCGCTGTGATCTCCTCGACCGAGATGGTCATCTACGAGGCACTGCGCTCATCTGAAACCTCAGCATTCAAGGATATGTTGCAGTATTTAAAGTAGTTAGACAATAATCCTGAAGATGACCTCCGGTTCGTCCCCGGACAACTCTCCCGCCTCCCTCCGCATCCCCGTCAACTCCCTCCACCACCGCAACTTAACCGCGAAACTCGGGTTCATATGTTTGGAATACTGGGCCACCCGCGCCGCTGCTTCTGACGTGAGTGCCCTGAGAGAGAGCAAGCCATGAACAGTCTCAGGCGCGTGATTTTCGCAATGCTTTCCGTGCTGTCGCTGACGGCAGCTTTGGCATGGGCGCAGCAAGATGCGCCGCAAAAAGGCGACCCGCCTGGACGGGCTGCGCGTCTGCAATATATGTCAGGCTCCGTGTCGATTCAGCCCGCCGGCAATGGGGACTGGGTCGAGGGGGCGCTGAACCGCCCGCTGACCAATGCCGACAATATTTGGAGCGACAAAGAGTCGCGTGCAGAGCTGAACGTGGGCACGGGCATTCTTCGATTGGGTGACGAAACCAGTCTTACGATGACGAACGTCGGCGACAACAGCGTTCAAGTGGAGCTTCATCAAGGAACGCTGAACCTTCACGTCCGCCACCTGTTTGAGGGGGAAATCTACGAGATCGACACTCCAAACCTGGCCTTCACGGTTCAGAAATCGGGCGACTACCGCTTCGACGTCGATCCTAACGGCGACGCGACGGTGGTGACGGTTCGCAAAGGCGAAGGAGACGCCACTGGCCAAGGTCCGGGCGTGCGCGTTCATTCTGACCAGCAGGTTCGCTTTACCGATGCCACCTCAATGACGCACACGGTGGCGGAAGCACCGGCTTACGACGGCTTCGATAGCTGGTGCGCGGTGCGGGACAAGCGACTCGATACTTCCCTTTCGGCGCGCTATGTTGCGCCCGGAACTGTGGGCTATGAGGATCTGGATGACAACGGAGTCTGGACCGAGGAGCCTCCTTACGGTCGGGTTTGGCGTCCTGTTCGAGTGGCTCCTGGATGGGCTCCTTATCAGTTTGGTCATTGGGTGTGGGTTTCGCCTTGGGGCTGGACCTGGGTAGATGACGAGCCTTGGGGTTACGCGCCCTTCCACTACGGCCGCTGGGTCTATGCCAGCGGTTACTGGGGATGGGCTCCGGGACCGGTCTACGTTCGGCCGTTTTACGCGCCAGCGCTGGTCGCATGGTTCGGCGGACCGGGATGGGGCGTGAGCCTGGGTTTCGGTGGTGGTGGCGGATATGGTTGGTGCCCGCTCGGTTGGGGTGAGCCGTTCTATCCGTGGTATGGCGGAAGCCGGTACTACTTCCGCAACGTGAACATTCGGAATGCGCGGATCGTCAACATCAATAACTATTACGGACATCCTCCCGACCGCTTTGGGCATGGGTCGCCTCGCTATGCAAATATGCGCGCGCCCGGCGGATTCACTGCCGTTTCAAGCCGCACATTGGCGAATGGAGCTCCGGTGCGAGGCACAGCCATTCGCGTTTCAGGAAGGCAATTAGCCAACGCGCCCATGGGTCGCGTGAATGTCGCGCCAACGCGGACTGCGATCCTGGGACCCGGCGCAGGACGTGCAGCGGCGGTTCCTCCGTCGCGTTCGGGAATGCGGCCTACCGTGTCGCGCGCATCGGCCTCGGCGGCCTTCGGACGCGGCGGAAATCAGAAGGGTGGCTTCAACAATCAGAAGCCCTTTGCCGGTCGGACCGAAACTGGAGCGCCTTCGCGGGTCACGCCGAACGGTCCGGGACGCGGATCGAACCCCGCGATGGCGTCGAATAGCCCTCGCAATGTGCCGGGTCCGAGCGTTCGGAACTTGCCGAGTCCGGTAGCCAGCAAGGCTGGACCCACACGCAACATCCCGTCGCAGTCGGTGCGGAACGTTCCTCGTCCACCCCAGGGGGGCATGACTAGCCGCCCGGCAGCGGGCAACATCGGCGGTCGTCCACAGATGGACGGCGAGTCGCAGGCCCGCGACACATTCTCGCCGGCACCGGCCCAGCGCTCGGTACCACGACCACCCGCCAACTTCGGTTCGCGAGCCAGTCAGCCGATGGCACAGCGCTCCGACGCAGGTCCGGCCATGCAGCCTTCGCGGAGCCGTCCCACGACAGCGGTGCCCCGCCCCAGTGGACCTGTACGGCCCGCGAGCGACTACAGCCGAATGAGCAACAATGGAGGCTCTTCGCGGCAGCCGAGTTATTCGCCACCCAACGGTGGCGGAAACGGTGGTGCGTCGCGGCAACCGAGCTATTCGCCGTCTGATCGGGGGGGATACAGTAACTCGCCTAGATCGAATTCGCCGCAGGACCAGTCGTCCCGGAGTGCGAGCCCGCAGTACAGTGCGCCTCGAAGTGCGGCGCCCCAATCCGGCGCTCCACGCTTTGGCGGGTCGCCTTCATACGGCTCTTCGCCGTCTTACCGCAGCTCCGGACCGTCGTATTCCGCGCCTTCCTCTCGGGGCGGCGGCTCACCGTCGTTCCGCAGTGCACCTGCCTATGGAGGAGGCAGCGGTGGCTCTCGCGGAGGTGGGGGCGGTGGTGGTTCGAGTCACGGTGGCGGAGGCGGAGGAGGCAGCAGTGGATCGGCGGGCGGCGGTCACGGCGGACGCCGTTAGCGCTAAATCCATACTTAGAAAAGAACGCCGCCCCGTTGTGGGCGGCGTTTTCGTTTTGCCGTTGTCGACCTATGGCTACATCCGTCGTCAGCCAACCTAGGCTTTTCCTGACGACTGAAGACTGAAGACTAGATCGCTACGTCATTCTCCTTCTTCTTTACCCGCACGACCGTGACCTTGGAGAACCCCTCCTCAAACGTCGGCTGCTTGAGCTTGGCGGCCATGCGCCGCAGGACGTCCTCGTCCACCACCCGATCCCTGCGCTGGTTGCGCTCCAGGCATACCTCAACCGGAACATCAAAGAAGACGGCCTGCACCTCGTATCCATAGTCTTTCGCCAATTTGATCCAGCTGTGGCGTTCGTGCGGAGTCAGGTTGGTCGCATCCACGTAGTTCAGTGGCCGGCGTGCGATGAGTCTTGCTTTCAGCATCGAACGCAAATTGGAAAATACCAGATCCTGGAATCGCTGTTCCTGGGCATCATCGAACAACAGCATGCGGACCACGTCGCTGGAGAGTGGCGCAATGTTGTGGCGCTTGAACCACGAGCTTTTGCCCGAGCCGGGGAGGCCGATGGCGAGGATTACCGCACCCTTCGGCGGACGGGCTGGGGCACTGGGCACAACCTCTGTTGGGAGTGGTTCTGCAGCAGCTTTCGGAGTCGGTGGTTCCGTCGTTTCGGCAGGTGGTGATCCGGCTGCGCCCGATCTCTGACCTTTACGTCCGCGCCCGCCTCGGCTTCTGCGACGTCGCGACCGTGCCGGCGACCCGGCGGCCGATGTCTCTGAAGTTCTGGACTGTCCGCTGGACGCTTCCGATGTTGGCTCCGACGCCGTAGACACCGCGTCCGCTTCGGGCTCGCTCTGTTGCCGGTCAACCGCCGCTGCTTGCGAAGCATCTGCCTCAAAGTACGCGGGCTGCAAAGGAGCTTGCGCGGGTTCGCTAGGTTTTGGTTCCGGAGACTTTTTGCGGCGCTGCAGGCGCTCGCGCATCCATTTGCGCATGTAGCGCTTTTAACACAACGATCGCGTCAGAGCAATCTGCAGGGCGCTTGCGGAACCACGACTGCCAGCCACGGCCGCTTTGTCGGAATACAATGAGGTATGCCTACGACCCTCCCCGCCGAGATTCACGGTCAGAAATATGTCAGCCTCGCGACCTTCCGGAAGAGCGGCTTGGCTGTGCACACGCCGATCTGGTTCGCCGAAGAAGATAGCAAGTTGTACTTCATGACCCGCAGCGATTCGGGCAAGTACAAACGCATCCGAAACAACCCGCAGGTGAAGGTTGCGCCCTGCACTATCCGGGGAAAGATCACCGGGCCGGAGTTCTCTGCCCGGGTCCGATTTCTTCCGCCGGAAGGCTGGGAGCGTGCGCGAAAAGCGGTTCGCGCCAAGTACTGGCTGGCACGAATCCCATACCTGTGGAGCAAAAACAACGTCTATATGGAAATCACGCTGGAAGGATGACCATTCCGTCGGCCGCTAATCATCGCAGGTTGCACATCACGAATGGACTGTGCGGTCCATCGTTTACGCTAACTCGCTTCGCCTGATAGCATCAAAGGTTTACTGCAGGCGCCCAGTCCTTCCCATGGGGCTGGCCTCATAACTTTACGGAGGAAAAATGGCAATTAAAGTCGGTATCAACGGCTTCGGACGCATTGGCCGCAATGTTCTGCGCGCTTCGTTGAATGATTCCAACCTCGAGTTCGTGGCCGTCAACGATCTCACCGATCCCAAAACTCTGGCCCACCTGCTGAAGTATGACTCGATCCTGGGAAACCTTTCTAACAAGGTTTCGGCAGGCGCTGACAGTATTATGGTTGACGGAAAGACCATCAAGGTCTTCGCCGAAAAAGATCCTGCCAAGCTGCCATGGGAATCGGTCGGCGCACAGGTCGTGCTGGAATCAACCGGCCGCTTCACCGATGCCGAGGATGCCAAGAAGCACCTGCGCGGCCCGGTGAAGAAGGTCATTATTTCGGCTCCCGCGAAGAGCGAGGACATCACGCTCGTGCTGGGCGTCAACCATGAGAAGTACGACGCCGCCAAGCATCACATCATCTCGAATGCATCGTGCACCACGAACTGCCTGGCGCCGATTGCGAAAGTGGTCAACGACAATTTCAAGATCGTCAGCGGTACGATGACGACCATTCACTCCTACACCAACGACCAGGTCATCCTGGATTTCCCGCACAAGGATCTGCGCAGGGCTCGCGCCGCTGCGGTGTCCATGATTCCTACATCGACGGGAGCGGCCAAGGCGCTCAAGCTCGTAATCCCGGAACTGGCCGGCAAGCTTGACGGTTTTGCCATGCGCGTTCCGACGCCGAACGTCTCGGTGGTCGACCTGGTGGTGTTGGTCGAGACCAAAACTTCGAAAGAAGAAGTGAATGCGGCTTTGAAGAAAGCGTCCGAAGCTGGACCGTTGAAGGGCTACCTCGCCTACGAAGAGAACGAACTGGTGTCTGCAGACTTCAAAGGCAATCCGTACTCTTCGATCGTGGATGCCCCCATGACGCTGGTAGTCGGCGGCACCTGTGTAAAGGTGATCTCCTGGTATGACAATGAGTGGGGATACTCCTGCCGCGTTCGCGACCTAATCAATTACCTGGGCTCCAAGGGACTTTAAACCAATCGGATCGGCAGCGCCGCTTGGTGGATGTCCAGGGTTTATCCTTTATGGGGCGGGCAAGACGCCCGCCACCGATACCCTCTAAGCCATCCGCACAGCCGGCGCTGCACTCACTGAGGACCAGCCATGTCCAAGCTTTCGATTCGCGATCTCCCTTTGAATGACCACCGTATTTTCATGCGGGTCGACTTCAATGTGCCGCTCGAAGATGGCCGCGTGATGGACGATACCCGCATTCGCGAGACCCTGCCCACCATCGAGTACGCACTGCGCCACGGAGCACGCCTGATTCTTGCCTCGCACCTGGGTCGTCCGAAAGGTAAACCCAATCCGAAAATGAGTCTTAAGCCAGTTGCCGAACGCCTGCGTATGCTGCTGGACAAGGAACTGGCGCGCGGGGAGAACGTTGGCTTCTGTCCGGAGTGCGTTGGGCCGGAAGCCGAAGAGGTGGCCAGCAAGCTGGAAAAGGGCCAGACGCTGCTGCTCGAAAACCTGCGCTTTCATGCCCAGGAAGAAGCCAATGACGAGACCTTTTCGAAGCAACTGGCAACGTTGGCGGAATACTACGTCAATGATGCGTTTGGAACTGCGCACCGGGCACATGCCTCCACCGTCGGAATGACGAAGTTCATGCGTAAGGCGGCGGCTGGATTGCTCATGGAGAAGGAGCTCGAATACCTCGGTAAGGCGTTACACCATCCCGAGAAGCCCTTTGTGGCGATTCTGGGGGGCGCAAAAGTCAGCGACAAGATTCCGGTGATTACGAATCTTCTCTCGAAGGTCGATTCGCTCATTATCGGCGGTGGCATGGCTTACACCTTCCTTAAGGCGCTGGGTGAGCAAGTTGGGAAATCCCTGGTTGAGGAAGACAAACTGGACCTCGCCAAACACCTGTTGCAGGAAGCCAAGACCCGCAAACTGAAATTCCTGCTGCCGATCGATCATCTGGCCGCCGAGAAGATCGACGCAAATGCCCGCGTGACCAAGGTTGATCAGGGTCAGCCCATCCCAGCCCACCTCATGGCTCTGGACATTGGGCCCAAGACCATCGAGATGTTTTCGGAGGAGATTTCTCGGGCGCGCACGATCCTATGGAATGGTCCGATGGGCGTATTTGAAGTGCAGCCGTTTTCGCGTGGAACTTTCAAGATTGCGCAGGCGGTGGCGGACAATCCGGGCGCAACCTCGATTGTGGGCGGCGGTGATTCGGTTTCTGCGGTGCGCTCTGCAGGCGTCGCCGACAAGATGACGCACATCTCCACCGGCGGCGGGGCATCGCTGGAGTTCCTAGAAGGCAAGAAGCTGCCGGGTGTGGATGCACTCACTGACAAACACTAGGCGAAGGACGCTCGGGTGAATGACTTCTCTGTCCGGCTTTCCTTCGACGGCGAAAAGTTGCTGGACCTCCACGGGCCTGCCGACATCACCAAGGAATCAACTGAGGCAATCGTAAATGCCGCCAATTCTTATCTCCTGGGTGGAGGCGGCGTTGACGGAGCGATTCACCGCGCAGGCGGACCTTCAATTCTCAACGAGTGTAAGAAAATCGTCGCGGAGATCGGACAGCTTCCCGCAGGGAAGGCTGTGGTCACCACGGGAGGAAGGCTTGCGGCGAAATACGTCATTCACACCGTGGGGCCGGTCTATGGGCACGGTGGTGGCGAGGCAGAGACGCTGGCGAGTTGTTACCGGAATTCGATTCGGATCGCCGACGACCATGCCATACGTTCTCTGGCTTTTCCGTCGATCTCGACGGGGGCCTTCGGTTATCCGGTCCAGGAGGCAGCTCAGGTAGCGGTTGCAGCAACGGTCGAGGCGTTAATGTCGGCCGCGCAAGTACTTCATGCACGGTTTGTTCTCTTTGATACTGCGACGCTGAAAGCCTACCTCGGCGCCTTCGAGAAATTGCACAAGACAGGTGCCATATCTCCACTGAAGATTGAAAGAGGATCTCCATGAGGACAAAAGTAATTGCCGCCAACTGGAAGATGTATAAAACTCCCGACCAGTCCCGGAACTTCTTCCGTGATTTCTTGCCGCTGGTTGCCGGACACGACCGCGACGAGATCGTCGTCTGCCCACCGTTTATCGACATTCCCGCAGCGGTGGACTCAGCAAAGGGTTCGAATGTAGCCATCGGAGGTCAGAATCTTCATTGGGAAAAAGAAGGAGCTTTCACTGGCGAGATCTCCATTGGCATGTTGCTTTCCGTTGGAGTCACACATGCCATCATCGGGCACTCCGAACGCCGGCAATATTTTGGGGAGACGGACGACGTCGTCAACTTGAAATTGAAGGCAGCTCTGGAGGCGGGCCTCACGCCGATTGCGTGCGTCGGTGAGGTGCTTGAGGAGCGGGAAGCCGGGTTGACCGAGGACGTGCTGCGGCGTCAGTGTCTGCGAGCCTTTCACGCGATCTCGGGCAAGAAAGCGACAAAGCTGATTATGGCCTACGAACCAGTATGGGCCATCGGGACAGGAAAGACTGCCACTCCGCAGATGGCCGCCG
>Ga0137358_10002572_pt1 | contig 10316 bp, 10 predicted proteins | sample Mad1_20_16metaG_FD_105551 | JGI IMG/M metagenome (GOLD analysis project Ga0137358, IMG submission 105551) | Vadose zone soil microbial communities from Angelo Coast Range Reserve, California, USA - Mad1_20_16 metaG | ecosystem: Environmental > Terrestrial > Soil > Vadose zone | place: USA... | reverse complement strand
GTGGTCGGGTGGGCGGGCATAGAGCCTCCTTCGCCGCTTGAATGCGCGTCAGCTCGAGGTAGTAATGAAGGGCGTAAATGAAAATCGTTATCTATTGCATGCGGTATTGAGAGAAATTCAGGAGTTGAGTCCGGTGACTTCAGCCGAAAGCGTGACATCGACCACCCGTATCCGGAATTTGATTCGCCCCATGATGGTTATGGAATGGGTTGCGGCGCCGGGAGGGAGTCCCCCCAACAGCGCGCTCGGGGTAGATGCTGCGCGGCCTACTCCAGTATGATCATAACGATAGCCTCGATCACGGCGCTCTCGCGCGATCCGCTTGAGACATCGTTCTTGCTGACATGGGGATGGTGGCAGGCACGGCGCCCGCGAGGACATTGAAAATAGAAAGGCCGCAGCATGTGGAACCAAGTCTATAACCCGCTCGGCAGCGCAACTTTGTCGACCATCGCCGCTGCATTGCCCGTGGTGACGCTGTTGCTGCTGATAGCCTCCAACAGGGTAAAGGCCCACATCGCTGCAATTGTCGCATTGATCGTCGCCAACCTGGTGGCGATATTTATCTTCACCATGCCCGCGGGCATGTCGTTGCGAGCGACGGTGCTTGGCGCAGTTACCGGCTTCTTTCCCATCGGCTGGATTGTCCTCAACGTCATTTTTCTTTACCGCTTGACGGTCGAGAAAGGCGCGTTCCAAACGCTGCAGACCACGATCGGCGGCGTGACGACAGATCGCCGATTACAGCTGTTGCTGATCGCTTTCTCGTTCGGCGCTTTCTTCGAAGGTGCATCGGGTTTTGGCACGCCCGTCGCTGTGACAGGCGCGATCCTGATCGGTCTCGGGTTCTCGCCCTTGGCCGCCTCGGGCCTCTCGCTGATCGCCAACACAGCCCCCGTTGCCTATGGCGCGCTGGGTACGCCTATTGCAGGCTTGTCGAGCGTGACCGACATCGATCCCTATCTCCTCGGCGCCATGGTCGGTCGGCAACTGCCGTTCTTTTCGCTCATCGTGCCGTTTTGGCTCATTTGGACTTTCGCAGGGTGGCGCGGCATGATTGCCATCTGGCCCGCTATCCTGGTCTGCGGCGTATCCTTCGCGGTTCCCCAATTTTTGATCTCGAACTTCATCAATCCGTGGATCGTCGATATTGGCGCTTCGCTCATATCGATGGCTTGTCTCATCGGCTTTCTCAGGGTCTGGCATCCGAAGGAAATCTGGACCTCGCCGGCGCTGCGACGCCACGACGATTCCGCCGCGACCATGCCAAAGCCGGTCACCGCCGGACCGAAGCCGAGCCGTGCCGAAACCTGGGCGGCATTCCTCCCTTGGATCATCGTTTGCGCCGTTCTGCTCATTTGGGGCACGGGCTGGTTCAAATCTTTGGTAAACCCATACACCACGTGGAACTATCCGGTTCCCGATCTGCACAACATGATCGACAAAGTGCCGCCAGTCGCTGCGCGACCGACGCCGGAAGCTGCCGTCTTCGCCTTCACTTGGCTGTCCTACACCGGGTCCGGAATGTTGATCGCTGCCGTCATCGCCGGGTTCATCATGGGCTTTTCGCCGGCACGCCTCGTCAAAGCGTATGGTCAAACCATCAAAGTGTGCGCTTACTCGCTTATCACCATCTCGGCAATGCTCGCGATCGGGACGCTGACCCGACTATCGGGTCTCGACGCCACGCTGGGCCTCGCCTTCGCGGGTGCCGGAGTGCTCTATCCCTTCTTCGGTACGTTGCTCGGCTGGCTCGGCGTCGCCCTAACGGGCTCCGACACCGCATCGAACATCCTGTTCGGAAACCTGCAGAAGATCACGTCGGAGCAATTGGGCCTTTCGCCGATTCTGATGGGAGCCGCGAACTCCTCCGGTGGGGTGATGGGTAAAATGATCGATGCACAGTCAATCGTTGTCGCCTCGACCGCTACCAATTGGTTCGGGCACGAGGGCACGATTTTAAGATTTGTATTCTGGCACTCGATCGCGCTTGCCTGCCTGGTTGGCATGCTTGTGATGCTGCAGGCTTACGTGTTGACGGGAATGATCGTGACGCCTTAAACCGACAGCAAACGACCCTTCGCAGCGTCGAGCGACTAGTTATTCGTGCTCTCCGCGCACAGATGGACGCCGCCACTAGCGGCGTGCCCGCTCTACCTCCCATAACGACCAAATTGATGCGTGGCAACGAACTGAAGGCAAAGTGCCTGATGCACGCATGACAGGCCTCAGACCTTTGCGTACTCTCGTAGACCTCTCAGCGGCGCGAGATTTCGCCGCGCCTTCAAGACTTGGTCATTTGGAGGCTTCGAGAACGCATGCAGTTGCGCAACTGTCACAATTTTCATGATTTCCGGCGTCTAGCTAAGCGACGGCTGCCCTCGCCAATATTCGATTACATCGACGGCGCCGCCGACGACGAAGCCACACACCGGCGTAATACGAGGGCCTTCGAGAGCTGTGACCTCGTGCCCCATGTCCTGCGCGGTGTGGAGAAAATTGATCTCTCCGTCACCGTCATGGGCCAGAAGCTCGCCCTACCAGTCTATTGCTCGCCTACCGCCTTGCAGCGTCTTTTCCACCACCAGGGTGAACGCGCCGTCGCAGCTGCCGCTGCGAAATACGGCACAATGTTCGGCGTGTCGTCGCTTGGCACGGTGAGCCTTGAAGAGTTGCGCAAGGCGCACGATACGCCGCAGATCTATCAGTTTTATTTTCACAAGGATCGAGGCCTCAATCGGGCCATGCTGCAGCGGGCCAAGGAGGCGCGTGTCGAAATCCTGATGCTGACCGTGGACAGCATCACAGGCGGCAACCGCGAGCGCGATCTACGCTCCGGCTTTTCGATACCATTCAGCCTGACGCTCGCCGGCATGCTGCAATTCGCGATAAAGCCTAGATGGGGGATCAACTACGCCTCTCACGAGCGGTTCAGGCTGCCCCAACTCGACGAGCACGTCGACATGAGCGGTGCTGCCCTCTCGATCAGCCGTTATTTCACGGAGATGCTTGACCCATCCATGAACTGGGATGATGTCGCTGAGATGGTGCGGCAGTGGAATGGACAGTTCTGCCTCAAAGGCATCATGTCCGCTGACGATGCCAAGCGCGCTATCGAGATCGGCTGTACTGGTATCGTCGTCTCCAACCATGGCGGCCGGCAGCTGGACGGCTCACCGGCATCATTCGACCAACTGGCCGAGATCGTTGACGCCGTGGCTGGCCGGATCGACGTGATCATGGATGGCGGGGTACAACGGGGCACCCATGTCTTGAAGGCCCTCTCTGTCGGTGCGAAGGCGGTCGGCGTCGGGCGCTACTATCTTTATCCGTTGGCTGTGGCCGGCCAAGCTGGCATCGAGCGAGCGCTTGACCTGATGCGAACCGAACTAGAGCGCGACATGAAGCTGATGGGTTGCACCGCGTTAAGCCAGCTCTCGCGCGACAATCTGCGGTTCAGATGAGTGTCACGCCTACTGCGCGGCCCAGTGCTGCCAGAGAGCCACATATGGATTTTCTCCAATGGTAGCGACGGTCGTGGCGGCAGATGCAGCGGATGCCGCACTCGCCGCTGCTTTCGATCTCAAACATCTCGATCGGGCGTTCCTCGACGACCCTTACCCCACCTATCGGGCATTGCGTGAGTACGACCCCGTTCATCGCATGCCGGATGGCTCCTATTTTCTCACCCGCTACGACGATCTCGTCGATGTCTACCGCGACGCCAGGACGTGGAGCTCCGATAAAAAAATCGATTTCAAACCGAATTTCGGCGACAGCCTTCTCTATGAGCACCACACGACAAGCTTGGTTTTCAACGATCCGCCGGTCCACAGCCGAGTTCGCAAGTTGCTTGCCCCGGCGTTTTCGCCGCGCGCTCTAAAGGCGCTGCAGCCTCGCATCGAAACGCTGGTGGATCGGCTGCTCGATGCTGCAGCCGAGCGGGGCACGATCGATATGATCGATGACTTTGCCGCCGCGATCCCGGTGCAGCTGATCGGCGACCTTCTGGGAATACCGGACACCGAGCGCCGTCCCTTGCGCGGTTGGTCGCTCGCGATCCTCGGCGGATTGGAGCCGGTCCTTTCCAAGGAACGGTTCGAAGCCGGCACGCGAGCGGTGGGCGAGTTCAAGGATTACCTGCGCGACCTGATCGCCCGCCGCACGCGGGACAATGCCTATGATGAGAGGGAGATACTCTCGACGCTCATCCGCGCCAGCGAGCTATCGGGCGGCTGCGATGAAGGAGAGCGCCTCTCCGAGCTGGAACTGCTTCATAACTGCATTTTCCTGCTCAATGCAGGCCATGAAACGACGACTAATCTCATCGGCAACAGCGTCCACCTGCTATTAGAGCATCCCGAATCCTGGCATGACCTCACAGCTCATCCGGAGCTTGTCGCTGGCGCCGTGGAAGAGTTCCTGCGCATGGAGAGCTCCAACCAGCTCGGCAATCGGCGCGCCACCTGTGGCACCGAGATCGGCGGCAAAAGGATTCCCGCCAACACCTACGTGCATTTGTGCATCGGCGCGGCCAACCGCGACCCCAGCCAGTTTCCCGATCCGGACCGGCTCGACATTCGCCGGCATCCAAACCGGCATCTGGCATTCGGCCTCGGCATTCACACCTGCGCCGGAAATTCGCTGGCGCGTATGGAGGCGCAGGTTGCAATTGGCAAGCTGGTAACGCGTTTCAAGACGATCGAGCGCGTCGGAGACTTTGTCCGCGGCGGCCGGGCACGATTCCGCGGATTCTTGCACTACCGCGTTGCCCTCGGGGGTGAGAGCTGATCGTATTTCCTTGCGATGCCGTCTCAGCGCGCGGCCTTTTCGGCGATCGATTAAGGAAGGTAACGACCAGCGACCCGCCGCGGTTACTCGCCAGCGACAATCTTATTGTCTTTTATCACCTTGGCCCAGCGTACAATCTCGCCTTCGATAAACTCACCGAACTCTTTCGGAGAGGCGAGCTGATATTCGATCCCTTGATCATTCAAACTCCGCTCGATCGCAGGCTCGCGCAGAGCTTTGGCCATCGCGGCATTCATCCGCATGACAATGTCGCTCGGGGTTTTCGCAGGTGCGAGCAGGCCCCACCAGGCCTCCGCGTCGAATCCGGTGATGCCCAACTCGGCTATCGCGGGAGTGTCCGGCAGCTTCACATAGCGCTTAGCGGAGGTCACCGCGATCGGATGCAGGGCGCCCGCTTGAATATGCGGTGAGAGGAGCGCAACCGAGGCAATTGCCACAGGCACATGGCCGGCGATCGCATCGGTGGTGAGAGGTCCACCGCCTTTGTAGGGGACGTGCGTCATCACCACTTTGAACTCGTTTGCAATCTGGGTCATAGCGAGATGTGCAAGGCTGCCCGCGCCGATTGTGCCATAGGCGACGGAGCCGAGATTTTTCCTGGAAGCGGCGAGCACATCGTCGAAGCGCCGGTACGCTGCGGCGGGATGACCGGTGATCACCATCGGCGATTTGCCGATGAGCATGATCGGCGACAGATCATGCAAGGTATCGAAAGGCAGGTTCGGCAAGAGGCTCGGATTGACGCCGTGGGTATCGAACACCAGCAGGAATGTGGTGCCGTTGGGTTCCGACATGGCCGCCGCCTGCGTGCCAATCGCGCCCGATGCGCCGCCGCGGTTCTCGATCATGATCGTCGTCTTGAGATCTGCCTCGAGCAAAGGCTGAACCCGCCGTGCGATTTGGTCGGTGGTCCCGCCCGGCGGAAACGGCACGATGATGCGGATCGGTTTCGACGCCCAACTTTGAGCGCTGACCGGGATGCCAAGCCACAGGAGCCCTTGCAGTCCGATGACGAGCGCGGCAAGGGCGCGCAACAGCTTGGTCATGATCGCAGTTCCGCTTGCAATAGGCATCTCGCGGCCAACCGGCCTCACTCGGCGGCTCGCCGGCGGTCAATCTCAAGGGCGCCAGCCTTGATCCGCGGAATCAGCTCGCGACCAAACTCGATCGCATCGTTCAGGGGGTCGAAGCCGCGAATGAGGAACGAGTCCACGCCGAGCATGTAGTATTTGAGGAGCGCCTCCGCGATTTGCTCGGGAGTGCCGACAAGGCACGACGTGTTGCCGAGCGCGCCGGTGGCCCGTGCAATCGGCATCCACAAGCGCTCGTCGTGGACATCGCGCTCGAGCGCGAAGCGCATCAACCGCTGTCCGGCATTGTCTACCGGACCCTTGGTCTCCTCCTGCCGGCGCCATCCTTTCTTGCCGCTCATGCCCGCTAGAATCCGGTTGGCCTTGTCCCATGCTTCGCCCTCGCGCGCTGCAATGATCGGGCGGACCGAGACGTTGAACCCTGGCATTCGCCCGAAGGCGGCCGCCATCGATCGAAACTGGGTGATGCGCTCGCGCGTGGATGCAAGCGGCTCGGCGTAGATGGCGTAAACGTCGCACAGTTTAGCGCCCATCGAGAGCGCGCCTTCGGAGGCGCCGCCGAAGAACAGCAGCGGGTGCGGCTGCTGCAGCGGGCGCACATCTGAAGCAGCGCCGCGGACCCGATAGAATTTACCCGCAAAGTCAAATGGTCGCTCGCTCGACCAGGTGAGCTTCATCAATTCGAGGTACTCCGCGGCGCGGCGGTAGCGCTCAGCCTTGGGACTGAAGTCGCCGTCGGCCCATTGTTCCTCGTCGGTCTTACCCGTGATGATATGCACGGCGAGCCTTCCGCCGCTGAGATGGTCGAAGGTGGCGATCTTTCGCGCCATGAGCGTTGGTGCAACGAAGCCCGGCCGATGCGCCACAAGATAGCCGAGCCGATTGGTATGTGCGGCCGCATAAAGGGCGACGAGGAAGCCCTCGGCCGACGATGAGGTATGACCCACGAGTGCCAGATCGAAGCCGGCTTCGTCGTGCGCTCGGGCGAACTGCGTCAGGTAGTTCGGCGATAGGCCACCTTCGATGACATGCAGCGTCGCGTCATTGCTCGGCGGCGTCACTCCGATCATTCCAACGATCCTAACGGGCATCGTCGATCCCTGGGTTTTGGCCAATGCGACTTTGCTCGTGTGGAATGTTCGCAGTCAAGGGAGGGCGTCCGGCACAAATCGAGTGGAAGTCGTGCCGGAGGCTCACTTGCGCGCGGCGAGCAACCGGTGCAGCGTGGCGACCAGCCGCTCGAACTCGATCGGTTTCGTATCGAACTCGTCGGCGCCGGCAGCGAGCGCCTTGTCGCGCTCGCCGGCGAGCGCATGGGCGGAGAGCGCGATGATGGGGATGTCGCGTGTTTGCGGATCGGCCTTGAGCCGCCGCGTCGCTTCCCAGCCGTCGACCACCGGCATCTCCAGATCCATCAGGATGATGTCCGGGCCCTCGGAGAGCGCCAAGGCGCAGCCCTTCTCGCCGTCCTCCGCCGAAACAACTTCGAAGTCGCCCAACAGCTCGAGCCGCATCTTGAGCATGTAGACGTTGTCGTCGTTGTCCTCGATATAGAGCACCTTGGTCACGATGCTGCTTCCATCCTGCCGACTTGTCGATCCTGTCCCAGCGATCTCGGTGCGCTCCCTCTCCCCATTTTGGGGAGAGGGTTGGGGTGAGGGGGTTACAGACCTATCGAGAGACCTTAACCCCTCACCCCACCCCTCTCCCTATGGGAGAGGGAGCAGATCGAGTCTGCCGCTGAATAGCAATCAAGCACCACGATTCCATGATCGGTCACGACGCTGCTTCCATCCTGCTTTCGACTTGAGGGTTGCTTCGCGCCAGTTGCCGGATGCGCTCGACCAGTTCCCCAGGCCGGAACGTCTCCTTGACCAGAACCGATTGCACACCGGAATTCAACCGCCGCCGGTCCTCGGCGTCGAGGTCGCGCGCGGTGACGACGATGACCGGAATGTCGCTCCAGCGCGGCTCCTTCTGCAGCGCGGCCACCACCGCGAAGCCGTCCATTTCCGGCATCATGAGATCGAGCAGGATCACGTCGGGCTTATCCGCCTGCACGTGCGCGAGCGCCTCGCGCCCGTTCGCGGCCTCCCGCACCGCCCATTGCCCGCCATCGAGCCAGCCGCGCAGGCGCTCGCGCGCATCCGCATCGTCGTCCACCAGCAGGATTCGCGTCGCCCGCGCCGGCACCCGGAAGCGGCCGATCATGCGCGTGAGCCGCTCGCGCTCGATCGGCTTGGTGAGGTAGCCCGCCGCACCAAGCGAAGCGGCACGGCGCTGCTCGTCGAGGATGCTCACCATGATGACGGGTATCTCGGCAAGCTCCGAGTCTTGCCGCAGCGCCGCCAATACCGACCATCCGTCGAGATCGGGCATCATCACGTCGAGCGTGATCGCGATCGGCCGCAGCTCCTTGGCGAGCTTGAGCCCCTCCAGCCCTCCCGCCGCTGTCATCACCGAAAAGCCTTCGGCCTTGAGGTGCTCGGTGATGAGCTCGCGCGCGGTGGCATCGTCGTCGATGACAAGCACGCACTCGCCGTCTTGCGGCCGGGCCTCTTCGCTCGCGCTCGCCGCACGGGCGGCGCCGCTGCCCGGCAGGCGCACGGTGAAGACCGAGCCCTTGCCGGGTTCGCTCGTGACGGTTACGTCGCCGCCCATCATGCGCGCGAGCTTGCGCGCGATGGCAAGGCCTAAGCCCGTGCCGCCATAGTGCTGCGCCGTCGAGGATTCCGCCTGCGCAAATTCTTCGAACAACTTGGCCTGCTGCTCCGCCGTCATGCCGATGCCGGTGTCCGCCACCGCGAACTCGATCCAGTCGCGTCCGTCGGCGATTTTGCGCACCCGCAGCATAACTTCACCCTGCTTGGTGAATTTGCAGGCGTTGCTGAGGAGATTGAACAGGATCTGCCGCAGCCGCATGGGGTCGACGGTCAGCGCGCCGAGCATTTCCGGCGCCTCGACCACGAGGGTGTTCTTGTTCTGCTCGGCGAGCTGCCGCGCGGTGCCGACGACCTCGTCGATCAGCGGCGCCAGATTGACGACCGTAGGATTGAGTTCGAGCTTGCCGGCTTCGATCTTGGAAAGATCGAGCACCTGGTTGATTAGACCGAGGAGGTGCGTGCCGGCACGATGCACGCGGTTGAGCGAGCGCCTTCTCCGTGCCGAAGCGCGGCGCGTTGGTGACCATCATCTCGGTTAGGCCGATGATGGCGTTGAGCGGCGTGCGCAGCTCGTGGCTCATGCTGGCGAGGAACTGCGACTTGTGCCGGCTCGCTTCCTCGAGCTGGCGGCTCTTGTCCTGGATTTCATCGAACAGCCGCACGTTCTCGATGGCGATCGCCGCCTGGTCGGCGAAGGTGGACACCAGCTCGATCTGCTTGTCCGTGAACGGGCGAACCTGCAAGCGCGTCAATGCCAAGAGGCCGATCGGGACGCCCTCGCGCAGCATCGGCACCCCGAGCGCAGTACGAAAGCCGCCCAGCCGCTGCGCCTCGGTGAAGGTGAAGTCCGCATCCGCCTGCACGTCGGGAATGTGGATAGTCGTGCCTTCGAGCAGCACGCGTCCGTTGATCGTGCCGCGTTCCAGCTTGACCGGCAAATCCTGGACCAATTCCATGAATTCCGGTGAGAACCCATAGGATTCGGCGCGATAGAACACGCCGTCTTTCTGGCGGGTGATCGTCCCTTGATCGGCGTCGCATAGCCGAGCGGCGGATTCGACCAGGGTATGCAGCACGGTCTGCAGATCAAAGGTCGAGCGGCTGATGACCTTGAGCACGTCGGCGGTGGCGGTTTGCTGTTGCAGCGATTGCCGCAGCTCGTTGAGCAGCCGCGTGTTCTCGATGGCGATGACGGCTTGGTTGGCGAAGTTCGTGATCAGCTCGATCTGTTTATCGGTGAAAGGCTGCACCTCTTGCCGGTAGATGCCTATCGCGCCGATCAGTTCTCCCTCCTTAAGCATCGGTACGTTGAGAAGACTTCGCGCGCCCCCGAGTTCGGCGGTCGCGACGCGCAAAGGTTCGCGATCGGTATAGGTCTGCTCCGCCTGCGTATCCACGATATGGATCGTCTGCCGCGTGCTGGCGACGCGACCCAGGCCGGTCGTGAGACCGGGCCGGATCGGTCCACGATTGAGGTAGTCCGCATAGGCCGGCGTCACGCCAAGCGTTGCGATGGCGCTGTAGGCACCATTCTCGTACCGAAACAGAATTCCGATCTTGGCCTCGCAAATCCGGGTCGCGTTCTCCAGCATGGCCTGGAACACCGGCTCAAGCTCGCCGGGCGAGCTCGAGATGACGCGCAGCACTTCCGACGTCGCAGTCTGCTGCTCTAATGCCTCGGCGAGCTTCTTTTTCAGGTCGGCATTGGCTGCGCGAAGGCGTTCAACGTCAGTTCTCGCCTTCGTTGCCT
>Ga0137358_10002571_pt1 | contig 10317 bp, 13 predicted proteins | sample Mad1_20_16metaG_FD_105551 | JGI IMG/M metagenome (GOLD analysis project Ga0137358, IMG submission 105551) | Vadose zone soil microbial communities from Angelo Coast Range Reserve, California, USA - Mad1_20_16 metaG | ecosystem: Environmental > Terrestrial > Soil > Vadose zone | place: USA... | reverse complement strand
GGGCCGTCTCATTGCGCGGCCAGCGCCGGGCGCAACGCACGAGTGGCTTGCGCCGATCGATCGGGATGACGCTCACGCGCCGCCGTCACATCGGCGGCGGCCAAGGGCGGCGCAGTGATCTTGCCGCGGTCGCTAGCCAGGTACGCCAGCACCGCGGCAATCTCCTCCTCGCTCAAACCCGACTGGGCCGGCATGACGCCGCTGTAGGTGGCACCGCCCACCTTGAGTTCGCCCATGAGACCGGTGGTGACCACCATCACCAGATAGTCACGCCCCTCGGGCGTCTTCGCAAATGCCACGATCTGTTCGTGCAGGGACGGGAAGCTTCCCGGTATGCCGGACGCCTCCGGGCCGTGGCAAACGGCGCAGCGGCCCGCGAATACGGCGGCGCCGGAAACGGGCTCATCCGCGGCGGCGGGGAGCATGGCCGCCGCTACACCCAAGCCGATCGATACGGCTGAGGCCGACAGGGCGGTCAACGCACTACTTCTGATCAATCGCGACACCCAGGATGATGGCGGTGGAACAGGTGTATGACTGGCTCTTGGTCCCGAAACACCAGGTGACTTCGTTGTTGTTCTGCGGCCGCACGACGGGCCGATCGCCCTGATTGTTCTGGCATGCACACCGCCCCCAGGCCACGCCGCCACAGCAGTCATTGTACGAAATGATGTAGTTCCGCTGGTCCGCGGGGTTGCGGCAGGTGCCGATCCACGTGATGGGCGACATCTCCGTGCCCGGAGGACAGGAATTCACGCTGCCCCCGTAACAGGCGCACAGAGATCCGTCGATGGCGCAATAGCGCCAATAGTCACACTTCGTCGGATCGCCGGGGTCTTGCGGGTTGCCCGAGTTCTGCGGAGCGGTTTGCCCGGAATTCGCATCCGACGGCGAAGTGCCGGATTCGCCCTCCGCGCCTCTGGCCACGGGCAACAAGGGCAACGCAGCCGCACCCGCGAGAAAGCCTCCGAGGATACTGAACACGCTGCGCCGCGACGTGCGGCTCGCGAAACCGCGAAGCATCTTTTCCGCCAAATGATCGAATTGAGCCACTTTATTCTCCCGAAGAGGCACGCCTCGGTCCACGCTGGCCGAGGAATTGTTGAATGTTGCTGACGCCGGTCTCCTTGGCGACGAATAGACTTTCGAGATGCTCGCGCGTATTGACCAACCCGGTCGACGACAGCTTGCCCGACTCATCGATCAATACTGCGTATGGTAGTTTCGCGACTCCGTAGCTGCGGCCCAAGAGTTCGGAAACGACGTACGGGAACTTGCCCAAGTGTTTCTCCCGTACGAACTCGGCGTGGCGGTCGGACTCTCCGTCGCTCGCCAAGACGATGTCGAGCCACTGGCGCTCTGCCCCCTGCGCGGAGCGCACGGCGGGTAGCAGGGCTTCGCAGATCTTGCAGTCCGGCGAAAGAAACAGCAAAAGCTGGCCGCGGCCGCCGCGCGCGCCGCCGATTTGCACGGCGGATCCGTCCAAGGCGGTCAAGGTCATTTCCGGAGTGGGATCTCCGACCTTGAGCGGCTGGCGCAACGACAACGCGCCGGCCGGGGCAATCCGCTGATGCAGTACACCGATCTGCCGCGCCAGCGCGATGCACACCACGCCCAGCACCAACAGTCCGATCCAAAGCGCAATTTGCGATGCAATGAGGAAACTCACGTCAATTCTCCCCTACGCAACGGCTGCAGGGCCATCACTTGATCCAACGCGCCGTATAGCGCCAATAGAGCGAGACCGCCCAGTACGAAGATCCCCTGCGTGGGAGCGGTGCCCCGGAACGCGGATGCCCAGGCAATGAACACCGCGAGAGCCGCGAGCACGAGGTTTCTCGCGATCTGAAAGGAACCCAAGGGCTTCGACGTCGGGCCGAAACTACAACCGCAATCGACCTCGCGGCGGCCCTGAAGGATGGCGCGGACGATGAGCGCGGCATACAGCGTCCAGATAAACGCCGCCAGCATCGCACCCGCCGTCCGGTATGCCGGCACCAAGAGCCATGCGCCCGCGGCCAATTCCACGGCTATCGCGGCGCCCAACGACGAGGCAGCCAAGGCGCCCGGCACTCCGGCAAATTGACGCATGACGTTGAGCGAATGAGTCCATCTCGCGGCCTTGTGAACCGCCGACGCGGCCAGCAGCATCGTCTGAAAGACGGCCATCTGCGCCGCGAACGCTTGCGCTGCGCTCGCCAAGGACGTGCCGTCCATCGTCAACGAACCGGTTCAATGTTCATACGCGACTTCAATCCCGGTAAATCGAGGCTCCGCAACAACATTCCCTGCAGGTCGTAGACATCGAGCCGCTCGCCCGCCTGAACCAGCAACTGTGGGTCGGCGCCGTGCGTCACGGCAATCGATTGGCCCCGGCGCACCAGCCGCAGACGCTTGACCCGCACCTTCGTGGCGGGGTTGAAAACCCATACTTCGTTACCCGGATCCTTATGCGTGCCTTCATGCGCGTCGACTTGCATGACGATGTAGAGCAGCTTTTGCTCGTCGCTGGCGATGAGTTGCCAGCCGCTCGGACGCCAATGCTCCGCCGCATCGGCAGCGGCAACGAGAGGCCAATCCGGCAACACCTTGACGTCGTCGCCCTTCATGTCGACCGGCTGCAATCGTCCGTGCAAGCTCGGAAAATATCGCACTCCGTTTAAAATTGCCGACTGCGTGAACAATGGATCGGTATCGACCGGATTGAACGCCTTCGACTCGCTGCGGCCCGCAACCGCGCCGTTGGCATCGAGCCGGATGCTCAGGAGAGTGCCGCTCGAGCACAGCGTGGAGAATCCGCGAGCGCCGCTCGGGTATACCAGCGAGCAGCCGGGGATCTCGATCTCACCGAGCGGCTTGCGCTTCACGAGGTCGACGACGGTAACCGACGAGGCCGGGGTGAAATTGAACACCAATGCCATGCGCTGCTCGTCGGTAAAGGCGATCAATCCCTCCATCGCCGTGATGAGCGCGCGTTTGGTCCCGGGCAACACGATTTCGCCGGTGGCTTCGAAGGTCTGCTTATCGTAGATGGTGATGAAGTCGGTGCGCGTGCCGCGCGCACCGCGCGACCAGACGGTATCGGCCACGTAAATCTCGGGACGATTGTCGGCGATCAACAGGATTGCGGAGTCATGCGCCGCCAACTGACCCTTGACCTCACGGGTATCGCTGCCCACATTGCGCAGTTCGAGCCGATCCCCGGCGTAATTGAGCCAACTCCACGTGGTCGGATAGTGGGCCGGCAGCTTCTCCACTTTCGGAATGATCTCGGGCGGCAAGGGATTCGGAAATTCGGCGGCAGGCGCGGCATACGCCGCTTGGGTCGTACCGATGGCGAGCGCGGCCGCCACGCCCAAGGTCATCGCCCGAAGGATGTTCATCGTCATTTCGTAACCCCCAATTATTCGCTCCCTTTTTCTGATGCGCGACCGCAATTGCGCCGGGTGGAGTGTACTTGAACGACCGCTAAGTGAATACTCCGGCGCCGCTAACAGGTATATTCGCGACATGAACGTCGCTCAGTTAGCATTTTACATCGCCCTCGGCGCCGCAGGCATTGCCTTCTTCATAGTCGGAATCAGCGCAGCACGCCGCAATCTAGCCGCCGCCGAGGTCTGGGCAGCCGGCGAAGTCCGGGCGGCTGCCGAAGTCCGGGCCGCCGCCGAAGTCCGGGCCGCCGCCGAAGTCCGGGCGCCCGACCAGATCATCCGGCGTCCCACCGGAGAGGAACTCGTCATCGGTGCGGTCGTCGCGTTTTTCGATACGCTGGGAATAGGGTCCTTCGCTCCCACCACAGCCGTCTTCAAGCTGCGCCGCATCGTTCCCGACGAATTGATTCCGGGAACGCTGAACGTGGGGTTGACAGCCGCCGCATTGATCGAATCCCTGATTTTCGTCACTGCAATCATCGTCGAGCCCCTTTTGCTGATCACGGTCGTGATGAGCGCGGCGATTGGCGCATGGCTGGGCGCCGGAATCGTCGCGCGCCTGCCGCGCCGCGCGATTCAAATAACCATGGGGATCGCATTGCTGATCGCGGGCAGCGTGTTCACGGCGAGGAACTTAGGGCTACTCCCCGGCGGCGGCACGGCCATGGCGCTTGCCGGATGGAAATTCGGCTTGGCCGTGGGAATCAACTTCGTACTCGGCGCATTGATGAGCGCGGGCATCGGGCTCTACGCGCCGTGCATGATTACATTGGCCCTTCTAGGAATGCATCCCTTGGCCGCCTTTCCGATCATGATGGGTGCCTGTGCTTTGGTGCAGCCGGTCGCGAGCCTTCGCTTCTTTCAGACGAACGCCTTCGCGTGGGGACCTGCCCTGGGACTTTGGGCAGGCAGCATCCCGGGGGTGCTGATCGCCGCTTACATCGTCAAATCGCTGCCCTTGGGCACTCTTCGCTGGCTGGTCACCGTCGTGATCACCTACGCCGCTTTTGCCATGCTGCGCTCGGCCGCACGCTCCGAAGACCGTTGAGTTTGCGATACACTTCATGCTCATGAAAACCCAGCGTCTCTGCAGGTCGTCCGGCTTCTCATGGCTCGCACTGTCAGCCGGCGCATTCATCGCCGCCTCGCCCTGCTGTGCGAAGGATGTGGTCGTCCATGCCGGCACCTTGCTCGATGGCGTCTCGGACAACCCGCGGCATCAGGTTTCGATCACGGTCCGCGACGACCGGATTCAGTCGGTGGATTCCGGATTCCTCGCGCCGCCCGACGCGGTATCGTCTATCGCCGCGACGGCGCGCCGACCGCCGTTCAAGTGAACTGAACCGGAAAGGCCGCTCTCATGTCAATTTCACTCCGCAAAGCGACGCTCGACGATGTACCGGCGCTCCAATCATTGATTGCGAGATCGGCGAGGGGTTTGAGCACGGCCGAGTACCGGCCTGCCCAAGTGGAGGGCGCGCTGCGCGGCGCGTTCGGCGTCGACACTCAGTTGGTCAACGATCAAACCTATTTTGTCGCCGAAGAAAACGGTGCCATCGTCGGCTGCGGCGGCTGGAGCTTTCGCTCGACCCTGTTCGGCAGCGATGCGCGCGGCGGCCGCGACTCCTCGCTGCTCGATCCAAAGAGCCAGGCTGCCAAGATCCGCGCTTTCTTCGTCGATCCCTCGTGGGCGCGGCGCGGCATCGGTACCCGGTTGCTCGAGCGCTGCGAGCACGAGGCGCGCGCCCGCGGTTTCTCCGAAGTTGAACTCATGGCGACCCTGCCGGGGGTCAAGCTGTACGCCGCGCGGGGCTATGCCGGTTCGGAAATGGTGCGCTACGAGGTGGGCGCGGGGGAAAGCATCGAGTTCATTCCCATGCGCAAGACCTTGACCGGGAGCGCCGGCGAAGCGGGACTTACGGGCGCTGCGGGAAGCACGGGCGCTACGGGAAGCACGGGCGCTGCGGGAGTCACGGGCAGCGGTGCTGGCTGAATTCAGCTCTCGCGCGTCCACAAGGCCTGCCACCCGGCGTACCCCAGTTCACGCAGCCGTCGAATGTTGTTCTGGTAAATCGAGTCCGGGTCAGGCACCGCCGCCAGCGCACTCTCGACGCTCGCCTCCCGCAACAGATGCAAGGTGGGAAAGGGCGACCGATTGGTATGGTTCTCGATATCGTCCGGCCGGGTTCCCGCAAACTGATACTGCGGATGAAAGCTTGCGACCTGGATCTCTCCCTCGAGGCCGAGATCGGCCACCGTCGCGTCGCATAGCTCCAGGAAATCATTGAATTCGATGAAATCGGTCAGCACCCATGGATGAATCAACAGCGTGGTCTCGCAAATACGAGGGTCTGTTGCATGCAGAAGACTGAGTTCCGAGCGAAGTTCAGCCAACAATCCGGCCGCGGATCGTTGCTCGCAGACATGAAAACGCACGCCGCCGGATCGGTAGACGCCCTCGGCAAACGGGCACAATCCGAGGCCGATGACGGCCTTCTCCACCCATCGGCGGGTCGCCTCGATGACTGATGGGTTATCGATGAGTAATCCTACGTGGACATCGCAGTGTAATGCCCCCGCATTCTAGTATCCTAATTCCCTCCACTCACATCCATTGAGACGATATCGATGCAACAGCCGATTCCCGCCACGTTAATCCTCGGAGACGGGATCGGGCCCGAAATAGTCGACGCAACGCTGGCCGCCCTGGAGGTGCTCGGCGCGCCGTTCCAATGGGACACCCAGGTTGCCGGACTCGAGGGGGTCAAGTCCGCCGGCGACCCCCTGCCGCCCAAAACCATCGACAGCATCCGACGAACGCGATTGGCACTGAAGGGACCCCTCGAGACTCCATCGGCCGGCGGTTACCGCTCGTCGAATGTGCGCCTCCGGGAGGAATTCAAGCTGTATGCAAATCTGCGTCCGGCACGCACGCTCGTTCCGGGCGGCCGCTTCGACAACATCGATCTGGTGGTGGTTCGCGAGAATCTCGAGGGTCTGTACATCGGCCACGAACACTATATTCAGATCGACGATGATCCCCATGCGGTCGCCATGGCCACGGGGGTCAACACGCGTCAGGGCAGCCGGCGGTTGCTCGAATTCGCCTTCGCGCATGCGGTCGCCACCGGCCGCAAGAAAGTGACCATCGTGCACAAGGCCAACATCATGAAGGCCCTCACCGGCATTTTCTTGGAAACCGGCCTGGAGCTGTACGAGCGAAAGTACAAGGGCCAGTTCACCCTGGATACGGTCATCATCGATGCGTGCGCCATGAAACTGGTGTTGAATCCCTGGCAGTTCGACGTCCTGGTCTCCACCAATCTCTTCGGCGACATTCTCTCGGACCTGGTCGCGGGACTGGTCGGCGGATTGGGCATGACGCCCGGCGCCAACATCGGAATGGACGCTGCGATATTCGAGGCCGTCCACGGATCCGCTCCCGACATCGCGGGAAAAGGCATCGCGAATCCCATCGCTCTCCTGCTGGCGGCGGCCATGATGCTCGAGCACTGCCAATTGCCCGAATTGGCGGTGCGCCTGCGCAAGGCGATCGGTGAGACGCTGAATATCGACAATGTGCGGACCGGCGATTTGGGCGGCCGTGCCGGCACCGCGGAGTTCACCCGTGCCCTGGTCAAGCGCATCGGCAATGGTTGACCTGCGCCAACGGATTCGCGAATGCCGCCGATAATTTCGATAACCAACCTGACGAAATCCTATGCGTCGGGAGTTCATGCGCTGAATACCACCAATCTGGACATCAAGAAGGGTGAAATATTTGCCCTGCTGGGTCCCAACGGCGCCGGGAAGACCACTCTCATCAGCATCATCTGCGGGATCGTGACCGCGACCACCGGTTCCGTCACCGCCGACGGACATGACATCGTTCGTGATTACCGCGCGGCGCGCACCAAGATCGGACTCGTGCCCCAGGAACTGACCACCGATTCCTTCGAGACCGTGTGGGACACCGTAAAATTCAGCCGCGGGCTCTTCGGCCGTGCGCCCAACCCGTCGTATATCGAAGGCATATTGCGCGATCTGTCGTTATGGGAGAAGCGCGATTCGAAGATCATGGAGTTGTCGGGCGGCATGAAGCGGCGAGTGATGATCGCCAAGGCCCTGTCCCATGAGCCCGAGATTCTGTTCCTGGATGAACCAACGGCCGGAGTCGACGTCGAGCTGCGGCGCGACATGTGGAATCTGGTGCGCCGCCTGCGCGAGGGTGGGGTCACCATCATTCTCACCACCCACTACATCGAGGAGGCGGAAGAAATGGCCGACCGCATCGGCGTCATCAACCAGGGCAGCCTGATCTTGGTGCAGGAAAAGAAGGAGTTGATGAAGACGCTCGGCAAACGCCAACTCACATTGCATCTCACGCAGCCGTTGGCGGGCATTCCGCCGCAACTCGCGCCGTGGGGCCTGGAACTAAAAGACTACGGCAACAATCTCGTTTATACCGTCGAAGGCGACGCCAGCATGGATATATCCACGCTGCTCAAGCGCATGAGCGAGTCGTCCATCTCGATCAAGGACCTGCAGACCCAACAAAGTTCGCTCGAGGACATTTTCGTGAGTCTCGTAAGCACCCGCCGATGAACCACCCCGCCGCCCGCATCCCCTTCAACAGACACGGCGTCTGGGCCATCTATAAGTTCGAGATCGCCCGCGCCCTGCGCACGCTGGTTCAAAGTCTGGTCACGCCGGTGATCACCACATCACTGTATTTCGTCGTCTTCGGCGCCGCGATCGGCTCGCGCATGAATGCCGTCTACGGCGTGAATTACGGCGCCTTCATCGTGCCCGGACTCATGATGCTGGCGCTGCTCACCGAAAGTTTGCAGAACGCCTCATTCGGCATTTTCTTCCCGAAATTCATCGGCACGATTTATGAAGTGTTGTCCGCGCCCATCTCCTCCGCGGAAATCGTGCTGGCCTACGTCGGAGCCGCGGCGTCGAAGTCCATCGTCCTCGGTCTGATCATTCTGGCGACGGCATCGCTGTTCGTACCCATCAAAATCATGCACCCGGTGTGGATGATCGCGTTCCTGGTGATGACGGCCGTGACCTTCAGTCTCTTCGGGTTCATTCTCGGGTTGTGGGCGAAGGGTTGGGAGCAGCTGCAGTTCATTCCGATGCTCGTGGTCACTCCCCTCACCTTTTTGGGCGGCGCATTCTATTCCATCAGCATGCTGCCGCCGGCATGGCGGACATTCAGCCTGTTCAATCCCATCGTGTACCTGATCAGCGGCTTTCGGTGGTGCTTCTACGGCACGGCCGACGTGAGCGTCGTCACGAGCTTCTTGATGACCCTGGGATTTCTCGCCGCGTGCCTCGCGGTGATCTCGTGGATTTTCAAGACGGGGTATCGATTGAAGAATTGACGCGGCGAAGGTACGACATTTTTCTCGCCGGCTAGGAGCGGCCGGCGTCGGGATCGAGTCCGATGTCGGCCTCATGGGCCTGCCGCCGATCGGCCTCGAGATCGAGCGAGCGGCATGCCCAGATATAGACGATCGCCGATACGGGCAGGCCGACCAGCATCGCGACGTCCGCGCCGCCCAGGGCCTGCGCAATCGGGCCCTTGAAGTGTACAGTGCTGAAAAACGGGATCATCACCACGAACCCGATGCCGTACGCGGTCAGCCCGCGCCAACTCCAGCGTCCGTACATGCCGTGGGGGTTGAAAATCTCGCGCACCGAGTAGTGACCCTTGCGCACCACATAGAAATCCACCAGGTTGATGGCGGTCCAGGGCGTGAATAGATACAGCAGCACGGCAAGAAACTCGCCGAATTTCTCGGCGAAATTCTCGTTCGACGCCAGAGCGATCAAGGATGCCGCCACGGTCGCAAAGACCAATGTCGCGATCCGCTTGGCCAGCGTCGGGCGCGTGGGTTTCAACGAATCCACGACGCTCAGCAAGGTCAGGGAGGCTCCGTAACAGTTCAGCGAGGTGATGGTCAACAGGCCGAGCATCGAGCACAGCAGCAGCGGCTTGCCGAAGCCCGGGATGACTTGATCCGCCGCAGCCCGCAGGGCGGTAGCGACCTCGAGCGTGGGAAAGAGCGCGGCGGAGAGCGTACCGACCAGCATGGTCCAGGTGCCGCCGACGAAGGCGCCCAAGAATGTCCACCAGAATGATGCCCCCACCCCCACGTCGCGAGGCAGATAGCGCGAATAGTCCGAAACGTAAATCGACCATGCGACCTGGTAGCTGGCAGCTGCGAACAGTTGAGCCAAAAAAGGCACGATCCGAAAATTCCCGAGATCGAGCTGCTCCGGCGGCAGGCGGGACTTTACGATCACGGCCACGGTGAACACCAGCAGCGCGACGATGAGAATGTAGGCGATGAGCCGCTGCGCCAGGTGTATGAGATCGTAGCCGACGACGGCCAAGGAAACTGCCAGCACGGCAAACACCAGCATCGTGACGGTGGGATCCGACCCGTACAGGTCATGCATCGTCTGCGCCGCCAGTATTTGATTGAACGCGTTGAAGCCGATATAGGCGATGAGTGCCACTCCCCAGACCAACAAGGCGCCGACGTAGCCGAACTGGGGGCGCGATTGAATCATCTGCGGGAGGCCCAACTGCGGGCCTTGCGTGGAATGAAATGCCATGAAGAAGGTGCCGAAGGCCGAGCCCAGCGTGACCGCGACCGCCATCCAAACCAGGTTTCCGCCGAGGGCGATGCCGACCACGCCGGTCGCGACCGTCGCCAGATGGGCATCGCCCGAGTACCACACCGGCCACAGATGCCAAACCTTTCCGTGCCGCTCGGCGATGGGCACATAGTCGATCGATCGCTTCTCGATCAGCCCGCCACTCTGCTTCGCTTCCATGGGAAAATACTAACATCTGGTGAACCGACGATGT